>Ga0172380_10003067_pt1 | contig 23923 bp, 20 predicted proteins | sample Leawe162metaG_FD_119747 | JGI IMG/M metagenome (GOLD analysis project Ga0172380, IMG submission 119747) | Leachate microbial communities from a municipal landfill in Southern Ontario, Canada - Leachate well 162 metaG | ecosystem: Engineered > Solid waste > Landfill > Unclassified | place...
ATTATTAAAAACGAAACAAATAGCAATCTAGCTACACAGCGACGAACGGAAGATAACCCTCTAGATGCAATGTTCAGGGGCAATTCTCAGAAATTATCTTGGTTGAAAACTGAGTATTATTCTACCGAAACTCGTCGCGATGCATCCATTTTGTCTGGCGAAATTGACGACGCATATAACTATGAATTAACTGCCAGTGAGACATTTCACGCGGCTCAATCATTTAAAGTTACTGATTTAATACCGCGCAAACAGGTTACTGGATCTGCCTCAACATATTATAATAAATTTAGTTCTGAGGATCGTGTTAGTCGTGTTATTAGAAACAGTAATACTACGGTTCAGGAAGGAAATTCTCTACATCAGTTGCCGGTAACGTTTAGATTGGCACCGAATACGCATGTCAAATCGTACTTTTATACGTTTTATTACGGAAAATTGGCGCGCGATCTGGGCGAATCATACTTGGGCAATTATCGCGGCTCTAGTTTATATTATTCTCACCGTACAGCATTTGAATACAATATTTCCAAAAATCTATATCTGGAAAAAATTATACTTTTGGGTTCACCATACGAACCATTTAATTATGGCGCAGAACACATTTATACGAAGAAAATTAAAAAGGATTTTTCCAATCCAAATGCATCGTTTGAAGGTTACTATATTGATGAGGAGAATCTTGCGCAAATTAAACAATATGAGACGAGGTATGTTTGATGCTTAAACTGGTTAGAGATCTGAATGGGCCAGACGCAGATATCACGGATGTAGCGCTAAAAGCAGCAGACGGCTCTACTAATATTACTGATTTTCGTGAAACAGGATTGTTACTAATAGATGAGACTATGTGCGATTTTTTTAGATTAGCATTTTCCGATCAAAAACGCCTAGAAGATCATATTCATATCGGAGAACCACGAGTAAATTTTGATGTTCCATCCATCTATGTGCGTGTACCTACAGTTCAGTACCGATCTTTTATCGGTAATAAAATGGGGCATAATTTAAAGAAGGATAATGCTCTAGTATTGACGGAGCAATATGATCGAGACGGTAACGTTATCGGGCGTACCAGTAATATTGCGCAAAAAGACGCACCAGTGCAATATTTGGGTCATTTGGCCGTGGCGAATGCGACAATCCAATGTTATTCGGATAATTTCGATGTAATGAGAAATCTGGGTCACACCGTTTATAGTTTATTGATGCACAATTGTGAATATTACTTAAATGCCAGATCATCCGACTATAATGATACAATTAAAGAGAATCAGAATCCCGAATTCGGTGGTTTTTATCTAACGGGGCATCGAGAAAATTTTCACGACCAGATAGCGGGTGTAAAAAATGTCTATTCGATCTCTTTTGGATGTGTTATAAACTATATCATTCGCGTTCCAAGGTATTTTACATATATTACAGGCATCGATGTGACTGAGACTGTAGAGACACAAGATGGTGAATTTATAAAAACGATCCAAACAACCATTTAACAGGGTAAGATAATTTTGATAAAATCATGAGGGTTTACAATGGCTAATCAGGCGAATCGGAGTGTACCATCGGTTTATACACAGATTATAAGTAAGATTAATTACAATACTGCACCTCTAAGCGATGTGATTGGTATTGTTGGTCCAACGGCTAATGGCCCTCTAGAAACAGTAACTACCACAAGCAATCCCACCGATGCGCTCAATACCTTTGGCGCTTGTCGTTTGACGAATCAGGCATTTGCAGCTTGGGCGGGCGGCGCAGGGACTATTAAGATTGTTCGTATTGGTGGAACTGTTTGTTTTGATTCTGTCCTTTACGGTGATAACGATTCTCCAGACGCAACGCTCTATAATATTACCAATTTTATGTGCCGTCGAAACGATATGTCCTCGTTATATGATTTCTATGATACTGTAAGTGGACAATTTTCTCCTTCGATGGTGGATGCTTTTGGTTCCATTGTATCCGATCATGGCGATGTTATTTTTGCGATTTCTAACACCATGTTTGATACTCTTGATTTTGTATTTCCTACCGCAGTCCCATCTGGTACGATCATTCGTATAGCATATTATAACGCAGATACGCTACAAACTGCCAATCAATTTGCCGGATATACTGCTATTCCTGGAATAACGTTAGATGATGTTGCTCAGTTAAACAATGCACTAAATATTTCCGGTTTGACATCCACTCATATTGAATGGGATGTGGCTGATATGCCGGATTGGGAGCAGGCTACATTTACAGATTCCGATGGACAGACGCATTCCGGATATGCTGTGGCTATTTGGGCAGATACCACTTCCGCAGGAGATGAATTCGATATTAGCCGGATTTGTCAGCGTATTGGTGCGGAGGGTTCATATCATGCATGGCATCAGGCAACATATGCCTCCAGTGGCATTGTTAATGGTGCAACCACCAATGAAGTATTTATGCTTACTAGCAAAAATGCATCTTCTGACGCTATTACTGTTGAGACACGTCTTGTTGGGCCGAAAATCTACCTTACTGTTACTCGTACAGATTCATTAGGTGTTGTAACCACTGAAGAATATACGGTATTGCCGGTATTTGATGCACTTACATCGACATATTCCTATACCACGGAAGATCTAATCGACGAGATCAATGAAACATCCGTAATTGTAACGGCAACAGATCTCAGCACCACTTTCGCAATGTTTGGTTGGGCAACACCCACAACTGCGGTGACAACCACATTGTTGGGTGCTAGTGCGTCACCCTCATCCATCACCTTGAAGGACTACGCTCGCGGATTGGCCCTGATAGCTCGTGAGGCTGATATTTATTGGGTTCTTCCTTGTATTGATGATAACTCTATTCAGAATGTTTCCGGTTATACTGATAATGCTAAATTCCTAGCCATCATGCAGTTGTTTTATACGCATGTTATCAATATGTCTGTGGGGCTGAATCAGAAACCACGCGTATTGATGTCTTGGTTGAGTCCTGGGTATCAGAATGTAGGTACTATCGGTAACTCGAATCTAAACATTAAATCTGGTAGTTCCAGGCGCATTGGTGCTAGTGAACGTAACGTATATTTCGTACAGAAACTTGGATTCTATGAACTTGAGGCAAGCGGGTCTCTGACATATCGGAGAGAATATTTGGCCTCATATACTGCCGGATTGCTGTCTGCATTGAATGCTGCCGATCCTGCTACTCGCGATTCTCTAGGTGTGGGTAGTGTTGATTATGCTTATGATGCGGATGAAATGGAGATCCTAATTCGCAATGGTGTATTTGCATATCAGGATGTTCCGGGTATTGGCGTGTGTGTTGGTAAAGCCATCACCTCAAAATTGAGTGATGCACGTTCCGCCGTAACTACGACTCGTGTAGCGGATCGAATTGCCATTGATATGACTGCGTTATTGGAACGACGTTATATTGGTCGTGCGCGCGAAACCGGTGTTACTGAGGAAATTAAGCGTGATGTAGCTTCATATCTGACTTCCAAGATTGCTCCTGCCGCGATTGGCGGGCTAATTGATGCTTATGATAGTATTATTTGTTACCCTGATAGTAACAATGCAAACAAAGTTATTTTGTCTTATAAGGTACAAGTCAAGGGCGATCTTGATTTTATTGATCAGACGGTGTATCTGACAACTAGCGTTAGCAGCTAAGAGGGAAAACAATGGCTTTAACATCGTATCCGGTTTCTGGTAGTCAGGTAGAAATAACCTACGAGGGAAATATCGTTGCCTATGGACAGGGTTTGAAACTCGATCTAAAAATCGACTATCAGACCGTTAGGCGACTAGGTAGTATTTGGCCTGCTACACTGATTGCGACTTTTGCTACTGTTAGTGGTGCATTTACCGTTCTAGATACCAAGAGTGATGGTTGGCTTCGGATCATGAAGGCTCAAATAGACGAATCACAACTGAGTTCCGATCCTAGTCAATGGCCGCAAGTAACTTTGCGCGCTGTTGCAAATAACAACGATGCGCCAACTTACAGTGTTACTAGTGTTCGATTTATCGATCTAAGTCCGACAGTGGATATTAGCGGTAATGCTCTAGCTACCACGATAACGTTCTTGGGATTGGGTTTGGCTAGCGAGTAACATATGTCATTGCTGGAATATGATTCTGGTGTTAAAAAATATGAGATTTTGATCCGAGACGATGTTCTGACTGTTGGCGATCTAATTCGCATAGGTGTATACGCAGATCAAATCATCGAATATGTTGGTGGAAATCCCGAAAAATCATCTTTGGGTGTAAGAGAATTCGTTAGAAAAATCGCTAAAGCATTTATCGTTGTTAAACGAGGGTTGTTTGTAGATTTATTGTCTAGCGATACAATGAACAAGGTAATAATCGAAAATCTTCTGCGATTACCATTAAGTTTGGTTGAACAAATCGTTAAAAATTATAATGAGAATGCCGAAAAACCTATCGTTTCTGATTCCGATGATGCTAAAAAAAAATAGCTAAATATCCACTATTAAGATCGATATTGGATTTGGCTTATTATCGGAATCTTTTGCCATTCGAATGTTCTAGCTTGTATAATATGCGAGTGGATCATTATCGTTTATATGTGGCACATAACAATTATATGAATAATTATCTGGAAGAAAAGAGGAAGCAAGCCGCCATTGTCGCACAAAAAAGACAACAAATGGCCCCACATAGATAATGTCAGATATCGGGACTAGCGTTCATATCAATATTTTTAGTGATTTGGGGAGCGTTTTCTCTCAAATTGAACTTGCCCACACACCCGACAAACAAGATTTTGAAAACATTTCAGATAAACCCGATATTGCAGAAATAAATGCGGTTCCGACGATAGAAAAACCATCTTCTCCGGATAAAGAATTATTTATGCAGTTTTTGAATAATTATCAGCAAAAAGAGTTAACATTCTCCGATATATTACATTCTGGATTATTTCATGGTCCAGAAATCGCACAAATCAATCAAATTCAGCCACAATCATCGCTCTTTGAAACCGCCGCCATATCTTTGCCAGCCTTAGAATTCCCAATTCTGGATAATATGATTCTAAAATCAATAGAGCCACCCGATATAGAATTGGCTGTGTCGGCATCATCCGAACCAACAGATATAGCTTACGATATTCCCAGTCCAAGTCCCAGAACCGATTTTGTTATCCCAGAAATGCAATTCCCCACATATGAATTCCAATTGCCGGAATTGCAAACCAAAGATATCCAACTTTCCTTGCCAGATATCCCAGAACATAAAGATATATCATTCGAGGAATTTCATAGTCAGGAATTTTCATCCTTTGAATATGAAATACCGCAATATGTTAGCCACGATATCAATTTAGATATCGTTAAATCCGATATCGGACAATCCTCAACTATAGATATTGCCGAGACGATATCTCATCAAACAATGGCGTTTGAATTGCCGGAAACGGGATTCCGACCATTAGAATGGGAAACATCCGATATAGGCAGGCAATCAGATCGTTTACCATTTGATCTACCGATATATAATGCCGAAAAACTATCATTTCCAGAAATATCATATCAGACACCCGAACTAGGGATATCTATACAGATTCCAGATATCCAATCGCGCGAATCCCTTGAATTACCGAAGGAAACTATTTCTAACGCAATACCCGATATATCTATCGGAACGCCCATAGAATATGCAGTGGAAAATTTGCCAAATATATCTGGCAACGAATCGTTAACGTTTAATTTACCGATAATAGAGCCAAGAACAGTTGTACCAGACCTGAATATTGCAGAACAACAAGCAAAGTTCGAAGCGACAATTCCGGAGACGCGTTCGGAAACGTATGCTTTTGATTTACCAGAATTCTCACAGCAAGCGGTCATTCCGGAGCTTTTACAGCAACCACCAGCCCAGGCTCTACAAATAGAAACACCAGCGGAACAAATATATGCCCAATTAGAGTTTGATATTCCTCGTGCAGAGTACCAGAGTAGTGAATTTGAATTACCGTTAGTCAGTTTTGAACCGATCATGTTCAATACACGATATAATCCGGAATTTCCGTCTTTTAATCCCGATTTAGAAGTTGATCAAGGTGAGTTTAAACGTCCAGACGTATTCGATAGTGGATTGCATCTAGATATGCATGCGATATCCTATGATAACAATCCTTCGCTAAATAGTGGCGGATTGCAGGTGTGGTCGTGAACAGGGGTAGTTATTTTGTTATTATGGGGGCTATTATAGTTCCAACAGTTACCAATATCACTGTACTAAAGAATATGATGAACTTTTCGCCACGAAGCATTTTGAGCATTTCTTTGTCGGGCGAAGGTGGGCAGATGCCCATGGGATCATGCACCATTCACACTCGCACCAATGTGCAGGATTTTTTTAAGATTAATGATGTTTTGATGGTTATTAAGCGTGCTGGTTCTGCCGCAGAAATAGCGCAAGCCGTTGCAGCGTTATCTTATATGGGTGGTATCCGGTACAATGACTCTACCGCACAAGCCAAATTGCTTGCCATGGTGAGTGCTGGATATTTACCTGTGTTTATGGGTGCGACAGCAGGTTTTCACTCTGTGTGGGTCTCTAATGCGAACTACACGGGCTATGAGTACATCGTGAGTGCTTATGATTTTACCGCCTATCTAAATAACACAGTAATGAACCTAACTATCAATGACGAACCAAAAGTTCGTTATAATGCAAGTATGATTGCGGAAAAATTGCGTAAATCCAATAGTGCATATATTGGCGAAAAAACAATAAATAATAAACATGTCGAAACATTAGTGGGCAGACAGGCATTTATAAATTCCGGCATAGATCTATTTTTAAATCATGAAAAACAATACAAGGGATATAAAAACAATCTCAACCTAACACCACGCGATATTTTGCCGGGAGCGGAAGGAAATCAATTCGATGTGAGTCGTATGGCTGAAGCTGGGTTGATCAAACAATGTGCTACGTTTAAGGTACCTAGTTCTTTCGAGGCAAAACAGGAAGCCGTACCATATAAACTCCTAGAGTCTTTATTCCGGGTTGGTATGGTTACGGATAGTAACCGCATCGATAACTTAAATTGGATACATATTTTGGAAAATTTAGCTCCCGCGCCATTTTATGAATCATTTGTTAGAGAGGACACGGGAGAATTCGTTTGTCGTCGTGCAGGCTGGATTAATAAGAAAATGGGCGCTGTGAGACAAAAATATCAAAACCCATCTCTACCGATATATGCCCCATTAAATAATATGATTGATTATGAGAAATTATCCGGATTAAAGTATGGTTCGACACCTCTTGTTAACACTCCGGGTCAATATCAGTTCAATCCTAGCAAATTGGGATCTGTTTCTTTCGATTTGGGAGAGCAAAATCAGTTACGTTTTGGGAAAAGCAAAATATCGCAGGATTATTCCTTATTTAGATCTGTTCACACTATGTTTAGTAAGGGATCACCAAGCTTAGAAAATCGCGACAATGCTTTTGTTTTTAGTGATTTATTCTTTTCAGACAAACATTACACTGATGATGTTTATCCGCTAAAAAGCAACTCAAATATATCATATGATGATGATGAATTGCGCACTAGAGCTGAGACAACTGCCGAGAAAATGATGTCTTGGTTCGCTAAATACTATTATGGGATGAATTATGCGCTTTGGGTCGGATTTAGCACCTATTTTGTAGCTCCATTAGGCGCGCCCATGCAATTAACTGTTCCGGCTACGCAAGCATCCGTATATGGTACGGCAGTGACAGGATTGGCCGCAATAGAGGTGGCGACAAGGAATAGTGGGATATTTTCTGGTTCTACTGACGCATTTACCTCATTTGAGGCGTTAAGTTCCTATCCCATACTGGGTAAGACACTATCTGTGGCCGTGAGAGAAGATGGATCATATCAAGAGGAATATCATTTGTTGTTGGGACATACCGCGCCGGGATTTAGGTTAGATCAATGAGAATTCATCTACAGCGAGTAATTTCTTCGAATCCGGAAAAGCAAACCGTTGATTTGTTCGATGAAAAATTTGCCGTATGGAATGCGCAGGAAACGTCAGATAACCCAACGATTATTCCTGACGTTCCGTATTTGTCGCCGTTAATTAACGACTATAACTTGTCTTATATCTGGGGACATTATGAATATTTAAAATCGCAAGGAAATCTTTTGCCAGGGTTCATAGATCCAGAACCGAATGGTGGGAAATCGCTACTAGATATTTATGGTCCATCATTTCTATTTGGTCGTAATTTTAATCCGGCATACTTAAAGGATATCCATGAGAAATATTACAAGGGGAAGGGAACCAATCCGAAAGTCGTTTCTGGCGGCATGTCTTATCGTCCGCCGGAGGGATCTCTAGCTATATGTGTACATACTGAGTATGAAGGCTCTAATATTATTTTTGTTATAGGGTTTGTTAGTTTATCCGCCTTTTATGCGCTATATCAAGACATAGATGATTTCGAAGCGCCGAAAACGCAGGGATCTACGTTTAGTCCGGAATATCAAAGCGAATTATATAATGAGACCGGAGATAATATTGGAGAAATCATTGGCGTTTCTCATGACAGTTTTGGTCACGGAAACATTCCCTATGATTATGGTGAGGAAGACGAAAACCCGATAGATCAGTTTAATAAAACGTCCCTAATAGGAAAACATTTTCCCGTTTCTGGTAGTCGTGTGGTGTGGCAAATAACAACACCCGCGCATGTAGAAAATCTCAATACGGAATTTATCCGTTTTAAGCAGAACGAGATTAAGCGTATAGGAGATATTTTTAACCTTGCGACATCGGGCGACCCCAACAAGGCTCTATTAAAAACTACAGCCGAGGATTCATCCACTGATACTAAATACAGACTATTTTCTAACTGGAAACAATACAACCCAGACAAAACAACGCTATCTATAAATAATATGGCATTAGATGATGTCAATATTTTTGATAATTATGTCAAAGATAGCACAGAAACATCTGGATTTGCAAAGGAATTCGCTTACGAGGAACCCGTTCATATTGCGCCAGAATCAGGTATCAAGATGTGTCGCGATGGGAAATTGGTTTTTTATGCCGATGTTTATGATTCGTTTGCGGATTTTAATAAACCGACCAACTATGATGAATATTTTAAGGAAACTAGCACTTTTTATAAAAAGACTTTTGCAAGCGGAAAGTCTGAATATATCAGTAATCTTGACAGTCAATACGCCATATTGAATGGCGCAAGCGCATCGGAGACATTTAAATACTATTTTAGACAGTATAAGATTGATAACCCACACGAAGAAGATAGTCGTTATATTGATGCGTTTAATGACCGTGGTGCATATATGGTTATTGATCCATCTTATGTGGAGTTGTCATCCGATTCTAAAAAGGGGGGGTATCTTTTAGAGAAATCATCAAGAAAATATAGTAGAGCCAGGGAGTATGAAAAAAAGGTGGTTTATTCGGAGCAATCCGTTTATCGCAGATTGTTGTTGGATCAAACTGTCACATTCGATCATGATCGAGCTTATGCGTGGGAACTTTATGGCGATGAGAATATTAGAGAGGGGACATATTCCGTAGACGCTCCTCTAACAATATATAAGAGTTTTAGAGAATATCACAATGTATTGGAATCATCCGTTACTGAGGTTAAGGGATTAAAAAACGATATTTATGCTGGATTGTTTATGGGTCGTATGTCGGAGCAGGGTTCTGATACTGATGATGGCGGCTGTATTATGCTACGTGCAGGGACAAATACCACGGTGGGTGGTTCTTTGGGCGCAGCCCAAACTAGACCGGAAGAGAATAAGGGTGGCCGCATTGTTCTGGATGCGCATGAGATTGTGCTTAACGCTAATCGCATTATGTTGGGGCAGATTAGAATAGATCAGCGAGACAAAATGGACGAATTAAATCTTGGCTCGATTCTCCTAGCTATTGTTCCAGATCCGGCAATAGAAAAAATTGCGCATTTGTTATTTACCAACAATCCCATAAATGTTCGCAAGGCTCTAGCCAATTTTTCCAAGAAAGTAAATAAATGATAATTGTGCAGAAAGTTGATCATAGCGAGGAACTTTATCTGGAATATGCTCAGGTAGCACAATTGGTCGGTAAAAATAAATATTTGGTTGCGGATGTCTCATCTCTCAAAATGCATCCACAGGGAGCGAAATTAGCCAATCTGGTGGTTGAGGGATACGTTTCTTTAGCGTCAGATGGAACTTTTGATGGATTACAGTGGAAAAAGAAGATATATGACTTTTTTTCATCATCTGCAATGCCAATAGATCAGTTTTTAATCTTGTTTTCTCCAGCCCAAGGCTCTACAAAATTAATTGCAAGATCCGTAATAGACGAAATAACCCTAACCATGGATATTAGTCAACCAACCGTACTTAAATATCAGATCAAATTCTTAGCTAGTCCTTTTGCGAAAACAGCACAAGGTATAAATGATGCTTATTGGGTGTCGCGATGACAGATTATATTCAGGTAGAGTTATCTTATGGCGGCAAAACATTTCTCTTTCCATATCCGCAGAAATTGATTGTTGCGCGTAAGTTTTTGTCATTCAGATCTGAAACCATAAGTACGCCAGTTGCCACCGCCTTTAGACCATCATTCGATATTATATCTGTGGATTGTTTAGAGCCGTTAGACAATCCGAATCAAGATGTGTTGTGGGATATTTTCGATCAAATCGGTAAAAATTCCAAAGTGGAACAATATTCTGTTTTGGGTGATATCGCGGCGGGTGGGATACAATCTCAACCGTTCGCAACATTGCGCATCACATATAAGGATCAGGGAATGTTCTTTTATTATGTTATGCCGGAATCCTACAATATGAGCTATACCACTTCGGTACGAGGTGCGTTAAGCACATTTAATTTTGTTGGTTGTGATACTTTATCTGCATTAAACACATATACACTTATGGGTTCACGCGAAATGCCACCCATAACAAACGGAAAGTTCAATATCTAGGGGTAAGTTAAAGCATGAACACCCAACTAGAAAAAATCAAAACCATCTTTGATGAAAGTGTTGCGGCTGGTTCTACTGGTAGTGATGAATATTATACCATGATAGATCAGCAGGCATTTTATAAAGGCGATGTTGCGTTGTCTGGGGTTGTCATTGATGAGACTAGTCCGGATTATATTGATTATTTGGATTTAGTTGTCAAGTATGGGAAGGTGAAGGCTGCATTTATCGATCAGCCTCCTAACAAGATCCCTGTGCGCATGATAGATTTTGCTTACACTAAGAATTCTCTCCAAATAGCTAGAGAGAATTGGGGAAGTGAGAATTTTATTGGCGAATTATACCAGATTAATGCCGTAAATAGCGATTTTGAAATGTTGAGTCGAGGTTTGATACTCTTAAATAACAATGGCAGTTAATTTAGCGGGAAAATTGGTATCCGATCTAAATATAGGACTCGCTTCCAAAGAATTAACTCAATTAATTTTTACCACGAACGTTTCAGATGCCGATCCAACATTGGGAACACTTACGATTTCTATACCTGAAGCACTAAATGTGGTATTTCAGATTGGTAATGAACGTATGTTTGCCAAATATTATAAAAATAAGACGTTTTATAAAATAACTCGTGGCTATTTATCCACGCCAATCGAAAAACATCTGTCTGGCGATTTGATTTTCTTAGTAGAACCCATCAATGTGAAAAAATATGATAGTTTTAGCATTTATGACGTAGAGTTATCTGATGAGGGATTGGTTTTAGATGGAAACTACAATATTTCATTGATTCGCGGCATAGAGGCCATAACACAAGACGTAAGGTTACTTTTTGAATCTGTTGGTAACTATATTCTTAACACTTATTCTCAACTTGAATCATTAGACAGTGAATCTCTAACAATTCAATACAATCAACATCTCTTTTCAAACAGATTTGTCCAGAATATCGAAATAACCAATATTACACGTATTGATGATCGTGCCACAGTGACCGCCAAGGCGACCATCCAGGGTAAATTGTATGAAAATATTACGTTTGCACTTCCATATGCTGCGAGACTCTAATGTTAACATTTTCTGAGCTTTTAAACTATTTCCGAGATGCATTGAGGGCCTTTTCTCGTTATCCGCTCAATTATTCTGAAAACTCGTTATTTTATAGTTTGGGGCAATCTGTTGCATCACTAGCCGCCAAAAACGAAGCAGCTATCGAAAATATGATCACTAGATTATCTCTCACTAGTGCTGTGGGGACCGATTTAGACAACTTAATGGGGAATTTTCAGATTTATCGCAAACCAGAGTCTCAATCCATTGGTTATGTGAATATTTATGCCACTACACTTCCCACCACGAATATTTTTCTGTCGGCGGGTACGGCATTTGTTGATGAAAATGGACAAAGCTTCGTTTTGACTCAAACTGCTATTATTCCCAGCAGCACATCATATTATCCTCTAGATATCGTTGGATATATGAATCCCAACTACTACGCTTTACCTTTGGCGAGTAATTTATCAGCTTTTACAATAGCTGGTCTTTCTGTCGAGGAAATTCGGCAACAATTACTCAGTACCACTAAAATTTCATCCAGATGTGATGTAGCTGGTTTGAGTGGGAATATCGGTGCAAGGCAGATTAATGCGACGAGAGCCGGAAATATCAAGATTACAAATCCAGAACAATTTAGTGGCGGGGCGAATGCGGAAAACGATGAATCTTTCAGATCCCGTGGTTTATCCATTATACGGGGTTCGCAGAGTAAATTTACCAGCGAAGCACTCAGGGGATATTTATTGACACAACAGGGGGTCATGGATGCAAAAATTATTGAAGATACTGGTTGTATTACTATAGCGCCACCACCGTCAGGTCATATATATGCGATAATAAATACCAAACTTATGCCGGAATACCAAACGTCATATGCGTCATACCCAGCCTTGGCTCTAAACTCCGATCTATATCAATTAATACGCAATTCAATAGAGATTGACGGTTATAGACCTTGTGGTATCGGTATTACTGTTAGAGAGGCAGATATTATTAATGCGGGATTTACAAGCGATGCTGGTGATTATTTGACAATTTATGTGGATAGTTCTATCGTACCGTCCATTGCAAAAGTAGAGTTGCAAAATATGATATTCGATTATTTTGTTAGTACCAAGATCGGTCAAAGCATATATCCTATAGATATTTATAATTTGATTAAAAGTTATTCGGGTGTTGTGACTATGGATAACTTTACATTTCTACAAACAACTGGTTTTGATTCTGTTGGTGCGGATATTACATCCGAGGTGAGCTTTCTGAATGCGGCTTGTAATCAGGTATTTAGGATCAGAGGCCCAGAATATGTCAATTTAGAGGTTGAATATGTCAGTACGACTAGCTAGAAATTTTGACACCATTACATACGAACCGCTTGGTGAAGCGGCCATATATAGCCCTGATGCGAACAACAGTATTAGAAGTTTTGGTTTTATGGCAGAAGGCGGTACAATACGGCAGAGCTATTTCATCAATTCTATTTCTGCCGCACCGTTTAATATCGAGCATATCCATTTATATCAGCCCGACATTAACTATTATTCAACAAATGTGCAGGTTTTTGGATCATTCAAACTTCCATTTGTAACACCTTTGGGTACGCCCAGAATGCGATTTTATTTGTGTTCGCCAAGTACATCCAGTAGGGTTGCCACGATTGAACAAGATGAAAATGGCGACGATATTCTAGTGCAGCATCTAACTTTGGACGAATATATCAACGATACCTATAACGCTATAGATACGCTTCATGCTGACGGACCGGGCGTTAATTATGGGACTCATAAATTGGATAATTTTTTGCAATCTTTTGATGTTATTTGTAATATCGGTACATATACTTTGGCCGGTAATCTAACATATTACAATCTTTATTATAACGATCCAAATAATGTTGCGCAAAGACATAAATATGATTTGCTAGCTTATGTTGAGCTGCCATATAACAATATTAACACCTCTACGTCCGATTATACTATCGATGTAAGCGAGACGACTCTGCCACTGTAATGTATGATTTAATCAACTACGATCAATATGTATATGATGCCGAAGGGCAGTCATTTGACTTTCGCATCGTGTGCCGGAATAAAACTACCGGTGGTGATCGTACTGTTCGTGGAGTAAATTATCTAGACTATAGGCGTAGCTATCAAACATATATCCATTCGCTTAACGATAACTCCGCTGGTGAATTGGCGCGAGATTCTACCAGATTATATGGATACGCGGTATCTGCGATAACAGATAGGGAAGAAACTAAAAACAAAATAGATCTGCCGTCACAATATATCATATATGGTGTGACAGATTATGGTGATCGTATTCCGATAATGACTTTAACATTAACTTCATTCAATTATAATTTACGTGGACGGGCTACATTTAGTATCAGTGACTACTATGCTACGGGAGAAATCGTTTCGCAAACATTGGAAGATGAATACGATATAAGTCCCAGTTACCTGTATAGGCAGGTATTGCGATATACTTATTATGATCACAGCGGATATCATGAGATGGAATATGCCGGTACACCTAGGCAGATTATAAATTACCTAATTGGTGGATTACCGTTTGCGACAGAGCTTTTAGTAGAGCCTGCATTTGTGGGAGACGCTTTAAATGCTATAGCTTACGATCAAGATACCATAGATAACGAAGGTAGTTTGTATTCTGATGATAGATTGCGTCCAGGGGTATATTTTACCTCTATATGGCAGGACTATTACGATAATTCTCAGTTTTCGACCATTGCTTTAGTTCCAACTGAAATTGAATTTGTAGACAGTAACAATGCACCAATATATGCGCTTATTAAGAGTGTTGTATCTACTGTGGATATTGTATCTCAGAGGATATTTAGGGCATTCGATAGCTTTTTTATTAAAACTATTAACTTATTGGATTATAAATATTGGACCACGGTATTGGATACCAAGATATTCAAATATTCGTATCAGGAAAATAAAACAACTACAATTTCGGCGATTAATTATAATGTTTTGAATCAGCTTGAGTCTATTGAGGTTGCAGATGCCACTCGCTGGCCTGATTTCGCCATGGTGTTGATCGATCAGGAGCTAGCACAATTTACCAGTCGGATTGGGAACATCCTGTATATTGATGAGGGGAATAGGCATATTGATGGTGTTCGTAATATGCCATTACGGGTTGGACAAACCGTGAAACTATATGGAGATGTGAGATTAACAGAGAATCAAGATGCATTCAGATCGCGATTGATGTCCTTTTTGGGCGAAAAAGAGACGCCCAAGGCTCTAAATAATGCCCTGCAAATTTTATTACAAAACTCTGAAGGTGCAACTGGTGAAGTATTTGATTTCCACAGTTATGACTACCTAACATCAGAAAATATCAGATGGGCATTTCCTAAACGCGAAATTGGTTGGTTTGCTGGTGGAAACGGGGATTATTCGTTAAAATCCGCCACCTGCTCATATGTGGCAGCTACAAAAACACTCACATTGAGCAATTTGTCGAACAGTCTAGGATATTTGACATCTGGAGACACCGTTTATGTAAAATATGGTGGAGATGACGAGATATCTATCGGGTATGTTTATTCTATCGATGCGATTAATAATACGGTTGTTTTGATAGACGCATTGACTGATTCTGACGGCGTTTTGTTGGGGAATGTTACGGGATCGGCATCATTTTATGCACTTGGTTCATCGCAAACAAGGATTAAGGAATCCGATATCGGTGACGCATTCGATTTTGAAGACGAGACGATTTTAAATCATTCGCTAGAGACATTGGGATATTTCCACAATACACAAGATATTAAGACCATCTATTACGAAACTATCACGAACCAAGGCTCTACTACTTTACCGATAGCGATTGCGTCTGAAGATACATCCCAATATGACGAAGCTATTTATAACATTGCTGGGATTACCGGCACAAATAACCAATACAACTATACGGGTAAAATTTTATCGTACAGCTATGAGCCTTTTGTGGTAAACGCTTTATCGGGTAGATATCCGTTTATTGTTAGGGTGAATGATTGGAATTTTAATGATCAGATTATTGTAGAAACTATCGAACAATTAAAAACTATCGGTACAACGCCAAATTATGTCATAAATAAAGATATTACATCATTTAGAACGACTATCGGATCTGATAAATCCCCATTCATCGATTTTTGTATTATAGCCAAAACAAAGTAGCAAATCGGAGTAAAATAAATGGTCTTGGTTCAAGATGATTTTTCTATTAATTGTCCTTTTAGGACGATATCGGCAGGTTCGCCCGATGACTTATTTCTGGGCCAAATTGATATGCGGGCAGACGAAGGTATCGTTACAGATGCCACAGATGGCGCGACATTCCGCGCAACAATCCCGACAGAACTTGTAACTACGCAACTAGGTTCCGATAATTATGAGGTCTGGTCGGATAACGAAGGCACTGCCAGCCAAGTAGATTATCATAATTTCGTAGACTATATTAAGCTATATGTTACGAATACTGGCGATGAAAACGCCATTGATCCACGACTATCAATAACGGGGGTTATGAAGCCCACAGATACCAATGTCACAGATATCTATTCCTTGTATGCGGCATTGGGATTCGTTGATGATGCCGACTATATGGAGCGTTCAACGACTAGTGTTGCAAACGATTACGCAAATGGGACACGTGAAGGATTCCCCTCATATGCCTTTAATTCATCCGATGTCACAGATCACTTATCCGGTATCAAAGTGGCGGAAGATATCGTTAACTGCGGCCTCGGCTCTAATGCATTATTCGGTGCTCATAAAGTAATCCGCAAAATAGATCAAGACTCAGATCTATATCAAGAGAACAAATCACTACGTGCATCTTGGACAGGATCGCCCACGCCGTTTAAATTATATGCTATTGGAGAAACCAATAGAGCCATCGTGATAGGATTAGTGACCCCTGGAACCGATCCTGATGAAACATTATTCATTGATGCGTTTTCACCATATGCGAATATTTATTTTCAGAAAATATATGGTATTGTAGCCATCAAGAGCACCGAAATCATCACATGCTGGAATGATATCACTAAAGATAAGCTATATACACCGAATGTCGATATAGATATTGAGTGGAAATTATCAACCAGTTCTACATGGGCGAATTGGATTACACTTACTACATCAATGGCGTATTCTTTGACGTTCTTTGATGAGCGTATCATTTATTATGGTTCAAATCAGAATCTCATTGTTTCGTCTAATGCTTATGGATTACATCAGACACGTCTTCACACAACAACTAATTCTACTGTATTGATAAGTGAGCCTGGTGATTGGTCCGTGAATCCTAGCGATGATCAAATCGGTTATATTGATTTCTCGTCGCCGGGAGTTGATCTGACCGATATTAAATTGGGTGATAGAGCCTTGGGGGTGGACAGTGCTGGTGATGTGTATGATTTAGGGTGGATTGTAGATATTGGTGACACCCCATCTTATGGTACTCTTACAACCTCAATTTATCCTCAAGATAGTGCAGATTTAGCACCAACAAGTTTCGATTTAATTAAAATCATTGATGGGACACGTTCCAGGTTTGGATTTTGGTTCCGGCGTGAATGTGCATGTCAGGTAACTGCGCCTGCGGATTGTACTTATGATGCATATTTCCGAGTTACCTCTACATAATAGGACAATATATGCAACCGTTGTTAACACGCTATAAGATAATTTTATTTTCTCTGTCTGTATTCGGGATCATTGCGCTTACTGTGGTTGGTACAGATTCGTATCGATTAATTTCTGGGCAGGCAACCGAATATAGCTCTACGTCATTGATGATTATTACCGCATTGGTTGGATTCTTTAGCGGTGTGGTTTCCGGATATGTGGAGGCCAAGAGGCACGAAGATAGTCCAGGCGCATAATGGCTGAATTTTATTCCAACGATAACATTCCGAAGTCATTTTTAGATATCGAAAGCTCATTCGATATAGCATCTGGCGTATCGGATTTATTTGATACGGTTCAACCGAATGTTCATACGCGTCTTACTTCTGATATTTTGGCTACATCTACGGATATTCCTCTAGATGATATTACGGGATTTTTCCCGCCAGATATTGTTCCAGATATAAATAATCCCTTCGGTATACCTAGCGCTACTTCAGATTGGGGTAGGGTTATTTTGCATATAGATGGAGAGATAATCCTGATTGAAGGATTCACTCTAACGACTGGTACGGCTGGTTTGGCGCATGTGGCACTGCGTAGTCCGGATAATGGTCGTGGTTTAGTGGGAACGACACCCGCAGCACACTATACGGGTGCAAGGGTTTATAGTTTTGTTAGCTCTGTTTCGCACACCAATATTACCGCCTCTATTAAAGAAATAGAATCACAATTAATCGATATATTTAATTATTCTACCGGACATGATCATTCCACTACTGGTGCAGGCAAACCCATACCTAGCGCTGGTATACAGGCGGGTGCGATAACTGAGACCAAGCTTGCCACAAATGCTGTTACTGTTCCGAAGGTATCTATTGTTGGAACACCGGTGACGGGGAATGTGGTCGGATATTCTGGCGGGAATTTTGTTTGGACATCCGGAAGTACGGGTGGTTCCGGTTCATCTGGAGTGTCGGGATATTCGGGGTATTCGGGTGCAGGCACATCTGGTATATCCGGGTACAGCGGGAAAAGCGGGTATTCCGGTATATCCGGCTATTCTGGTAGCGGGATCAGTGGATACTCTGGGATTTCCGGTTATAGCGGAAGAAGTGGTTACTCTGGTTCTGGAATATCTGGGTATTCGGGAACTTCCGGATATTCTGGTTACAGTGGTATTTCAGGTTATTCCGGCATAAGCGGCTATTCGGGGATTTCTGGTTATTCTGGATCTGGGATCTCCGGTTATAGTGGGTCGGGTGTTTCGGGTTATTCCGGTATTTCCGGATATAGTGGTCAGGCCGCAGTCGGTGTTTATTTATTTTATCATAGCGAGGCAGACGAAACTAGTATCGCGGATTATTATGGTTGGAAACGTTCCACGCTAGATACCACAGATAATCATCTAATCGCGTCTGGCGCTACGGGTACCGAATGGCAGATGAAATGGGACGGTACAGGTAATGCCGTATCACACATTACGGTGCCAAATATTCCAGGTGTATTATTGATTCCGGCTGGTAACTGGAATTTTAATATGTATGCGCATGTGGATAATGCTACTGGTTCTACATATTTAAAAGTATATGTTTTACGAAGAGACATTGCGGGGAATGAGTATCCTCTATTCGATACGACGAGTCCAGAGATAAATGACACTTCGGTTGCCGCACTAAATTGGTCATATTATACAAATCCGATTGCGTTGGGTGCTACTACCGACAGATTGGTTTGTAAAATGTTTATGGTTGCTTCGTCTACCAGAACATTGACTTTGACATGTGGCAGTCAAACATATTCTGCCCATGTGGAAACACCCATTACGGTTGGTGCGGAAGGTGCATCGGGTTTTTCGGGGATTTCAGGTTACTCTGGGATCAGCGGATATTCGGGAATTTCTGGTTATAGCGGGAAAAGTGGATATTCTGGAATCTCTGGTTATAGCGGAATATCAGGGTATTCTGGATCGGGTATATCGGGTTATAGTGGCAGCGGTATTTCCGGGTACTCTGGAACTTCCGGCTATAGTGGTATTTCCGGCTATTCAGGTACAAAACCTTCGGGACAAATATTCCTAAGTGCTGCTGGTATGTGGCCCTCACAAACAAGCGGTTGTGCTAGTGCTGCCCAACTAGAGATGGGTACGAATAAGGAAAGCTTTTACTATTTGGCCTTCGATGCATCTACCGCAGAATACGCCCAAGCAACAATAATTATGCCTGCGGATTGGGATGCTGGAACGGTGACTGCTTCGATATATTGGACTCATCCTGCCGCTTTAACCAACTTCGACGTCGTGTGGGCCTGTGCTGGTAATGCATATGGAAACGATGACACATTGGATGCAGCGTTTTCTGCCGGTGTTGCGGTGACAGATACGGGTGGAACTACGTCAGATCTATACATTACTGCCGCAACGGGTGCAATAACATTAGCCGGGACTCCTGCTGCTGGAGAATTGGTGCAATTCAGAGTATATCGAAATGCTGCCGATGGTGCAGATACACTAGGAACCGACGCATATTTATTGGGAGTGCTGATTAATTTCACTAGAACGTAATGGCTACCGCGACTAAAGCAACAACTCATGCCGTAGATAGTTCTACCGTTGGTACAGTTGCCTGGGGTAGTCCAGGCAATGTAACAGCTAATGATGCAACATTTTCTACCGCTTTATATTCTGGAACTAAAACAGCTACGACGCATTACCTATATTGTGATACTTTCGGTTTTGATATACCTTATGGTGCAATAATTAATGGAATCGTAGCGGGCATTCATTGCAAATCATCTGCAAGTAGTGTTGGAGACTATTGTGTAGATGGTGTGGTTAAATTAATCAAGGCAGATTCAAGTCTGAGCGCTACCGATAATGCTTTGGCTAGCCATTGGGATACGGTAGAGACGGACACTCCTCACGGAAGTTCAACCGATTTATGGGGCGAAACTTGGACTCCCGCCAATATCAACAGTTCTGCATTTGGTATGGTTTTGTCGGTCCTAATAGCCTCCACATCTTTTACGATGGCATCTGTAGATTACATATATATTACAGTATACTATACGCCTAGGATACCGAGAAATTCATCTGCCGTTTATCAAAATCCTTGCATAATTTAGATATCTGTGGTATAATATCGGTGAGAGAGACATGCCCAATATATCTGTGGTTATACCTGTTGGCCCTGGTTACGAGATCACAAAAAACTGTATCGAATCGCTTTTAAAGTATACAGATCTACACAATATCAATCTGATTGCTGTTATTAATGGCACAGAGCAAGAAACGTATGATTATCTTCACGACATACAACCCAAAGTCGAATTAATCACTTTAGTAGAGCCTTGGGGTTATACACGCGCAACTAACGCTGGCATTAAGCGAGCTTTAGAGAATGGGAGCGACTTCATTATCTTATTAAATAATGATACGGTATTTTTAGAACAACAACCAAATACTTGGCTCGATCATCTTCTTAAACCGTTTAGCAATTCTGATGTCGGAATTACAGGACCACTAATTAGACATGATGACGGATGCAATGAGGATTTTATCGTATTCTTCTGTGCTTGTATATCTGCCAAGTTATTCAGAGAAATCGGTGTTCTGGATGAGGTATTCAATCCGGGCGGTTTTGAAGATGTTGATTTCTGTATTAGAGCGCGGCAAGCCGGTTATAAAATAGTCCAGGTTCCCGATGATAGAATTTTTGAGAACTATGCCACCGGTGTATTCCCAATATTCCACATGGGAGAGCAAACCGTTTCTAAAATTCCCAACTGGAACGGCATCTTTGAAAGAAACCGTGTTGTGTTAAAAGAAAAATATACAATTAAACCAAATCATAATGATGGTCCGACTATCGGTACAAATGATCCGATTTCACATCGCGAATTTACTAGATATAATTGGTGCAGAGAAAAAATCGAATCAACTTTCGGTAAAACGGCGGGATTACGTGTTTTAGATCTGGGTATGTCGTCTGGATACGGACAAAGGATATTACCTACAGATATCGACTATGAGGGATGGGATATCAGTCAAGATATTATCGACTATGCTCGTCGTGAATTTCCACGGGGAAGATATCGGAAATTTGATCTGGAAAAGGATATTATCGATGGACAATGGGATGTGATTTTGGCCCTCGAAATCATTGAACACCTGGATAACGGATTGAGACTGGTCCAGGCTCTAAAGAATCATTGCAAATTATTATTGGTATCTGTACCAGAAAAAGATTCCGGTATATGGGGGGATTATCATAAATTACTCAACCTAACGGCAAAAGATTTTCCCGGATTCGATATCACAACTTATAGTCGGTTTAGTGGTGAAAGGATCATCAATACAATGTATGATGGATTTGAGAACCTATTTTTATCGTGGCCGCAAACCAAAAAGCATATTCTGGTGGATGTTTGTACTAAAGATCGCTATTTCTCAACATTACCCATGACTTTAAGTTCCATAATTACACAAACCGTAACACCCGACAAAATTATTATTGTGGATGATGGAGAGCAACGAGATTTGCGCCAGGTTCCTATTTATTCACATCTATTTCAGATGATGGCCGAAAAAGGTATAAATTGGTATATTGCATTCGGGCAAAAACGTGGGCAACATTATGGTCATCAAATGGTACAAGATATCGCAATAAATGAGGGGTATGATCTGGTTTGGCGGGTAGATGATGACACCGTTTCGGAACCGGATTGTCTAGAAAAACTTCTACACTCATGGAATCCGCATGTTGGTGCGGTGGGTGGAAGAATTTTAACACCCCCAACCAGGCTAGCACCGTCCAATCAACTGCAAGGCTCTATAAAAAATACCCAAGACAATCCCCAATGGTATAAGAATAATCCATGTTATACCGTTAATACGCAATCTATTGATAACGATATCGATGTAGATCATCTACATTGTTCATTTATATATCGTCCAGGTATAGCTGAGTATAATTTAGCGTTATCACCTGTAGCGCATACAGAGGAAACACAATTCACTTACGAGATCAAACGTGCTGGCTATAGGGTGGTATTTCAACCGCAAGCGATAACATGGCATTTACGCAATCCCGAAGGCGGTATTAGATCACATTCAAATCAGGCATTTTATGATCACGATATCAAGATATTTAACAACAAACTCGCATCTTGGGGTATAGATGCGCCAACAACACCAGATATCAAGATTATCTGGTTGAAAACCGGTCTTGGCGATCATTTAGCTTTAAGCACATTAATACCGGAATTGGTTGCAAAATATGGCAAACTACATATCGTTTGTACATTGCCGGATGCGTTTTACGACATGAATGATATTTTTGTAGAGCCTTGGCCTGGGACAAAAGCTCTACAAATGGGATATACGCCACCTCCGGACGAAGAAATAAATATTTATGTTTTTATGAAGAATAACAATTGGACAAATTCTCTCATTGATGCATATCGTGTATTTTATGGACTTGATAAATGAGAACCCTCGTGATCCCCGACATTCATAATAAAGTTGGCAAAGCGGAAAAGATATTGCAATCGATTCCGCATGACAAGGCTATATTTTTGGGTGATTATTTTGACTCGTTTGAGGAAGAACCTGATAATTTATCCACAATAAAAACTGCGCAATTCATCAATAGACATATTAATGATCCCAATACTATATTTGTGCAAGGCAATCATGATGCGCACTATATGTTTAATCGTGGATTTTTGCGTGGATCTGGATATACACCGGAAAAGGCGAAATTAATACAATCATTAGTTTCTCCACAAACATTCGGCAAAATGTCCCTATATACGGTGGATCAGGGATTTAATTTATCCCATGCGGGATTTCATCCGAAACTATTCATGCATCCTGTTAAGGGTATGGATTATGACTATATTAATGGCATATTGAAACAAGCCGTTGAGGGCGGAATAAATAATGTTCCACATCCGGCATTGCAGCCCGGTCGTGCTCGTGGCGGTATAAATGAAGTACCAGGATTGACTTGGACCGATTGGGATAATGAATTCGTACCGATATCTGGATTCAATCAGATAGTTGGTCACAGCAGTCATAGAGAACCGCAATTTAAAAACACATCGGATTCCACGAATCTCGATCTGGATACGAATTTAGGTTACGTTGGTATGATTGATAATGGAAAATTGGATGTGCTAAAAGTATGAAAATCGTCATCATAATGCCATCTTTAAA
>Ga0172380_10003068_pt1 | contig 23918 bp, 31 predicted proteins | sample Leawe162metaG_FD_119747 | JGI IMG/M metagenome (GOLD analysis project Ga0172380, IMG submission 119747) | Leachate microbial communities from a municipal landfill in Southern Ontario, Canada - Leachate well 162 metaG | ecosystem: Engineered > Solid waste > Landfill > Unclassified | place...
GAAACCTCCATCCAGCAATATGTTAAGAACCAAGGTGTGGAACAAGAATACTCTCAGCTGCACAAAGACCAATTAAGGCTCTTCAGCTGATACCCCGTCGGCTTGCCGCGGGGAGATTCATTTGAAAAGTCTTATGATAAACATATGAAAGATCTGGAATATTCCATAAGATAATATTTCCTGTCCTATACATAATACTAGACATCACAAACTTATGACTGCTAATGAACTTCGTCAGAAATATTTGGAATTTTTCAAGAGCAAGGGGCACGCTGTCATCCCGAGCGCTCCGGTGGTGCCGGAAAATGATCCAACCACGCTTTTCATTACGGCGGGGATGCACCCGCTGGTGCCATATCTGATGGGCGAAAATCATCCGCAAGGCACTCGCTTGGTCAATGCTCAAAAAAGCATCCGCACCATCGACATCGACGAAGTGGGCGATCGCACTCATCACACTTTTTTTGAGATGCTCGGAAATTGGTCGCTGGGCGACTATTTCAAAAAAGAAGCCATCGAATGGAGCTGGGAATTTCTGACTTCGCCGGATTGGCTCGGGCTCGACAAAAATCGTCTAGCTTGCTCGGTTTTTGCGGGCGACGCGGATGCGCCGTTCGATGAAGAAGCGTTCGAGATTTGGAAAAATTTGGGGATGCCGGAAGCTCGCATCGCCAAATTGCCGAAGAAAAATAATTGGTGGGGACCAGCCGGGACAACCGGGCCGTGCGGACCGGATAGTGAAATGTTTTATTGGATTGGGGATCCCAAAAAAGTGCCGAACAGTTTCAATGATGATAATGATTTGTGGGTGGAGATTTGGAATGATGTTTTTATGCAATACAATAAAAAGACTGACGGCACGTTTGAAAAATTGGTGCAGCAGAATGTCGACACTGGAATGGGATTGATGCGGGTTCTCACGGCGATTAACGGTCTGGATGACAACTATCGCACAGAACTTTTCTGGCCGCTCATCCAGAAAATTGAGGAATTATCCGGAAAGAAATATATTTTTACGAAAGGCGATTTAGGATTTGATGAGATGCCGGACTGTTGGGTTCAAGACATGCGTGCTATGCGTATCGTCGCCGACCACATCAAAGCGGCGGTGTTCATCATTGCGGACGGTGTGGAACCATCGAACACTGAACGTGGTTATGTTCTGCGCCGTCTCATCCGGCGGGCGGTGCGCCAAGGACACATTCTGGGCATCGAAGAAAATTTCACGACCAGAGTTGCTAAGGTCGTGCAAGAAATTTATGCCGAAGCATATCCGGAAATTATGGATGATAATATTTTGGATGTTTTGGAAAAGGAAGAGAATAAATTTAGAAAGACATTGGAAAAAGGATTGAAAGAATATGAAAGTCAAAAGTCAAAAGTCAGAAGTCAAAATGACAAGTCAAAAGTCAAAATCATACCTGGTAAATCAGTTTTCGATCTGTATCAGACGTACGGATTTCCTATTGAAATGACGGAAGAGCTGGCCGAAGAAGACGGGCTGTCGGTTGACCGGGAAGAATTTAATAAAGAGCTTGAAAAGCATCAAGAACTTTCTCGAACGGCCAGTGTTGGAATGTTCAAGGGCGGGTTGGCCGATACGAAAGAAGAAACGACGGCGCTGCACACGGCGGCACATTTGATGCTGGCGGGACTGCGCAAGATTCTTGGCAGTAATGTGCATCAGAAAGGTTCGAACATCAACGGCGAAAGGTTGCGTTTCGATTTTTCCCATACGGAAAAAATGACAGATGAACAGAAAAAATTGGTAGAAGACTATGTCAATGAAGCTATCGCGGCCAAGATTCCGGTGGAGATGAAGGAAATGAGTCTGGACGAAGCGCGCGAGTCGGGAGCCGAAGGTGCCTTCGAGAACAAATACGGCGAGATGGTGAAAGTGTATAAGATTGAAGGATTTTCTTCGGAGATTTGCGGCGGTCCGCACGTCGAAAACACCGGTGACATCGTCGGTACCTTCAAGATTAAAAAAGAAGAAAGTTCAAGCGCGGGTGTGCGTCGCATTAAAGCGGTACTAGAATAGGTAGGCTATTTAATTTGTTTGATATGAACAATTCATTTGAAAAGCTTGTTGTTTCTGACAAATCAGAAAGCGAAGGGGTTGAGAATACTCAAGAAAAAGTCGAAAATAACGCCGCTGGTTATGATAGGGAAGATCAAGGAGCTACTATCTTAAAAGATAAAGAATTGCATCAAGAAGATCCGAGAGATGTTTACAATAGACTGATCGAGGAATTGATCGAAAAATATGGTCATAGCAAAATTGATAGCCTTGCTACCAAGGAAGGCGGGAATATATTTCCGTGTGAAATAAATAAGGATGTACGAGAGGTTATCACTGATCCGAAGGATTGGGCGACTTATTATAGACTTGCTCAAGCTTGGTGTGAAGTGAAAAAAGGAGAAAAATATGTAAAACCGGAAGGTCATCCCAGTACCCTGCATCAAAAAGAACGGAGCTTGGAAAAATCGGAAATTATTGTTGCTGATCAAGAAGCAATAGAAAAATACAAGGAGAATCGGCCGTATGAAAATTTTTCTTTTGAAGAATGGGAGGCGAATGGATTTTTGATCACTAAGGAAGGATTGCCGTCAAAACTAGAGAGGAAGTTTTATGAACTGGTCCGATCGGATGAATTCAAAGAATGGTTTGGAGATTGGGAGGATGAACAAGATGGCGAAGATGTAGGTGTGAGTAAAATGATAGACAAGGACACCGGAGAGCCGCAAGTTTTTTTCCGGGGGGACAAATCTCGTTTCAAGCCAGGCTTTATCGTGCTGGATAATTATGATCGCACTTATGATGAAAAAAATCCCGGAGGATATCAGTCAAGGAGGCAGGGAGTGTTTTTTACTGACAATAAGGATGTTGCTATAGGTTACGGAGTAGATATAGATGCGACCACATTGGGTAAGGCAGGTCTTGAGTCGGAGAAGGATCACCCGGAAACATTTCCCAAAATGCGCGCTTGGCTTGAATCATTTGCTGATAAGGATCCATCTTTTTGGAAAAATATTACGAGAAATATTTTAGATTATAGTCCGGAAATAGAAAAAAATGACTACAGACATCGCTTCCACGATATGTGTTTTGATATGCGCTTTCCGGGGGAAGACGAAGAGAATTTATGGGATGAGGTCGCTACTCAGAGGAGGCGCAGAAAACCTAGTTATTATATGGACTTTTTCGTTAAGTCAGGAAAATTCGAGCAATTAATAGAGGGGTTTAATTCATATATTAAGGAGGAGGACGCAGGTTTTCTTCATGGAAAACCAATGGCTAAAAAGCCGGAATGGATGTCGCAATTCAGAGAGTTGCGATTGGATTATTTGACAGAACCATTGGTGCTTTCGACCGTTTTCATCCGATCTAAAAATCCTAAAATAGAAAAAGGAATAGATATGACTGAAAGTTCCGATGTGCAATGGGCGCGAAGGGACGGGCATGATTCGTTCACTAACAAAGAAGGAGTCGGGGGAATGAAGCGGGCGGATGAGATAGTAGTGTATGATTTGAAAAATATTTGGGTTGCGAGAAAAGACCACCTAGATCATTCGGATATGCAAAGAGTTGATAAAATGAATGGAATTACAAGACTTTAATTTTTTTTATTGAATGTTAATTGAATAAATATATGTCAAAAATAATTACAGACGAAAAATTGATTGATGAACTATTGTCTAGGAGCGTGGCGGAAATTTTGCCGTCCAAGAAAAATCTGAAAGAACTTTTATTGTCGGGCAAGAAGATAAAAATATACATTGGCACAGATCCGACCGGCACATCACTGCATCTGGGACATGCTACTAACTATATTATTCTGGAAAAGTTTAGGAAACTTGGACACGAAGTCATTTTTCTCATCGGGGATTTCACGGCGCGCATCGGGGATCCGACTGATAAATTGGCCGCTCGCAAACAATTAACTCGCTCAGACGTCAAAAAACACGTGAAGACGTGGCTCAGGCAAGTAAAACCGATCATTAATTTCGATGATAAGAAAAATCCGGTTAAGATTAAGTTCAATCATGATTGGCTTTCCGAATTGACATTTGAAGACGTGGTGAATCTGGCATCCAATTTCACGGTGCAACAGATGTTGGAGCGGGATATGTTCGAGAAACGGATGAAAGAAGAGAAGCCGATCTATCTGCATGAATTTTTCTATCCTTTGATGCAGGGCTATGATTCGGTAGTGATGGATGTGGATGTGGAGATGTGCGGCAATGATCAGAAGTTCAACGCTTTGGCCGGGCGGACGCTTTTACGAAAAATGAAAAACAAAGAAAAATTCGTCTTCATCACGACGCTTCTCGAAAATCCGGTGACGAAAGAAAAAATGATGTCGAAAAGTCTGGGTACGGGAGTTTTTCTGGATGAAACGGTGGAGAATATGTTCGGCAAAATTATGGCGCAACCCGATGAGAACATCCCACAACTTTTTACTGATTGCACTTATGTTGCAATGGATGAAATTTCAGAGATCAAAAAACAACTGAAAGGCGGCAGAGTTAATCCGCGCGATTTGAAATTGCGACTGGCGACTGAAATCGTGAAGATTTATCATGGCGAGAAAGCGGCCAGGGCGGCGCAAGAAAATTTCGTGCGAATAATTTCGCATAAGGAGCTGCCAAGCAATGTTCCGGAGCAAATTGTAAAATGGGTAGCGGCATATGAAGATTATGAAAATATGATAGACTTTATGGTTTCAGCAAGCCTGGCTAACAGCAAAAGTGACGCACGGAGAAAGATTGAACAGGGCGGAGTGTCGATCGATGGTGAAAGGGTGGCCGTGGGAGTGTTGATACTGAATCCAGAAATGCATGATGGTAAGATAATGAAGGTTGGTAAGCTCAACTTCGTGAAGATCAAGTTTGCCAAGGTGAAAAAATAGGATATTTCTTTAGAATACGAAAACCGCCCAAAATTCCTTGGGCGGTTTTTTTGCGCATCTCTTTACAAGATAACTTTGATGTGGTAGTATGTTCTATTAAAAGATTTAATCAGATAGTCGTTCTTTTTTATAAACCAATACTATATGAGGTGGCGTTATGTTGGATAAAATATGGCGTTTTGTTGAAAATATTGCAGCTCTAACTGTGGTGGCCCCTGTTTTTATCCTGTTTTTCCTTATTGTTTTTTCATGGAGTTATGATAAGGGAGTTTCTTGGATTGCCGAGAGGGGGTTGTACGAATCTAGCAGGTTAGTTTGCAGCATCGAAAGAGAAATTGATTTTATCAAAAGGCGAGGGGGCGAAATAGCGGAAATCAGGAAATCTACCGATCGTAATGGCGTGGAAGAAAAGGAATCTTGGGACGAGAGGGATGTATTAAGAGATTCCTGCATTAGTCTTAAGCATGAAATCGGTGAATACAACAGATTGATCCAACCGGCTTATAGCATAGTTATGGGCGATCCCATATCGATGCAAATTCATCAAAAATTTGACCCTACGGCTATGATTTATTGCGATAAATATAGCGGTTGGCGATAACTTAAGGGAGGTAGAAAAATGTTCGATCAAGCGAGTGGCTGGAGCATTGCATTTATTGTGGCTGTAGGGTTAGTTACCTATGTCTATGCAGGATTCTATTTGTTTAAAATGCCCGATCCATCAACGCAGTATGGTATATCGATGAATGCTATGATGGCAGGCTTGTTATCTATCGGCGTAGTCCTTTCTGCTTGCATAGTGGTATCAATATTTGAAACAGCGGGTTATTTGATTGTCGGAGTTGTTTTTCCACCGATAATTTATCGGGTTGTCAGAAAAATCACTGCCTTGTAACGTCAAGATAGTGAAAGTTAGGAGTCTTTGAGGATCGCATTTCCTCAAAGACTCTTTTTTTATTTGTCACATTTCCCATTTTATTCTATAATTAAACCATAAGAAACGATGCTAATCTGCTAATAAATTCTAATCTGCGAATTGCGAATAATTCGTAACATTAGTGATTAGTTGATTTGCATATATTTGTAGATTAGCATCATTTTGCATATGGGAATGTTTTCTAAAATTTTAGGCTTTAAGAAAAGTTCTTCGGAAAACTTTCTTTCTTTGGATATCGGGACGGAAGTGGTGAAGGCTTTGGTTTTCAGGATCGATGAAAATTCCGGGGCGGGAGTGGTGAAAGGAGTGGGACGGGCGCGCCAAGGGCTGAAGGATATGCATAGCGGCGCTGTCTCAGACATTTCCGGCGTGATTGCCAATTGTCGAGAGGCGATCAATTCTGCTAAGACGATGGCGGGCGCGAAAAAAGTGGAGAAAGCCATTGTGGGCATTGCAGGGGAACTGGTGAAAGGTACGACGACGACCGTGCATTATGAAAGGATCAATCCGGAAATCAGGATCGATATCCCGGAACTGAAAAACATCATCCAAAAAGTGCAATGGAAAGCGTTCGACCGCATCCGTCAGCAATTGGCTTGGGAGACGGGGCATAGCGAGATCGAAGTGAAACTCATCAATGCGGTGATCGTGGATGTGAGGATCGATGGATACAAAGTGACCAACCCGGTCGGTTTTCAAGGACGCGATGTTTCCATTTCCGTTTTCAACGCGTATGCGCCGATGATCCATTTGGGCGCTCTGCAGAAAATCGCGGACGAATTGAAATTGGAACTTTTGAACATTGCGGCCGAGCCGTACGCGGTGGCACGTTCAATGGGCATCGAAGACTCGACGGAATTCAGTGCGGTTTTCATCGACATCGGCGGCGGGACGACCGACATTGCGGTGGTGAGGAACGGCGGATTGGAAGGGACGAAAATGTTCGGACTGGGCGGCCGGGCTTTCACCAAGCGGCTTTCGACCGAACTCGGTATCGGTGTCGAAGAAGCGGAAGTGCTGAAGATAAAATATGCGGAAGGAAGATTGGGGAAAGACGTGAGTATGAAGATCGAAAAGATTCTGGCGGACGATTGTGATGTGTGGCTGCGCGGCATCGAGCTCACCTTGTCAGAATTTTCCGAATCGGATCTTTTGCCGCATCGTTTCTTCTTGTGCGGCGGCGGCTCGGGCCTTCCCGGCGTGAAGAAGGCGTTGCTCGGAAGAGGTTGGTGCAAGAATCTGCCTTTTGCCAAACCGGTCGAAGTGAGTTTTCTCCAGCCGAAAGACGTAGTGAACATATCGGATGAAACCGGCAGACTGAAAGATCCGCAAGATATCACGCCGATGGGCTTGGCAAATCTGGCACTGGATCTGGTCGGCGAGGAAAAGATGATGGCGGGCATTTTGCGCCGAGCAGTGAGGATGATACAGAAATAATAAGATTAAAAAAATGGCACATCAAACATTTTACATCGACATCGACGAAGAGATTACTTCCATTGTGGAGCGTTTGCGCCACGCTCGCGCCAGTGAGATCATTTTGGTCGTGCCTAAGCGCGCGCTTCTGATCCAAAGTATCGTCAATCTGCGCATCCTTAAGCGTGAGGCGGATGAAGCGCGGCTGCAGCTGATGATGGTGACGCAAGATAAACTGGGTAAAATCCTGATTGAAAAAGCGGGCATTTTTGTGCAGCAAAAGATGGATAATATCTCAGACGAAGAGATTGATCTGAAAGAAGAAATTTCGCCGTTGGAAAGATACGAGACGGAAGCGGAAACGGAAACGGAAATGGGATTGGAGAAAGAAAATGTCATCAACAGAAAGAACCGCTTGGATCGAATCGGATCGGACAGCTATTTCGATGAGAAACAAGCGGAAGATTTAAAGAGGAACGAGTTGATCAATCTGGAAAAAGAAAAGTTCCTCTTGGCGAAAAAAAAGACGGAGAAGGAGGAACTGATAAATAAAGAATTGGTATCAGGGATCAAGAAAAATCCTGAAATTAAATTGTTGGCCAATCCGTCTTTCGATCTGAAGCCGGCGACTCCTGTCGTGAAGGCGCCTCCCATTAGAACCGAAGTGCCGGTGTCGGCGCCGGTGAACAGGAGTTTTGTCGATCGCGGGAAGGGAGAAAATTTTCAAGATAAAAAGATAGAAAATTTTTTCTACCAGCCGAACGCCATCGAAAGACAATCGCAAAAGGCCCCGAGCAAGAATTATGATGTTCATAACCTTCCTGTAAATGTGCACAAATGGTTCTGGGTTTTCGGTGCCATTACGGTCCTTTTGGCGGTCGGGATCGCCGCTTATCTGTTCGTACCCAAGGCGTCGGTAGTCGTTTCGGTCAGATTGGATTCCAAAACTGTCGATTCCCAGATGACCGGCAAGGTCGGGCTGGTTGCGGTTACCGCCGAAAGCGGAACTATTCCGGCCAAAGAAGTTTATTCTGCGCAGGAAGTCAATGGAAGTTATGATGCGACCGGCAGCGAACTCGTTTCGAACCAGAAAGCGCATGGCAAGGTCACTATCTATAATGAATTCAGTTCCAGCCCGCAGCCGCTGGTGGCCACTACCCGTTTTTTGACGGAGGACGGAAAACTGTTCCGTCTGGTCAGTGGCGTGACGGTGCCGGGAACCACCATTGTTAATGGTCAGACAAAAAGCGGGGAAGTGGAAGCTGAGATAACAGCCGACTCTTCCGGCGATAGCTATAATATCGGACCAGCCACTTTCAATATTCCCGGCTTCAAGAGCAGTGGGACCAAATATGATAAGATTTATGCCAAGTCTGCCATTGCTTTTACCAGTGGTGGAAACGGGGCGGCTCAATCGAAAGTCATTACTGACAATGATATAGCGGCTGCCAAGAATAAGATTTTAGCAAAGTTGAACAGTCAATTGGAGGATGATATGAAGAAGTCCGGCGGAGAAGACGCTGTCATTCTGGATGGCGCTATGAATGAATCCGATGTGGCTTATAAAATTTCCAATTCGGTTGGTGATGTGGCCAATTCTTTCCAGATAACGGCGAGTGCGAATGCCAAGGCGATCGTGGTCAGTCAGAAAGATGTGAAGATTGTCATAGCTGATATGCTGGAAAAGAATGCTGGGTCAAAAAAAATAGAGGCCGGTTCCATCGTGACGGATTTCTCCCGATCGGATGTCGATTTTGCCAACGGAACGATCAGTATCAGATTTCATGCCATGGGGAAAATTGCGCCTGATTTCACAGTGGATACTGTCAAAAAAGCCATTTTAGGGAAGAATGAAGAACAGATAAAGGCTTATCTAAGCGATTTATCCAACGTTGAAAAAGTGGAAGTGGACTACTGGCCATCTTTTGTGAATGGTCGTCTTCCGGTTCTGTCGAGCCGAGTGGATGTGTCTCTTGACCCGATTTAGAAAGTTTGGTAAGCTAGTTTGGCTGGAGGAGATTGACAGAAAAGGCGCCAAAAAACGTCTGTGGTCTGATGGGGTTGACAAATAAAAAAAAAGGCGTTAAGATAGTAAAGACATTAAAAATATTGTGAAGTTATAGAGGGGATTTTCCGCTGTGCAAGAATTTGGTCCGGCTTCAGTCCTCAAGCATAAAATATGATTATTCATAGTTTTGTCTTGAGAAAGTTCCGTCTATTTTTTTGTTTTCCGGACAACTTTATTTTAAGATAAATTTTTTTTATGGCAATTGATAAGGAGTTGGTCAAATTGGAAGGAGAAGTTATAGAAAACCTCCCCAATGCCACTTTTAAAATAAAATTGGACAATGGCCACGAAGTGCTGGCTCATATTTCCGGTCGGATGCGGGTGAACTATATCCGGATGATCCCTGGAGACAGAGTGATTGTGGAAATGAGTCCGTACGACCTAACAAAAGGCAGGATAGTTCAAAGATTAAAATAATATGAAGGTTCGAGCATCGGTAAAAAAAATTTGCGACAAATGCAAAACGATCAAGCGTAAGGGAAAACTTTACGTGATTTGTTCTAATCCGAAACATAAACAACGCCAAGGCTAACATACAATTATGCTACGAATTTCCGGGGTCAATATCCCAGACGAAAAAAGAATAGTGATTTCGCTGACTTACATCTACGGTATCGGGCCGGCCATTTCCGCTCGCATTTTGGGAGAGCTCAAAATTTCTCCTGACAAAAGAACCAAGGATTTGACGGAAGACGAACAGAATGAGATTCGTTCCTATGTGGAGAAAAAGATCAAGACAGAGGGAGATTTGAAATACGAAGTGCGTAATAATGTGAAACGTTTAAAGGAAGTGGGCTGCTATCGCGGCACACGCCATCAAAAAGGCTTGCCGGCGCGCGGACAGAGGACCAAGACGAACAATCGGACCGTGAGAGGAAACGTCAGGCATACGATGGGAAGCGGAAGAGTCAAGACGGAAAAGACTTAGTCCTTACGAATTACCTACTTCGACTCGCAGAGAGGACTGCTCGTCGACGCGAGGCGGGCGAAATAGTACGAATGTACGAATAGAATAATGTAATTTTTAGAAATTATTATGGCAGAGGCAGATAAAAAAAATAACATAGAGGAAAAAACAGCGGTTGTAGAAAATACTGAGAATTTGGATGTGACCGAAGAGGCGGCGGAATTGGCCAAGAAGAAAGTTAAGAAGGCGAAGCGGCAGATTACGCGCGGCCGAGCGGTCGTAAAATGCTCCTACAACAATACTGCGGTGAATATCGCGGATGCTCAAGGAAACATCTTAGGCTGGGCGACTTCGGGACTCTTGGGTTTCAAGGGCGCGAAAAAAGCTACACCGTACGCCGCGACTCAGGTGGTGGCCAATGTGACTGAAAAAGTCAGGAAATACGGACTGAAAGAATTGGAAGTATATGTGAAGGGAGTCGGAAGCGGAAGAGAATCTTCGATTCGAGCCTTGGCTAACAATGGTTTTGATCTAATTTTAATTAAAGATATAACGCCTATTCCGCACAACGGTTGTCGGGCGAAAAAACCTAGAAGAGTATAATATATGGCACGAGATACTGAAGCAAAATGTAGAAAATGTCGCAGAGCGGCGGAGAAACTTTTTTTGAAAGGCGATCGTTGTGGTACACCGAAATGCGCTATGACCCGTCGCGCTTATGCGCCGGGCGTCCATGGAAAAAAACCGGGACGAGGGCTTAGTGAATATGGCTTGCAGTTGGCCGCCAAGCAGAAATTGAAGAGAGTTTATGGGATTCTGGAAAAACAATTCCGCAAACATTTTGACGATATCAAACACAAAAAAGGGATCACGGGAGACTTGCTCTTGGCCCGTTTGGAAATGCGCTTGGACAACGTGGTGTACCGTATTGGTCTCGCATCTTCAAGATCGCAAGCCAGACAATTGGTGAATCATGGCCTTATCGTGGTAGATGGCAAGAAAGTGACCATTCCTTCTTATGAGATCAAGGTCGGCCAGACTGCCGGAATCAATCCGAACAAAGCCGGTAAGAATTATTTCAAGAACTTGGAGCAGATGCTCAAGAATAAGAACGATTTTCCTTCTTGGCTCACTTATGACAATGCCAGTGGCCAAGCCAAGATAACGGCTGTTCCGAACAAGGATGAAATCGGAGTGAATGTGGACGCGCAAATCATCGTAGAATATTATTCCAGATAAATTAAATAATTTAATAAAAATTATGCAATCAATATCTCTTCCTCAAAAACCCAAGTACACCCTCATTGATGAAAAAACGGGGTTGTTTGAAATCGAAGGATGCTATCCGGGGTATGGCACGACATTGGGCAACGCCATCCGCCGAGTCTTGTTGTCTTCTATGCCAGGTGCCGCTATCACATCGGTCAAGGTCAAAAATGCCAAACACGAATTCTCAACCTTGCCGAATGTTATGGAAGATATCATCCAAGTGATTCTCAATCTGAAGCAAGTCAGGTTCAGATTGTTCGACGAGGGTCCGGTCAGCGTCAGTCTTAAGGCCAAAGGAGAGAAAGTCATCACAGCCGGAATGATCGAGTGCCCATCCAATCTGGAAGTGGTCAATAAAGATGCTCATATAGCGACCATTACGGGAGCCAAAGGAGAACTGGAGATGGAATTGGAAGTTTCTTCGGGTATCGGTTATGTCCCTGTCGAACAACAAGAACGCAAAGAGAAAGAAGTGGGTGTCATCGCTTTGGACGCGATCTATACCCCTGTGCGAAGAGTGAATTATACCATTTCCAATATGCGTGTCGGAAAGAAGACTGATTTCGAGAAAATCAGTTTGGAAGTTATGACTGATGGTAGTGTCACTCCGCTCGTAGCTTTTTCTCAAGCGATAGATATCCTAGTGAAACAATTTTCAGAATTGGTTGAGATGGAAACTGAGATGAAAGAAGAAGTGGCCGTAGAAAAAGCTGTTGAGCAGGAAGAAGAAGCAGCAGTTGAAAAGAAAGAAACCGTAGTCGCGGATGATCCGGAAAAAGTCGAAGTGACCGAACTCAAGAATCTTTCTACACGAACCTTGAATGTCTTGGAAAAAGGCAAGATTCATCGTGTGGGTGATATCGTAAAGTTGGACGAAGCGAGCCTTTTGGAAATAGAAGGTATGGGCGCCAAAGGAGTGAAAGAGATTAAAAAAGCGATCGGGGATTTCGGTTTGAATCTGAAGAAGTCCGAATAAATTAGTTGGATTTATATCTTTACTAATTATGAATCTTGTATGAATATACTAATAAGAAATTCGTACATTCGTATGTTAGTAAATGATTAGTAATTCGTAAAGAAAAAAATAAGTTAAACGCATGCAACACTTAAATAAGACCAAAGAATTTGGAAGAACGGCTAGTCAACGGAAGGCGCTTTGGCGCACGATGTTGGGAAGCTTGATTATGAGCGAAAAGATTGAAACGACTGAAGCGAAAGCCAAAGAATTGAAGAATAGGATTGACAAAATCATCAACAAAGCCAAGAAATTTCCGAAAGAAGGGGAAGGGAGATTGGCAGTAAGAAGAGACCTGAAAAAAGATATCCCGCTTTTGGCGGTGGAGAAGATGATGGGGGAATTTTTGAAAAAATTCGAGAACAGACGGAGCGGCTATACGCGCGTGATCAAACTGGCGCCGCGAAAAAGTGATAACGCCAGATTAGCGATAATTGAATTTGTGTAGATCTTTACTAATTACCAATCTTGTACGAATATACTAATAAAAAATTCGTACACTCGTATATTAGTAAGTGGTTAGTAATTCGTAAAGAAAGAGATTTAACTAGAAACAGCTATTATGAAAAGTATTACCAGAAAATATCATTTGTTCGATGCTAAGAGCAAGCCCTTGGGACGTCTCGCGACTGAGATTTCCACGGTTTTGCGCGGGAAGAATAAAGCTGATTTCACTCCGCACATTGATGGCGGTGATATCGCCGTGGTGATCAATTCCGACAGTCTTTGCGTGAGCGGAAAGAAGATGGAAGACAAGATTTATCATTACTTCAGCGGATATCCGGGTGGAGTGCGAGACGTGAAGCTCAAAGATAAGATCGAAGCCGATTCGCGAAAAGTTGTTTCTGAAGCGGTTTATGGAATGTTACCGAAGAATAAATTGCGCAACAAGATGATGCTGCGATTGAAAATTTATAAAGATGATAAGCACGAACATAAGATAGAAGTAACCCACTAGTCAAGTCAAATTTATGGCAATCAAAAAGGCAGTTGAAAAAGAAAATACCAAGAAAGAAGGAGCTTCAAAAGAAGAGCGCTATTTTTATGCGGTCGGAAGAAGGAAGACTTCCGTGGCCAAGATAAAACTTTTTCCTTCCAAAGAAGAACAGAGTTCGATTGAGATCAACGAGAAGAAGTTGGAAGCTTATTTCCCCGTGGAGCGTCTTTGGGAGATCGCTAAGGCACCGCTGGAACTGATGGGAGACAGCAAGTTCCGCGTGTCGGTCAAAGCCTCCGGCGGCGGTCTGAGTGCCCAGGCGGACGCGGTGAGATTGGGAATTGCGCGAGCTTTGGTTGTGCTTGATGAAACATTGAAAAAAACTTTTAAGGATAAAGGCTATCTGACCCGTGATCCGCGTGAAGTGGAACGCAAAAAACCGGGACTCAAAAAAGCCCGTCGTGCTCCGCAGTGGGCGAAGCGCTAGAATTGGAATTAAAATTTTTCTTATACTATAAAACCCTGCCACGTGGCAGGGTTTTTTGATTAATCCGCCTCCGCTAAAGCTCCGGCGGACGAGCTAGATTGAGTTAATTCTCCGCGGCTTGCCGAAAATAGGGTCCAGGGCTTGCCCTGGGGTTGATACCGCTTCATTAATTTTTGACTGATAAAAAAGACGCCCATCGCGGGCGTCTCCATATTTTTCCAAAAAGATTATTTTTTCTTCTTTTTTGAAACGACTTTTTTGGTCTCGGTTTTGGCTTTTCTGACGCGCTCCTTTTTCTTGTCGGTGACTTTCTTATCGGCGGCTTTGGCGGCCAATTTTTTGAAACGATCAACGCGACCGGTGGTGCTCATAACCTTCTTTTTACCGGTATAGAGCGGGTGGCAGGCGCTGCAGATTTCCACTTTCATTTCCTTGACAGTCGAGCCGACTTCGATCACATTGCCGCAAGCACAGATGATCTTAGCGTCGTGGTATTCAGGATGAATGTTTTTTTTCATGGGTTATATATGGATTAGGCTGCTTACATTTACTAAGGTAATCTAGCATATAAAAATATAATTGACAAGAGGGCAACGGGCTGGTATATTGGGTAGGTAACAAAAACTCATATTTTTTGGGCTTTCTCCTGCTCCGATGTGATGTCGGAGTCAAAAAGCTGATAGGCGGTTTTTAGGCCGCTCATCAACAAAAAATAGCGGACTTCGGCCAATATCGGTCGGGGTATAATAATTAAGGAAAAAAATATGCAAAATGAGAATGTCGAGCCGGTGAAAAAATCCGACTCAAAGAAGGTGGAAACTAATCCCGCGGCGGATTATTTTGCCAGTGTTAATTTTTCGAAACTGGAAGTCAGGATCGAAGATATGTTCAAGGGTGGAGTGCACTTCGGACATCACAAATCCAGAAGGAATCCTAAGATGAGCGAATATATTTTTGCCACGAAGAACGATATTAATATTTTCGACTTGGAAAAGACCAAGGTCAAGCTTGAGGAAGCGATGCAATTTTTGGCTGGGGTGGCGGCGGCGGGGGAAGAAATTCTTTTCGTGGGCACCAGAAAACAAGCAAAAAAAATCGTGGAGGCTGCCGCGCTCAAGTGCGAAATGCCGTTCGTGACTGAAAGATGGTTGGGCGGAACATTCACCAATTTCCCTGTCATCTCCATCCGGACCAAATATCTGCGGGACGGTTTGGAAAATGTGGAAAAGGGCGAGTATGCCAAATACACGAAATTCGAACGGATGAAGAAAGCCGAAGAGCTGGAGCGGATGGAAAGAAGGATGGGCGGTATCAAAAATATGTACAAGTTGCCCGGCGCGATTTTCGTCTCTTCCATAATTGAGGATAATCTGGCGATCAAGGAAGCGATCAATAAGCATATTCCGATCGTAGCCCTGGCTGATTCTAATACTAATCCGACCGGTATCGATTATCTAATCCCTGCCAATGAGGACGCTGTGTCATCTCTTCGCCTGATGATGGCCTATGTGACTAAAGCGATTTTGGAAGGCAAGGCTAGGAAAACAGTGGCTGCGCCGGAAGAGAACAAAAAAGCCTAATAAGTTTATACAGTCAAAATATGTTGGAAAAAATAAAAAAATTAAGAGAAGAAACCGGGGCTGGAATGGTGGAGATCAAAAAAGCCTTGACCGAGGCGGAAGGTGATGAAGCTAGGGCCATTGAAATTTTGAGAAAAAAAGGTCTGGAGAAAGCTTCTAAAAAGGCGACCAGAGAAACGCAAGAAGGTGTCGTGGCCAGTTACATCCATTCTAACGGAAGAGTCGGTGCGATGGTCAAGTTGCTTTGCGAAACTGATTTCGTGGCGCGTAATGATGAATTCAAAGCTTTGGCGCAAGATATCGCGATGCACATCACGGCTATGAAGCCGCAATGCATAAGGCCGGAAGAAGTGGGTGAGGAACAAATTGCCAAGGAAAAGGAAGGCTGGTTGGAACAATTGAAAGCTGAAAAGAAACCTGAAGAATTAATCCCCGGAATCTTAGATGGTAAAGAGAAGAAATTCCGCGAAGAAATTTCACTGCTGACACAACCTTTCGTGAAGAATCCTGATCAGACAGTCGGAGATGTCATTAACGAAAAGATCGCCAAGATCGGAGAAAATATCCAACTGGGAGAATTTAGTCGCTTAGAATTATAGTTTTAAAAATATGGCGAATGTTTTAGTTTCCATATATTCTTGGGAGACGCCCCGAGTGAGCGACGCCGGTTCTTTCGATGTAGAAAAAGGTTCGAAAGTCATAGTTTCCCTGGAGAACGGGAATGAATTGGGCATCGTTACGGATATGCATGCGCCGGCTGGTGAAAGAACTGATAAGATCATCCGGTTGGCGACTGTCCATGATACGGAGATTTATGAAAAATATGAAAAAGAAAAAGATATTCTGTTGAAGTTTTGCCATCGGGAAGTGAAGAGGCAGGATCTCCCGATGAAGATAATTGACGCACGCATCAGTCTGGATGGAAAACAATTAACTTTCGTTTTTACGGCGGACACTCGGGTGGATTTTCGAGAGTTGGTGAAAAACATTTCCAAAGAATCCAAAAGGGGGGTGCGGATGCAACAGATCGGCAGTCGGGATGAAGCCAGAAAGCTAGGAGGGTTCGGGATTTGCGGCCGAGAATTGTGCTGTGTGAAATTCCCCGGCAGCATCCCCAGCATTACGACCGATATGGCCAAGGTCCAACAAATCGCTCACCGTGGCTCAGAGAGGATCTCCGGACTATGCGGGCGATTAATGTGTTGTTTGGCGTATGAAGCGGAACAGTATCGCAGCCTACTAGCGGGTATGCCGGAAATTTACAGCGTAGTCAACACTAAAGAGGGCAGAGGGACTGTGATTGAGGTGAACGCCGGTACGCAAGAGATCAAAGTCAAGATAGAGAATGGCAAATATGTGATCTTGAAAAAAGAAGATCTGCAGACCAACGGGTAGGACGGATGACTAGTTAAAAACAAACCAATAAATCAGATGTTGTATTCCATTATTCCTCCGGCATTAGTCGTAATGAGTCTTGTCGGAATCATAATTTTTTTGATGAAAAAAGCGCCAGCGATGGCGCATTTGGAAGATAATAAGAATTTGTTCTCCGAAGAAGATCGCAAAGAACGGGAACTTTCTGCCAGATATGCCGCTCTAAAAAGGGAGAACCGGAAATCTTTCAAGGATAATCTTTTCTTGGTCGTCACGAAAATTGCGGGAATGCTTAAGGGTTTGGGCCTGTTTTTCCTCCGCTTTTTCGGTTCCGGCAAGACGGTTCTTCGCAAGATGAACGATGAGGCCAAGGCCAAGCTTGAAGCAAAAGTTATGCTCGAGGGGCATCACCGACAGGATGAGATGCCGGACGATTTTTTCCGTCGTCGGTCTGACAAACAGATACGAGTAGCCGATGAGGAAACGTATGCGCCGGAGGAGCTGCAGGAAGAATTGGAGAGGGTGGCGAAAGTTTTGCCAAAGGAAGAAAAGAAAGCCGAGAAGAAAGATCTTTTCGAAAAGATTCTTATCGATCGCATCGCCAGCAATCCGAAAGACATCGAAGCCTATGAACGGCTGGGTGAATATTATTTGGAGATTGAGAATTGGGAATATGGCAAGGAGTGTTTCAAGCAGGTGATCAAGCTCAATCCGCGAAATGTGAACGCCAGAAGTAAGATGCGGAAATTGGAAAAGATTTTAAGTAAGTAGGAATTTTTAAAATCGCCACCCTAGCTCAATGGTAGAGCAACTGTTTTGTAAACAGTAGGTTATCAGTTCAAGTCTGATGGGTGGCTCACAAACATGAATCATTTTAGCATATTAACATTTGAGCATGGGCATTTTTTTGTTAAAATGCTAAGATGTTAGTATGTTAAAATGAAAATATAATGGGTCGGTGGCAGAGTGGTCAATTGCACCTGACTGTAAATCAGGCGACGTAAGTCTACGGCGGTTCAAATCCGTCCCGGCCCACACAAATGAACATTAATAAATAGTTTGCCGTTGTAGCTCAGTTGGTAGAGCATTTCCATGGTAAGGAAAAGGTCTCCGGTCCGATTCCGGACAACGGCTCAGCGCAGATAATAATAAGTGTAATCAATTATATAAATAAATTTTATGGCACGAGAAAATTTGGTCAAGATGAAATGCAGCGTGTGCAACTCCATCAATCATTTCACCAAGCGTAACAAGAAGAAAATCAAGGAGAAGCTGGAGCTCAAAAAATTCTGCAAGAAATGCCGCACAAATACGGTGCATAAGGAGATGAAATAAGGCAGGAGTTCATAATGTTCATAAAGTTTGTAAGGTTTGTAAAGCTACAAAATTATTTTTTGAGAAGCCTTATGAACCTTTTACTTTAAAAACTTTATGGACTTATTCTGCGGGTGTAGTTTAGTGGTAGAACGGGGGTCTCCAAAACCCTTGGCGGGAGTTCGATTCTCTCCACCCGTGCTGATGAGAATAGAACTGAAATTGAGGCTAACGTAAGTCTCTTTTTTAGTTCTGATATTAGACATTTTTGTGTCTAAAAGTGATAAAGTTAGAACTGTATGCTATAATATAGATATAATTTTATAAAATAGAAAAATATGAAATGTCCAAATTGTAATGTAGACTTGCAGATGACTGAGCGTCAAAATGTGGAAATTGATTATTGCCCACAATGTCGTGGCGTGTGGCTTGATAGAGGTGAACTGGACAAGATAATTGAGAAATCAACTGTCAGTAGTCCTGCTCAAGAAAGAAATCAGGAAATGCCAATGAATAACCAAAGAAATTTTAATGATGATCGCCACAATAGTCACGATTCTAATCAAGGATATGGTTATGATAAAAAAAGAAAAAAAGAGGGTCTATTGGGTGAGTTATTTGATTTTTAATTTGTTTAATAAAAATAACTCAAACATCCATAACTATCCCATACTCTAAAAATTTAACCGAAATTGAGGCTATAAAAGGCCTCTTTTTGGTTCGAACTTTGGCTGGTTTTTTTAGAAATAGTAGAAGTGTCTAGTTAATTATGATAGAATTTAATATATGGATGCAAAAATAACAAAAATTGAAGATTTAGGTTGGGATTTATTTTTTGAAGCTAATCGTGTGAAACTTGAATTGGATGGTTTTTTGGTTGCTCGAGTAATCTCTGAGCATAAGGGGGCATATAAGGTTAGGAGTGCTGATGGCGAATACTTGGGGAAAATTACGGGAAAACAAATTTGGAAAGCTTTTTCCAAGGAAGATTATCCGGTTGTGGGTGATTGGGTAGCTATAACTAAGCTAGAAGAAGATAGGGCGGTTGTCCATAATATATTGCCAAGAAAAACTGTTATGAAAAGAAAACAAAGTGGCAAAAATGAAATTCAAATGATAGCGGCGAATATTGATGTGGCTTTCGTCGTTGAATCAGTCGATAGGGATTTTAATTTGAATCGTCTGGAAAGATATTTTGCTATGGCAAACGAGGGAGGCATAAAACCGGCCATTATTTTAAATAAAATAGATTTAATTTCCAAGGAAATGTTAACCTCAAAGATTGCTCAGATAAAAATTAGGTTCAAGGATATAGATATTATTCCAGCCAGCGTTTTAACTAAGGCTGGGCTGTATGACTTAGAGGCATACATAAAAAAAGGTCAGACTTATTGTTTTCTTGGTTCCTCTGGCGTAGGAAAGTCATCTCTCATAAATGAGCTGATTGGCGAAAGTAAAATAAAAACTGGGAGTATTGGCTTGCGTTCAGGCAGAGGAAAGCATACAACCACTGCTAGAGAAATGCATTTTTTGGTTCAAGGTGGCATTGTAATCGATAATCCTGGAATGCGGGAGGTGGGGATGGCTGACACACATTCTGGAATAGATAATTTTTTTGATGAAATAACTTCTCTGGCCAAGAAATGTAAGTTTTTCGATTGCACTCACATTCATGAGCCTGGGTGTGAAGTATTATCTGCCTTGAAAGCGGGTATTTTAGATAAAGATAAATATGGCAACTATATCAACTTAAAAAAAGAAGCTGAATTTTATGAAATGAATAAACTTGAAAAAAAAGAAAAAGATCGACAATTTGGAAAGTTCATAAAAAAAGCCAAGAAAGATTTTAAGAGTTATAGGCATAAAAATTATGGAGATTAGTCTATCCAAGATAATTACGCTATTTTCAAATTAGGAATATAAATGGGATCATTTTTCTGTATAAAATAATTCTAATGTCCTTTACGCACGATCCCGTGCGAATAAAAATAAGCCCTTATGATGAGCTTATTTTTATTAGGAAAGATGATTTTTGTTTATCTCACTGCGCGTACAATTGCAATCAATACCGCTGCGCCGAGAATGGCGACCATAAAGCTGTACAGGTTGAAACCTGTAACTCCGCCTTGGCCGAAGAGACTCATTAGCCAGCCGCCGAGCAGGGCACCGACGATACCGACGACGATATCCCAAATCAAACCGCCACTGGAGCCCATAACCGCCGAAGCAATCCAACCGACAATGGCGCCGAAAATGATCCAAATTAGAATACCCATAGTTTTTTGTTAATTAGTTATTTAAAAAATTATTTTTCTTGGGCATTCAGCTTGCTAGCGGCTTCCGGAGTGGAAACGGTTTTGCCCATCAGAAAAAGTCGGACGATGCCCAGTGCGACAATCCAATAGACCAGCATAGCGAGGAGAGTTGTCCATTCGAAAATGTTGCCGGACACTTTTGTCATACGGAAGACGCTCAAGAAGGGGGCGGTGAAGATGTGAGTCACACCATAAATAAAGCTGGTGAATCCGGCGGCTGCGTTGGCGCCTAGCAGTTTTAGGATGAAACGGAAAGCGAGCAGGACTTCCAAAAGTCCTAAGAGATACCAGACAATCTGGGTGCCGCGGTAGAGCGGTTTGGTGCTGGGGGAGGTTGATGAATCCATAGAGTTGTTGTTAAAGATGGTTAATTACAAAGCGAGAATCTTTCTAGGCCACTTTTAATTATTTAATTATCTAAAATAGGCTTGGTTCACCCGCCAGCTTTTCGAATCACTGTCTCTTTGGGCAGATATTTGGTCAAAGCTTTTTCGATTAAGGCGGTCAGGCTCAGTTCCTCAACAATCGCTTGCATCTTGGCCTGTTTCAAAAGAATCGGATCGACGAAGAGAGTCACACGTTGTTTTTCATTTTTTATCATAATTCAATTTGTTAAATGGTTGTATTCATTGTAGTCATTGATAATACACCAGTCGGCCGCTTATATTTCGAATAGCCCACGCATTGAAAACAGCCCACTGTAATTGATTAAGCTTATTCTCAGATAAACCATCCGCTCTAGGCGCTTGTTCATTTCGGATGTATAATAGAAATATAAAAATTGGAGCATATGATAAAAATGGATATGGAAAAAAAGACGAGAATAATATTCGGGGTAATTCTGATCCTAGTAATTTTGCTGATTGGAAAGTTCTGGATCGTCGAAAAAAGAAAAAGCCAGATTTTAAAGCTTGGTTCGACGACGCCGATGGATCAGCGCGAGTCAGTCTCACCGGCGGCTATTCATGATGCGGCCCTGTTCTTTGATCAAGATTCTGTTGCGGCCACGGTCGGACAGGATTTTAATCTAGTGGCGCGTGTCAATCCCGGTTCTAATACGGAGCAAGGCATCAACGCTGTTCAATTGGATGTGACTTTTGATCCGACTGTTATGCAACTTTCCAAGGTGACGCCAGTCGCGCCGTTTATGGAAATGAGCGCGCCGATTATTGATAGTAAGAAAGGAACCGTTTTGGTTGATTTTTTCATCGGCGCTTCGCAGGTAACGGCAGTTTCGGATGTTGCCACCTTGTCTTTCCATGCCAAAGGGGCAGCTGTCGGAGCAACGGTTGATTTTTCTCCGAAATCTGACGCTGCGGTTAATGATGGCAAAGGTACGATGGTGACGGAAGCTAGGACCGGCGCGACAGTGAATATCGCTAAACCCTAAGAAGCCGTTATTGATAACACATTATAGCTATGCTATAATTGTGTCGCGATGGTCATAACCATTTGCTTAAGTTAAAAAATTATGTTCACAATCGTAAGGACCATAGTGAATTTCGTCGTCGGGGTGGTTGAATTTTTGCTGACGCTGCGGTTCACGTTCAAGTTTCTAGTGGTGAATGTGCACACGCCTTTCGTCGGTTGGCTATATGACACCACGGCGCCGTTGGTTGTTCCGTTTGTGGGGATTATGCCGGACCTGAAACTAGGCGGATTCGTGATTGATTTTGCCACGCTGGGCGCGCTCATCGTGTATGTCTTGGTCGGTTATTTGATTTTACGCATATTTTCCTTTGTTGAGCCGGCGTAACTTTTTGATCTGTCAGAAGCCAGCTGTGTTCACCTTTTTGTGTCTTAAGGGAGGAAAAAAGCTATTTGACATAGATTGTATGACTAGATGTATAATTAGACAATTAATTATTAAATAAAAAAATATGCAAAAAAACATTGCAAGAAGTCTCGCGATTGGTGCCTTGGTGCTGGCATTGGGACTGCCAAGTTTCGGGTCGGTGGCTAGTGCCAGTGTAACTACTGTGAAAACTAAAATCACGAAAGAAGCTCGGATTGCGGCCAGAGTTGAGGCCAGAGCAGCAAAGATTGCGGCTAAGAAAGCTAGGGTTGCCGCTCGCATTGCAGCGAGACAAGCTAAGGGGCACAAGCGAACATTGCCCGGAAAAGTCGTTTCTGTGACGGGAACAACTATTCTTATGTCAAAAGGAAATACGACTTATACGATTGAGGCGGCTGGCATAACTCCGGTCGATCGAAAAGGGGCGGCGATTACTGTGGCTGACATCAAGACCGGACACAAGATTTCAGTGAGAGGAACGGTGACGGGAACCGTGGTCACTAATATCTTGAAACTGAGAGACATTACTTTGCCGGTTTCAACTACGACAGCTGACTAAACGTTCAGGCCAGTTATATATCTTGGAAAACAGCTCTGTTTAAGCGGGGCTGTTTTTGAGATCAAATTGAGGCTGGTAGGTTGTTTTGAAATATACGCAAAAAAGTATATAATGGAAATATCAAGAGTGGAAAGTTGGGGCGTATCTGGTTGAATGCCATAGCTAAGAAACAAAATGCCAAAAATAAAAAAAGAAAAAAATAAGACACATACGCTCATCATTTCCGACTTGCATTTGGGGTCGGGCGTGAGCCAGCCGGAGAAAGTCCTAAAACTGCTAAAAAGTTTTTCTTTCAGGAAACTCATCCTGCTCGGAGATGTCTTTGACAGCTTGGATTTTCGCCACTTGTCAGCGGAAAGCTGGGAACTGCTCAACTATATCGGGAAAATTTCTCGTGATAAAAAAGTTCGTTGGGTCAGAGGTAATCATGACAATGGGCTGCCGGAACTTTTCCGAACGCTTATGAACGCTCAAGTTTATGAAATGTATACTTGGCAGTTCAAACACGAAAAATATTTGGCGATGCACGGTCATCAGTTCGACCGTTTCTTGGTGGACAATGTGGTTTTGAGTAATGTGGCTACGGCGATCTATAATTTTATCCAAAAAATCGATTTCGACGATCGCCGCATCAGTCATTATGTCAAAAGGAAGAGTAAAGGGTGGCTGCGGCTTTCGGAAAAAGTGGCGCGCGGTGCGATTGCGGCGGCCAAAGAACAGGAGGCTAAATATGTTTTCTGCGGCCACACACATAAGGCTCTACAGAAGGTCAATGGGCATTATACCAAATATTACAATTCCGGCTGCTGGACGGATGCACCCTGTACCTACATTACAATTGATGAAAAGGATATTGCAATTAAAGAATACTAGGAAGCGGCGTGACTTTTGTCAGAATATATATAATAATAAATTTAAAATCAGTTTAGGGCTTTTCCCCGCGGCTTGCCGCGTTGGTGTATAATATAAAGATGAGTATATACATCCACAAGAGTCATAATGTAACCGCGCTAATATATCATCTGGTCTGTC
>Ga0172380_10003069_pt1 | contig 23914 bp, 29 predicted proteins | sample Leawe162metaG_FD_119747 | JGI IMG/M metagenome (GOLD analysis project Ga0172380, IMG submission 119747) | Leachate microbial communities from a municipal landfill in Southern Ontario, Canada - Leachate well 162 metaG | ecosystem: Engineered > Solid waste > Landfill > Unclassified | place...
CCCAGAGGCGTACAACAAGGCGCTCAAAAAGTACCTGAAGTGGTACAACCACGAACGGCATCATTTTGGACTCAACTTGAAGACGCCGGCACAGGTGTTCACAAGCTATTGATTAGAATACGTATTTGCTACCGCGCAAATTCCACCACTCTATTCTCTCGAATCACGTTCACTTTGATCTCGCCTGGGTACTTCAACTCATCCTGCACCCGTTTCACTATCTCTCGTGCCATCTTGTGCATAGCAAGATCGGATACCTTGCCTGGATTTACAAAGATTCGTATCTCACGACCTGCAGAAAGGGCGTACACCTTCTCTACGCCCTCAAATCCTTTTGCGATGCGCTCAAGATCTGACAAGCGCTCGAGATAGCGCTCTACCGTGTCACGACGTGCGCCTGGGCGTCCTGCTGAAATAGCGTCTGCTGTTTGTACGATCACGGACTCAGGGGTTTCATAGGGATACTCTTCATGGTGTGACTGCATTGCTTGGATAACGCGTGGGTCAACACCAAATTTCTCGAGTATCCTCCTTCCAATATCAACGTGCGTACCTTGTACTTCATGATCAACTGCTTTGCCGATGTCGTGTAAGAGTGCACCGGTGCGTGCAACATCAGCATTTGCACCAAGTTCTTCAGCAAGCATGCCTGAAAGATGTGCCATTTCAATTGAGTGTTGGAGTACGTTCTGGCCGTAGCTTGTGCGGAAGTGCAGGCGTCCCAACAAGGTAACGAGCTTAGGATCAAGCCCTACAATACCCACCTCGTAGCAGGCAGCCTCACCTTTTTGTTTAATCAACGCTTCGATTTCTTCCTTTGCTTTCTCTACCGTCTCTTCTATTTTCGCAGGCTGGATACGGCCATCGGTAATAAGGCGTTCAAGCGCAAGCTTTGCGACATGACGGCGTAGTGGATCAAATGAGGAGAGCGTAATCTTGTCTGGCGCGTCATCTATAATGACATCAACACCCGTTACGCGCTCAAAGGCCTTAATATTACGGCCCTCTTTACCGATGATCTTTCCTTTTACCTCCTCAGAAGGGAGGGAAACTGAGAGGGTGGTTACATCAGCATTTACCGCGTTTGCCATACGATGGATGACTGCAGTGAGTATTGCGTTTGCTTTGTCGGTCAAGCGCTCAGTCCCGTGCATCTCAAGCTTTTGGATGCGGGTCAAAACAGCTTCTTCGTGTGCTACTTCTACTTCTTTCACAAGGCGCTCACGTGCCTCTTCCTCTGACAGTCCTGAAATACGCACCAACTCTTGGCGACGCTCAGCTAATACGCTTTCTGCCTCTTTCTTTATATTCGCCGCTTCATTCTCTCGTGCCTTTACACGTTCCTGTTCTTCACTCAAAGAGCGCTCACGCTCATCGAGAAACTCTTCACGCTTTCCAACTCGCTCTTCACGCTCATCAATACGAGCTTCTTGTTCCTCAAGAGGTGCAAGACGCTCCGTCTCAAGCGCATCTGCACGTGCCTCTGCTTCTTTTTCGATAGCGGCAGCTTTCTCGCGCGCCTCGAGAAGTTTCTGTTTCACCTCAAGCTCCAAAGACCCACGCTGGGAGAGCGCAATCAACATGCGAAGCACATACCCGAGCGCAATTCCGGCAAGGCCAGAGAGTGCCAACAGGGCAAGAATGAGTTTTATGGACATAATCAAACGAGTATTAGGAGCACATGGGTCAAATGAAGTGGTAGCGGAGGGTCAGTCGTAGCAGGAAAAGAGTCGGTGCTAACGGCGCGACTATACCACGCACGCTTGACTTGTGCGAAGCTACGCTGCACTGTGTGGTCACCTCAAACCAATACAGAAAGGGAAGAGGATGAGACTCATAGGGAATCTGCTGCAGGTGATAATCATGTTAGCAGCGATATGGTGGGGACTATGGGCATGTCAGCCAGCCCCGCGTGACGTCTACTCTGCCGATGAAATCGCTGAGCATCAGGGATACGCGCCGTACTTGGTCGACTGCTATGTCCGCAATCCGGAGAATTGTCTTGGAGGGTTTGTTATCCGGCAGTCGGATGGACGAATCCTGAAAATCATCCCAGGCGCAGAACATTTCGGAGAACGCGGCGAGTACGGCGAGGAAGAGAGTCAAATCTCTTTTCATGTACTTTATGGCCAAGCCACTGCAGTTGGAAAACTCGGACGGAGATTCGAAGGCGTGATACTTCACGACAGTCCTTTGTGGGCTGAAACCAATAACAAGTATATCGCCCAACAGACTCGAATACATCTTGCAGAGCGAATGTAATATAACGGCGCGAACCCTCGTAGTTCGCGCCGTTTCTACGTGTGTTACTTGACTTATGATACGTGATATAGCATTGTCAACTCGCCAAGAACAAATAAGGAGATTGGCAATGGACATTAAGGAGTTGCGAACAACGTTTCTTATGGGTTCGGTCGCACTGATTCTTTTGGTTGCGGGAGGAGTCGCTCTCTTTCTCAACTCAGGGTACAGCGACCAGTACTACGCCGGAGAAGCCAAGCGGCAAGAACGTAACGTGGCTCGTGCATACAAGGAGCAGTTTCTGCCCCAATGCACGTCAGTTGTTGCGATCGATGCAACGGAGACGCGTGGCTGCATCTTACTTCTTCGACTTACGGACGAGAGCGTATTTCACGTGACGCGTGTCGCCTCTTCTGAAGAGGGGACACTCGCACTCTTCGGGCTTGCAAATCCCTTTGGGGAGGTGGAGACACTGTCGCTTACGCGACTCAAGCGCCCGAACCAGTATCGCGATGAAGCAGGACTCTACGCAGGGCGTCACAACCCTGACGCCTACATGACGCTTCTCATCGAGTGGGAAGCACAGCGTCCACCAGCTCAGGTGGCTACCGAGTCCGAAGAGGCGCCTTAACAAAAACGGCGCGAATCAGTACATGATTCGCGCCGTTTCCTTATGTCTTAACCTGTTACTTGGTCTTGTATACCGTGTCTACAATCCCGTACTTCTTGGCTTCCTCTGCCGTCATGAAGTAGTCGCGCTCTACATCCTTTTCAATTTTCGCAAGAGGTTGCCCCGTTGCCTTTGCAAGTATTTTGTTCAAACGCTCACGAGTAGCGATGATGTGCTTTGCCGTGATTTCGATATCGGTCGCTTGCCCTTGTGCGCCTCCCCATGGCTGGTGAATCATTACTTCAGAGTTAGGAAGGGCATAGCGTTTACCTTTCTCACCTGATGCAAGAATAACTGCTGCTGCTGAAGCTGCCATACCCACACATACCGTCGAGACTGCAGGCTTCACGTGATTCATCGCGTCAACGATTGCAAGTCCTGCAGAGACGGACCCTCCTGGGCTGTTTACATACAGCGAAATATCTTTCTTAGGATCTTCAGACTCGAGGAACAAGAGCTGTGCAATGATGAGGTTAGCAATCTCATCTTCCACAGGACCTCCCAAGAAGACGATACGGTCTTTAAGCAGGCGGGAATAAATGTCATAGCCACGCTCGCCAAACTGTGACTTTTCGATGACCATTGGGATAAGCATTGCGCGGGGGTTTTTGGATTCCATAATGAATGCAGTGTAACAAAATCTACAAAAAGAAACGAGCCGCAGGATGCGGCTCGTTGGTAGATTATATGCACTGTTGCTTGCCGGCTTCAACGCCAGCGGCGTATACCCTTAGGACCACTTCTTCAAGAGAGAAACGAACGTCGTCTGCATTCCCTGTAGGCTCGAACAACTCGAGAAGAAGTCGAAGTTTAGTAAAGGCAGCTTCCTCTAGGGAAAGTTCCACTAACACGGTGTCGTTTTCTTCGAAGGTTGGTTCGTCGGTGAATTCGCAGCAGCGCATTTTCTCAGTGTCATCTACGACCGGACAGTCGAAAATAAACAAGCGCATGTCAGCCATGGCTTTCTCCTTCTATCTTTCGAGAGCCTACAGAGGTTCTTTGGTATGGTCAAGAAAAGGCCGGCACTCCTCGGGTGCCGGCCTTTTCGCATCTCGAGCCTATTCAGCTTCAAATGCAGCTTCCATCTCAACAAATGCCTGATCTATTTCACCATCGAACTCGTTAGAGGACTGTGCCTCAAGGTCTGCCTGTATCGCATCAGGATCGGTAGAGTCACTTTGTGCTTCAAGAGTCTCGTAGCGTGCACCCTCGTTCACTCGTTCCTTAAGAACGTAGAAGGCTCCGAGCACAATGGCAGCGACAATGATAAGAAGGCCAATCGCAGCACCATAGGAAGGCTTGGGTTGTGTAGGGGTTTCAGTCGTTTCCATATAGGGGGAAGTATACCTTATTCCTTTTCAGGCTTCGGAAGCGCTGCTGCGGCTTCTTTGAGGGCTTGGTGTGCCTCACGAAGTGCTGTCTTTGCCGCATCTTTCAACTCCTTCAGCTGCGCAAATGCTTCTTGAGGATTCTCTTTGGTAAGCGCCTCTTCTACCGCTTCGATAAAAGTATCGACTGCGTCTGCAGCGTCTGCGATCTTAGTATCTGCCTCGTTAAGAAGGTCAGCTGCTTCTGAAGCATCAACACCCTCTGCCTCGAGTTCGGCGATACGTCCTTCGATACGGTCTGCAATGCCAGACAAGCGCTCCAACATACGACCAAAGAGGGTGGCGAGGTGGTCAGCACGATCCGCTACCTTCTCTCCAAATCGTTCCTTCCACTTCTCACTTGAAGAGGCAAACCAATCTTCGCGTTCTTCCCATTGTTCTTTAAGAAGCGTGCGACGTTCGCCGAGTCCATCCTTGAGAAGGTCATGGCGTTCATCTTTGTTTTCTGAGAATAACGCACGACGCTCTGCTTGGTTTTCTAGAAAGAGTGCCTTGCGCTCTTCGTGCGTTCCTTCAAATGCTTCGCGCTCGTCTTTGTTTGTTTCATGGAGGTCTTTACGTTCATTCATATTCTCCCTAAACAGAGCATCACGGTTTTCGAGCTGGTCCTTTCGAAGTTCTGCTCGCTCTATGGCGTTTTGATAAAAGTGAGGACGCTCTTTTGAGTCGTCTTCTGCAAGCGTTGGGATTGCGGGCACAAGCAATGCAAGTGCAAACAAGGGAAGTAGGTAGGGTTTCATAGGTGTAGAGGTAGTTACGTAAAGCACCCGAAGGGGGTACGTATAGTATATGACGACTGCATGAGAGTGGTATGACGAAAGCGGGCCCTTGTGGACCCGCTTTCGTCTTTCCCGCTTGTATTACTTTGTGTCTTTATACATCTGCATGGCACGGGTAAATGCCGCTTCAGCAGCAGCCTTACCCTCGAACTCACCGACGGCCACTTCTTTTCCTTGTATTTGCTTATAGGTCGCGAAGAAGTGTGCGATCTCTTTTAGGGTGTGTTTATTAACGTCTTCAAGATCCAGACATTCTTTCCAACGAGGATCGTCAACCGGAACTGCAAGCACCTTTTCATCCGCCTCACCGCCATCAATCATGTGCATGATGCCTACAGGGCGCGCACGAACGAGAATCCCTGGGAACAAAGGATAGGTGGTAAGCAAGACAACATCGAGTGCGTCCCCATCGTCCCAAAGAGTCTGGGGTACAAAGCCATAGTCAAAGGGATAATCTTGAGCTGAGTGCATCGCACGATCAAGCGCAATCAATCCCGTCTCCTTATCAATCTCGTACTTATTCTTAGATCCTTTGTTAATCTCGACGATGACATTCATTTCGTCCTTGGTACCAGATGCAATTTCGTGAAGCAGGTTCATATGTGTTCAGTCTACTACGCTTAATCTCGAGACTCTTTTTCTTCGACTAAGGTTTCGTCACCGTCCTCTCCTTTTGCTAGCTCTTCTTCTGCAGGAAGTTCCGTCTTTGCGATGCTGTCATCAGCAACTACTTCTACCGGCATCTCTTCAGGAGTAATGTCGGCTTCTTCAGAAGGGGTAGCAGCATCATCAGGCGTTGCTTCAGCTTCAGGGGTACCACCAAGAGGCTTAATGTCGATGTTCCAGCCGGTAAGGCGTGCGGCAAGACGTACGTTTTGTCCGCCTCGACCAATAGCAAGAGACTGCTGGTCGTCTGACACGGTTGCGGTTGCACGGTGCTCAGCGTCATCAATCTCCACTTCAAGCACGCTTGCAGGAGACAAGGCTTCCTTGATGAAAGCTTTAGGGTCTTCAGACCACTCAATGATGTCGATGCGCTCACCCCCAAGCTCGCTCATCACCGTTGAAACACGCACCCCGCGTTGGCCCACAAGAGAACCTACCGGATCAACATGGGGATCGGTTGAAGCAAGGGCAATCTTGGTGCGCGCTCCAGGCTCACGAGAGATGTTTTTGACTTCAATAGAGCCTGCAGCAAGTTCAGGAGCCTCAAGCTCAAACAACTTTACGACAAACTGTGGATTGGCACGGGAAAGGCGTAGGTATACGCCACGGAACCCTTCATCCACTGCACCAAGGTAGGCGCGAATACGCTCCCCTGGGCGATAGCGCTCTCCTGGGATTTGTTCTTCGTAGGGAATCACACCAGTTGCGCGTCCAAGGTCGATATACAAAGAACCACGCTCTACACGCTGCACGATACCGGAAACGATCTCACCCTTTTTGCCGCCAAACTCATCGAGAATAGAGAGTTTCTCTGCTTCGCGAATCTTCTGGATGACCACCTGCTTTGCGGTTTGGGCTGCAATACGACCGAAATCGTCTTGGGGCTCAAGCGGGAAGATGATCTCGCTTCCAAGCTCAGCACCACGACGGATACGACGCGCATCCTCAAGAAGGATGTGTTTTTCAACGTCATAGCGGGGGAGTTCGCCTTCCGCTACTACTTCTTCACGATCAAAGTGGGGGTGATGGGAAGGGAGCGCTTCGACTTCCTCATTTTCATCAGGGAAACGCACCATCGTGTCATCCACAACCGTCTTTACCTGTTCAAACTCCACGGTACCCGTATTCATATCAAGCTTGGCACGCACCACTTGGCCACGCTTGCCGTACTCTTTTTTGTACGCAGTTGCCATCGCGCTTTCGATAGCGTCGATCATGGTGTCCTTAGTAATGCCTCGTTCTTCGAACTCTCCGAGGACTGATTGAATGGTTTTAAGGTCTAGCATATGGGATATGTATGTACGCACCTTTATTAAACGAAGGGCCCGCGCACGGCGAGCCTTTCAGACAGAGGGAGCATACCGCACGAGGGCAGTTGCGTCAAGATGTGGCAAGGAAAAGCGCCGTCCGATTATTCGGACAGCGCTTTATTTAGGGTGTTCGGAATCGAGAGGCACCCACCCATTCATCGCTTTTCGCTTTAGGATAGTCGTACCAGCCACGAGCGGACCACGTATCAACCATATGACAAAAAGCAGCGAGTTCATTCATAACGCGTCGTTTGCTCGAGTAGTCCTTGTATTCGCCCTCGACATACGTGAGGGCATTAGTAAGGGCTGGTGTGAGCACGATGCCGTACTCAACAAGCTTCGCTTCTCGAAACGCTTGAAATTCCTCCTTGGTCGCAAGACCTTGTCGGTTTTCAATTTCGCCTCGTTCGTTCACAAGGATGCGCCAAGGTTTCTCCAGATCATGGAGAAAAAATACCAGAAGCGCATCCGATTCTGAGAACGGAAGCTCGCGTTGGAATGACTTTATGAATGCGTAGAGATGTCTCGCAAAGTTCATGCCGTCGGTAACATGGTCGATGTAGCCACCGTCCCACGTCTGGTGGTTGTGGGTCGATCCTCGTGTTTGTTCGAATAGCAAACGATGGTCTTCAAGCAGTTTCCTGCAGGAACCACGATACGGCTCATCAATCAATTCGACCAGTGAGTCGAGGGGTTGATAGTTAAGCCCCCTAAAAAACGTCAGCATGTGAGCTCCTTTCAAAGAACTGGCCACAGACTACTCTTTTTACATACATATGCAATAAGCACGTGCGCTATACTTATCCCTAGCTATGAAAGTTTCTGAAAAAGAACTCAAAGAATTTATTCTCGACTCGGGGTTAGTGCCTCGTAAGGATGTTGAGGCTGCTGAGGAGGAAGCGAAAAAGAAGAAGCAGTCGATAGGCGACATTCTGCTCTCCCAAGGTGCGCTCACTTCTGACGCACTCCGTCGCATCAAAGGCTACGTGCTTGGCGTGCCGTTTGTGAACCTTAAAGATATGAAGGTGCCGGTAGAGATTCTTTCCCTTATCCCTGAACCCATTGCCCGCACCCACAGCATCATTGCTTTCAAAAAAGAAAATGGACAGCTTGAAGTGGCCATGCTTGATACTGAGGACCTTCCTGCAATTGAATCGGTACGAAAGAAGACCGGACTCAAGATCTTGCCACGCTTGTCTGACGAAGAGTCTATTAAAGGTGCGCTCCTCCAATACCAGAAATCACTCAAAGAAGAGTTCGGGGACTTGATCGCAGGAGAAGCAGGGAAGATAAACATCGTGAAGGATGCTAATGGAGATGATGTTACGGGAGATGAGCTTAAGAAGATGGCAGAAGATCTTCCTATCGTTCGTATTGTTGATACGCTGCTTCGCCATGCCATCACCCAAGGCGCGTCTGATATTCATATTGAGCCTGCAGAGATGGAAGTATTGGTGCGCTATCGCATTGATGGACTCCTGCATGACGCAATGACCCTTCCCAAGGCTGCTGCAGCGGGCATCACTGCTCGCTTGAAAGTGCTTGCAAATTTAAAGCTTGATGAGAAACGTCTCCCTCAAGACGGACGCTTCAAGATGGAAACAGAAGGAGAGAAAGTGTCGTTTCGTGTATCCCTTCTTCCGGTGTACTACGGAGAAAAGGTGGTGATGCGTCTTCTTCGCGAGACCGGAGAAGGGTTCACGCTTGAAGGTCTTGGATTTCATGGAGAAGGACTGGAACGTATTCATAAAGCAACGAGAGCATCGACTGGCCTCATCTTGGTCTCAGGCCCTACGGGCTCTGGAAAGACGACGACCCTCTATACCATTCTCGATATCTTGAATCAGCCGGACGTGAACATTTCAACCGTTGAAGATCCTATCGAGTACCAAATGAAGCGCGTGAACCAGACCCAAGTGAATCCGGTCATCGGCTTTACCTTTGCCTCAGGACTTCGCTCTCTCGTGCGCCAAGACCCCGACATTATCATGGTGGGAGAAATTCGTGACGGAGAAACAGCCTCACTTGCTATTAATGCAGCCTTGACCGGTCACTTGGTGCTCTCCACCATTCACACCAACTCTGCCGCAGGTGCGATCCCGCGCCTTATTGATATGGGTGTGGAGCCGTTTCTCCTCGTCTCGACCCTTCGCGTTATCGTAGGTCAACGCCTCGTACGTCGATTAACCGACACTAAAGAGCAGTACACGACCTCAAAAGCAGATCGAGACACTATCGCAGGTGAAGAGCACTTCGAGGCTGCACTTGATGCCTTAGTCGAAGAGAAGTTAGTGAAAAGCGGCACGAAACTTGATGCCATTCCATTCTTTAGACCAAAGAACAATGATAACGAGAATGGGTACAAGAGCCGTATTGGTATCCATGAGACGCTTGAGGTGACGACGAGTCTTCGCGACATGATGATGAAGGGTGCAACGGCAGAAGCCATAGAGCAGCAGGCAAGAAAAGAAGGGATGCTCACCATGCTTGAAGACGGTATCTACAAAGCATCAAAGGGAATGACGAGTTTGGAAGAGGTGTTGCGGGCGATATCGGAATAGCGTGCAGTATGCAAAAGCACACGGTCCTAGGACCGTGTGCTTGTTTCATTCTCCGTCATATTTTGAGAAGGAGATCATCATAACTTCGGGAACCGGTCGAGAGTATTTTCGAGCGAGTCGTTCCTCAAGGACCTTTTGCAATCCTCGTGTCATTTTCTTCTTCAGACCAATCACTTGGGTGATCGTCCGGATCGTTGTTTCGTTGCCTTGCTCTGTGTGTACCAAAAAGGCAACGAGATACCTATGCGGCATCTCATGGAAGAATTCGTCTTCTTGGTTTCTGACAATAAAGTCGGACATCCACGTACTCCTTTCGTCCGGTGAGAATATAGCACAACCGGTTGGTGTATACATGCTACGATTCTATGTAAATGAAGTTCCGTGTCACCATTAAAAAAGAAGCGGGAGGAGAAGAAAAGCGCGTCATAGAAGCGCCGAACCGATTCACGGTGTATAGCGAAGTAGAGAAGACCGGAGGCTTAGTGCTTTCCATAGAAGAGGGAGGGGGAGGGTTCTCGGTTCCTTCGTGGGCAAATGTGAGTTTTGGAAGTGGCGTGAAGATGGAAGAGCGTATTGCGTTCACTAAGAACCTTGCCGCCATGCTCTCTGCAGGGCTTACCCTTTCTCGTGCCCTTTCTGTTATTGAACGTCAGTCAGGCAACAAAGCACTAAAGAGTATTGTGCAAGATCTTTCTGAGCGAGTGAAGAAGGGGGATGCCTTCCATGAAGGGCTTGAGGCACATACTAATGTGTTTAATAAGTTGTTTGTTGCCATGACCAAAGCAGGGGAAGAGTCAGGCACACTGGCGGATGCGCTTAAGGTAGTGGCAAAGCAGATGGACCGCTCCTTTACGCTCCAGAAGAAGATCAAGGGTGCCATGATTTATCCTGCAATCATCCTCTTCGCTATTGTTGTTATCGGCGTCCTCATGATGATCTACGTGGTCCCTACCTTGTCTGCAATCTTTGATGATCTTGGTGCAGAGCTTCCGGCAATGACTAAGGCCATCATCGATATGTCAGACTTTATGGCTGCTAACGTCATATTAGTCTTTGCCATCCTCATTGTTGCGATACTGGGGATCATTGGGTTTTTGAAGACAAAGATAGGAGGTAATATTATGCTCACGCTTTCACTCCATATTCCTGTCATCAAGACCTTGGTGCGAGAAACCATGAGTGCAAGAGCCGCACGCTCTCTTTCTTCACTTCTTTCGTCAGGAGTAGAGATGTTGAACGCCATTGCGATTGCGGAAGAAGTGGTGGGGGATAACCGATTTGGGAAAGTGTTAAACGAAGCAGGGGTGCGGGTTAAAAAAGGAGATCCTTTGTCTGCGGCCTTTATCGAAAACGGCAAACTCTATCCGGTCTTCGTAGGAGAAATGATGGCAGTGGGAGAGGAGACAGGACAGGTAGCAGGGATGCTCTCTCAAGTTGCTGAGTACTACGAAAATGATGTAGAAGAAGGCACCAAAGACCTCTCTACCATTATTGAACCTATGCTCATGTTGTTGATCGGTGGCTTCGTGGGAGTATTTGCGGTTGCCATGATTTCTCCTATCTACTCTATTTCAAGTGCGATCTAGTTTGTCTGTTCGTGCGCTATCATACATCTATGAGTCCTTTGCGCGGCATGTCATTTGTGGATGTCATCGTTGGCACCACACTCGTACTTATCGTATTCCTTGGCATCTTCGGACTTCTTCGTGCATCACTCCAAGTTTCGGGACTTGCGAAACTCAAAGCGGCGGCGACTGAGATCGCAGAAAGTCAGTTGGAATATATTCGGTCTCTTGAATACGATGAAGTGGGAACCATGGGCGGTATTCCTTCAGGCATCATCCCGCAGCATGCAACAACAACGAACGCGGGGGTGGCTTTTGGGGTACGCACCTACATCGTGTATGTCGATGATGATGCGGATGGCCTAGGAGTGCTTGATGCTACCAGCATCACCACCGACTACAAAGTCGCCAAAGTAACGGTTTCATATACCGCAGGAGGTACTACTCGTGATGTGACCCTTATTTCTAATATTGCGCCAAACGGTATCGAGACCACGACAGGAGGAGGAACACTTCGAGTGTCGATTGTTGATGCGGTGGGGCTTCCTGTCTCGGGTGCCACTGTACACATACAAAACTCGTCAACGAATCCTGCAATTGATTTTAGTACGTTCTCTGATGTGACGGGCACGGTGTTTCTCCCTGGAGCCCCCACTTCAACGGAATATCGTATTGAGGTAACCAAGACGGGATATTCAACTGCAGAAACCTATGCGCGTGATGCAACGAACGTGAACCCAACTCCTGGGTACCTCACCGTTGTGGGAGGTTCTACTACCTCTGGAACCTTTGCGATAGATCTTCTTGCGTCGTTTATCCTTCGCACCTTCTCACCTATTAGGGCGTTTGTAGCTTTAGATCCCATGAATACTACGGATGGATTCTCTTCATTTACCAACACGCAAGTCATAGGGAGTGCGCTCACGCTTTCAGGGAGTGCAGGAAGTTATCAAGAAAATGGGAGTGCGGTAGGGGATGCGCTTACGCCTGAGTATTTAGTTTCGTGGACGAGTGCAAGCTCAACACGTGTAGTGCCTGCTGCAACTGACGTACGAATATCAGTAGGAGATGCAACAGGTACCCTACTTCCTGACGCCGTGCTTTCAGGGAACTCGCTTGGGTTTACGGGAACTATAGATCTTTCGGGTATTGCAACCACTACCTATCCTTCTCTTACGCTTCTTGCAACGTTTACCTCCTCTGATCCAAACGTAACGCCGCAGCTACTTGATTGGGAGATTGGGTATGACGCAGGACCCATTCCTCTTCCGGATGTTGATTTCACGCTGGTAGGAGCAAAGACTGTTGGATCTACTGCAGGAGGCGCTGCGCTCTATAAAACAGAGATTGCATCTTCAACGGATACTCTCGGGGAGTACGAGGCAGAACTTGAGTGGGACTCCTACGCACTTACCGTGTCTGGATACGACATTGTGTCGGTTTCTCCTGAAGCACCCTTTGAGGTGTTACCTAACACGCAGACTGAAGCCTCTCTTATCTTAACCCCGCAATGATCACTTCTCATAAAGGTATGACGTTAGTGGAAGCGATGGTGGTCGTCGCACTTACCGCAATAGTAGGGGGAGTATTACTTACGGTTATTCAAATGTTCTATCGTTCAAACGCGTACGTGTTTGAAGCAACCGCTTCGGTAGATAGCGCACGACGCGGACTCTCCACAACACTCTCTGCCCTACGAGAGGCGTCTTATGCTGATGATGGTAACTATCCTATTGCCGCTGCAGCAACCTCAAGCATTATTTTCTACTCTGACATTGATTCAGATGGGGGTATTGAGCGAGTGCGTGTCTATACTATCGGTACCACCTTATACCGTGTGATCACTAACGCTGCAGGGTCACCACCGTCATACACGGGACAAGCACCTGCAACCACCACGATTGCTACCTATGTGCGTAACGGAACTTCTACGCCAATGTTTCGGTACTATGATTCAAGTGGCACCCAGCTTGCAACAACCTCGCCCCGTATTTCAGACATCGCCTCAGTTGCGGTTACGCTTATGGTGGACCTAAACCCAAACCGTGCACCAAACGTTGTTACCATGACAGGATCAGCAACACTGCGTAACCTGCGCGATCAATAGTATGCATACGATGCACCGCGGGTACTTGATGCTTCTCTCCTTAGTGTTTGGTGCCGTATTTCTTACGGTCTTTGGGGGCCTTACGTTCTATGTCTTATCCGGTAACCGGCTGCAATCGCAAAATGCTGCAAGCACGAAAGCGTTTGCCATAGCGGAAGCAGGACTTGAGTACTATCGCTGGCACCTTGCGCACTATCCTGATGATATGCAAAACGGGACAGGGACAGGAGGACCCTACGAAATTGATTACCATGATCCTGAAGCAGGGGTATCAGGAACCTACACGCTTACCCTTAATGGAAATGAATCTTGTGGGCAGCTTACGTCGGTTGATATTGAGTCAGTGGGAGAGAGTGCGGATGCGGTGGGGGTAACGCGTACCTTACGTGCACGGTATGCGCGGCCTTCGGTAGGGACCTATTCCTATATATTGAATGACTCGGTATGGGCAGGTGCCGATCGCACCATCTTAGGTCCGTATCACTCAAACGGTGGCATTCGTATGGATGGTACCGCAAACTCTTCCGTTACCAGTTCCTTGTCTACATGGAGTTGCACTTCTTCTTATGGGTGTAGCCCCACGCAAAATAACGCACCAGGAGTGGTGGGGAGTGGCCCTAACCAAACCCTTTGGGAGTATCCGGTGCCTCAGGTTGACTTCGGGGCAATATCCGCCGACTTCGGGACACTCAAAACCCTAGCGCAGGCAGAAGGACTCTACTACCCTCGGTTTTCTTCGGGAACAAACCAAAACAACGAAAGTTACTGGCGAGGATATCGATTGGTGTTTAACGCTAACAACACGGTAACGATCTATCGCGTGGATGATCTTACGAATCTTGGGGTTACTCCGGTAAATTCTGCCGACGATGATGATGATTGGGCACTCATTGCAGACGATGATCCGTATATCGTTGCCACCATACCTTCTGACTGTGGGCTAATCTTTGTTGAGGATCATGTGTGGGTCGAAGGCACGATTCCTTCGAAGATAACGTTGATTGCAGCAAACGTAGTGAATGCGGGAGTTGAACCTAACGCGTATCTTTTGAACAATATTCAGTATCAAGCAACCGATGGCTCCGACGGGCTTACGCTTGTAGCTGAGCGAAACGTACTCATTTCTCCTTCAGCTCCCAACACCATGACCTTGCATGGCATCTTTATTGCGCAAAGCGGAGCGTTTGGGATGAATGCCTATGACTCCTGTACCTATGCTGATAAAACAGGGACGCTTACGATACTGGGAACGACCGTGTCGAATAAGCGTACGGGTACGAAATGGACGAGTACGTGTGGAGGATATAACAAAGGATTTCAAAACCGTATCGACTCCTACGACCGCTATGTTGCAACCGACCCACCTCCTTTTACTCCGGTTGTTTCAAGCGACTACCAGTTCGTTGATTGGAGAGAAGAGTAGGGCTTGACAAAGTATCAGGCGTATGATACAAATAGTCTTTCTTTCAATCATCATCTAACGGAGGTGTCTGATGAGAAAATATTGGATCTTTTTACCCCTCATCGCACTTCTTGCCGCGTGTGCGGCAGACGCTCGTTCAAGCGAGTCGGTCCAACGACCAGAAGGGGTGTTTACCCTCGATGAACTTCAGGGCGATCTTGCCATCTCTATCGACGAGATTGAGTATCGCCCAGAACGAAACGAGTTTGAACACGCCTGTCTTCAAAAGAAGGGCGGCGAGGTGGTGCCTTGCGAGGTGTCACAGGTAAGATGAAACAATGCGGCGCGGTCTTCGGATCGCGCCGTTTTATATACCCGTAAGTGGTATCATTCCCCCATGCTTATCATTGCCAACTGGAAGTCGTATGTAGAGAATAGGGAAGAAGCGAAGAAACTCCTTGCATTAAGTAAAAGGCTTTCGAGGAAGACAAGACGAGCGCGGCTCGTACTTGCACCCTCCTTTGCGCATCTAGGGCTTCTTGCTCCCACTAACCGCTCCAAAGTGAAGTTTGCAGCACAAGACATTTCAACCACTACCGTAGGACCTGCAACCGGAGAAGTTTCGGGTGCGACTCTTCGCAACCTTGGGGTTGAGTATGTCATCGTGGGACATTCAGAGCGTCGAGGCATGGGAGAGAGTGATGCGGTTATAGCGGAGAAAACAAAACGTGCCATTGCAAACGGACTCATCCCTATTCTTTGTATCGGGGAAAGGGAGCGGGACGCAGACGCACGCTATCTTCTCGAACTCAAGAAACAACTGCATGCAGTATATGGACCCCTTACCCCTCGTGATCGTCTTAGCATTATTGTTGCATATGAACCAGTATGGGCGATAGGGAAGCAGGCAGGAGATGCACTTGCCTCCTCTGATCTAAGAGAGATGGTGTTGTATATCCGCAAGATGCTTGGGGAGTATCTTCCAGGAAAGAGTGCAAAAACAGCACCCGTCATCTATGGTGGCTCGGTTGAACCATCAAATGTGCGCGGGCTTGCAGGAGGATCGGATGTGGAAGGGTTTTTGGTAGGGCATGCGTCCGTTGATCCTAAATTGTTTAGTGAACTGGTGAGAGCGTTTTCTTAAGAAAGGTTCGAAGCCTAGGGTGTCAGCAAGAAACCGCCGTATTGCTACGGCGGTTTCGTTCCTTCATTCGAATGTACGCATGAATGCGCGCATTCCTTTCAGCTCGCTTTCGCGTTGCTGACGACGTTCTTCGTCGGTGCTCGTCATCACTTCCAGCAAATTCGCGACGAACTTGATCGTGAACTTCCCATCGGAAGCGAGAGAGGGACCGAATGCGGGCATGTGCCGGCGTATGGTTTCGTCGTTCGCAAGCGATGCAAGTTTGAAGAAACGGGCGAGTTCCTTGGTGCCCATATCGAACCTCCTTAGTTTTAACCGAATTACAATCAACAACCCCGCCGCAAGCGGACGGGGTATGAAGCGAGCATGGGCTAGTGCCAGAGCGTGAGTTGGGGAGGGCTTCCTCTCGTCTTTCCTTGGTTAGCAACATATTGTTCGACCACTTTCCACTTTCCAGTTTCCTCGTTGTGAGATGGTATTGAAATAGTAGCCGTCGCTCCAAAACTCACCTCCCCAGAGTTCTCGACGCAATTCTGGATACCGCCTGAACAGTTCGCGTGCGGTAATGCTTTTGAACATCCCCACGATGTGTGAGCCTGCGTACTTTGGATGGAAGGAGCACCGTAGGTGAATATGGTTGCCGTCAGTGCCAATCTTTTCAAACGAGAGTTCGTAGCGAGTCTCGATTTCCTTGGCGATATCCAGAATCGCTCCCGTGATATGCGGCTCTAACAATGCTTTGCGGTATTTGACCGGAAAGACGATGTGGTAGTGGGTGTCGTATACGCAGTGGTTTGAGTGGATGGCGCCCATGCGCCAAGTGTATCTGAAAACCGAGCGTTTTCAGACTTTCGGCTAAGGAGCCCCGCCGCAAGCGGCGGGGTAAAGGCTGCGCCAATATACACTTTTTAAATCTTTGTCAAGTTCCGATAGTGAGCTCGTTTTATGTATAAAGGTTCCAACACCGTTCAGAGACAGCCAACAATCTATCTCTACTAACCATGCGGTATCATCGAGATATGAGAAGTATCCGTGACATACCTACCCTTGAGGGAATACCGGTACTGGTGCGTACGTCACTTAATGCACCCATTACAAACGGAAAGGTAGAGAATGACTTTCGCTTACAATCAGCGCTACCAACCATCAAGTATCTCTTGGAGCGTCATGCACGAGTCATTCTCATAAGCCATATTTCAGGGAAGGGTACCGAGACACTGCATCCGATGTATGAAGCGATGAAGCGGTGGCTTCCGCATCTTGCATGGTGTCCTGTTTCGACAGGGCCGCAAGCGCGTGCGGCAGTCCATGCACTTCCCAAAGGTGGCGTACTTATGCTCGAGAATCTGCGCCGGAACATAGGTGAAGAAAAGAATGACCCAGAGTTTGCCAAAGAACTCGCATCGTTAGCAGATGTATTCGTGCAGGATTCCTTTGATGTGTGTCACCGAGAGCACGCATCGGTCGTAGGGGTACCCACCCTGCTTCCTTCCTATGCAGGTCTCACGCTTTCTCGTGAAGTGGAGGAGTTAGGGAAAGCAATGAAACCTAAAAGCCCTTCGCTTGCAATGATTGCGGGAGCGAAGTTTTCCACTAAAGAGCCAGTACTCGAAGTGCTTTTGAAAACCTACGACCATGTATTTGTGGGAGGGGCACTTGCCAATGATTTCTTGAAAGCAAAGGGGTATCCGGTAGGGGTGTCGTTAGTGTCAGATGAAGGACAGGATCGAATCAAGAAACTTGCAGAACACAAACGATTGGTATTGCAGGTTGATTCTATTGTTGCGCCAAAAGGGAGTGATCGTACCGCAGGACGCGCCGCAGGACTTCAGGAAGTGAAGCCGGATGAGATGATTCTTGATATAGGGCCACACACCCAAGCAGCATTAATTGAGCTCGTGAACAAATCAAAAACAGTTTTATGGAACGGACCACTCGGACTATACGAGCATGGGTTTGTTGACGGCACACGCTCACTTGCACGTGCTGTTGCAGGAGCATCAATACATTCGGTTGTGGGAGGAGGAGACACCATCGCAGCAATAGATGAGCTTCAGCTTGCCGATCATTTTTCTTTTATCTCAACCGGAGGAGGTGCAATGCTCGACTATCTCGCATACGGCACACTTCCAGGATTTGCGCCGCTTACGTAATTTTAGCAATCTCGGCACGAATCTTCTCGGCTACGTGAGCAAATGATTCTTTAGGGAATTCTTTGGTAGGGAAGAATTGGAACTCATCTTTTGCAAAGCGAGGAATCAAGTGTACGTGAAAATGGAATACTACCTGTCCTGCTTCCGGTCCATGGTTTGAGTTAATGTTAAGACCTTTGGCGCCCACCGCGTTACGCACTGCAGGAGCGATTGTGCGTACTGTTCGCATCACAGCAGTAAGGGTTTCATCGTCTATATCGAAGATGTTTCGTGCGGGCTTTTTGGGTACGACGAGTGTGTGCCCTAGGTTATTCGGAAAGATATCAACAAAGGCGATAGTGTCTTCGTCTTCGTACACAATATCTGCAGGCACCTCTCGTTTGATGATTTTAGTGAATACGCTGTCTTCCATAGGGCGTAGGATACCGTACTTCCATAGTTTGCTACAATCTGCGGACAATGGTTGCACTCCACGAACCCATAGACGAAGCGATACGAAGGGAACTTTCAGAGTACGACGACCTTACCGCAGCACTTTTGTCTCGTCGCGGCATCACCTCACGCCTAGAGGCCGCTGCCTTTATTACCCCTTCGTATGATGAGCACGTGGGGGATCCGTTATTGATTTTAAATATGCCTAAGGCGGCAAAGCGGATTAGTGATGCTATTACGGCAGGAGAGCGCATCACCGTCTGGAGCGACTATGACTGCGACGGTATTCCAGGAGGCACCATGTTTCATGATTTTCTTAAAAAAGCAGGGGCAAATTTCGATAACTATATCCCGCATCGTCATGAAGAAGGGTTTGGAGTGAACGTGCTTGGGGTGGAGAAGCTTGCACGGGCGGGGACCAAGGTACTCATTACGATTGATTGTGGGATTACGGATGTTGAAGCCATTACCCGTGCGAAAGAACTTGGCATTGATTGTATGGTGACCGACCACCATTTGCCCGCAGACGTACTCCCGCCTGCGTTTGCCATCATTGATCCAAAACAAGAAGGGGAGACGAATACCTTTCGGGAGTTTTGTGGAGCGGGGCTTGCATGGAAGCTTGCGTGTGCAACGCTTGTCGTGGGAAGGAAAGAGAATGCGTCGTGGGTTAAGGACATACCCTTAGGATGGGAGAAGTGGCTTCTTGATATGGCGGGACTCGCAACGATTGCGGACATGGTGCCCTTGGTGGGCGAGAACCGCGTCATTGCGAAGTATGGGTTATTGGTCATGCGAAAGTCACCTCGTCTTGGGTTACAGGCACTGTGTCGTGTTGCGAGAGTGAACCAGCGTTTCATTACTGAAGACGATGTGGGTTTCATGTTGGCTCCTCGAGTGAATGCCGCAAGTCGTATGGGAGATCCGCGTGATGCTTTTCTTTTGTTTACCACTGAAAGTGAGAGTGAAGCGAATAGGCTTGCGGGAGAGTTAGAGAAAGCAAATCGTTCTCGAAAAGCACAGGCGGCAGCAATTACGCGTGCGGCGCATGAACGCTTGGCCGAAAAGAAACTACACGGACCACTTCCTTCAGTGATTGCAATCGGAGACCCTGATTGGCGTCCAGGATTACTGGGACTGGTTGCAAACACGCTTGCTGAAGAATATGAGCGGCCGGTCTTTTTGTGGGGAAGAGAAGGAGGGCATTCGCTTAAGGGATCCTGCCGTGCAGGGGGAGTCTGTTCAGTTGTAGATCTCATGGAAAATGCTTCAGAGTTGTTTGAAGGATATGGAGGACACAAAGCATCAGGAGGGTTCACGGTTAAAGACGATGCGGTGTTCTCACTTGAAGAACGACTTACGCAGATATTTGATGGACTTCCTAAGGTGGAGGACGCGCTTGCGGCACGAGCTGATGCCGTACTAACTGCCTCTGAAGCAACGAACGAACTTCTCACGCGTCTTTCTCGTCTTGCACCTTTTGGTATGCATAACGAGCGACCGGTGTTTGCGTTTCTTAACGTTGGGCTCACCAAGGTCTCGTGGTTTGGGAAGAGTGAGGAACATTTGAAAATTGCTATTTCTTCAGATGGGTTTGATGGGATAGAGGGAGTGTCGTTTTTCGCTAAGCGTGAATTAGGACCTTCGATTAAAACCCTTACGGAAGGGAAACGGGTGAGTGTACTTGCATCCTTAGAGCGTGATCAATTTACGAAGGGGAGGCCGGTGCGGTTGCGGCTGGTTGCTGTCTCCTAACAGGTATACTTGGATCCAATGCACTATATTCTTTACGCTGACGGCGGAGCGCGCGGAAACCCAGGACCTGCGGGAGCAGGTGCGGTTGCGTTTGATGCAATTGGAAAGAGGGTAGCTGAGGTTTCAGACTATCTTGGAGAAACGACTAATAACGTTGCAGAGTATGAAGCGGTTATTCGTGGTCTGAAAGCACTCCATGGGGAGTTTCCTGATCGTCACTTTATGACCCACGACGTAGTGGTGCGTATGGATTCAAAACTCGTCGTGGAGCAGATGAAAGGTGCGTATAAAGTGAAGCACCCGAATCTCATTCCTCGGTATCTCGAGCTTCGTAACTTCATTACCCGCAATTTCAACAAGGTTTCGTTTGAGCATATTCCTCGTGAGAAAAACAAAGACGCCGATGAGCTTGCAAATCAGGCGATGGACAAAGGGAAATAGAATTGATAGATTCTGTGCGTAGGAGACGCTACATGGGATGGTTCATTTTAGGTGGAATTGCTCTTGTTATAATTCTCATTTTGGTTTTGTTTGAACCGGAAGGAGGGTATCCACTACCATTCAGTCGTGAAGACGATTGAATGGTCTACAAACGTCGCTCCCCAAAGGAGCGACGTTCTGTTTTACACTTCAGATATGGAGCGGCATATTTTGATTAGTGTTCTGGGGTTTGCGCTTGGGATACTTGTCCAGAGTATCTATGAGCTTTCATGGATTCATGTTGTATACGTGCTTTTCATAACGTTCATTATTTTCGTTCTCTATCACTGGAAACATACTCCACTCTATCTTGCCGTCATCTTTCTTCTCGCTGGTTCTGTTGTCGGTATGGTGCGCACCGAACTTGTGCCGCAATCAATTCAACCTCAGTTTGCGTCCTTACTCCTTGAAGGCGGGGGAAGCATAGAGGGGAAGGTGGTCGCAGATCCTGATGTTCGTGAGACGACCAAGCGACTTACCGTGCTCGTAGAGAAAGAAGGTGTGGCAACGAAAGTACTCGTCGTTGCCCCTTTGTATCCTTCGGTACGCTATGGAGAGGTGGTGCAAGCGGAGGGGATGGTAGAAGCGCCCGAGCCGTTTGCGTCTGATGGGGGCCGGACCTTCGCCTATGACCGGTTTCTTGCAAAAGATGGAGTGTTTGCCGTTATGCAAAATGCACAAGTGGAGGTGGTACATGAAAGGAGTGGTTTCTTTACGAGTATCAGAGGAGCGCTTTCTGACATGAAGTTTGCTGGTATTGCTGCACTCGCAGTTGCGCTCCCCGAGCCCCACGCCTCTCTTGCTGCAGGACTTATCTTGGGAGGGAAGCAGGGTCTAGGAGAGACCTTGCTTAACGATTTCATTCGTTCAGGTCTCGTGCATATTGTGGTGCTTTCAGGCTACAACGTAATGATTGTTGCAGACTTTATTACTCGCACCTTCGGATTTCTTTCTAAAGCCAATGCTTCAGCGCTTGGAGGGTTTACCATAGCGGCATTTGTGCTTGCGGCAGGCGCAGGCCCCGCGTCCATTCGTGCATTACTTTTGGCAGGTATTGCGCTCTATGGAAGAGCAACGGGACGTACCTACCAAGCGTTTCGTGCATTACTTTTGGCAGGTGTGTGCATGCTTCTTTGGAACCCGCTCACCCTTCCCTATGATCCAGGGTTCCAGCTTTCATTTGTTGCAACCCTTGGTCTTATATTTGGTGCCCCTATTACGGAGCGTTGGTTCACATTCATACCAAGTTCCTTTCTTCGGGAGATTGTTGCTTCGACTATCGCTGCACAAATAGCAGTGTTGCCTTTGCTGTTGTATCAAAACGGACTCTTTTCGCTTGTGGCGCTTCCTGCGAATCTTCTCGTGTTACCTCTTGTTCCTGCTGCGATGCTCGCGTCGTTTCTGGGGCTTCTTGCAGGGGTCGTAGTCCCGTTTGCTGCTCCGGTAGCGGGATTGCCTGCATACACCCTCCTTTCCTACATCATTGGGGTGGTTGAGATAGCCTCAAACCTTCCGCTTGCTGCGGTTACTATTCCTGCGTTCCCGTTTGTTCTTACCCTTCTCGCCTACACCCTCCTTATCTGGTACGTACGAAAAGCTATGCGGCTTCCTGCATTCGCTTCTCTACGACGCTCCAGTTAAGGTTTGCAAGAAAGGCATCCACGTAATGCATCTTTTCTTTGGGGAGATAGTCGACCATGTAGGCGTGTTCCCACATATCGATCGCAAAAAGGATAGGGAGACCTGAAAGCTGTCCTAGTTCATGGTCACTCACCCATGCGGTATGTAAGGTGTTTCCTTGAGGATCGAAATAGAGGACGGTCCAGCCGATGCCACGGGTGCCCGCGACTTCTTTCACGTGCTGTACGAGTCCCTCGAAGCTTCCGTACTTTTCAGTAGCGAGGGTGGTAAGGGAGGAAGAGGATTGTGCGGGAGCTGCACCTCCTTCAAGTTGTTCGAAGTAGTACTCATGCATGCGCATACCATCAAATTCAAAGCCAAGACGTCGTCGAAGCTCGTTGATGAGGTAGGGGTTACCTGCAGCGTCTTCATCTTTAAGCTTGGCGATCTTTTCCATGATGAGGTTCGTATGTTTTACGTATCCTTCATAGAGAGCAAGATGGGCAGTGATTTGTTCCTTGGAAAGGCCGGTAAGATCAGGGAGGTCAAAGGTGCGGGTAGGGTAGGTCATATGACTGAGAGTATACCTTGGTATACTAAACCCACTATGATTCCTGGAGAGAGATCATTCGAGCCTGGCAAACCCCATCCAATGCCACCTCCTGAGATCTTCATTGAAGATGTTGATGATGCTCGCGAGTATGTCGCGGAACTTATCGGTGAAGGAGTGCGTCCTCTCATCACGGTTCCTATGGAATACGCAGATCAGGTCACAAAGTATGGGATGACTCCTGTTCCTAAAGAAGATCTGCTCACGGGAAAGAAGTTCAGCATGACTGCAGGCACCTTCAATCGTGCACCGCTTCTTCCGGAAGATGAAAAACGTGTAGTATTTGAAATAGACCCTTCACAGATTCGCATCGAACCTCGGTTTACCGGCAGCAAGGCTTTTCACGGAGTTGTGGCGTTTCCAGATGGTGTTCCTCCCAATGCGTTGCGTTCTCTTGGTGCACATACGCATGCCACTTGGGTAGCGCAGAGAAAGAATGATAAAGGAAAACCCTCCATTCACTAGGAAAGAGGGTTTTCAGAGTCTTCTCCGACGCCGAATACTTCAAGTTTTGACTCGGTCCATCGCGCAAGTAGGCCATGGGTTGTGTTGCCGATAAGAACGGCATTGCCTTCAGCAAGTGTCTGTAGGCCCTTACGAGCTTCAGAAAAAGAGAAGTGTGCAACAAGGTCGCACGAACCTTCTGGAATCGCGTCGATCTTATGACCCGAGATCTTCGAGTTGAAGATATCGAGCACAATACCTGAACGTCCTTCCCTTGTTTGCCCGCCAAAAGCAATACGCGTGAACGCATCACTAGATGCGCCCACAGCGAGAGTTTTTTTGAGATCGTGTCGGTGAGTTTCTCGGTGTCGGTCATTTGAGACCGTAATGAAACGAACATACATCGGATTTCTCCAATTTGTGGGTCGATGAGAATAATAGCACACAATATACTATTATGCAAATTAGGGTAGGTGAATTCTCACGCTAACCGCAACAGAGTTTGCAGGCTAACTGCAACACCTCTTCCAACCTCGGTACGCTCAGTGGTATATGCCATATACCCACCTTGGACCGGAAGACTGGCC
>Ga0172380_10003070_pt1 | contig 23911 bp, 23 predicted proteins | sample Leawe162metaG_FD_119747 | JGI IMG/M metagenome (GOLD analysis project Ga0172380, IMG submission 119747) | Leachate microbial communities from a municipal landfill in Southern Ontario, Canada - Leachate well 162 metaG | ecosystem: Engineered > Solid waste > Landfill > Unclassified | place...
CCGGTGCTGGACATGCTCAACGTCAAGGCCGCGCTGCGCGCCAATGGCTCCATCCTGATCGGCCCCAACTGCCCCGGCATCATCACGCCGGGCGAATGCAAGATCGGCATCATGCCCGGCTTCATCCACAAGAAGGGCAAGGTCGGCGTCGTGTCGCGCTCCGGCACGCTCACCTACGAAGCGGTGTTCCAGACCACAAGGCTTGGGCTGGGACAATCCACCTGCATCGGCATCGGCGGCGACCCGATCAAGGGACTGGATTTCATCGACTGCCTGAAGATGTTCCAGGAAGACCCCGAGACCGAGGCGATCATCATGGTCGGCGAAATCGGCGGCAATCGCGAGGAAGCGGCGGCGGAATACATCAAGGCCCACATCACCAAGCCGGTGGCCGGCTACATCGCCGGACAGACCGCGCCCAAGGGCAAGCGCATGGGCCATGCCGGCGCGATCATCGCCGGCGGCAAGGGGCTGGCATCGGACAAGATGGCCGCGCTGGAAGCGGCCGGTGTGGTAGTGTCCAAATCGCCCGCCGGTCTGGGCGAGGCGGTGGTCGAGGCGATTGCCAGAAAAGCCAAGTAATAACGCAGTAGCCGTAGGTCGGGTTCACCCTAACGGGTGCAAGAGCGGTCTCATCGCGCAACCCGAAAGGTTGCCGTTATCGAAAAACCGAAAGGGCGCGATGAATCGCGCCCTTTTGGTGTAATCTTTCATTTGATTCTCCTAACTTTTGATCAAGTCAGTAGAATCAGGCTGACCGTAGCGCCCGGTCAAACCTAGTGAGTCCCCCGGCTAAGCCGGGGGATTACCTTATTTATTTATTTACAATTTCTGCCTCCCTTAGCCTTTCTCAAAGCGCATTCCCCCACCTACGCAATCTACCTTGATGATGTCTTTCGCAGCAAAACGACCTTCAAGAATCTGCTTGGCGAGTGGATTTTCAAGTTGAGCCTGGATGGCGCGCTTCAGCGGGCGGGCACCGTACACTGGATCGAACCCGGCATTGGCGATTTCCTTTAGCGCTGCATCGGTCACTTCCAGCTTCATTTCCATTGCTGCCAAGCGCTTTTCCAGATAGCCCAACTGGATGCGCGCGATGGACTTGATGTTCTTTTCGTCCAGCGCGTGGAACACCACCACCTCGTCGATGCGGTTGATGAACTCGGGACGGAAATAGCTCTTCACCTCGCCCATCACCGCCAGCTTGATGACCTGGTAATCGTCGCCTGACATCTGCTGGATCATCTGGCTGCCGAGGTTGGAGGTCATCACGATCACGGTGTTCTTGAAGTCCACGGTGCGCCCCTGGCCGTCGGTCATGCGCCCGTCATCCAAGGCTTGCAGCAGCACGTTGAATACATCCGGGTGCGCCTTCTCCACTTCGTCGAGCAGGATGACCGAGTAAGGTTTGCGCCGCACCGCTTCGGTCAAGCCGCCGCCTTCCTCGTAACCGACATAGCCGGGCGGCGCGCCGATCAGGCGCGCGACGGAATGTTTCTCCATGTACTCGCTCATGTCGATGCGGACCAGGTGGTCTTCTGAGTCGAACATGAAGCCGGCCAGCGCCTTGCACAGCTCGGTCTTGCCCACGCCGGTCGGGCCGAGGAACAGGAACGAACCATACGGGCGGTTCGGGTCGGACAGGCCGGAACGCGAGCGGCGGATCGCATCGGACACCAGACGCACCGCCTCGTCCTGGCCGACCACGCGTTCATGGATTTTTTCTTCCATCTTGAGCAGCTTGTCGCGCTCACCCTGCATCATCTTGGACACCGGGATGCCGGTCGCGCGGCTCACCACTTCGGCGATCTCTTCCGCTCCGACCTGGGTACGCAACAGGCGGTTCTTGGGCTTGTTCTCCTCGGCATGCACCGCGTCCTTCAATTTAGCCTCGAGCTGCGGCAGCTTGCCGTATTGCAGTTCCGCCACCTGTTCCAGCTTGCCTTCGCGTTGCAGGCGCACGATCTCGGCACGCACTTGTTCCATTTCTTCCTTGAGATGCGCCGTGCCTTGCGCCGCGCCCTTCTCCGCCTTCCAGATTTCTTCCAAGTCGGCGTACTCGCGTTGCAGTTTCTTGATCTCCTCCTCGATCAATGCGAGACGTTTTTGCGAGGCCTCGTCCTTCTCCTTCTTCACCGCTTCGCGCTCGATCTTGAGCTGGATCAGGCGGCGATCCAGCTTGTCCATCACCTCGGGCTTGGAATCGATCTCCATCTTGACGCGCGCGGCGGCCTCGTCGATCAGGTCGATCGCCTTGTCCGGCAGGAAGCGGTCGGTGATGTAGCGGTTGGAAAGCTCCGCCGCGGCGACGATGGCCGGATCGGTGATGTCCACGCCGTGATGCAGCTCGTATCTTTCCTGCAGGCCGCGCAGGATGGCGATGGTGGATTCCACCGAAGGTTCTTCCACCAGCACTTTCTGGAAGCGGCGTTCCAGCGCGGCATCCTTTTCGATGTATTTGCGGTATTCGTCCAGCGTGGTCGCGCCGACGCAGTGCAACTCGCCGCGCGCCAGCGCCGGCTTGAGCATGTTGCCCGCGTCCATCGCGCCTTCCGCCTTGCCCGCGCCGACCATGGTGTGCAGCTCGTCGATGAACACGATGATGCGCCCTTCTTCCTGGGCGATTTCCTTGAGCACGTTTTTCAGGCGCTCCTCGAATTCGCCGCGGTACTTCGTGCCCGCCAGCAGCGCCGCCATGTCTAGGCTCAGCACCTTCTTGTTTTTCAGCGACTCCGGCACTTCGCCGTTGACGATGCGCTGCGCCAACCCTTCGACGATCGCGGTCTTGCCCACGCCCGGCTCGCCGATCAGCACCGGGTTGTTCTTGGTGCGGCGTTGCAACACCTGGATCGCGCGGCGGATCTCGTCATCGCGCCCGATCACCGGGTCGAGCTTGCCCTGGCGGGCGCGTTCGGTCAGATCGATGGTGTATTTTTTCAGCGATTCGCGCTGGCCTTCAGACTCGGCGCTGCCGACCGTTTCGCCGCCGCGCACCGCGTTGATCGCCTGTTCCAGCGGCGCGCGCGCCACGCCATGCTGTTTGAGCAAGCGTCCGGTCTCGCCCTTGTCATCGCAAGCCGCGAGCAAAAACATTTCCGACGCGATGAACTCATCGCCGCGCTTCTGTGCGGCCTTGTCGGTGAGGTTGAGCAGGTTGGACAAGTCGCGCCCGACCTGCACTTCGCCACCATGCCCTTCCACTTTGGGCAGGCGCGACACGGCATCATTCAGCGCAACTTTCAGCGCGTTGACGTTGCCGCCGGCGCGCGCCAGCAGCGACGACGTGCCGCTATCCGCATCGTTGAGCAAGGCCAGCAGCAAGTGCTGCGGCTCGATAAACTGGCTGTCCGCGCCGACGGCCAGACTCTGGGCATCGGACACGGCTTGCTGGAACTTGGTGGTGAATTTATCGAAACGCATAACGCACTCCTCAGAAAATTTGACTTCCCAGCAAGTGGGGGGATGACACGACAATTTCAAGCCTCAACGTCTTCCTTTATACTGCAATCCGCCCAAGGAGAACAGCAATGCCGTATCAAAGCCTCATACCGCACATCCAGCTCAACGTATCCACCGCACTGAAAGAAGACATTGGCGGCGGCGACCTGACCGCACATTTGCTTCCAGCGGCGCAAACTGCGACAGCCCGCATCATCCCGCGCCAAGAAGCGGTACTGTGCGGTACGCTGTGGCTTGAAGAATGCTTTCTCAGCCTCGATCCCGGCTGCGAAGTCCACTGGACAGCGCAGGAAGGTGATGTCATTCAAGCCAACCAGCAACTATGTGAAATTCGCGGCAATGCGCGCGCGCTGCTCAGCGCGGAACGCTGCGCGCTGAATTTTCTGCAAACCCTGTCCGGCACCGCCACCCTGGTGCGCCGTTATGTGGAAGCCGTGGCCGGCACCCAGGCGAAAATCATGGACACGCGCAAGACCCTGCCGGGGCTGCGCATCGCACAAAAGCATGCGGTTCTTATTGGTGGCGGACATAATCAGCGCATCGGGCTGTTTGACGGCGTACTAATCAAGGAGAACCACATCGCCGCCGCAGGCAGCATCCGTGCAGTGCTGGAACTGGCGTTCCGCAACACTCCGCCGGGAATACCCATCCAGATTGAAGTAGAAAACATGGCGCAACTCGACGAGGCTCTCAATGCCGGCGCGCGGCTGATCCTGCTCGACAATTTTTCCCTGGTGGACATGCATACCGCGGTAACCCATGCCGCCAAACGCGCCGAACTGGAAGCCTCCGGCGGCATCGCCCTGGACAATGTGCGCCTCGTCGCGGAGACCGGCGTGGATCGAATTTCTATCGGCGCGTTGACCAAGGATGTCACGGCGATAGATTTATCGATGCGCCTCGGGAAATGAGAGCCTCTTTCAGTAGGTTTCATGCCCCGCGTTGGGGCTGGGCGTGGATGGATGCAAGGCGCAGCGCGCAGCCAATGGTTATTCCATTGGCAAGCGGTGCAACGCCGCAGACACCGCGCCCAGACCCAACCCGAAGGGCCGTTTGCCTGCGGGCGCATTCACCCGCAAGGAGTAGGCCGGTGGGTGCCCGGCTGCTGCGCAGCCACCCATCCGCTCGCGGTGTTGCGGCCTGCTTGTGGAGAATAACTACACTGCGCAGCCCGCGCCTTGCACTGCATCCCGCAGGCAAACGGCTCGGGGCATGAAACTTACTGAAAGAGGCTCTAACCATGTGCCAACTGCTCGGCATGAATTGCAACATCCCGACCGATATCTGCTTTTCCTTCACAGGTTTCCAGAAACGCGGCGGAGAAACCGATGTGCATGCCGACGGCTGGGGTATCGCTTTCTTCGAGGGGCGTGGCGTGCGCCTGTTCCTCGACCCGCAGCCTTCGGCACAATCGCCCGTCGCCGAACTGGTGCGCAATTACCCGATCCGCTCGATGAATGTCATCGCGCATATCCGCAAGGCCACGCAGGGTGTCGTCTCGCTGGAGAACACACACCCGTTCCAGAGAGAATTATGGGGGCGCTATTGGGTGTACGCGCACAACGGCAACCTGCCGCAGTTCCAGCCCACATTGGACGGCAGCTTCCTGCCGGTCGGCAACACCGACAGCGAGCGTATCTTCTGCTGGCTGCTGCAAAGCCTGCGCCAGCGTTTCGGCGATGCGCCGCCCGCACGCGACGCGCTGTTCCGTGCAGTGCATGAACTCATCCACCCTGTTTCAGGCATGGGTATTTTTAATTTCCTGCTGTCCAACGGCGAATGGCTGATGGCGCACTGCTCCACCGAGTTGAGCTATATCGAGCGACGCGCGCCGTTCAATGTAGCGCATCTGAAGGACGAAGACGTGATGGTGGATTTCAGCCAGGTAACCACGCCCGACGACCGCGTGTCGGTGATCGCCACCCAGCCGCTCACCGACAACGAATCGTGGATTGCCATGCCGCCCGGCTCGCTATGGCTGTTCCATGAAGGTGTCGTGGCCGGCCATCTCGCCACACAACCCAGCCCGGTCAAGTCGTTAAACACGGATAGTCCATCAGCAAAAAACTGCGTTGTTCCCCCTTTTGCATAGGGGGACGCTGGATGGGATGCCACGCTGCGAATGACATACGCCGCTGCGCGGCGACTGCCAGCTTAATCTGCTTCTGCTGACGCTTCCGCGCTCTTGCCCTTGCGCGGCACAGTTTTGGGGTCGCAGGTGATAGGGCGGTAGATTTCGACGCGGTCGCCGTCGTTGAGCACGGCATCCAGCTTGCTGACCTTGCCGTAGATGCCGACCTTTTGCTGCGCCAGGTCAATCTGGGGAAATTGCTCGAGGATGCCCGAACGTTCGATGGCGTCCTTAATGGTGGCGCCATCGGGAATTTCGACGTCGAACCAGGCCTGACGTTGCGGCAAAGCGTAAGCGATTCCGATTTTCATGGCTTCCCCTTATGCGGCGCTGTGGGCGCCGCCCATCTGGATGGCCTTGCCGGCGCGCACGTCCAGGATACGCTTGCCGACTACCAGCAGGCCGAGGGTCAGGAACCCGCCGGGCGGCAAAATCATCATCAATATGCCGGTATCTTCCGGCAGCAAGCGCATTTCCATGAACTTGAAGGACGAACCGAACAGCAGCGACGCGTCGGCAAACAGGGTGCCTGAGCCAATGATCTCGCGCACCGCACCGATTATGGTGAGCGCGACGGTAAAACCAAGCCCCATGAACAGGCCATCAGCCAGCGAGGGCAGTGCCGAATTCTTGCCGGCAAAAGCCTCGAGGCGCGCGAGCGGCAGACAGTTTGACACGATCAGCGGAATGAACATGCCGAGCACCTTGTACAGCTCGTGCATCCACGCATTCATGAACAGATCCACCAGCGTCACCATCGAGGCGACGACCAGGATGAAAACCGGGATGCGTACTTCCTGGGTGATCTGGTTGCGGAACAGGCCGACCAGCATGCTCGATGCGGCCATCACCGCCGCCGTCGCCAGCCCCATGCCCAGCGCGTTGGTGGCGGTTCCGGTCATGGCCATGGCAGGGCACAGCCCGAGCAGCATGGCGAATACGCCGTTGTTTTCCCACATGCCATCCTTGACGATGGTTTTGTATTGCGATGCCATTTTAATGACCCTCCTTCGTCTGTGCCCCGTCCATTTTTGGCCTGGTGGCGCTCATGTCCATCATTTTTGCCTTGTTGGCTTCAAAAAATTCAAGCCCGCCGCGAATGGCGTTAACAATGCCGCGCGGTGTGATAGTGGCGCCGGTGAACTGATCGAACATACCGCCGTCTTTCTTCACCTTCCATTTTTCCAGCGGCGTGTTCTCCAGCGACAAGCCGTCGAAGCGCAGTATCCAGTCGCCTTTTTTGACTTCCATCTTATCGCCGAGGCCCGGTGTTTCCTTGTGGGCGAGGACGCGCACGCCGAGGATTTTTCCCTGAGCGTCGATGCCCAGCATGAGTTTCATTTTGCCAGCATAGCCGACGCCAAATATCTCGTAGGCCAAACCGGTGACTTGGCCTTCCTTGGTGGCGCGATAGACGGTGATTTCCTTGCCACTCTCGTTCATCATGACAGTGGCATCTTCGACCAGATTGTTGTCGTGAATGCTGGCCGGAATCACCTGAGCAAGCGAATTCAATCTATCTTCCAGCGCGCGCGCGGCAATATCTTCAACGGTAATGTGGTCGCTGAAAGCGAGCACGATCCCAAAACCCAGGCAGAACGCGCCCAGAATCAGCCCGTGCCCCAATGTGAGCTGTTTTTTCATGACCTCTCCTTGCCCAATGGCAGCGGTTCGCCTTTGCGGTTGCGTCCGAACGCGCGTGGGCGGGTGTATTGGTCAATGATCGGAGCCAGACCGTTCATCAGCAGCACCGCGAAGGCCACGCCCTCCGGGTAGCCGGCAAAGTTACGGATCAACCAGATCAGCACGCCGCAGCCAAGGCCGAATATTAATTGTCCGCGTTCCGATACTGGCGAAGTGACGTAATCGGTGGCGATAAAAAATGCCCCGAGGAAGGTGGCTCCGGACACTAAATGAAATGTGCCGGAGGCGAAACGGGTCGGATCGACATAGTGGAATATCGACGCCATCACGAACAGGCCGCCCATCACGCTCAACGGAATGTGCCAGGAGATAATGCGCTTGGCCATCAGGAACAGGCCGCCGGCGAGGATCAGGATCGCCGAGGTCTCGCCCATACTGCCGGCGCGGTAGCCGAACAGCATATCCATCAGGGCGGGTGTCTGAATGATCGATTCCGTCACCGGAATGTGGCGCGACAGCTCGGTTTTGATATGGCCCAGCGCCGAGGCGGAACTCACCGCATCGGGCAGGTGGCCGCCAAAAGTAATGGCGAGTGCCTCAAAAAAGCCCGGTGCGCCCACCGAGAACAGCGGGTGCGGTACGATCCAGGTAGTCATCGCCACCGGGAACGAGATCAGCAGCACGGTACGTCCCACCATGGCGGGATTGAACACATTTTGACCGATGCCGCCAAAGGAATGTTTGGCCATGGCAATGGCAAAAATCGCGCCCAACACGCCAAGCCACCAAGGTGCCCAGGGCGGCAGGCTCATCGCCAGCAGCCAGCCGGTCAGCAGCGCCGAACAGTCGGCCAGTGTCGCCATCACCGGCTTGCCCGCCAACGACAAACAGCCCGCTTCGACCGCCAGGCAGGCGCCTACCGTGATGGTAAACAGCATGATCGCCGGCCAGCCAAACAGATAGAGGTTGAATAAGGTAGCTGGTGTCAACGCCAGCAGCACCGTAAACATGGTTTTCTGGACACTGCTGGTGCCGTGCGCATACGGCGCACTCTTGCTTATGGTTGCGATACTCATGCGTTGGCCTTTTCTTCGGTTGTAGCCTTGGCCTCGCCCGCGTTGGCCGGCGCGGCGCTATCTGAAGCCGGTTTGCGCGCGGCCAGAGCGGCGCGCTTGGCCTCGGTGGCTTTTTCGATGCGGATAACGCGCACTTCGGCCAGCGTCTTGATGCGTTCGTTCTTCTGGCGCTCGCGCTCCAGATCGTTCAGCACGCCCTTGGCATAGTTGAAGTAGTGCACCAGCGGGATATGCGACGGGCACACATACGAGCAACTGCCGCAGGAGAAGCAGTCCATCACCCCCAGCTTGGCGGCGACTTCCAGCTTATCCTTGCGGATGAAGGCGGACATTTCCACCGGCGACAAGCCGCACGGGCAGACGGTGACACAGCTGCCGCAACGGATACAGGCATCGGCTGGGCGGTCGTTAATCTCCTCGGCGGTAAGCGCCAGGATGCCCGAAGTACCCTTGACCACCGGCACATCCAGGCTGGGCAACGGCTGGCCCATCATCGGCCCGCCGTTAACTACACGCTCGGGGCGTTGCGCAAAGCCGCCGCAGAATTTGACCAGGTCTGCCACCGGGGCGCCGATTGGTGTCAAGACATTGTTGGGTTCGCGTATCGCGCCGCCACTCACCGTCACCACCCGTGCGACCAGCGGGCGACCATGACGCACGGCATCATGCACCGCACGTGCGGTGGATACGTTATGCACCACGATGCCGAGATCCGCAGTGAGCTTGCGCGCCGGTGTTTCCTGGCCGGTAATCGCCTGCACCAGATGGCGCTCGGAACCCATCGGGTACTGTACCGGCACGGCGACGACTTCGACATTGGAAAAAGCGGAAGCCGCTTTGGTCATGATCGCAATCGCCTGCGGCTTGTTCTCCTCGATGCCGATGACCACCCTGGGGGTGCCCAGCGCATGCGCCATGATGCGCGCGCCGTCGATAATTTCATCGGGGTATTCGCGCATCACCCGGTCGTCGCAGGTAAGGTAAGGCTCGCACTCTGCGCCGTTGAGCAGCAGGGTATGCAGTTTTTTCTGCTCGCCGAGGTTCAGCTTGATCGCTGACGGGAAAGCGGCACCACCCATGCCGACGATGCCCGACTGTGCGACACGCTCGTTGATCGTATGCGCATCGGCAGCAAAAGGGTCTGCGATCGGTTCGGGCAGGTCAGCCCATTCATCTTTGCCGTCGGGTTCGAGGATGATGGTCGACTGCGGCAACCCGGAAGGATGGGGCGCAGTCACCTCGGTCACCGTCCTGATGCGGCCCGACGTGGGCGCATGCTGCGACGCCGATACCGCACCCTGATTGCGCGCGATCATCTGCCCTTTTTTGACCAGTTCTCCCTCGGCCACCAGCACCTCGGCGGGGGCGCCGATATGCTGTTGCAGCGGAATATAGAGCGCCGCCGGCATCGGCATGGCAACAATGGCTTTCTCGCTGGTCTGCTCCTTGCGGTAGTCGGGGTGTATGCCGCCGCGTATCGGAAAAATTTTCATCTGTGACTGCTCCTTCAATGCGCGTGCCCGACTTTGGGCTCGGAGTGTGTTTGTTCAATTTCCGGCTTGGGCCAATGCCAGTTGCGCAGCGTCACCCGCACCGGAACCATCACGATGGCATCGGTGGGGCAAACCTTGACGCACTTGGCGCAGCCATGGCAGGCATCGACGATGATGGTATGCATCAGCTTGTTGGCGCCCATGATGGCATCCGTCGAACACTCCCTGATGCAGCGCGTGCAGCCGATGCAAATGTCCTCGACGATAAAGGCGTGTTCCGGCCCCTTTTCTTCGTGCTCGGAGGTGTCGGCGGTGACGCCCAGTTTTTTGGCCAACGCCTCGATCACCGCCTTGCCGCCGGGCGGGCACAAGGTTACCGGCGCCTCGCCCTTGGCCAACGCCGCCGCGTACTGGCTGCAACCGACATAGCCGCACTGGCCGCATTGCGAGCCGGGCAGCATTTCCTTCAATTCTTCTTCCAGCGGGTTTTCTTTTACGGCAAGAAATTTTGCCGCCAGGCCGAGCAAGGCGCCCAGAATAATGCCCATTACCGTAAGACTTCCGATAGCAATCCACATGATCTATATCCTTAACTCGTCATGCCGGAGAAGCCCATGAACGCCAGCGCCAACAGGCTGGCGACAATGAAGCCGATTGGCGGCCCGGCAAACAGGCGCGGAATATCGGCCAGCGCCAGCCGTTCGCGCAGTCCGGCGAACATGACCATCACCAGACTGTAGCCGACGGAGGAGGCGAAACCGAACAGCGTAGCGCTGATGAAATTCATCTTGTGTTCAACCAGCAGGATGGCAACGCCCAGCACCGCGCAATTGGTGGTAATCAGCGGCAGGTAGATGCCCAGCATCTGAAACAGCGGCGGCGATACTTTCTTCACGGTCAGCTCGGTGAATTGCACGGCGGCGGCAATCACCATGATGAAGGTCACCGTGCGCAAATAGCCCAAGCCGTAGGGTTGCAACAAATAAGTTTCAACCGCCCAGTCGGCCATCGACGAAACGGTGATCACGAAGGTGGTCGCCATGCCCATGCCTACGGCGGTGTCGATACGCGTGGTGACACCCATGAACGAACACAGGCCGAGAAAACGCGCGAGGATGACGTTGTTGACCAGCGCCGCGCTCACAATCAAAAGTGCATATTCTTTCATTCTGCTGTCCCTTGCCTACTCATGAATTGCACGTTTCGCCCATACTGGCGCGGCGAATAAAACGGGGTGAGAGTTCGCCCCTGGCCATCAGGCGCTCTGCTCTCACGCGCGCCAGCCACAACCCGAACACAAGGCCTGCCAGCATCGCCGCCATCGTGACCATGTCGCTACCGGCAATCGATTGCGCCAGCGCACCTGCGATCAGCAAGACAGCGATGGGAATAACATAGGCGGTGATCGAAGCCCTGAGCAGCGCGTTTTCGCGAACACCTACCACCACCCGCTCGCCGATCCTGAGCCCGGCTTCATTGATGAGCTGAAAGCGGCGCTCCTCTAGGCGGCTGGCCACAGTGCCGATACCCTTGGAGCCGCATGCCACCGCAGAACTACAACCGCCGCAACTGGAGCCCGACTCGGGCACCAGCCATGCCATGTTGCCTTCCACGGCCACCACTTGGGCAATGCCCTCGGTCAGGGCTGGCGCACTGAAATCCGTCATGCTATCCACAGTTCCGCCCATAATCATGCCTCCACGGTGGAAACCACGCCCTCGGGCGTGACGTAAATCGCCTTCTGCCCTCCGGCAGCCTTGAGAATGGATTGGCGGCGCTCAACCGGCGCCATCAGCATCGCGGTAGAAAGGCCATCGGCAATGCTGCCGGTGTCTGCCACCACCGAGACGCCCAGCAGCGCCGGCGCGGTGCGTCCGGTGCGGGTGTCGATCAGGTGCGTAAACGCGCTTGCGGAATCGAACAGGGTGCCGTAACCACCCGAGGTGGAAACGCATTTATCCACCAGATCCAGCGTTACGACCGAGCGTGCTGGATTGGCGGGGTTGGCAATGGCGATACGCCAGGCTGAGCCGTCCGGTTTGGCCGACAGCGCGCGCGGTTCGCCCATGTCCACCAGCATGCGGTCGAAACCGTGGGCGCGCAGCACATCGGCAACCCGGTCGGTGATGTAACCCTGTGCGCCGCTGTTCAGCGTCAGCCCCATGCCGGAGCGGTCGAACGATACACGCTTGTTTGCTGCATCCACTTTGACGGCACGCCAATCCACCAGCGCAAGCGCAGCAGCGAGATCGCGCTGCGCCGGCCCGGCTGGATCGGGGTTGCTTGAAATAAAGTGACGGAAATAGGTTTGCCACACCGGCTGTATGGTGGGGTCATAGACGCCATCGCTGATTTTTGCCAGCGACAGGGCGCGTGTCAGCATTGCGACGAAATCGTCCGGCGCGTTTTCCAGCACACCCTCGCGGTTGAGCATGGAAATGGAGCTGTCCGCGCGGTAAACGCTGAAAATCGCCTCAAGGCGTTTCAACTCATCCAGTCCGGCGGCGATGGCGGCGCGTGCCTGTGCCTCATCGGTATGAAAAAGCTGGATAGAAGCGGGCGCACCCAAGGCGGTACCTTCCCAGCGCACCGGCTGGGCCTGAGAGCCTCCGGCCTTCAGCAACAGCGGCAAGCCGGCAGCAGCGGCGACAAAAGTAATAAAGCGGCGGCGTGACATTACGGCATGCATAAGGGCAACCTCAAAATCAAATAATTACCGGATTGTCCGGAGCGATCAAATATCGCACACAAGCGATTCCACTAACAAAAAACATGCAAGTTGCATTCAACACACGGGTGGACACTGTGCCTGATTTGCCTAAACGGCCTGAAAACTGCGCACACAAAAGCGATGGGCAGACATCATGCACCACACAGACACCCGTTCCATCTGAATTTGTTCGCTATGCTGAGCCTGCTCGGAGAAGACAACATGATACATGAAGCGTTCAACAAAAATTCCGAGCAAATTATATTGCAGCGCGCAAATTTAGGGAAGCGCCTCCTGCCCACAATTTGCAGTATTACCCTATTGGTTGAATGGCTAAGGCGAGATCAATCCGCTTGGATTATGTCATGCTGCTCTGGCGCGGCGGAAGACATCATTTCGGGGCGTGTGACTGAAAATCGCTGAAAATATAGGCTCTTAGGGCAACGGATAGGGCAGCGGCAGAAATTGCAATGCCTCGCCCTGCGGAGATTTCCAATGCACCGTCTGCGCTTCGCGGCTGGCGATTTGCACCACCGCCAGCAGGTCGTAGCCACCGTCCGGCGCGGGCGAAACATTGGCGATCATGCCGCTGGCCTGGTCTTCCATGTCCGTGCTGAATAATTCGTCGCCCGGCTGCGGCGCGGCGCCGCTGTCGGGGTGCGCTCCGGCAATATGAGCCGGGTACATGCGCCGTTTCGATTTGCCCAGGTACTGCATGCGCGCCACAATTTCCTGGCCAGGATAGCAGCCCTTCTTGAAATTCACGCCGCCGAGGACTTCCAGATTCGCCATTTGCGGCACGAATTGCTCCTGCGTCTGCGGCAGGATGACGGGGATGCCGGCGCGGATGTTGAGCCAATCCCAGCACACGCTGCCGACCGGCTGCGCGTGCTGGGCAAGCGCCTGCCACAGCGCTGGCGCATGTTGCGCGGTGGTGCTGATCTGGAAGCGCGTGTCGCTCAATTTTAGAACGCCCGCCTGGAATTTCAGTACACCCGCCCGGCCTGCATCGATGAAGCCGAACGGTTGTTGTGGCAGTTCGCCAAACTGTTTTTTCAGAATTTCCTGAGCATTGTCACCCGACAGGCCGAGCACAACGATCTCGTCGCTTGCGTCGGTAATTTTCACTTTGGCGCGCAGCACATACATGCTGAGTTTTTTGCGCAGCGGCTCACACAGCGCGCGCGGCAGTTGCAGCAGGTAGTCGTGGCCGTCGCGCCAGATCAGCATGGTCGCCAGCATGCGCCCTTTCGGGGTGTTCAGACTGCTGAGTTGCGCGCGGCTGGCGTCGACTTCGCGGGTGTCGTTGCTCAGCATGTTTTGCAGGAAAGATTGCGCATCCTCGCCGGCAGCGCGCAGCGTGCCGAACTGGCTCAGATCGCACAGCACCGTGCCTTGCCCGGTTGAAAAAAGCTCGGCGGCAGCATCGCCGAAATGTTGCACGGCGCCCGCGTCAATAGCCGCGCCTTGTTGCGTAAGAAATTGTTGCCAGTCTGGATTCATAATATAACGGTTTACATGACGCGCCGCCCCGGCCATTTACCGGAGCGGCACAATTGATCAGAATTACCTTGAGTTTCAGGCAAAAGTGTTAACGTTCCCGCCCATGCTTTCGCCTTCCATGAACTTGATGCCGGGCGGTTCAGCTACTTCCTGCGGCCTGGTTTCGGCACGCTCGGTGTTGTTGTTCTGGTTCTCGGTGCGGTTCATCTGCTGCGCTTCGGCAGACAATTTCACCACAGCGGATTCCTGTTGTTGCTCCGGCTGTTTCGCCGCTTGTTTTTCGCTTGCCGGCGCGGGCTGTTGCGGCTGCACGCTGTTGACCAGCGCGCTGACGGAAGTGGCGGTAGCGTTACTGACGTCCATGATTAACTCCTTCGAATAACTTCACAAGATTAACCCTACCCTTTTTCATGAACCACAGCAAGCAAAATATGCCTGCCAGGCCAAAATCGCGCAATAAATTGCGCCCCTTAACACAAGCGGTTGGCCAACATACCTTTGAGTTTCCAGTGTGAGTTTCCAGTGGGTCTAGTCGAACACAATCTCACCCATATCTCCGAGCTTGAACACACCCCCCTCGCGATCTTGTTTGATCTCGAAATGTTTCGGGCCGATGCGTATTTCGACGCCTGCAAACACCCTCCTCGAAACTACCACCTGCGCCTCTTTGGCAAGGTCGATCTCTTTTTTGATCTGGAGGCCATCCGCCGTATTCGCCGCGATTTCGTCGTAGAGTGTTACTCTTGCCGCCTCGGCCTCTGCCATCGCTTCAGCGGTAAACTTTTCCGGATTTTTTTTCGCCGAGTTTAGCAACATCAGCGCATCCGCAAATTTGCTGTGGGCGATCTCTTGCTTCTTGTCACACTCCCGGAGACGTTCGTGGAGATTCTTGTCGTTCCCCGCTATCACGACTGTCCTCGTGCTTTCGTCGGAGCCTATGTCGTGCGCTCTAACCAGCATTGCCGCGCGGGCGACTCCGCCGATGATATCTCCCTTGCGGCTGTCTTTGTCGCCCACGATGATCTGGTGGGCGGCGGTAAGCTCGCTCTGGATGGATGTTTCGTGGATGAAGATTCCGTTCCCCGCAAAGATGTGGGCATTCTGTGCGAACTTTACCGTGCACGATCCGCCGCATTTGATGGTGGCGAGTATTTTCTTGCTTGAGGTGTCGTAATCCTCGTCGCTCCCCAAGACGCCGCACTTAACTGTTACGTCGCCACCGGCCTCTAATATGGCGTTCTCCATCGTGCCCTCGACATGGATATCACCCGTGGCCTTCACCGTCATGCCGGATTTAATGTCGCCCGCCACATGTACGCCGCCGTCGTAGGTGATATTTCCCGTGTGCATATCCACGTTCTTCGCATGATATATCGCCTCCACCCTAACCGCGTTTTGCGTCACGATGGGGCAACCGGAAATGGCGGCTACGAGCCGATGCGGATCTGCGGGGTCAACCATCACACCATCAAGCCCTGCTGGAAATGCAACTTTTTTTCCTGGCTTCACGGGGATATCCTTACCCGTAACGGTAAGACCAGGTTCTCCCGCCGTTGGCTCCACTATCCGCATGAGCGGGTCTCCTGGCTTGACCGTCACGATCTCGCCCAAATCGCGGAAATCTGCCAAGCCCTGTTCGTTCAGATGCGGGCTGCGTTTTTTTACGTTGTCGACCAGTATCTCGAAGTAGCCGTCGGCTGCTGGCACGGGGGCACGCCCGTAGCCCACGCGAACGTTGGTGCCGCCCTCCTGGAGGGTCTTGTTTATGGCCTCCACATCAAGCTCGACCACGACACCGTGGGATTGGGCAGCATCTATCACTTTTTCGGGTAGAACCTGCGCGCCTCCACCGGTTGGCAATGTGTAGCTCAGGTAAATCGCCGATAAATCAGCTGTGGGACGCAGAGAAAACTTCCCGTCGGAGCGGGCTGCATCTTGAGTTGTAGGATCTATCATCGCATTATCCTTTGGTTGTTTGGTTGCAGTAGGCTAGCTGGCACTTGCGCGAGATTGCTTAAGGCGCATCGTTCAGTCGACGCGTATCCGGGCTTTCAGTCCGTAATTCAAACTCGCCAGCCTCAGCCGGTGGTTGTCTGGTCACTTCCCGTCAACTGGCGGTTGAAGCGGGGCAATACGTGCAACCAACACTTTGTCTACACGATTCTTGTCCATATCGACGACTTCGAAGCGGCAGCCTGCCCTCTCAAAGTGATCGGCCACCACCGGGATGTTGCCTAGCATATACATGACGAAGCCACCCAAGGTATTGAAGGCGTTTTCTTCCTCGCCCGGCAAATCATCATCGATCTCCAGCACGGATTTCAGGCGTTCGATGGGCACGCTGCCGTCGATTAGCCATGACCCATCTTCACGCATGACAATGTCCTGCTCTTCGTGAATATCGGACGAAGGCAGTTCCCCTACAATGGAGGTCAGCACGTCGGTGAGCGTGACCAAGCCCTGCAATTCGCCATACTCGTCCACGATCAGCGCGCATTGCTGGCGCGCCTTACGGAAGTTTTCCAGCAGGTGCGTGGTGGTTACGCCTTCCGGCACATACAGCGGCGGGCGCAGGGATGGCTCAATTTCAAGTGGCTTGCCCGCCAGTGCATCCTTGAGAAGATCCGGCGTGCGCAATATCCCGACGATGTGATCCAGCCCATCGCGGCAAACCACTATCCGGGTATACGGGCTTTCTGCAATGCGATTACGAATCTCCGCTTCCGGCGCGTCCAGATCGAGCACATAAATATCAGTCCGGTGCGTCATGATCGCCCCGATGCGCTGCTCGTCAAGACGCAACACGTTGGAGACGATGGCCTGCTCGCTCTCGTGGAATACGCCCGCCTCGGAGCCTTGCTCCATCAGCACCTTAATCTCATCATCGGTTACAGGCGGCTCTTCCTTGCTGCCTGCGCCCATCATGCGCAACAGAAAACTGGAGGACGCCGAAAGCAACCAAACCAGCGGCCGCGCTATACGCGCCAGCATGTCCATCGGAGGGGCGATCAACGAAGCTGTTTTTTCTGGCGCCAATAGTCCAAGCTGCTTGGGAACCAGCTCCCCGACAACGACGGAAAAATAGGTCAGCCCCGCAACCACCAGCGTTAATGCGATGCCTCTGGCGTAAGGTTCGATCAATGCAAAACTGGCAAGCCATACGGTCAGGGGATCGGCCAGCGCAGTTTCGCCGATAGCGCCGCTCAAGATACCTACGGTCGTAATGCCGACTTGAACCGTGGAGAGAAAGGTGGTGGGTTCGCTGTGAAGAGCCAGTGCCGATTGTGCTCCGGGGCTATCGTCATCGGCCAGTTTTTGCAGGCGCGTCTTGCGCGAAGAAACTACGGCGATTTCTGACATCGCCAAAATGCCATTAAGAAGAATCAAAAACAGAAGTAGTACTATATCCACTACAGAGTCGCCCATCGCCGTCAGGCGTGCGAACCGGGATTGAAAGGACGCGATTTTAGCATCATAAGCCGGACGACCCGTAACCCAATGTGTGTTGTGCTCTGCCCGGTTGGGCCTATGTAATCCTCAGATCTGTCGGAGTATCGCATCAACAAGAAGATGCCATCACCCGCCGCCTTGTGGCACACTTACGCCCTTTCCAACCATCGGCAACCCACCTTGCAACCCTACGAACTGTTCATCGGCCTGCGCTATACCCGTGCCAAGCGGCGCAACCATTTCATTTCCTTCATCTCGCTGATTTCCATGCTGGGCATGGGGCTGGGCGTGATGGCGCTGATCGTGGTGCTGTCGGTGATGAACGGCTTTCAGAAGGAAATTCGCGCGCGCATGTTGGGCGCATCCCCGCATCTGGAAGTAATTGCGGACGGCGGGCGGCTGAACGACTGGCAAGCTGTTCTGGACAAGGTCGCGCAGCATCCGCAGGTGTCCGCCGCCGCGCCGTATGTCGCCGGGCAAGGCATGTTGTCATTCGGCCAGAGCGTGCAGGGGGTGATGGTGCGCGGCATCGACCCGGCGCAGGAATCCGCCATTACCGGGCTTTCCGACAAGATGAAGGTCGGCGCATTGAACGATCTGCGCGGCGGGGAATTCACCATCGTGGTTGGTTCCGACCTGGCGCGTGCGCTCGGCGCGCAGCTTAACGACAAGATTATGCTCATCACCCCGCAGGGGCAAATCACGCCCGCCGGCATGATGCCGCGCCTCAAGCAATTCCGTGTGGCGGGTATTTTCGAGATCGGCATGGCGCCCTACGACAACAGCCTCGCGCTGATTCACCTGGACGATGCGCAAAAACTGTTTCAGCTCGGCGACGCGGTGACCGGCATCAGCGCCAAGCTGCACGACATCGACCGCGCACCGCGCGTGGCGGCAGAATTGCAAAGCCAGTTGCCGCCGGAACTGTACGCCAACGACTGGACGCACCAGAACAGCAACTATTTCCGCGCGGTGCAGATGGAAAAGAAGATGATGTTCATCATCCTGTCGCTGATCGTCGCGGTGGCCGCGTTCAACATCGTCTCCACGCTGGTGATGGCGGTCACCGACAAGCAGGCCGATATCGCCATCCTGCGCACCCTGGGCGCGTCGCCGCGCAGCATCATGAAAATTTTCATCGTGCAGGGGGTGGTGATCGGCGTGATCGGCACGCTGCTCGGCAGCGGCGGCGGCATCGTGCTGGCGCTCAATCTCGACGTAGTGGTTCCGTTCATCGAACGCCTGTTCCACGTACAGTTTCTCGCCAAGGACGTGTATTTCATCACCGACCTGCCGTCCGACCTGCGCTACCACGAAGTCGCGCTGGTCGCGTCCATGTCTTTTCTGATCAGCCTGCTGGCGACGCTATATCCTAGCTACCGTGCGTCGAAAACCCAACCGGCGGAGGCGCTACGCTATGAATGATCAGATGACAGAAAACATAACCAGCGACTTGGCTGGCATTGTTTGCCAGCCTAGTCGAATGGCTAGTAGTTCTATCAGAGGGCAGAAGACAGAGGTGGTCATTTCCTGCCGCGATTTAGGCAAGACCTTCACCATCGGCGAGGAGGATGTGCCGGTGCTCAAGGGCGTCAATCTGGTAGTCCAGCGCGGCGAGCGCCTCGCCATTGTCGGCGCGTCCGGTTCGGGCAAAAGCACCCTCCTCCACCTGCTCGGCGGACTGGACAACGCCAGCAGCGGCAGCGTGCAGATATTCGGCCAGGAAATGCAACAAATGAACGAGGCGCGGCGCGGCGAATTGCGCAACCGCGCACTCGGCTTCGTCTACCAGTTCCATCATCTGCTGCCGGAATTCACCGCGCTGGAAAATGTCGCGATGCCGCTGTTGATCCGCGGCATGAAACGCGCCGAGGCCGAACCGCCCGCCGCCGCGATGCTGGAACAAGTCGGGCTGGCGCACCGCCTCCGCCATCATCCTTCGGAACTGTCCGGCGGCGAGCGCCAGCGCGTCGCGGTGGCACGCGCGCTGGTCACCGAACCGGCCTGTGTGCTGGCCGACGAACCCACCGGCAACCTCGACCGCAACAGCGCGCAAGCCCTGTTCGAACTGATGCAACAACTCAACGAAAAATTAGACACCAGCTTCATCGTCGTCACCCACGACTACGAGCTGGCCGGGCGGATGCAGCGCCGCTTGCGATTGGTGGACGGGGTGTTGCAGGAAGGGTAGACAGGATCCGTTTCACGCTGTGCCTGAGCGAACGGCTCGGGGTGCCCGAGCGAGCTGCCCGTGCGAAAACGAAATCCTGATTGTGACTTGCGCACATTTCAAGCTCAGCACAAATTACTGGCATAACCGCCAGATGGCCGCATAACTATATTGCCACATTGACCGACATGAAGACACAACGCACCCCGGCACTCACACCCGAACCCATCGTCCCAGAACCCATCGTCCAAGACCAGGTCATGGCGAATTTCCCGAAACGCCCGCGCGACAGCCACAAGGGCCTATTTGGCACTGTCGCGGTAATCGGCGGTGCCTCCGGCATGGTCGGTGCGGCGCTGCTGGCGGCTCGCGCCGCGCTCAAACTGGGCGCGGGCTGTGTGCATGTCGGGCTGCTGGCGGACAACGCGCCGGCTATCGACCCGCTGCAACCGGAACTGATGCTGCATCGCGCGGCAGATTTGCTTGGCTCTCACCCTCCCTCCCCCTCACCCGAGAGGAAAGAAGTAGACGTGCAAAACATGTTCAATCTGGATGTGCTGGCCATCGGCTGCGGCATGGGTCACGACCTGGCCGCGCAGAATCTGCTGCATGATGCCTTGAACACCCGTGCCGCACTGGTGCTGGATGCCGACGCGCTGAACATCCTCGCATTGCGCTCCGACCTGCGCACCCTGTTGCTGGCACGCAAGACCGCGACCGTGCTCACCCCGCACCCCGGTGAAGCCGCGCGCCTGCTGTCCTGCAAGGTCAAGGACGTACAGAAAGATCGCGTCGCGGCGGTACGGGAACTGGCGCAGCAATTCGCTTGCAGCGTTGTATTGAAAGGTGCGGGCAGCCTGTGCGCCATGCGCGATGGTAGATTGCTTGTCAACCAAACCGGCAACCCCGGCATGAGCACGGCGGGCATGGGCGATGTGCTAACGGGCATGATCGCCGCCTTCATCGCGCAGGGAATGACGGCAGACGATGCGCTGCTACTGGCGGTGCATCTGCATGGCGCGGCGGGCGATGCGCTGGCGCAGCAACAGGCCAACATCGGCATGACCGCGACCGAGGTGACCGAGTGGGCGCGCTGGCTTTTAAACCGCCACACCACGCCAACCACATCATGAGCATCCTCTACCGTTATCTGATGATTATCGTGGCCTGCATCTCGCTGCTGATCGGGGTGCAGATTCCCAGCTTTGTCGACCAGTATCAAAAACGGGTGGATGCGCATCTGCGCGAAGTGACCATCAATCTCCAGCCCTTTCAGGAGATTGCCAACACCTATTTCGGCGGTAATCTCGGCAAGCTGATTGAACTGAATCTCAGAGCTAACGCCAAACCACTCCAGGAGCAAGGCGCTGCGATAGCGCTCATGGTCAAGCGCAAGTCGCGTTTCGAGGCCGACATGGCGGCGCTGCAGGCCAGCTTGCCGATGAAGGCGCTACACGTCCTGTTCAGCGGTGATCGCGAGATGATCGATGAAGCGCTGGGACAATACAGCTATACCGTTCCGCTCAATCAGGATGCGCTGCTGTTCGGGGCTGCGGTATCCCTATTGATCCTGCTGATCCTGGAACTATTATTCGCGCTGTCCCGCTTCGTCGGCGCAAAAGCATGGCGTCGGCTGCATCGCCCTCCACTATCCAAAGCGCTATGACAAGCCAAAGCCAAACAGTTCATACATCACCAAGCCCACCAGCAGGATTATTACGATCAATAGTGCTGCAAACGGTGCACATTCCCCAAATGGCAAATCATGCTTCTGCGTATCCAGCAACAACCGAAGAGTTGAATCCTGCGTATTGCGCAACCGTCCATTGTGATAATTCATTTTTCATCTCCAGGTAACTGCATGCGCTCTGATCAGGAAATAAGGTTGGTTTTCGCCCAAGCCTGCGCCTACTTCAGAATGTCCTAGCTTCAGAATGTCTTGGCCCACGTCACCGAGGCCGAGTGCGGTTGGAACATGATCTTAAACTGCCCATTTTCGATCAGTGCCGATTGAGGCCTGAACGTGATCTTGACCCGTTCCCTGTAAATTACAATCGAGTGCGGTTGCAATGCAATATTCGTCTGGCCTCCTCCAAATTTAAACTCGACGCTCAAATGACGTTGCAAAGATACGAGGTAGTTGTCATCGGTTTGCCGCCACTGCGTGCTGGGCACCTGCGCAGATAGTGTTTCCGGGTTGGTGGAAAGGTGCGATGGTGGCGAATTGAATAATCCAAATTTCCCAAATCCAAATTTCCCGGGCGCGATAACTGATGAGCGTGAAACCGCAACATTGGCATTGAGCTGGTAGGTTGGCAGTTCAGCATCAGCGCGCGCGAGCTGTACCGATAATATATTCAGATCGGGCGCAGAAGAATCCTCCTCGGATTGTGCCGTATGCGCTGTAACGGCCAACCCTACAAATAGAACACCAACGCACATGCGTAGCATGGCTGCTTGAATAAGGCGAGAATCAAATATATGGATGGACATGATGCGCTCCTTTAATGCTTCAAAACACCGCAGGTGCTGGCAGTAAAAACACGGCTCACCCATGTTGCAGTCCCGCTGCCATAGCTTCCTTTAGGCCGGTGAATTTGCGCCCTCATCTTTCGATAAGTTTGCCACGCGAAAGCAGTTTATTTAGCGGCTCTGATAGGGTCAATTCATAGAAGACGGGTGGTTTGATAGTTGGACGACCGGAAAACTGGCAAGACGAACGGTTAGATTTATTGAACGAACGGTGTATGAAGAACAACTTGGAGAATGGCAGAAATCATGGATGCTGCATGGGTAAATGCTAAGCTTATGGCTCACTACGCTGTGCAGCAACCGACCTCAGGTGATCAATTACATGAATCGCTGAGATAAAAACAAGATGAAAATCCATTAGGCTGGGGAGTTGCCATGTATTCGCTTATCACCCGATTATTGATCATTCCAGGGCTGTGCTTTCCGGCATTTGCTTCAGCGGGTTTGGTCGTGGAATATTACAACCCCGATCTGGATCATTATTTCATTGCGGCTGACCCTGGCGAACAAGCCTTTGTTGACGGTGGAACTGTGGGCCGGTGGCAACGTACAGGAAGCGCCTTCCCAGCAGGTGGCGACAGTCAGGTATGCAGGTTTTATGGTTCTGAAATCGGGCCAAACTCACACTTCTATACGGCTGATCCAGGCGAATGTGATTATCTCAAGTCTCTATATAACCCTGCAGAAAAAAGTTGGAAATTTGAGAGCAATGATTTTGCAATCACTCTCCCTGCGTCAGATGGTGTTTGCCCCACTGGTTTGTTTCCCGTGTATCGAGCCTACAACAATGGCTCCGCCCGTGGAGTAGACAGCAACCATAGAATCACGAATGACTCGGCTGCGATTCAAGAAGTCGTTAGCCGGGGATGGCATGACGAAGGCATTGTCATGTGCTCCGCACAAATTGGCACGACGGCAACAACCCCAACCTGCCCATCTACCCAAGTCATCCAATATGGCATATGCACTGAATCTTGCACTGCACCGCTGGTGGCGAAGGACGGTTTTTGCTCGCCAGTATCATCTACCACAGATTTATTTCAGGCTTACGCGGAAAATGTAATCGTTGGCGGCTTTCATAGTGTTTCAGTCTATGTATCCGACTCCGTCCAGGGGGGTGGCGCAGGGTGCGGGGACAAAGGATCGTTTTATGATCGAGCAACCTCCGAAGCCAACGTTATAGCAGCGGGTGGCTCAGTGACCCGTTCCACGCCAAATGAATTTTGTGCTTCAGATGGCGCATTGACTCAGTGCCTCAAAAAGATTGACGATACTTTGGTCGTGGATAAACGTGATTCACAGGATTACTCTGTCGAATTATTCATGACTGGCTTGGTAAATGGGCAGATGACCTACGTGAATTTTGATACCCAGACCAATATGGCCAGTGTTGAATCTCAGGCCAAGGACACATCTATCACGGACGGCGGCAACTGCGGCTCATCAATGATACGGGTAACGCAGACCAAGGAAGCGGTCAATGGAGATTGGACCGGTTATAAAACCACCTACGCACCCGTCACGCAGACTGGCTCAACAGTAGCTGCCAAGGCCTCTTGCGCCAATCAGGTTTGCACAATCCTGGACTCGTCAGCCGTCACTCTTACGTTATCCAACTTCAAATTAAGTTACCCCCGGCAAAGCCGGGGGTTTATTTTTGTTAGCCCCTCGAAGGGGCAAAAACGTGAAGCGCCTGAAGGCGCTGAATCACATACCCAGCTTGAGCTGGTCGTAATGAGCGTC
>Ga0172380_10003071_pt1 | contig 23909 bp, 24 predicted proteins | sample Leawe162metaG_FD_119747 | JGI IMG/M metagenome (GOLD analysis project Ga0172380, IMG submission 119747) | Leachate microbial communities from a municipal landfill in Southern Ontario, Canada - Leachate well 162 metaG | ecosystem: Engineered > Solid waste > Landfill > Unclassified | place...
AGACGAATTATCAGACAAGCAAGAGCGATTTGCGCAGGAATACATTATAGATTTAAATGGTACGCAGGCTGTAATCAGGGCCGGGTATTCTGAAAATGGAGCTGACGTACAAGCTGTTCGATTGTTAGGGAATGCTAAGGTGGCACTTCGGATACAAGAACTGCAAAAAGAGCGCGCAAATCGAACGCAAATCACTCAAGATAAGGTTCTAAGTGAACTGTGGAGTATTGGCACCGATGATATTAAAAATTACCTTTCTTTCCGGTCGATTTTGCTGACAAGCATAAATCCCATCACAGAAGCCCCGGAGGAATATAATAAAATAGATGTATCGGTAAAGGATTCTGACGACATCGACACCCGGAACATATCAGAAATATCTATCGGGAAAGACGGGCAGTTTAAATTCAAGCTATACAGCCGGGCTGATGCGCTGGTGAATGTCGGCAAGCATTTAGGCATGTTCAAAGATAAAATTGAGTTTGAAGATAAAACACTCCCGAACCTCGCCAAATTGTCTACAGAGGAAAAACTTGCTTATTTGGAATTGCAAAAGAAACTGAGGGGGTAATATGGTCGCACCTGATTATGAGTTGCTTAGGACAAAGTACCATTATTCAGACAATCTACTGATTGAAATAGAACTATTTTATGAAAAACATTTTCAATTTATTACCCGGCGCAAAAATGTAGATGGCGAATATGAAAACCATTTAAAGCAGGAATTAGCGTTACAACTGCTTACTGATTCAGAAACCAAAGAGGTGGGTTACGGTGGCGCAGCCGGTGGCGCTAAGTCGTGGACGGGGTGCAGTTGGGAAATGATGATTTGCATTAGCTACCCCGGCGTAAAGGGCTTTATTGCCCGTGAGCAGTTAAAAGACCTGCGCATGTCTTCACTTAAAACCTTTCAAAAAGTATCGTATGAGTATCATGTATCCTTTGAAAAGTATTGGCGGTACGATGGCAAGGATAACGTAATAATCTTCACCAATGGCAGTACTATTGATTTGTTGGCTATTGCTCAGGTTCCATCTGATTTGGAATATCAATGGTTAGGATCACTGGAATATACCTTCGGGTGGGTTGAGGAATCAGGGGAGGCCAAAACCAATATGGCCTATGAAATATTGAAGACCCGTATCGGGAGGCATTTGAACGATAAGTACGGGATACTACCCACTATCTTCAACACCTTCAACCCAAAAAAAAATTACGTCTATACTTATTTTTATGAAAGGGATAAAAACGGCAGACTACCGGCGCACATAAAGTTTATAAAAGCCCTTATTTACGACAACCCACACCGGGAAAGCGGATACGCTGAGCAGTTGGAGGCTATCAATATACCAGCGCAAAGGGCGCGGCTATTAGAAGGTAATTTCGATTATGATGATGATCCGACCGTATTGTGTGATTACGATGCTATTTGCGATATGTTCCGCAATGAACACGTTATTCCGGGCGATAAGTATGGCAGTGCAGACCTTGCAATGCAGGGCCGGGATAAGTTTGTAGCCGGGCATTGGGAGGGGCTTGTTGGCTATCCTTCTATTATCAAAGATAAAGCCACAGGTAAAGAAATAGAGGGCGATATTAAGGGGCTTATGTTGGCGCACTCTATACCGCACAGCCGGTTTGTTGTGGATAGTACCGGCATGGGTAGTTACTTAGAAAGCTATATTGAAGGGATAAAGGAATTTAACTTCGCAATGGGAGCTAATGATCCGGCATTTTTGAAGCTAAAAGATGAATGTGGGTATAAGTTGGCAGACGTAGTGAATAAACGACAAATCCACATAATTTGCAGCGAAGAGGTGAAGGAGTTTATAAAGCAGGAAATGGGGGTGTTGCGGGCCGCTGATATAGATTCAGATACTAAGAAGCAGCGCATAATCAGCAAATCCGATATGAAGGGTTATTTGGGCCGGTCACCTGATTTTTTAGACTGGCTTATACTTCGTATGTGGTTCCAATGCACAGGTAATGAAGCCCTATTCCCTTTGCCTGATTTAAAGATGCATGATGCGGGTAGTAAGATTCCCCCTGTTATTACGATGGGGGTACTTCGCCCGGCGGTAGATGGCGGGAATATGGTGTTTTTATCCGGTTCTTTGGTTGGTAACAAGGTGCATGTAAGTAATGCCCTGTACGATTTAACCACCGATATACCGGCATGTGTTGACTTTATAGCAGCTAATGCGATCAAGTCTGTTATATTCAGTTGCCCGAAAGAATACAATCATTTTGGGGTATCGCTGCGAAGTGCTTTAACTGCTGCAAAAAGCGGCTGTTCTATTCGGATTGCTAACTATACAGGTGATCCACACACCCGTATCCTCGCTCAATCAGCTTTCATTACCAATCATTTTCTATTCCGTGACGATTACGAAAAGTTGCCACAGTATAATAAGTTTATGAAGAACTTAACGAGCTATTTGAAAGTGGGCGGCAACGCGCATGACGACGGAGCGGACGCCGCCGCTGAGTTAGCAAAATTATTTCGTTCACAGTATAAAAGTTTGTGGTAAGTTTTGTAAATTGCATGTATGCAACATCATTCATCCGGCAGCATAGAAAGCCTATTTGGACAAGTTTACAAGCCTGTGAAATTTATTTTTAACAGCGCGGCCCCGAAGCCATTAACTAATGATGAGGTTCGCAATTACTTTCTTACTCACGAAGCCAAAGGATATAATACTTATGCAGTTCCTGAGTATGCAACAGATAGAGTACTACCATTATTAAATGAAATCGGAGACGTAACGGATTTGGTAGAAGATAATCAGGGTGGAGTAAATTATATTGTTTATACAGTAAGGTTAAATAAAATCCTGAACGATGGAAAATAAAAGACAAATGAACGATGTCGAAAAGAAGGTATGTACTTTTTTTGTTCCGTTCTGCGATACAGGGGATGGCGATGTAATTGACCCGGCAGGGCTGGATATGTCGTTTATTGATTGGTCAAGAAGGTGCGCAGTAAGCCCGGTAGTTACCGCGTTGCCTGAGATAAGCCGCTTATTAGAAATCGAGCTGGCTGCAAAGGATAAGCCATACACATACGCCCCATCCGGGCATTACGATAAATCCGGCAACTTTGTTATTGATGAAATTAGTATTGTTCCTAAAAGATAGATTATGCCAGAGCAGATAAAAGAGATCGTACCGCAATCAACATTCACGGAGATTGACAAAGCACTTTTCACAGCTACTCAATTTGAAACCATGCAGGATTGTATATCCGGCACAGGAGGGGAGCCTATTGAAATAAAGTCCGTTGTTATGAAGGATAATAAAGTAACCGTAACGCTTGTGAAGCCTACGCCCCATGAATGAAACCCTACTAACCGAAATTGAAAGCCAAATTGCAAATATCCGTGAGTTGCAAGACCGGGATAAAGAAATCATTGGTATAGATAATCACAGCATGGCTATTAAGTACGCAAGGAAAATAAAAGAGTGTTCTGAAAAGTTAATCGTTGTAAATAAGGTAGGGGTATGATAACTTATAAAGTAATTGTCACTGTTTTAAGCATATCCGTTTTGGCGTGGCTTCTATCGGTAATTAGCCAAGCGGTAGGGCTATACCACCACGGTAGATACTTGAAAGAATTAGAGCGAAAATACAAACTACCAAAGCCCGATTTCTACAATCCGATTACCGGCAAGATGGAGCAAAGCTACTGGCAACGAATAAATAATATTGAGACAAAATGACCAAAAGAAGTAGAAAATATTAAAGCTATGTTTGATTACGATCCAAATTGCATTCTTACAGGGACGAGTATATTTATTCTTTGTCTTTTAGTACTTAGCGGAGTGAGATACTTTGTTGATTGCATCAAAGACCGTTAATAATACCGCCACGCACAAAGCCCCGTACTGATATACAGGGCATTCGTGTTTTTCATTAGCAGCATATTGACAGGACATATTCAACCACCCATAACAGGCAGGTAATGAACAAGTATTGAGGGTACTTGTTGACTGTGCTATGAATAGCATTTATCAGTATAAGCCGGAAAGTCAGGAAGGAAAACCCCACGGCAAGGAAAAGAATAATTGATATAAATATGTGAATAATTATAGCCATAAGCCAAAGTTACGTAAATAAAATTAGGCGTGTCTAAGAAATAAAGTTGTACAAGACTAATTTTATTATTACTTTTGATTTGTAAAATATTAGAGTTTGCTGAAATCGGTAGGCAGATGAACAAAAAATTAAAGGGTCACACACAGCAGTCCATGCACGGGAGCCATACCCGTGTATGGGCTGTTTTTATTTACGCCAATGTCTAAACTGTTCGGGTTTTCATGGTCGGATTTCTTTTACTCTCAACAGGGAGCGAACCATGTTTATACCCTATCTGACCCGAAATTAGGCGACTTACTGAGTGTGTTTAGTGGCGGCTATTCCGAGGCGAACATGATGAAGCTGGTACAGGTTATGCCGGAATTTATGTTTGCGGTTAATGCCGTGGCGGGTCGAATGAAGGGTGGCATATTCTCTTTGCAGGATAAAGACGGCAACGAGGTAACAGACAATAAACTTTGGAATAAAATAAAGGATATTGGACCAAACTGGCAATACTCATTATCGGAATTTATTTGGCACGCTGTAGCGCACAGGCTTGTAACGGGCAACAGGTACGGGTATAGTTATTGCGCAGGGGCTACCATAGGAACTAAGCCGAAACACTCCAATATCGAGGCTATTTGGCTTATACCGCCACACTATACAGACGTTGTAATAAAGAATCCATGCCCTTCATACCTCACCACGTTATCGGCTAAGGAATACATCGAGCGGTACGACTATACCGGCGGTGAAAATGTAGTGACAAAAATAAGCCCTGAGTACATAACCCATGACATATACATGAAAATGGGCGATGCTACCGATATAGTACGCGGTAAAGGTATTTCTCCATTCAGGGCGGGCGAATACCCATTAAGCAACCTTACAGCCGTCTATGCGGCAAGGAACGTTATTTACGTTAAGCGCGGGCCATTGGGCGCTATTGTGTCGGCGGCAACGGATAGCAACGGGTCTGTGGCATTGACCCCGGATGAAAAGACGGAGGTTGTAAATGATTTGATGGCGCGGCATGGCTTCGGTCGCAATCAGTCACCCTTAGCAGTTACTAATCAGTCTGTACGGTATGAAAAATTCGGGTCTACCATATCTGAATTAGAGCCATTCAAAGAAACCGAAGCAAGCGCAGCGGCATTGTGCGGCATTATCGGCATACCTGTTTCGCTTATGCCAAAGAACGGTGAAGCGAAATTCGCAAACCTCGATATAGCCGAAAGGAACCTGTACGAAAATGTGATTTACCCGGAATCGGAAAGCCTTTGCGATTTCCTGACTAAAGCAGGGCATTTTAATGAGATAGGTTGTAAGGTGGTTGTTTCTTACGATCACGTTTCGTGTTTACAAGATGACGCTTTAAAGTTTGCACAAGCAAGCAAGACGCAAGCCGAAGCATCTACTATCCTATGGAACGGCGGGCATATTACACAGAACGAATTACGGCAGGATTGCGGAAAAGAACCTATTGATGGCGGCGATGTGTATGTGTCCGAGTGGAGAATAGTCAATGTTGAGCCGTCCGCCGATCCATTATTAACGCCCGAACCGCCAACAGAGGGCGATAAAGCAAAGAAAGGAGTAATAAAACTATACGGTAAGAAATTCAAACGTTCAAAGAAAAATTATTATAGCCATGTCGCAACTACATAACAAAATACAGGCCCGTAAATCAACAACAGCCCCGGTTGTGTATAAATCATATTCAACTACCAGCGAAAAGGATTTGACGGTAAACGGGCGCACAGTCACCGGGTATCTCGCTGTGTTCAATAACAAGGATTCGGACGGGGACATACTGATAAAAGGATGCTTTGCTAAGTCATTGCAGGAAAGGGGCGTTGATAGCACTACAGGCAACAAGATAGCGCACCTGTGGCAGCATGATATGAAAGACCCTTTAGGTAAATATACCGTTCTTAAAGAGGATGATTACGGGCTATACTTTGAGTGCCCTTATGATGATATTCCGCAGGCAAACCGGGCATTAAAGCAGTTTCAATCCGGCACGCTCGATAAGTTTTCAATAGGGTATTGTTATGTGTGGGATAAGATGGAATACGACGAGAATGCAGACGCTTTTGTGTGCAAAGAACTTGAATTGTATGAGGGCAGCGTAGTTACAATGGCTGCAAATGATATGACATACTTCGCCGGGTTAAAATCAGAGCAACGGGCAGATGAATTAGAGATTTTAACCGAAGAGGCAAACGATGCAATGACCGGGTTGAAGCCCCGTAAGCGTCACGAAATAGGGCAATTAATATCCAAGTTTATAGCACTGGCAAAGACTAAGCCGCAATCCGAAGGGAAAGAAGCACTTATTCCGAAACCAGCCGCAAAAAAGAAGGGTGTCGGATTGGATAAGCTATTACAGCTAAAGTAAATTTTTCTTAACCCATTAAAAAACAACAATGAAAAAAATAACATTAAAGATCACAAAACGCACAAAGGCGATAATCTTAGGATTGTCTGCAATTGCTGCTATCGGCTTTTCCGCAATGACGCACAGCACAAAAGCGGCAGGCGAAACAATCGCGCTGGTGGGCCTTGTTGCCTCTTTCAAAAAGAAAGGCATAGAGCTTACCGAAGATGAGGCCAAGCACTACGGAGCCATAGACGAGGCTTTCGAGAGCCACACCAAAGGGCTGGTAACCGCCGATGACCTGAAAACGCAGTTCGAGGGTATCAAAGAAACGATGTCCCCCGAAGCGTTAAAGAAAATGGTAGACACAGCCACCGAAGAACTGAACGAAAGTTTGAGACTTCATGCAGCGGCTATCGATCAACTGAAAACAATGGGTGTACGTACCGACAATGGTTCAAAATCCCTGCGCGCTCAGATCAAGGAAGGTCTTGAAAATGCAGACGTAAAAGCGGCACTTAAAAGCATGAAGAACAAAGAGGCCGGGGCAAAAGGCTTTGAGTTCACTTTGAAGTCAGCAGCAGCAATGACCAACGCGGCAACAAATGCCGAGCTTACCGCAGCAACAGCCCTTTCTTTCCCGCAGCCTGAGTTTATACCCGGCCTGAATGACATTGCCCGCAATCAACCATTTTTGGTGCAGTTGCTAAAGGTAATGAGTACTGAAAAAGAAACCATTATCTACACTGAAAAGTACAATGCGGAAGGTGCAGCCGGTTGGTTGGGCGAGAATGCAGCGGCCCCATCGGTTGACTTCGATGTGCGTGTAGGCAATAGCCATGCGAAGTTAGTGAGCGCCGCGATTGACGTATCAACGCAGATGCTCGATGACAACGATTATATGTCGTCTGCAATCGAAAATGAGTTGACCTATCAGGTGGCAATAAAGATCGATTCCGACCTGATTACAGGTGACGGTACGGGCGATAACCTTGCCGGTATTGATTCCTTTGCGGGCGGGTACACGCTTACCACCCTGACCACCACCACCCCAAACAACTGCGATGCGGTTATAGCCTGCGCCACTCAGATAGCAAGCGACAAATTCCGCCCGGATATTGCAGTTATGAACCCGATAGACTACGCGCAGACCACGTTGTTAAAGGGCAGTGACGGGCACTATATCGTTAACCCTAATAACAAGGATACGAAGTGGGGCAAGGTAATGGTTGTAGAAAGCAATCAGGTTGCCGCCGGGTCACTATTGGTTATGGATAGCGCGAAAGCCAACCTGTACCGATACAAAGACCTGCAAATCTCTTTTGGCTTTATCAATGATAATTTCAAAAAGAACATGGTAACCGTAATGGCAAACCAGCGCATACATTTCTTTATCAAAAACAATGATGTTAACGCGTTCATTTATGACACGCTGGCAAACATCAAAACAGCGATAACAGCAGTGTAAGCCCGGTAACAAAGTTTATTTCATAACCTCAAAATAAAATCCAATGTCAAGTACAAAGCAGATTGATCCAAACATGAAAGAAAGCCGCCAATTAAAGGTGACGCTAAAGGCGACCGCCGCCCACCCATTTTATAAAGACGGGTATATTTTCAAAGTTCACCCATCGCAGCAGCCAAAGTTAATTGATAACGGCTGGGCTGTAGGTGAGAATGAAAGTACAGAAACGGCAAAACCGGCGAAAGCTCCAAAAGCAGCTCCAAAAGCACAATAACGGACAATGGCATTCATAATCGACAAGACATACTTTGAAGGCGGGGAGCTTAATATTCCCGGAACAGAAACTACGGCGGTATCTGAAAAGATAACTGACTTCATTACGAAGTATGAGCCGGAATATCTGTTACGGGCTTTGGGCTACCCGCTGTACAAGTTGCTTAAAGCGGATGCCTACCCGAATCCTGTTACACCCCGGTTTGTTGCTCTTATGAGTGGCGGCGATGCTGTAGAATACACCGATTCACGCGGTCATGTACATACGTGGTCGGGCTTAGATTCAACAATCAAAAGCCCGATTGCAATGTATGTATGGTATTGGTATTCCCGGCAAAACGCAACATATAGCAGCCCATCGGGCGAGGTAAAAGGAACGGCGGAAAACTCAGTAAATGTAAGCGCAGCAACTAAGCAGATGCGGGCATACAATGAAATGAGCAACATCACTTGTCAGTTATGGGATTTTTTGAGGTACTATGAAATAGGCGGAGTTATAGCGTTTCCTGAATTTGAATTACAGCACGTCAACCCGTTTGGAGTGCTAAACACAATGAACATTTAATTAACCAATTAAAACAACTTAAATAAAATGAAACACTTAAAAATAACAGTAACAATAATCGCATTTATAGCGATAGTATTCGGGATTCCCGATAATGCCTATGCGCAGCGCACCACGCTTTCGCTAAAGGCAATGACAGCAGCAGGCGCGTATAAGGCCACGCCGGACACAACAACCGATGCAGATACTACCTACCTGTATTTGAATGATGGAACAGCCGGAGCGATCAGGGCATATACGCAGTATCAGGATTTGGTTTATAACTTCAACCTGTATCCGAGTTTATCAGGTACAACCACCGGCGCGATAACCATTCAGGGCAGCATGACAGGGACGCACAGCGTATCAAGCGCTCCGACATCTGACTGGGTAACGCTTACGCCTATTACCACTTATAGTACCAGCGATTCAGTGTCCTATACCAGCCCGGCGGCAGGTGGTGGCGTATGGGGCGCGCGTATGTACCGGCAGTTTGTTATACCAGCCAGCCAATACAAGTACCAGCGCATAAGGTATATATCAGGCGGTACGCAAACATCGGTATTAAACGGGTCTGTCACGGTGTTATCGCACTAATCCCTGTAAACCCTATCATAATTCACTAACAATTTTTCATTTAACCCATTCAATTCATAACAATGAACATTAAAAATTTAAGAACAACATCCGGGGTAATGAACACAGGCAAAGCAACCGATGCGTTGCAGCCGGGGTTAGTTATCAGCGGAATGTTTGTGCCGTATGACTGGACGCTTGCAATAGCGCCCGGCACGACACCAACGGCAATACTGGCAGCATTGGAATCGGCATTATCGGCGCTTTTGATACACGATACGCCGCTTTCCCGTGGTCACTATATCGGGCCATTCGATGCGTTCAATGACAAATCCGAAGCCACTACTTACCAAACTTTAGGATATGGTCGTAAAGTGAAAACACAGCGGCAGATTATCACAAAGGAGTATCAAATAGTAGAGGGCGGTGTCGAGTACTGGCGGGCTATTCAGTCATTCACTGGCAAGATCGATCAGTACAAGTGGATCGAGTTTGACAATGAGGGCGTGGTATATGGCACACAAACCCTAAGCACCACAACCGGCCTTGTTACAGGTATTCAGGGATTCCGCCTGTCTGCGCTGGAGCCACAGGATCGTAAGCAAGCCAATAAGGGCAGCATCGAAGAGCGCATATTAAACCTGACATTTCAGGACAGCGCCGAGGCTAACGAAAACCTGTACAGCATCGAAACAGGCATAGACATTGATCAGTATGTAGCTGATTTGGGTGTAACAGATGTGACGCTCACCGCTACCGGGGTAATGGTTGCAAAGGTTGTTTCCTTCGCTGTTACTTCATTCTTTGGCGGTGTGAATATCTGCGAAACTGTGCCGAGTATGATTGTTACAGCATCGTTTATCCTTACCAACAAGGAAACCGGGTCAACCGTTATCACCGTCACATCGGTAGCCATTACCAACGGGCTTATGGTGTTGACGTTATCGGGTGCCGGTGCCGGGTGGGTGCCGGGCGATACTATGCAGGTTCAATTAACCGCAGTTTCCACCCTCGCAACAGCGGGATTCAGGTACTACGAATCCAACATTGCTGAGGTTATTATGGTTGCATAATAGCGTATAGAATTGCAGCCCCGTAAGGCTGTTTCTTTTCATCATTAAAATTTAATGCCGTGACTTACGAAAAAATTGATTTCAACCACGAACATATAGCAGGCTTAACGCTTGCAGATTTTACGGAGCAAAATAAAGCCAATTTCTTTCTGAATCAGCCGGAGGGGGTCAGGATAGATAAGCTAAAAGAGGTGTGGGTGTGTTGTAGGGCTTCAATGGGATTAACTGGGGAGGAAATCGGGAGCCAAGTAATTACGCCTGCGCCTGCTCCTAAAGTCGAAACAGGTAAAAAGAAAATAACTGAAAAGCCGGAGTAAGCAAAACAATATTATTCACAACTACGGGGCGGCGCTGTTGCCGTCCCTTTTTAAAATACAGTGGTTATGAACTGGACACAGGAGCAAATAAACGAAGTACACCAAATGGATTAACCCATGACAAAACGAAATCAGGTAATAACATGGGCTTTAGTTGCGGTTGTTTCGATTGCCATTTACATTATCGGGTGCTATAAAATGATATTTGGAGAATGGTAACAATAGCTGAAATGTTACGAAAGGTGCGGGCTGTAAATATCGTTGACATAACCGGCGATATAATGGAGCAGCACACCGATGAACTGGCAGAATACAACCGCAAGCAGCTAATGCAGGGCAAGAATAATAAAGACGAATTACTCAGCCCTAAACACTCTGAAAATCCGTTTTTTAAAAGCAGGGAATCAGCATTGAGGTATGCAGGATGGAAACACAGGATGAATCCTTTAGCTCCGTTCGATGTGCCGGATTTAAGAATAAATGGATTTTACCACGACAGCATAAGTTTTTCAAGACGGGCCGACACATTGACAGCAGATAGTAACGCGCCATTTGCCGGAAAGATTGAAAGTACTTTTAAAAATACAGCATTGGGGCTTAATCAGGAATCAAAAGAAACAGTTTACGCTGAGATAATCCGCAGCCCATTAGTACATGAAGCAGCGAATAGGTTAGGGGTAAGTGTAGTTTAAAAATACAAAATGATTTTACTAATAGTAGCAGCGATATTATTCACCTGCGATAAAATACGCGAACATGAATTTCGAGCAAATAAGAAACGATAATAAGCGGCTGTTTATGGAAATAAGCAAGATGCCGGAGAAAGACCGCAGCAGCGCACGTTTTGAAGAGATAAAAGCGCAGTTGAGCCGGAATAATCAAGACTTGCAGGCCATTTCAAAAATGGTTGGCGATCACGAACCGCGACTAATGAGGTATAAAGGTGGGAAAAGGGCATAAAATACGGAGCAAAAAGGGCAAAAACACACCCATAAACGCACCCATTCAGGGGCCAGCAGCCGTATGTAATGACCTCGAAAAAGTATCCTTTACCAATTTCTTAAAATGCCTGATAAATAATGATTTGGAAGTGCTGAAAATATCCGGCAATCCGTCACAAAATCAGCTATTCCTTGCGTGGATAACGATACTATCTGCCTACTATGTGACTATTGGCAGCAAAGAACAGGTAAGGTATATAAAGATGGTCGCCAAAATGGAGGCGATCAACTTAAAGATAAATGTAGTTACGGCCCTGTGTGTATCATTAAGACAGTGGTATGAACCAAAATTGTGTGAATGCCTGAAAATGTGGGGCTACCGGCTACCGTTTACCGATGAATCATTTTTAAAAGACATTGACCGGGTTTTAATCCTGCTACAGAATGATAACAACAAGTTAGCCACGGAGCGATGCAAATATGACAACGCTCAAAAGGCAAACAAGGGTAAAGGCGAGGCGCCTACTAAAGATGCGTACATGAAGATACTTTATGCCATTGAAAAGCACAGAGGACAGCGCTATCCGCCGGATAAAATAAGCGGGTATGAGTTCGCCTTATGGTATGTTGAGATAATCGAATACAATGAAGCGCAGAAAAGAGAACACGACCGTATAAATAATAAATCATACCGTAACAATGGCAAGCAATGAGAATATAAGCGGTTTTGTTGATAGTAGTGTTTACTCCGACTTCGCGCGGCTTGAAAAAGTCATTGAAAGCGCCGCAGATAGCTTTGAATTTTTGTCATTGTCGGCATTGGATTGTTATAAGTCTTTCGGGCAGACCGGCACGCTAAAGGAGTTGGTTGAGCTTTCCACTAAATCAGCGGCAACAAATACAGCCGTTACCGAAACGGTTAAAAAACAGACGGCGGGAATAAAGGAATTGAATGCAGAAAGATTGCGGGATAATCTTTCAATGAAAGAGCGTAACGATTTGCTGAAATTACAGGTTGCTGCCGAGGCGGCCCCGGCTGGCAGTATTGCAAAGGTTAGGGCTGAGGCGGCGCTACTCCGTAAGGAATTAATGGGGTTGAATCTCGAAAAAGAGAAAGGCAGACAGGAGGATATTAAAGCCCAATTAGCGATTAAAGACGCCTTTATAAAAAATAATGTTGACGGGTACACTGCGCAGAAAATAAACATCGGCAACTACCCTGATTTAATAAAGCAGTTCCACGCGCTCAATGATGAGATGAAGCAAATGGAAGCGACAGGGCAGAAAGTAAGCCCGGAATTTGAAGCCCTCGCAAATAAGATCACCGATGTTAAATCAGCAATCGGTAGCATGACCTCATCGGGCAACGGCATGACCGGGTTAAGTGGTCAACTTACCACCGTTACCCGGCAAATGCATGAATTAGAGGCAGAGGGCAAAAAAGATACGGCGGAATTTCATAAGTTGGTAACGGAGGCGCAACTGCTTAAGCACGCAATGGATGGCGTGACAGCCGAGGCAAAAGAAACTACAAAGGCCGTAACGGGCATAAATGACAGGCTAAAGGGATTCGGGCAAAACATAATGGCTATGGCGGCTACTTATGTTTCTTTTCAGGCATTGCAGACCCTTATAAAAGGGAGTATCGAGGAATTTTCGCAGGCAGATGAGGCGGCGGGCCGACTGAAAAATACTTTGCAGCAGTACGATAATATACAAGCGTTTACCCGGCTGGCTGCGCAGTCCGATGAGTTGGCGGAAAAGTTTAAATACTTAGACAATGATGATTTAAATGAGGTCTTTAATAAGTTGCTCACTTATGGCAAGTTATCGGAAGATCAATTAAATAGTTTACTGCCTGTTATAGTTGATTTTGCAGCCAAAGAAAAGGTATCTGTTACTGATGCGTCAGAAACTGTTATTAAGGCATTAGAGGGCAACGGCAAGGCTTTGAAGGTGTACGGGGTGAATATGAAGGAGGGCGCAACCACAACAGAGCGTTTTTCTTTGTTGATGTCCGAACTAAAGCCAAAGGTTGACGGGGCGGCAGCTACATTCGCAGGAACATTCCCCGGCTTGCTGGCTAAAATGACGCAGGAATTTAAAAACATTCAGGAGGCTATCGGCGGTTTTATAGTTAAGTTATCCGGCGTTGAAGAGCAGCAGTTGCAAAATGCAATATCAGCAGGCAAAGAAGCCCGCGAAGCTGATAAATTAGTAACTGAATATGAAGATTTAAGCAAGAAAGTAGGGCAAACAACCGAAGATAAAAAGCGGCTGGGGGATATTACCACGTCACTTACCGGCATGTTTGGTGATAGCGTTGTGTCCATCAATAAAGAAACCGGGGCCATTGAATTAAATATCGAGGCTACAAAGAACCTGATTAAGCAAAAATTACTGTTAAATAATCAGGAAGCAAGTAAATATGCACTGCAATACAACGCAGCCGAAGAGGGTCGGCTAAAAAATGCTGAAGGTCTTACGAAAGCTCAGTTGATTTATAACGATGCGGTTAAGCGCACAGGGATAACGGTAGAGCAAACGCGGGATAAGATAGCCTATACCAAGAGTGGAAACCTTATAGATAACCTAACGCCACAGGAAAAGGATATTGTAAAGCTCAATGACAATATTAATCAATACAAAAAAGAACTTGATAAATTCCTAAATGCAAAAATTGAAGCAGCGGGGAAATTACGCGAATTGGGATTCAATGAATCGGACTTAGACAGTTTCTTTAGTGGTGGGAATAAGCCCATAACCCCGACCGGCGACCCGGACGCCGGCAACAAAAAAACATTAAAAGACAACAGCCTCAAAATTGAACTTGACTTTCAAAAGAAAGCTGAAAAAATACGCGAAGATGGGTTAAGGGTTGAGCAGAATTTACAAAAAATGATTGTTGACAGCGACAGGTCAACATATCAGGAACGTATCGAGGCGCAAAATGAATACAATAATATTCAGGCGCAAATTGATAAAGGTGCGTATGATGCGCAAAGGTCGGCTATTGAAACAAGCCTTAATGACATAGATGCACTAAAGAAAATAGATAAAAAGAAACGCACTCAAGAGCAGCAAGATAGAATTGATAGCGAAAAACTTTTATTGCTCGATTTGGTTGAGGTTGAAAATAATTATCAGGCCGTAAAAGTTGCTGAGAGCAAAAAAGCATCTGATAGTATAGCTGCTATTCAGCAAAGCGAAGTGGGTAAGCGCCTTGCAATGACTACAGCAATTAATGATAACATCGAAAGTCAGGAAGAAGATACGCATGCTGCAATAAAAAAACAGTACGATAACGGAGAAATAAATTACAAAACCTACACCCTTGCGAAGCAAAAGATTGAAGAGAAATTTCAGCTTGCCCGGTTGTTGGCCCAAAAAGCCTATTACGAAGCTGAAATAAAATTCATTCAGGACGCAGACCCTACGGCGGACGTTTCCAAAATGATTGCAGCATTAAATAAAATTGATGTTGAAATTAAGAAAATGGGAATCGGCAAACCAACGCCGAAAAAAGACCGAGATAAAGAACTTGATAGGCTGGCGGGCCAAGCCGCGCAGGAAGCATTTACGACCGCTAAGGGCTTTATGGAGGCGTATTACGATGCCGAAATAGCGAAACAGGAAAGGGTACTTGATAACATAAACAGAAAGCGTGACGCGGAACTTGCATTAGTTGACGACTTAATGCTTTCCGATGAAAAGAAAGCGCAAAGACGTAAAGAAATAAATGCACAGGCAACAGCGCAGGAAGAGCAGCAGCTAAAGAAAATATCCGAGATAAAGAAACGCCAAGCAATAGCAGACAGAACGGCGGCGATACTTGAAATAACGGCAAAGACAGCCATTGCAGCTATGCATCAGGCAGGCAGCGGCGATCCTTACACGGCGATCGCTCGAACAGCAGTTGTTATCGGTATCGGGTTGGCGCAGGTCGCAGCGGTATTAGCAAAGCCATTGCCCGAATATCGTTATGGTACACAGGATCACCCCGGCGGCGGTGCGATACTTGGTGACGGCGGCGAAAGGGAGGCTGTATACGAACCGGGTAAAAAACCTTATTGGTCTAAAGCCACCTCAACTTATTACGACCTCGCGCCGCATACGCGGGTAGTGCCGGAAAGCCAGTTATTAGCCGATAGTATGGGCTTTATTTCGAGCTATGCGCCCGGTGTACATACTTCAATAACTAATGACTTTTCGAGCTTAGAGCAGGCTACAAAAAGCGGTTTTGCTGAATTGCAGGATACGATAAAGAACAAAAAAGAGGTGCATATCGGGTTTAATAACGGGCAAATGGTGACCTCTTATAAAGTCGGCAATACGTGGATAAAATTCTTAAATGATATGACTAACTAATTATGCCGAAGCCTATTTTTTTATTCAGGATAAGGAAAGACCCAACCAATTACTACTATGTCAATAGTTCGGGTAGTGTTGTTGTGTCAACTACCGCTGTAAATATTACAAAGTCTTTCCCTGATTGGAAAAAATTATCTATACAATATAAGCGCAGCTTAGAATATCCGGGTGTTTTCAGGTCATACGCGCCCGAAGCGATGCAATTCGTTAATGATGCGGCAAAGATATTGCGATACCTGTTCAACACTCAGGGAGATACCGAAGCCGAGGCGGAATTAGAGGTATATAAACTAAGAAGCAGTGACCAGCAATATTACCCACGCTGTTCCTGTACTATCAACTTTGCGAAGTACACAAATAGCCTGAATGTTGTTACCGCTGCATTGGTTGAGGGTGGATTGGTTGCTAAATTCCGGGCTTATGATACGACTGATTTTCTTATACCATTAGGCGAACCCGGCACAGACCCGGATACCGATTGGATATGGATAAGCGGCGACCCCCCCGGCGGTGATCCGGGTGGACTTATGTTGCTGGGGAATTATCATTATCAGACGCAGGCGGGGGCAATAGCAAATATCGCGGTTCCATCCGGCACAGAGGGTTATGCAACGCCGGGAATTGTTTATGTAGATAAAGAGGGCGCATATGCCGTATTGGAGCCACACTCCCCATTAGCTGATGAAGTCCCCGGCGCGTCAGCTATTGACCTTACAGATATAGGGCGGGCCGTAAGAGCTACAACGGTAACATTGTCGGGCGAAATAGTGATTGATGAAATAAAAAACTTTGGCGGGTCAAGTCAAGATATGAAGCTCGAACTGCGGGCCGATGTCTACCACGGGTCATTTAGTACATTCGTTTCGTCTACTACGGTATGGGTTGATCCGTCACTTTATTTAACACCGGGATCAACGCGGGCTGCTACGGCAACGCTCACGGCGACATCAATAGTTTTAAGTGATGGGGATTATTTAATACTTACTTGGGTTGGGATCACACCCGCGCCCATCGGTGGCGGCGCTACTTGCAACATGAGTGTTACGCTAAACGCCGCAGCAACAAATATAGACCTCGCTTTTCAATTCCGCCAAGACGACACACCATGCCGGGCCTTATCTCATTGGCATGTATTCCGTAAATTATTCCATGCACTTACCGGCAGTACGGCGGTTGATCCCGTGAGCGACTTATTAACAACATCTGTTTTCCCCGGCCCGGACGTTTATAACCTAAATCCGGTTAATACTTTCTTTGCGCCGGGGGACGCACTCAGGCAGTTGTATGTAACGGCAGATGGAACCACTACAGACCCGGCTATAAAAACCAATTTCAAGGACTTTAATAAGGATGGGCTGGTAATAAACGGGGCCGGGATAGGAATAGAGCGCGATGGATCGGGTAATGAAGTATTGAGGTTTGAAAAATTAGAACACTTTTTTCAGAAAGACACCCTTATATATGACTTAGGTAGCAATATTGTCAGTGACAGTTGGCGAATGTATCCGTATGATGACTGGAAAGCCAATAACATTAAATCAGGCCATAAGGATATAAAATACGATGAGGTAAACGGGCGATTTGATTTCCTTTCTGAATACAATTACCAAACATCGGTAAAGAGTATTAAAAAAGATGTTGAGATCGTAACGCCTTATCATCATAGCCCGTGGGATATAGAGTACACCCGCGCGAATCTTGCAGGCAAGCCGACTACAGACAGCGGCAGCGATAATGAAACCTTTAAAATACAGTCCAACGGCAACAGAATGACCATTTCGGGGCTTTCTACTAATGCGTGGCAGGTAGATAAGGCCCAAACTATTACCAGCGGAATACCTACCGATGTGCAGCCGACTTTATTTAACGTAATGTTTAGTAATGGGCGCAATTTTGGGCGCTGCTCTAAATGGTTGAAGTCGATTTATTATAACCTCGTTTCGCCTATACTGACTTTTAGAACCGGCAAAAAGAATGTTGATTTAGTCAGCAGCATGTACACCGGCCCGGTAGTTACTGAAAATGCAAATATTGATTTAACCCCGGATGGCACAGGTGAAGATATTTTATTTAAACCGTGGGTATTTGATTTTAAAGTACAGGTGCCAATAAATTTACCTGATTTGATGGACGCGACACCATACGGAGTATTCCGGCATACGCTTGTAAGAAATGGCGTTTCCTATGTATTGGACGGCTTTGTTTTGGAGTGCGGGATTACAGACGGGATAAACGATGTTTATAACTTCAAGTTGCTATGTAGTCCTAATACGGTGATTCCGGCGGGGTTGTAGTTATTTGCGGGTGCATGTCATGTAGTAATCCCTGATTATTATAGTGTCATGCTTGTAAACTGTATCCCTTTCCGGGTGCGTAAAAACATATATAACCTCATTCATTTTTGATTCAGTAAGGTCGCAGTATGGCTTAGTTGATAATACCGATTTATTGTCTAAAGCGGAAACATTGGAGTAGGTGGTTGTTTTATGTAAGCACTCAAAACAATACTTTTTATCTTCTTTTTTACAGCCAATACCCAACACAACCAGCATAATAACTAAATATTTCATAATAATGGATTTTCTCAAAAATAAATATATTCCAATAACTGTGCCAAATATATTTTACTTAACTTTGATTTCCCCGAAATTATGGAAGTACAGGCAAGTAATAGGCAATACATTGAACAGTTGAAAGATTGGCAAGCGGAGGCGTTTGTTTATGTAGTCTTGTTTTGCTGCGTAAATGAAAGCGGCGGGATAAGAAGCGGATGGAATTTATCTAAGATATGCGCCCTATATGATTTAGTAGGGGATATTTTCAGCCTTAATTTTGTAAAAGCCGTTTGCCACAAACTACATGTGCATCGTTTCGGGTTTGAATATTACGAACTTTTAAAAACAAACATTCGGCTGCTGCCTAAAGAGGCCCACACGGAACTATACAATATTTGCTCAATCATTTTAGAGAAAAGCGGCACGGTTGAAGATCAAAAAATAGGTGCGATTCTTTTAGAGGAAATTGCAGGTTAATTCCAACAATCGTGCCGAAAAATATTCACAGTGCGGCATAGTATGTGGAAAACTTCTTTGCAAACTAATATACCTACTTCGTAACTTAGCAATATGTGCGGTCTTAAGTATGTTTCACCCGCGCCATTTCGCTGAATGGCAAATGAAAGTTTAGCTCTTTTGTTACTAAAGCTGATTGTCTTATAACGTAGGGGACTACGCCAATTCCACATTCAGAAATATATTGAAGATCAAGACAGTGTATGCAATGCCCACGCAGCAACATACGACTTTGGAACCGAAAGGTATATTGATTTTCACCCGATAAACGCCAGAGGGCTGGTTAGGAGACGGGAGTAACGAGGGCCAGTGACTTGCCAGCGAACTTTTTAAATTGCAGTTAATTGTTTCTTCGAGGCGAAAACCTGCAATAGCTATTAAAAGGCTGATTTAAGAAGATTATTTAAAGGCAAGTTTACAACTCTTCGGATAGCATTCCAAAGGAGATAAGCGAAGCTGTATAAAGTATCAAAAATAGTATTACCTTTGTTTCAAGTTTTTGCCCTCAAAAACTAATAATTAGCCGGATAGCAGCGACTGTTCGGCTTTTTTATTTGCTCCAATCATACCCTAATCATGAAAATCGTCATGGCTATCATCATGATACCTAAACGTATCCGGCCCGGCATTATTATACTCTTCCTCTGTTGTTGCATCGGTATTCCTTAGCTTTATTGACCCGTATTTCATCGGGAAATTCTCAGCTTTTTTAATTGCAAGGTTAGCGCCTGCGTCCTTTTTTCAGCGCACCCCGTCAATAGTAAACGTATCGAGGGCTAATATCCTGCTAACCTTATCCAACACCCACGGCGGCACACCCTGCGGCCCTACCATTAATTCCGCTACCCGGTACGGGGTATCCTGTAGCTTTTCGACCTCGAAGGTCATATCTTCAAAGGCAACTACATTCGATGCCGGGTCAATATCTAAGTAAGCCTCAACCCGGAAAGCCCACGGATTAGGCGTACCCGATGCGCCCCAAAATACATTATAATCATTGATAGTGTTGGAGTATTCAAATAAGATTGTTTTCTCCCATCCGCCAATTCTGCTGGTAGTTTGTATGCACTCAGAAACAAAGAGGGTATTCGTGAGCGGGTCTGTGTCGGTAGCATAAATAGCCTTAACAACAATGTGGTAAAACCCATTACTTAACCCGTGGTCAACCGGGAAAAATTGCTTTATAAATGTGTAATACTGATTGCCGTAATAACTATCCACGTTGCCGGTCGCGGAGTGCGTATAGCTGTGCGCAGATGCTATTGTAGCCACTATATTACCATATACGTCTATCGCATAAATATCTATGGTATTTGCTAAACAGTCGAGGTAAATCGTTATTTCATCCGAATATTCAACCTTTTGCGCGTAGTCTGTATCCTGCTGGAAATATGTCTTTATCTGTTGCCTGAAAAAAGCCCGGTCGAAAGGAAATGTATTATAACCCGTAGTCAGCACATCATTTGCGGGTACAAATCGCAGTGTATTTAAGCGTGGAAACCGGGCGGATTTGTTTAATGTCGGCATAATACATCGGGTTATACCCCGTACAAAAATAATAAAAATTAGGCAAGACTAAGAATTATTTTATGGTGTGACTAATTTTATATACTTTTGGAACTGTAAAACGGGTGAAATGAAAAAACTATTCTTACTAATACTCATTACATTAAGTTTCCGGGCGGACGCTCAATTATCTGCCGATATAGCGGCGTGGCGGGCTTATGTGGCTGCAAACTTCGCATGTAGTACATTTCATTGTCGTACAAAAACAATAGAGGCTGCGGAGGCGGATTCGCTATATGGGCTACTGCTTCGCGTTGAGGCGGCAGTAAGCGCGGCGGGCGATTTACAAGCTGTTACAGACTTAGGTAATGCAACTACTAACGATATATTTTTAGGGACAGGAACTACCGGCACACCAAATGAAGGTTGGTTTATTAGTCCATCGGGTGAAATCATATCAGGCTATGACGGGCTTGTTGAAACAATAGGGCTACGGCACACATTGGGTAGTACGTGGTTGTATTTAAGGGATAACGGTGGTTTTTTTGGCAGGCTACAAAGCGGCACATTAAGTGCGCAAAGAACATGGTTAGGGCCTGACGAGGGGGATGGATCGGGTCTTGACGCCACAATGGTACTGCACACAACAGCCGACCCAATAACAGTAGGGTCTACTTCAAGCACTCATGTTATATATGGAAGTTCTTCTGTTCAGTTAAAAAGCAGTTCTACACTTAACGCAAATTTAGGCGAAAATATAAATGGCGGATACCTTGTATTGCGTGACGCTACCTCCGGCTTTGGTTCCATCCTTAAAGCCCCTACCACCCTCACATCGGCAGATACAAGCTATTTGCCGCCGCTTACAGGCGTTATTGCATGTAGGCGCGATACAATAGGCGATGCAGTAAGCGATATGCCATCTTTAGTAACGGAAACATACCTTAATGCGTGGACGGGTGGCGGGGCGAACATATCGAATCAGGCATTAACGGCAAATGCCGACTATGCGCAGCAATGGTCTAAACAGATTTTGAGGTTCGACAGCGTTAATCATTTTGTTATAAGGGATACAATTTCCAATACGATATTATTAAACCTCAATGATGTTACCAATTTTGCAACGTCTTTGATTTATGCAAATAGTCACTCCGCTATTAATCAGATACGACTAAAGTGCATTGATGGATTTACTAATATGGTTATGAGTAGCGGCTCAACGAGAAGCCTGTCTATGGCTGCTGGTACAATGACATACTCAATGACGCAAAATGCTACGGTATGCTCTTTGAGTATAAATGCAGGAGGGAGTGATGCTAATTTAACTATTGATAGTTCGGCAAATGCCGTGACCGTAAACCATTTAGGTGGAAATACTGGCGCACCTTCAGTAGCAGCAGGAACGGGCGCAGGAACAACGCCAACCGTAACCATTGGCGCAGGCAGTACCGACTTATCAGGGTACATAAATGTAACAAGCGGAACAACCTGCGCGGCATCTTCACCGATAGTTACAATAACTTTTGCATCGGCTTACGGCGCCGCCCCAAAATGTGTTATTATATCCCCTGCAAACGCACTAACAGCCAGCGCAGTAGCTTCGAGGCAGGTTTATGTTGACCAAGCAACAGGAATCACAACAACGACATTTATACTTACAAGCGGTACGACTGCACTTGCTAATTCATCTGATTATCAGTGGTATTACTTTGTGGTTCAATAAACATAAAAAAATAGATGCTTTCATTACCGAAGCCAATAAATGAAATAATGTCGGATTGCGTAGGCGCGGTAAGCCAACGCATCTTACCTGATTTGCAGAGGGCTAACAGTAATATAGAGGCGCTTTCATTTATGTTTGGTCACCCGCTGGAATTGAAAAACAGGCTAAAGGAAATGTCTGAGAGCGCGACGGAGCGTTATTTGAAATTCCCGGTTGTTATGCTTTTTTCAGATGTTCAAACCAGCCCCGCAAGCGTTAAAGGATCGTATCAAGACGTTACTTTAAATATGGCAATTGCCATGAGTACGCAGCCGGAATATACGGCATCCAAAAGGGATTTAGAAAATTTTGCACCGATACTCAGACCGATATACGCTGAATTAATACAGGCTATTTTTAAGTGTGGCTATTTTTGGGTGCAAACGCCACGGGAATTATTGGGGCGCAGTATAGAGCGTTTCTTTTGGGGCAAAGAGGGCATACAAGGCAATACAGCCAACCAATTTAATGACTACATAGACGCCATTGAAATAAAGGGGTTAAAGCTGAATCAAAGTAAGAAAGGGAATACAGTAACCGCTAACACATACACTCAGTTTATGGAATTTTTCTTATCGCAAACGAGGGCAACGATTACCGTTGGTACGGTGACCGACAATAAGATAACAAATAATTTCTTTTTAACTGCAATATCTTCTATTGAGGCTGAATTGCAGGTATATTTTGTGACCCGTGATTTTACGCAAAACACAACAACGGGGGAAATTACAGGTATCAATGTTCAATTTTATACAGGGCAAATAATAATGGCATACAGATAATGAAGCGACTACTATTATTTATCTTATTGTTTCCGGCGCTCGACTTGCAGGCGCAAATAAAAACAAAGTTTGGCGGCACAAGGGCAACCGACACAGCCCACGCTGCATTATCATTACGTGTTGACAGTGTTGTGAGGTTGCTAAAGTACGCTACATCGGACGCAACAAAGTTTATACAGGTAAATTCGCAGGGTTTTTTAGTTAATGCCACACCCGCCGGGGCTGGTGACGTTACTCAATCGCAATTAAACGACACAGCAGCAGCGATACGGGCGGATATTACATCAGGCGCAGGTACGGTTACATCTGTTTCCGTAACAACAGCTAACGGCGTATCCGGCAGCGTGGCAACGGCAACAACAACCCCGGCTATTACTTTGACATTAGGGGCAATCACCCCGACCACTACAAACGGGGTGGCTTTAGTTTCCGTAAGCTCTCCAACGTTAACAGTTACCGGCACATCTTCAATAACCGGCGCACATTCAGGCACTTCATCAGGAACGAATACGGGTGATCAAACAATAAGCCTGACAGGTGACGTAGCAGGCAGCGGCACGGGTTCTTTTGCTGCGACATTAGCAACGGTTAACGGCAATGTCGGTTCTTTCGGATCTGCTACGGCGGCATCTACTTTTACGGTCAATGGGAAAGGATTAATTACAGCGGCAGGTAGCACAACCATAACACCGGCAGAAAGCTCCGTAACATTCACCGATATTACCACAAATAACGCAAGCACTTCAAATCACGGGTATCTAAAGAAGCTA
>Ga0172380_10003072_pt1 | contig 23908 bp, 29 predicted proteins | sample Leawe162metaG_FD_119747 | JGI IMG/M metagenome (GOLD analysis project Ga0172380, IMG submission 119747) | Leachate microbial communities from a municipal landfill in Southern Ontario, Canada - Leachate well 162 metaG | ecosystem: Engineered > Solid waste > Landfill > Unclassified | place...
AATTCGAGATTACTGCGGCGAAGAATTTCATGGTAGACGGGTGCAGTATATTGAACAAGTTGAACAAAAGGGGACTGGTCATGCCTTGTGGTTGTGTAAGGATTTAATTAAAGGACGGTTCTTGTTTATGTTTGCTGATGATATTCATAGCAAGCAGGATATTGCGCGAGTGACTTCATTCTCACGGGGGATGTTGGCCCTGACAACCGAAACTCCCGAACGGTTTGGAATTGTGGTGCGTCATCCTGATGGCACCTTGGCTGAATTCGTTGAGAAGCCAACGCATGCTCCTTCCAACTTAGCCTCCACGGGTGTATTTGTGCTGGATGAACATATTTTTGATTATGAACCAAAAGTGGAGCTAAAAGGAGAATTTTTCCATACCGACATGATTCGTGAATACGCTAAAAAACATCCGATTGCCGTAGTGGAACAAAACCTCTGGATTCCAGTCGGTTACCCCGAAGATATTGAGCGAGCCGAGAAGATTCTCGATGAGGTTGCAAAAACACCAACAATAACGGTATAGTACCCACTTATGCAGTGCGTCATTTTAGCAGCCGGCAAAGGGACGCGGCTACAGCCAATTACCAATACTATTCCTAAGCCACTCGTGCCAGTGTGTGGTAAGCCGGTGCTTGATTATATTGTGGAAGCTCTGCCGAGTGTGATTGATGAATTAATCTTGGTGGTGGGTTACCGTGGTGAGCAGATCCGCAATCATTGTGGGGAAGTGTTTCATGGTCGCAAGGTTCAGTATGTAAAACAGGCTAATTTTGCTGGTGGCACTGGCGATGCTTTGTTGTGCGCTAAAGAATTGATAACCGGAAAATTTCTCTTCATGTACGCCGATGATATTCATGGGGCTGATGCATTGGAAAAAGTGACGCAAGAAGAACATGCGATGCTGGGTATGTATTCTGATACTCCAGAATTATTTGGTGTGTTGGTAAAAAATCCCGATGGCACACTGAAAGAAATTGTTGAGAAGCCAGCTGTCCCACCTTCAAATTTAATCAACATTGGGGGGTTCATGGTGGATAAAACTATTCTAGACTTTGTACCAGATAAGTCGCAACACCAAGGTGAGGTGTATGTAACAGACATGTTGACTGAATACGCTAAAGTGCATCCGGTAAAAATCATCGAGCAGGATTATTGGTTGCCGATTGGTTATCATGAGCATATCGTTCAAGCCGAGCAAATGTTGTGTCCAGAAAGTGTTGATTTGAAAGGCTAAATATAGTACTCTGTGACACATGTCGGCGTAGCTCAGTTGGTTAGAGCACAGCACTCATAAAGCTGGGGTCGGAGGTTCAAATCCTCCCGTCGACACATGTAAAAATTCCCGTTTAGGGAATTTTTATGTGTCGACGGAGAACAGTCCGGGGGACTGTTCGTGAGGATTTGAAAAGGTTGCCAGCTGTTTTGCGACTGAAAGGAGTAAAAACAGCGACAACCTGTACTGAACTCGTAGAGTTCAAATCCTCCCGTCGACACAAAATTAAAAGCCTATCCGATGAATGGAGCGTGTCCTTTGTAGGGGACACCGATTGATTTTGCCCATGGGTCGATGTTTATCCATTTCGCATCTAACCTTACTTGTAAGTTTTGATGAATAAAGAAATTTAATGGTCTAAGTACGGTTTTAATTTCACCTTGATCAAACAACTCACTTTTTAGCAAAATAACACGTAGGATATAATTTTGACCCGTACAATGCATGAATCCAGACTTAATACTGAGAGGATTAATAAGAGCTTTCCAAAATTCAGTCACAGTTTTGATTCGGCTGCCTTTATAATTTGTAGTTACAAAATCGTAAGCTATTTTCAATGCTTCTTCTTTAGATAAATTGTTAAATTTAATTTGTGACACTATTTCAGCGATAGGTTGCGGTAAAGATTCTGGTAGAGTTAATTTATTTTTTGAATATAAAAATGGAACAACCAGAGGTAACAGTACCCAGACAAAAAATAAGTAAATTAACAGATAGTATATAAATGTCATTTTGTCCTAATATATCACATCGGGTTGATTTTTAGTTTGAACCGACTCACAATCAAACGCAGTTTAAATGAAAAAATAAATGTTTTATTAACTGAGTTAATGTGAATTAATATAAGTAATATAAAAGACCGACAAATGTCGGTCTTTTGCTCTGCGCGGTAGACGGGACTCGAACCCGCAACCTCCCGCGTGACAGGCGGGTGCTCTAACCAGTTGAGCTACCACCGCAATTTATGCAACTGCGGACTGCGATAAGTATTCCTATCACAATTGCCCGAGAGTATAGCGTTTTTTAGCATTTTTTGCAATCACTTGGTACACTATGGGGAAGCCGTCTTAGCTCAGTTGGTAGAGCGTAGCATTCGTAACGCTAAGGTCCGGAGTTCGATCCTCCGAGTCGGCTCAGATTAGATACAAACAGAAAGGTGGAAATATTTATGTTTATTTGCTATGCTAACGACCGAATGTATAAGCCATTGTAAGTAAACTTTCAATGTCTGCATTCGGAAAATATGTAAGCGAGCTTCCATTTTTCCTCATTTGCCATTGTAAGATGAATCTTTCAATGTCTGCATTCGAAAGATAAATGTAAATAAATTTCCATTTACTTTCTCATTTGCCATTGTAGCTCAGTTGGTAGAGCGCCGCCATGGTAAGGCGGAGGTCTTCGGTTCAATCCCGAACAATGGCTCAAAGAAACAAAACAAAAACCGCGTTAGCGGTTTTTGTTTTGTTTCGATGTTGTTCTTCCGCTAACTTTAGTAAAGAAAGATAAAACATTTTCTTAATATTTTGTTATACTCATCAAATTATGTCAGACACTAACGATACCCAAAATCGAATTGCAGAAATTGAAGCGGCTATGTTGCTGCCGACTTTTTGGAATGATTCTGGGAAGGCACAGGCGATGATTAAGGAGTTGCAAGAGCTCAAAGACACCGCCGATGGCAAAGGCAAGTACGACCGCAGTGACGCAGTGTTTACTGTCGTGGCCGGCGCCGGTGGTGACGACGCTGAGGACTTTGCGCGGATGTTGGTGGAGATGTATCAGAAGTATGCGGAAGGCCGAGGGTGGGGAGTGATGATTATTGATAGTAATACTAATGACCATAATGGTTATCGTAATATTACGTTTGAAGTGCAAGGGAAGGGCGCCTACGGCGCCCTTCAACACGAATCCGGCGTCCATCGCTTGGTGCGTATTTCTCCCTTTAATGCTAACGGCAAGCGTCAAACTTCCTTTGTGTTGGTGGAAGTGTCACCGCGACTGGAGGACACTAGTGCGGTGGAATTGCAGGACGATGATTTAGAAATTTCTTTTGCGCGTTCCGGTGGCGCTGGTGGACAAAATGTCAACAAACGTGAGACCGCTGTGCGAATTGTCCACAAGCCAACTAATATTTCCGTTAATATTTCTTCCGAACGTTCGCAGCAACAAAACCGCGAAAAGGGCATGGCACTGTTGGCGGGGAAAATATTTGCTTTTGAGGAAGCTCAGCGCGCGCGTGAACTGAAAGGATTATCAATCGAAAAAAGCGTTAAAATTGAGTGGGGAAGTCAGATTCGCTCTTACGTACTCCATCCTTATCAGCTGGTAAAAGACCATCGTACCAATACCGAAGTGCGTAATATCAGTGCTGTTTTAGCGGGGGATATAGAACCGTTTATAGAGGCTTCGGCAAATTTAAATTAGCGTGATATACTATTTCGTATGATTTACTTTGATAATGTTTCAAAGCTGTACAACGACGGCCGGAGCGCCGCGTTGCAAGAGGTGACTTTTCAAGTGGCGCCGAAAGAATTCGTGTCGATTGTGGGTCACTCTGGGGCTGGCAAGACTACATTGCTTAAAATGATTATCGCGGAAGACAAACCTTCGCACGGGCAGGTATTTTTTGAATCACTCGATATTCACCGCATTCCTAAAACCAAGCTGCCAAGTTACCGGCGCAAGATTGGTACCATTTTCCAAGACTTTAAATTACTCCCACACAAAACCGCTTACGAAAATGTTGCTTTTGCGATGGAGGCCAATGGTCGCACCGATGAAGAAATTGCCGAAAACGTCCCTCAAGCTCTTTCCTTGGTAGACCTCGATGATAAGATTTGGAATTTCCCGCATGAACTTTCAGGAGGTGAAAAGCAACGAGTAGCGATTGCGCGCGCGATTGTGAACCAGCCCGACATCATCATTGCCGACGAACCAACTGGTAACCTCGACCCAATCGCTACTTATGAAGTGGTGCAGATTTTGCGCAAGATTAATGACCTTGGTACCACAGTCATTATGACTACCCACAACAAAGGTGTAATTGATGAGATAGAAAGACGAGTTATTACGATGGATGATGGTAGAATAGTACGTGATGATTCATCAGGTAAATACGTTTTGTAATAATATATGATCACTGGATTTAGAAGAGTTGTAAAAGCAGGGTTTGTTGGATTTTGGCGCAATGCGTATGTTTCGCTAGCGTCTATTTTTGTATTAACGATTGCGCTGTTTGTAATTGGTTCGACTATGTTTTTGAATCAACTACTTAATACCTCACTAGAGATTTTGCAATCTAAAGTTGATATCAATGTCTATTTTGTACCTGATGCCCCAGAAGAAGAGGTTGAGCGTTTGCGCACAGCGGTGGCAGCTTTACCTGATGTTGCTTCGGTAAAGTACACCAGTAGTGAAGAAGCATTGGCAGAGTATCGCGAACGCAATAAAGACGACACTATCTCTTTGCAAGCGCTAGAAGAATTGGATGAAAATCCACTTGGTGCCACTATCGCCATTCAAGCAAAAGAAACATCGCAGTACGAAAACATCGCTCGTTTCCTTGATGAACAAAGAGCCCTTGAACAACCCCAAGTGCAAGTGATTGATGAAATTAATTACAACAACACCAAAGAATCAATCGATACTTTAAATTCAATCATTAACGCTACAAAGCAAGCTAGTTTGATTATTTTGGGTATTCTATTGGTTGCAGCGGTGCTGATTACTTTTAATACTATTCGTCTGGCAATTTATACTTCGCGGGAGGAAATTTCTATCATGCGTTTGGTGGGGGCGAGCAATATGTATATTCGTGGTCCGTTTATGCTACAAGGTATAATGTATGGTTTGATTTCAGGTGTCATGGCACTTTTTCTTTTCTATCCACTCCTAACTTGGATTGGTCCACGGACAGAAGCTTTCTTTGAACTCAATCTTTTTGATTACTACATCGTCCATTTTGGTGAAATCTTCGTGGTGTTGGTTAGTATCGGTATCGTGCTTGGTCTGGTATCGAGTACTTTTGCAGTAGCCCGCTATCTGCGCACTTAATCTTTTTCATTTATTTTTATGGCTAAATCAAAAAACACAACGACTGCTAAACAGCCGGCGACGAAGTACATCTTTGTGGTGGGTGGAGTGATGAGTGGAGTAGGCAAGGGAGTGGCATCCTCGTCTATTGCTACGCTATTGCAAGCGCGTGGACATAATGTCACTGCTATCAAGATTGACCCGTACATCAATGTCGATGCTGGCACCATGAATCCGACCGAGCACGGCGAAGTGTTTGTGCTCAAAGATGGTCTGGAGACTGATCAAGATATGGGCAACTACGAGCGCTTTCTCAATATTGATTTGCCTGCCATCAACTACATGACTACCGGCAGTGTTTATCTGTCAGTGATTCAAAAAGAACGAAATCTCGAATACAAAGGTCGGAATGTAGAAGTGGTGCCAGATATTCCGCTGGAGGTAATTCGACGCATCAAACAAGCGGCTAAAGAGGCCAATGCAGACGTGGTACAGGTAGAAGTCGGTGGTACAGTGGGTGAATACCAAAACGTACTTTTCTTGGAAGCAATCCGCATGATGAAAAGTGACGAACCAGAAAATGTAGCGGTAGTGATGGTGAGCTATTTGCCAGTCCCTGGGTCAATCGGAGAAATGAAAACCAAGCCCACCCAGACCGCCGTGCGCGCCCTCAATAGTGCTGGAGTGTTTGCGGACGTGATCTTGTGTCGTAGCCCGATTGGGGTAGATATGAAGCGCAAGGAAAAGATAGCGAAGTTTTGTAACGTAAAAGTGGAAAATGTTATTTCCGCACCAGACGTCGATAGTATTTATTCTATCCCCTTAAATTACGAAGAAGACAATCTGTCTTTGCGCTTGTCCGATGTGCTGGGTTTGCCACATAAAAAACCAATTGACCTCAAGGCTTGGAAACAATTTGTTAATCGATCAAAAAGTGCCAGTGAAGTGGTAAAGATTGCGGTGGTGGGAAAGTATTTCAACTCGGGTGATTTTGTGTTGTCGGATGTTTATTTGTCGGTGCTGGAAGCGATAAAATATTCTGCCTATAAATTAAACCTGAAGCCAGAAATTTCCTATTTATCATCGCATGATTTTGCCGACAAAAAGAAATTGAAAGAATTGAAAAAATACGATGGAGTACTAGTGCCGGGCGGTTTTGGGGCAACTGGTATCGAAGGGAAGTTGAACGTGATTGAGTATGTGCGTAAAAACAAAATTCCTTATTTTGGCATTTGTTATGGTATGCAGTTGGCGGTGCTGGAGTTTGCCCAGAATGTATTAAAACTCAAAAACGCTAGTACCGAAGAGATTGATCCTAAAGCCGAACACTTGGTAATTGGTGTGATGGATGAACAGCGTGAGAATGTCGCCGCCGGTAAGCTTGGTGGTACGATGCGACTAGGGCAATATCTGACCACCCTAGTGGGCGGAACGGTGGCGATGAAGGCTTATGGCAAAAAAGAAATCCTCGAACGGCATCGCCACCGCTACGAAGTCAACCCAGCCTACATCGACGCCCTTGAAGCCAAAGGTCTACATTTCTCCGGCAAATCACCCGACGGAAAATTAATGGAAATTGCTGAGCTATCAAAGCTAGACCACCCATTCTTTGTCGGTGTCCAATTCCATCCCGAGCTTCAAGCCCGCCCGCTTGACCCCCATCCACTTTTCACCGCGTTCATTGAAGCGAGTTATAGTTCGAAATAAAATACTACATGAATAATAATTCACTCAAGTTGATATCGCTTAATATTGAAGGAAGTAATCACTTAGAGCTAGTGGAAAACTTTTTGCGCACAGAAAACCCAGATGTGGTGTGTTTACAAGAAGTTTATAAAAAAGATTTACCAAGGTTAGTGACAGCGGCCGGTGCAATTGATTCCTATTTTGCGCCAATGGCATTTCATACACTGCGTGATGATGAAAAAGGACAATCTTTTCTTTCTCGACATAAATTTTCGGCAACACACAAGTGGTTTGCTGGAGCACCTGATGGAGCGGTGCCGACCGCAGCTTATGAAGGGTTTGAAGTTTCTTACGCCTCACGACATTTTTCACTGTTGGTGGCACAGGTGGTGTGGGGTGGACAAACACTAACATTTTCAACTACTCATCTTCCGGTGACTGAACATGCTAAAGTGACAGATTTTCAAAAAGAAGCTTTGCATGGATTATTGCAGGTATTGGATTCACTGCCGTCCTTCATTTTAACGGGAGATTTAAATGCCCCACGGGGCGGGGAGATATTCACTCAACTGGCCAAAAAATATACCGACAATATTCCAGCGCACTATACCACTAGTCTCGACCAACAATTACATCGCGCCGCCCCGCTGGAATTGATGGTGGATGGTTTATTCAGCACTGACGATTTTCTGGTTTCAAACGTCCGATTGCAGGATGGTGTGAGTGACCATTGTGCCTTCTGTGCTGATGTTTCGAAATGTTCATAGAAAATCAGGAGTTATTAAATAGGGACAACAATCACTTCAAATTATTCAAAATATATGTTAGTGTAGTGCTCACGTGCCCAGCACGTACAGAAGGGTGGGTTAATTCTTCGAATTAACCCACCACAGAAATATTGCCCGATCGTCTAATGGATAGGGTAAAACAATCTGGGAGATTGTTTTACGGGTTTTGGTTCAAAACCATTGCCAACCACCTTAGACGAAGAGCAAAAGAGCAGAAGAATATTTGCCCGATCGTCTAATGGTAGGACACATGGTTTTGGTCCATGGTATCGAGGTTCGAATCCTTGTCGGGCAGCAATTGACATCTACAATGAATATGTTGTAGTTATATAACTTATGTTAAATATTAAAAGCTTATGTCTAGGATTAAAACATTAAGCTTTGAAGAAGCTAAAAAACTAATTAGTTATGATTTAGATAAATTAATATTTGAACCAGATTCTGGTTTAGATCTTGATTTTCCCTTTGAGATTGAACCTGAAGATTTTCTTAACTTTGCAGAGTTGGATCTTATAGGAGAATCACCTAATTTTGTGAATGTCTTAACAAATGCCAAGAGAGCGATTGATTCTTCAGTTGAGAAAGTCATAAAGATATTTTCCTTAAAGCCAATTCGAGATAATTTTCCGTCAAAGGTCAATATTGTTAACGAAATTGGTTTAGTTGCTCCAAGAATTCTTAAAAAAGTTATACAAAATAGAAATAAAATTGAACATGAATATAAAAAACCGACCCAAAGTGATGCAGAAGATGCACTAGATATTGCTTATTTATTCGTGAGTTCAGTACGGGGGACTTTGAATGTAATTACTACCTCTTATTCAATTTCCGAAAGTTCTTTGCTAGATGGTTATTTACGTTCAGGTTTTTATTTTTATTTTGATATGGAAAACAGGGTGTGGAATGTTCTGGTTCGTAACAACACATCAATAATCGGAGAAGTAGAAATCAGGCCCAATGATTCAAATTATAAACGTTTTATTAGATTGGCTATAGCTTCTGATAGAAAAAATGAAGACGAAGTGTTTAAGGTTATTAGGGATATATTTTAAAGATATGTGGTAATGGGGACAGGCACAATAAAACTCTAAAACTTATGTCATAATATAATCATGCCTCGCCAAGCTCGCGCAGCTGTCGAAGATGCTTGGATAGACGAAATGGTAGGGAAGTTTAATTTGCATCAAACAATGCACGGGGTCGGTCGCCTAAAGCTTTAATATTACACAACATAAATAGTGATAATATTGTGCCTGTCCCCATTACCTGTCCCCATTACATTGTACAGAGAAACGTCGCAAACTGATTTTATGAAGCGTATCCATGACGGAAAAAAGCTTAATCAATTTGCATTGGATCAGTTGGCTATTTTTAAACAAACATTAATCGCAGTTAAGCCGAAATGTATTGTGGTGAGTAATGCGTTTGGATCACAGATTGTACGTGAATACTTAAGTGAGGATCTTGTGTGGAATGAAAATAAGGGTTTCCATATCCTCACTCTTAATGGGAATAAAGTTCCAATTTTTTTCACATCAATGTTGAGTGGTCAGCGTTCATTGGATAGATGGTCGTACGAGAGATTAGTTTGGCATATTAAACAGGCAGTAAAGAAATAATATGAAAGATATCGTTATAGGAGCTGTAGAAAATTTTATTAAAAATGATTCTGATCTATTAGATTTAACAGCACACGAACAAGCAATAAGTCACAGAATTGGCGTCTATCTAGAAAACCTTTTCGAGACTGATGACGATTCGTTACGAGTAGATTGCGAATACAACAAGCATCTCGAAGGAGAAAAAGTAATAATTTTGAAAGGGTTTGATCTGGATCGATGCAATGTCTGTAGATGTCGTTCTTGCCTTGCTGTGATTGCCGGCGGTTTGGACATTCTTCCTGAAAAACTGTTTAGGCCAGATATACTCATTCATTCACGCGGTAATGATGATAAAAATCTTGCAGCGATTGAAATTAAGAAAGCAAAAGAATGCGAGTTCGACCAAGTTAAATTAAAAGCATTGACTGGGTCTAGAGATAAGGGAGGATTGTATGGGTATAAGTTAGGGGTATTCATTTGGTTTGTAGATAAGGTACCTCAATACAAATGGTTTGTAGGCGGTGTTGAGGTGTAATTGAGACAGTGACCGAAACGGGTCAATAAGTCCAAATTTTGTTAAGATTGATCTTATGCACCACAAGATCGCAGATGTAAAAATAGGTGGATTTTCCGTAACTTCAGCAGAGGCTGGGCAATCAGTTTTTATAACTACAAAAGATTCTGTCACATCAGAGTCGCCTCTTTTCTATGTATATGCAGAACAATTTTCAAATTTCATTTTTCCGAAGACTGGCGCTTTGAATCTAAGAGATGTGGTTAATTACTACTTAGTTGTAATACACCCAGATTGCACAGCTGATTTTTATGCGCAGGATTTCGAAGTTGCTGCAAAAATAAAACCAAACCGTGATATCAAGAAGGGAGAAGTGGTTTACGCTAAAGACATTACAGATATAAGTGAGACCACCTTTCCAAAAATTAATATAAATTCAGACGATCAGATTATCTATCTTCAGCGGAGTGGTTGGAGATTCGGTATCTATTTTAATTTAAGTAGAGATTTAGACATGGCTGTTGTTGGGCGAGAGATCGCAAATCTCCAAAAGCAACTCGTTCTAGAAGATGTCTTAAAGAAAACACTTGCTGATTTAAAGCAGAACGAGGCAAACGTTCTTTCGGGACAGAAGGCATCTTTTGATGCTTATATTATTACAGAAGGAAAGACAGACTGGACACATTTGAAGAAGGCTTTTTATGAGAACAGATATACTAGAGCTTTCGAGTATTCACAACCAGACCAAGAGTTGGGTGACTCTGGTCTGTTGGAGATTTGTAGGCGTGCTATTCATATGCCTGCACATGAGTTCCCAATTATTTGCATATTCGACAGAGATAATCCAGAGGTTCAAAAAACTTTGATTAAACAATCTGGTGGAACTGAAACAGAATTTCAGTCTTGGGGAGGTAATGTTTACTCAATGATGATTCCTGTTCCTGATCATCGAACTGAGTATAACAACATAAGTATTGAAATGTATTATCCCGATGAGGTTGTGCGGCGGACATTGGCTGACGGTAAAAGGCTATTTTTTGACAATGAGTTAAAGAGGGAAATACTGCCTGGGGGTATAAATAAATGGATTCCAATATCTGCTGTATCAGCAACAGAGCATACAAAGAAGGTGTACGGGACAAATGTATCTGAAATAGAAGACGAGTCAGGTGCCAAGGTTGGACTTTCAAAAACCGCTTTTGCTGAACTTATTTCAGAAGGCACCCCACCATTTAATGATATTAGCTTTCAGCAATTTTTAAAAATTTCTGATGTGATTGAAAAAATAATAACTAACTAGAATGCATCTAAATAAATTATGGAAGAACAACAAAATAATCACCTATTTGGATATTACAAACCATTAAGAAATCACCTCTATAAAATTAAGGTAGATGACGGTCTTTTTGTTGTCTGGGCCTTTGTCCAGCATCTGCAATTTGATCAAGATTTTCCTACTGAAATTGAAGTGATTCCAGAATTTAAAGATGCTGATCATATTCAGAAAATTCGTTGGTCTTCGCCATGGGAACTCGAAACTCTAGCTAAGGAGATAATCCTCAATAGTCATGAGTTAGTTGCCGAAAAAACTTTTACTAAATGGAACTATTTTTCAGGTGCGCTTAATAAACTCAAGGCTTTAGAGAACGAAATTGGTGGAGAATATACAAATCAAGAGAATGTTTTGATAGAGATGTTTCGGATTGCTCATCGTCAATTTCCTTGGCAGATGAATCCAAACGGTAATTTCATTATTCGTCACTATAAAATATTTGGCACTTCAGACATGAGTACAATTATTGAAGAGACGACAGGTTTAGATACGAAAGATTTATACACTATAGGTATGGTATTTATTGGAGCTTACCTCAAGAGGCCGGCAATAAAGCAACCAATTAATGTTGAGGTGAGAAATATTACGACAGAGAAGATTGATAGATTTCTCAAGATCTTCTCAATATCCTTGGCGGACTTAAAGGAGTATCTCAAGTCTGAACACCAGCTAAATAGCAAGTATGGCTATGCATATTCAACACTAAGAGCGCGTCCAATCATTGATATGACATACAGGGGAGAACAGTGCTACGTATGCCCACTTCCAACATTGCTCTTCTGGCAAATTACAAACGGCATTTACTATTCAATCTATAAGCACAAGAAATTTGATAAAAGTTTCGGTACAGCTTTTCAAGGTTATGTCGGTGAAGTTCTTACTAGAGCACTCATAGGTGGAACATTTAAAGTATTGCCTGAAAAACAATTCAAAATCGGTAAGGACATCAAAGATAGTATTGATTGGATTGTTTCTGACGACGATTCAGCGTTATTCATTGAATGTAAAACTAAACGTCTCGTTTTCACAGCCAAGAGCGAAATAGAGGATTTAGAAGCTATTCAAAGTGAACTCGCTAAGATGTCTGATTTTATTATTCAGTGCTACAAAACAATCTCAGATTATAAGAACGGCCATTATCCGCACCTTGCATATGATTCAAAACTTCAGATATATCCTCTAATTGTCACACTTGAGCATTGGTACGTTTTTGGAAGCAAATTCCTTGATTCGCTTGATCAGTTGGTGATACAAAAAATGTCAGATTTAAGTTTGGATCTAACGTTACTCAAAAGTGCTCCGTATGCTATGTGTTCTATTGAAGATTTTGAAGTAGCCACTCAATTGATTAATGTTGTCGGTATTAAAAAATTTATGGAATCAAAAGTGTATGATCCTGAGAAGAAGGAGTGGGAGTTTGGCCCTTATATCAATTCGGAATTTAAAGATTATACGAAGCATGTAAAGAGTCTTTTTAACGACGAGTACGACGAACTTTTTGCCGAATTTTTAGAAGGACATCGCAAAAACCTTAATTGAGACAGTGACCGAGGTGGGTGTTTTGTGTCTCATTTGTCTCATCTATAAAATTAGCCTACAGACCGAGGTGGCTCGTACTAAGGTAAGAGTGAGTACGATTACACTCTTATGGTGTCTTGGCACACAAGTTCTTGACCCTGACGGCCAGCAGCCAAGTTAGAGCTATAGAGACTCTTAAAATCGCTATAATTTCCAAAGCATTTTAAGAACGAGTCATGGGCACGAAACCCCCCCTATAAAGAAAGGTACCTGTCCCCATTTATTTATTCTCCATTTATTACTATATTGTGCCTGTACCCATTTACCCATTTACTGTTTGTGGTGAAAGTGTAAGAGTATAGAAGATTAGTCGTTATATGAAACAGAGCACCCAAGAAAAAGTGTTTGTCGAATCGTTCTCCGAATACGGGGATGCTATTTTTCGTTTCTGCATGGTTAAAGTATCTAACGTCGAACTTGCAGAAGACATGACACAAGAGGTGTTTACCAGATACTGGCAATACTTGCGTGATGGTAAAGAGATGATTAATACACGCTCGTTTCTGTACACTATCGCTAACAACATGGCTAAAGATTGGTACAAGAAGAAAAAGTCTGATTCACTCGATGAAAAGATGGAGTCGGGCGATGTACTAAAAGATAAGACTGCCAGTCCTGAAGAAGTGGCTTCATATCAAGAAGTACTCGATACTATCGAAGATATGGAGCAAAAAGACAAGGAAGTGTTGCTTTTAAAGCATGTTGAGGGTCTTGATCCGAAAGACATAGCTAAGGTTCTAGAAGAAAGTGCCAATACAGTATCTGTACGGCTTAATCGGGCTACTAAGCGCCTACAACAAAAGCTACATATATGAATAAAGACATCAAGACAACTGAATATGTAGCCAAGCTAAAGGATATGAAGCTATCTGACTCTTCTCGAACTCGAATTGAAAACAACCTTTTAGAATACGCTCGTTTCCATGGTGTAAGAGATATAAGGGATAGTCGTTCTATAGAACAAGTACCACAGCGTACTTCATTACTTAATTTATTTAAATCAAAATCTATGACTGCTGCTATAATCGCGATCATGTTGGTCGCAGGAGGAGGAACATCATACGCTGCTGAAGGAGCTGTGCCAGGAGATTTCTTGTATACAGTGAAAACTGAAGTGAATGAAAATGTGAAAAGTGCCTTTGCTATCTCAAACGAAGCAGAAGCAAAGCTACAGGCACAACTAGCGGAAGAACGTTTAGAAGAAGCTGAAGAACTGGCTGCTCGTGGTGAACTCACTGCCGAAGTATCTGCTGATATCAGTTCACGTGTTAAAACACACGCTGACAAATCTGAAGAACAAAGTGCTAAATCTGAAGCAAAAGGAGATTATGAATCATTTGCGACCGTGCGAGCCTCACTAGAGGGAAGTTTCCGTGCGTATGCTGATGTGCTAACAGACTTGAACACTCGTGTGTCTGGTAATGATGGTGCAACTCTCATTATCAACATTCGTACCTATGCTGACGCGGCGGCTACTGCTCAAGCAACAGCAACGGTTGACGTATCTGCTGACGCTCGTGTTGATATTGAATCAACAATCAAACGAGCTGACAGTCTGATTGCAAGTGTTGAGACAAAGCTGGCTCGGGCTGAAAGCAAGATGTCAGTCGAAGCCCACACTAGTGCTGAAGCGAAATTAGCCGAAGCGGTATCTTCTCAAGCTGAGGCAAAAGCATCATTCAGAGCCGAAGCTTATCAAGCTGCATACACTTCAGTACAAGCTGCTATCCGTATTACGAACGAAGTGTCAGCCATAATTGATAGTATGCTCAGGTTACAAATTGACATAAATGTTGAAAGTGATTCTGTGATTGATGGAGTACTCGATGTTCGTACTGAGACTGATACTCGGATAAAAACTGAAACTGATATTAGAACAGAATCAGATACAGACCGTGATACAGATAATTCAGTTGATGTAGAAGTTGATGCCACTAACGACACAACAGTAGATACTGATGTGATTGATGTAGATGCTCAAACTGATATTTCAGTTCGTTCAGGACTAAGTATCTGATTACATCACATCTTATACATGATAACAAAAAGCCCTCTCAATGGCTTTTTGTTATCACTCACTAGATTTTCGTAGTTGTTGCCAGGTTCGAATATCCGACCAGTCCACTCTACCGTCGCGGTTAAAGTCGTACTTATCTTCAGTGCTTCCAAGGGCAGTCAAGAGAATACTGATGTCTTTAAAACCAATTTCACCATCGTTATTAACGTCTAGTGGAGGCACGTCTGAAATAACTGATACAATACTCTCTTCAGTTTCTTCTAGTGGTGTAGCAAACGGTGTAGTGTCGATTGAAAATAATGTATTAAGCGGTTTATTGAGTGGCACATCTCTCCCTAAGCCATCATGTGCGAGCACTCTAGTATTACGTAAAGTGATTGTTGTGTCGCCAACTCTTTTGGCTTGAAGAGTAGCACGCAGTAATTCACCAGTGCCAGTAAAGCCGTCAGTGATAGTTGTACCACCGGCAAAATAGACGCTATTAGATGCTTTTGTGTTTTGGTTTGATCGCACCATAAAGAGCCTGTGTTTAATTACTTAACAAGTTAAGTAATTTGTGCTATTCTTATAATTATGAAAAATCCAGATGGAAATATATCTGAAGTAATAGCGCCTATGATGGCTATTGCTATGGAACTTGATGCAATTATTGGTACCTTATTGCGAGAAAAATTTTCCATGTCGCTAGCAGATTTTAAGATTTTGCGAGCAATTCACATGCTTGGTGCCTGTAGCCAGTTGGACATAGCTCGTTTCAATCATGTTACTGAGGCTGCTATCAGTAAACGTATTTCAGCATTGTCTGATGATGGTCTAATAGAAAAACAATCTGACTCTGCAGACAAGCGTAAATCAATTTTATCTTTGACCAAGCAAGGGAAAACCCTGATGAAGAAATTACAAGGTGCCATCATTGCTAGCACGGAATCAATGTTGGCAGATTTTTCAAAAACAAACCGAAAATTAACAACTGGATTATTAAGAGAAATTTTGATGATGATTATTAAACACAGTCCACGAAAGGAGATGTTAATGGAATCAAAGCACCCAGTTTTAGATCGGTTTAAAAGTTGTAAGGTTAATGATAATTAATATGAATAACCAGCTTGTAAAATTTTTTGAAGGTAATTTATTAAAGATTGTAATATTTATTGCGGTTGTTGGAGTAATAGTATTTTTGGTACGAGCTAACAATTCAGAGTCTGAACAGGTTCACGTTGTCGGAGAACACACCGTTGAACAAGTTGTCTTACTTTCTGGTTCTGTTCGTGCGGTAGGTCAGGTCGATTTGTCTTTTGACGCTGTCGGGAAAGTTGCCACTACCGCTGTCTCTCAAGGCGATATTGTGACAGAGGGACAGATATTGGCAGAATTAGATTATCAAATTTTAGAAGCTGATCTACTACAAGCACAAGGCAAAGTGCAGTCAGCCCAGTCAAGTGTCTCATTAGCTCGTGCTTCAGTACAAAAAGCAGAAGCCAATCTGGCGCTTGTCCAAGCACAAAATCGGGGGACCGACTCTTCAATTGCAGCCGCTGAAACTGTTCTGGCCAATACTATTAGCGAACAAGCAACTTTGGTAAAAAATGCATATTCAGACTTATTGAATAATGACCTAGCTGCCTACCCAGTCGATAGTAACCGAAATGTCACTGCTCCAGTTGTGTCAGGTAACTACACTGAAGAAATTACTGGCGATTATATTCTAGATTTCTACAATTCAGGTGGAAGTACTGGATATTCAGTCAAAACTTCTGGATTAACTGGTATTACCGTATCTTTTGATGATTTTGGTATTCCGGCACCTCTAGGTAATGAAGGTTTATATCTTACTCTGGCACCTTCAGCAGAAGGCGAATCATATGGTAATACGGATTGGGTCATTCCGATTCCAAATATTCGTAGTGTTACGTATCAAACAAAGTTGGGTGCTTATAATAAAGCTCTACAAACTCAGTCGGTAGCAGTCTCAAATGCTCAAACCAATCTTGATACCTTAGTTGCTCAGCAAGAAAACGGAAGTGGTATAGCGATTACAACAGCTCAGGAACAGCAAGCAGCAGCAACTCTACAGGAAGCAAAGGCCAACTTGGACCAGGTATCAGGGCTCCTTTCTCAAGCGCAGGCTGGAGTGGTTAAGGTACAAGCTCAAATTGAAAACAATATCATTCGAGCGCCTTTCGATGGAACAATAGCTCGTTTTGATCTTAAGGTTGGTCAGTCGGTTGGGCTTGGCCAGTCCGGCATTACTGTCATCACTGATGGTGACTATGAACTGGTAATGAGTATTCCAGAGATTGACGTAGCCAAGGTAAAGGTAGGAGATGTCGGTGAAATTATTCTTGATGCATATGGAACTAGTGTTGGTTGGTCAGGGGTATTGTCTGAAATTGAGTTGGTTGAAACAAAAATTGACGGTGTGCCGTCATATTCATCTGTTATTACAATAACTGACCCCGATGAACGAATCAAAATTGGGATGAATGCTAGAGCTAGAATTGTGGTTGATGAAAAAGTTGGAGTCATCGCTGTACCTTCTTATTATGTAAATACGAAAAATAATGTAAGCACGGTTTTGGTGAAAGTGAATGAGAGACAAACAGAAGAGCGTCTGATAAATACTGGCTTAGTTGGGACAGATTATTTTATGGAGGTCACGGAAGGTCTCGTGAAGGGAGAGACTCTAATTGCCCCAGCTGGCAAGTAAAATTATTATGCAGACAAAACCATCTAGCCTTAAACAAGGGAGCGTGTGGAAAGTGGCACGAAAACTAGCGTTTCGACAAGTACAACATTCTAGTATTTGGATGAATGTTCTCATCATTTCCATCATGTTGTTGACTTTTCTTAATCTGGTAGTTATTACAGGTATTTTGACAGGACTCACAGAAGGTTTGTTTACTGATCACAAAGAGCAGTATACTCGCGATGTAATAATCTCTACCTTATCTGGCGAAAATGCCATAGAAAATACCTATGCTATACGTGATACTTTAAAAAACCATCCTGCCGTTGAGCATGTCTCTATTCGGTATATACAATCAGCAACTGTCGAGGCAAATTACCAAACCAGATGGGACTTTGAATCACCTGAAAATAGCGTTTCAACGCAACTCACTGGAATTGATCCTGAAATGGAAGATAAATCTACCCATCTAGCTGACAGATTAATTGAAGGAGAGTATTTAAATTCTAATGAATCTGGATTCGTACTGATGGGGTCTTCAATGCTTGATCGTTACGCTCCTTTTAGTGATACTTTTGATCCGCTTGTGGACGTTGTACCAGGGACACGAGTTAAGCTTTCGTTTGTTAAGGGCGGTATTGATGATAATGCAGCTAGTTCTGGTCGAGGAGATAGTGTGGAAAATTCAACTATTGACCGAAACAACAGTGTGTCCGCTGAATTTATTGTGAAGGGAATAATTGATAGTAAAGTGGGGCAAGTGGCTCAGCGGATTTATATAACGCAACAAGATTGGAACAGACTCATCAATCAACAGCTAGATTTGGCAGATGAATTTGCAGTTACTTTAAAGGCTGGAGCTGATGAGGCTGTTTTCATTAATGAATTAAAAAGTTATAATTTTGAAAAATACGCTAAACTTGAGACTGCATCTGAAGCGATACCAAGTGCACTTAATGACTTGCAAAAAACCTTTGCTCTTCTAGGAAATTTAATGGGCGGTATATCGGTGATTGTTTCAGCTATCACTGTATTTGTGGTGATTTATGTGAATGCGTTAACACGCCGTAAGCAGATAGGTATCCTTAAAGGAATTGGTATTAATGGTAAAGCGATTGAGAAAGCCTATATTATGCAATCGTTATTCTACGCCGCTGTTGGAATCAGTATTGGATATTTAGTTATATTTATCGTATTGGTGCCGTACTTTGATGCACACCCTATAGACTTCCCAGTCAGTGATGGAATTTTAGCGGTTACTGTTTGGGGAACCAGTATACGAGCAGTAGTTTTGATTTTAGTTACCGCCCTGGCTGGATTTTTACCGTCATGGTTGATTGTGAGACAAAATACACTTGATTCAATTCTGGGTCGTTAATTTGATTATGTATGGAAAATATTATTGAGATAAAAAACGTAGTAAAAAGCTTTGGAAAAGGCGAATTAAAAATTGATGTTCTTAAGGACATCACATTAGATATTAAGAAAGGTGATTTTGTTGCCTTAATGGGAAAGTCTGGGGCCGGTAAATCCACACTGTTTTATCAGATGAGTTTACTTGATAGACCTACGAGCGGTGAGGTATGTATTTTTGGCAAGATTATGGGTGGTTTGACCGAAGAAGAACGGGTGTTGTTTCGTCTGAACCATCTCGGATATATCTTTCAGGATTATGCACTGGTCCCTGAATTGTCAGCTGTAGAAAATGTGACTTTGCCACTGATGATGATGGGGTATGCAGAAAAAGAAGCTGTTGAAATAGCAAGTAAAACGTTAGACCGCCTAGGTCTGAAAGGAAAACATGACAATCGCCCTAGTCAGCTTTCTGGCGGTCAACAACAGCGGGTTTCAATCGCTCGAGCAGTAGCAAAGGATCCAGAATTGCTATTTGCAGACGAACCAACAGCAAATCTTGATAGTGAGTCATCAGACGATGTGATTGATGCTCTACGGAAACTACACAGTGAAGGCCAGACTATTCTGATGGTTACCCATGAGCACGAATATACGCAGTTCTGTAACCGAGTATTATGGATGGAAGATGGTGTAATTACTAAAGAGCTTGAGCCATACAGAAAGAGTTAAAGAAATAATCACTAAATACAATGTATGTCGTGGACACTCAACTTATCTAGTGCACCCGACCGAGGTGAATTTGAATCCTTACCCGGTAGTAAGTTTGATATACTCAAGGAATGAATCCGAGAAAATTTTTTGTGCGAAGAGCAATTGGTATAATAGTGGTGTTAGTAATAACAGCAATTTGGTATCTTTTCATTAAGTAAAAAGTTCTAACAATAGTCACGAAATGGCCAGACGAGCATGTGGAAAAAAAGGGGACATTTTTACAGAGAAAAGTCCTCCGTAGTTACAGTCCACCGTAGTTAGTTTGCTATAATTAAATGATATGAAAAATAAATTTATTATAGGGGTGGTATTGGTGGGGGGTATTATTTTTACACTTATGTACGTGGGTAAGGAGCCACAGTCGGTCGTTGTGCAGAAGAGTGAGGAAGTGGCGGTTGAGGCTGTTGCAATACCCGCCGATATGCCGACAAATGTGCCGATGTATCCTGACGCTATTCTAGATCGGGCAGAAGATATACCAGGCACCAGTGAGCGTAATGTGACATTGACACTGGTAGCACAAGCAACGGTTGCCGATGTAAATACTTGGTACCGCGGTGCGTTGAAAGAAAATGGCTGGTCAGTGACTGATGATAAAGTGGTGGCTGGATATGTATTACTCAAGGGTGAAAATCAAAATCTAACTACGTTTATTCAGACAGCAAATGGTACTGAAGAGGGCACGGTAGTTATTACAGAACGCATTCGTATTCGAAACCAGGAATAATCGGCTGCTTTGCCAAGTCCTCGCCTTGGCAGACCTAATGCAGACGTGTATCCGTTGTATGAAAAACTAAGCTGGCAAAGGGGAAATGGGAGAAATGGAAATGGGAAATGTTGCAGTTCAAGCTTTAATTAACCCTGTCCCCACTTACTTCCTGTAACTAGTAGGTGTGACATTTGTCGAATTTTTGTATGATTTGATTACCATGCGCATAAAATCAAAATAATATTGATATTTTTTGTTTTAGGATTTTTTGCTATGCCAGCAAGTGCTCAGGTTAATAATTTAAACAATATGTACACTATCAGTTCAGAACAATCGCTATTATTACCAAGTTTTGATACCTCTGCTGTTGCAGGAAGCGATATTACTAATATCGTTCTCTCGCTTAACGTAAGAAATGTAGCAATAGAAGGTAATTCAAGACAGTTGCAATTTACTGTAAATATCTACAACACAGATACAAATGAAGCTGCTGTTGGAATTTCTTTTTTTTGCCACACCAAAGCCTGGTGAACGATTTAATATCTCCTTACCAAAAGAGCTCTTTGAGAAGATGTTGGGAACAAATGAGAGGTTATTGCTCAGTTTGGTAACCTCAGAAGCTAATGTTTCTTTTGATAGTCCAATTGGTGCGACCACTGACCCTTCATTAATAATTGAAAGTGCTGATGTTGAAGAGCCTAAAATTCCAGGAAACCTAATTTTAGGTGATATTTCATTAAAAGAAATTAGTAATTCTCAAATTAATATAACAGTTGCACAGAATGGCGATAATAACTATACAAGTGAGAAGTCTAAAGATGACTGGTTAAAATGGTTTATGGAGAATTTATTCCTTCCTGTACTTGTAGGTTTGCTAGTTGCTATAATTTTATTTTTACTAAAAAAATATTTTTTAGGTCAATAGTTATTAAGACTACGAAGAACTTTCCTTCGTAAAAGTTAAATGGTCTGTTAAGCCTTCTTTAAGAATTCAGCTTTGATAGAGATACCCTTAAGACCGTCACCGCTACCGAGAACGTGTTCGCCATCGTCTTCAAGACGAATATTTTTTACTTTGGTGCCTTTTTTGATAACACTCGAACCACCACCTTTTACCTTGAGGTCTTTTACTACGATTGCGTTATCACCGTTTCTAAGGTCATTGCCATTGGCGTCTTTAATTGTTTTCTGATCCATATTGTTTTTGTTTAGTCTTACATCGTACCTTAAATGTGTTTTTTCTGGAAGTGGAGAAATTAAACCACAAAGGTCGGTCATTTGTAAATCAAATAGCTTGGGCGATGAAGAAGATTGTTAGTTTCTGAAATTTATTCACGAAACACCAAACTATCCCTAAAAGTGCTAAAATACAATCACGAAAATGATTATTTAAAACTATTACATTTATATGTTTAAAAAATATTTTGATTATTTAAGAGATAATCCGGAACACTATTGGTTTAAGCGGAAGGTTTTTGGTTGGGGCTGGGTGCCGGCTACTTGGCAGGGGTGGACGGTGACATTGGTGTACGTTGCGCTTGTTTTTGCTCTGGTATTTATAGGAGAAAAGAATGTTGCAGAAAATCCTGATTCGGGCAGTAACTTTTTGGTGTTTGGTTTGCCACTGATTGTATTAACTGCCATCTTTATCTTCATTGCCTACAAAAAAGGTGAAAAACCAAAATGGCAGTGGGGTTTGGATAAGTTAAAAGAATAAGTCGTTCTCAAAATGCCACCAGCCGTAAAAAGATTTCTCAAATATTCATTCGTGGGCGTCTCGACTTTTTTGTTTGACCTACTTTTTCTTTTTCTACTGATAGATGTTTTGCTAGTTAATTATATTGTGGCTACTGGCTTAGCCTTTTTGGTGGCAGTGTCAATTAATTACTGCATTAGTCGCAAGTATGTTTTTAAAGGTACGGTACGTCCTTTTAAAATTGGCTACATTATATTTATCTCCAGCAGTTTACTATCTCTCCTTATCATTATAAGTTGTATGTATGTGATGGTGGAGATTTTGGCTTTTAATTATTTAGTTTCTAGAATCAGCATAGCTGGTATCACTGGCTTTGGTAACTATGTGTTAAATTTGGTGGTCAATTTTAAGGTGAAAGGAATGCATTATTGATAACTATAATCAGATGATTCTTTTCATATTGTTTTGAATTAGAAGAATATACCGACAAATTTACTCTAAAACGAGAAATTAGTTTCTTGGAGGAGTATCTTAAATATTGAATCTTTAAATATTTAAGTGGTAGAATAAAAATATGAAAAGCAAAACACAAATATTACTCATCCACGGTGGGATGACTTTTAAGAACCAAAAGGATTATGTGGATTTTCTGCACAACAGAGATATTTCAATTGAGCCAAGGGTAAGTTGGAGTGCAGAATATCTTGATAAAAAATTAGGAAAAGATTTTGAAATCATTCGCCCGCGAATGCCACTGGCAGACAACGCCAAATACGCTGATTGGAAAATTCATTTTGAGCGACATTTTCCTTATTTACGTAACAATGTAATTTTAATTGGTGTATCACTTGGGGGAATTTTTCTAGCAAAGTATCTCTCTGAAAATATTTTTCCGAAGAAGATAAAAGGCACATTTATCATCTGTCCACCGTTTGATAACACAATTGATGGAGAAGATTTAGTAGGTGGTTTTAAATTGGGTAAAGATTTGAGTTTGATTGAGAAAAATGCCAAGAAAACCTTTCTGCTGTTTTCTAAAGATGATGATGTGATACCAGTGTCCCATGCTGAGAAATATAGGGATAAATTAAACAAAAGCGAGATAATTATTTATGAAAGTAAAAACGGACACTTCAAAATCCCCGATTTTCCCGAGATTGTGAAGTTGATTAAGTCTCTCTAAGGGTAATTATTTAGTTTTATTGTTATTTAGGTATACTTAAACATATGGCGCATTTAAATTATTACTTAGACCTTTGTGTAGATACTTACATAGTAAATAATGGTGCTGTGTTGTTGCGTTTGCATGATAAGTATAATTATTGGGGAGCTCCTGGTGGACACATTGACCCTGGTGAAGATGTTAATGAGGCGGCTCTAAGAGAAGTGTGGGAAGAGACAGGTTTGCAAGTTGAGTTAGTTGGTCCGGCAGGTTGGGTAAAAAGTGATGGTATAAAAAATAAGGATTTAGTTCCGCCACTGTTTGTGAATCGGCACCCGATTACTGATTCTCACGATCATTCAGCTTTTATTTTCGTCGCCAAAGCAACGTCACGAGAGACATCTCCACAATCGCAATCTGATGCGCAATCTGATGCAGAGTGTATTTGGGTTACCAAAGAAGAGTTAGACAATTTGCAGGAAACCGACGAACGTATGGGTCATGATACCTACCGGTATGCAGTCGCTGCCCTTGATTTGGTTAATGGTTTATAGAAATTGAACTACCAAGTGTTTGTTTGTGCAGAGAAGAGTTGAAATTAATTTATGACCACATCAGACTTTCAAAAAAGATTAATTGCGTATATTGAGAATAGCTTTAATTCAAATATTAAACTTGAAAATATTGATGTGCCTCCGCA
>Ga0172380_10003073_pt1 | contig 23904 bp, 41 predicted proteins | sample Leawe162metaG_FD_119747 | JGI IMG/M metagenome (GOLD analysis project Ga0172380, IMG submission 119747) | Leachate microbial communities from a municipal landfill in Southern Ontario, Canada - Leachate well 162 metaG | ecosystem: Engineered > Solid waste > Landfill > Unclassified | place...
AATAATCAGCTTGGCCCTCGCAGCTCATGGCCTCACCGCTGTAATATGGAGATCCCCCCAAGCAGTGACCGATCTCATGCAAGGCCACCAGGCGATATCCTGCGGCTGAAATCCCGGGGTATCGAGCCATGCCTCCAAACATTTCGACGTTGCAGGTATTGCCGGTCCACCAGGCTTGAGCGTTTACCGTGCCGTCCGACCATGATCGATGCAGCTTGAGCCGGTATCCCATACGCTGAAATATCGGAGCGTATTTGGCCTCAACCTGATCAAGGACTTTCGCATATGCAGTCTTATCAATGCCCGTGGCCTCAGCCTCATGGATTTTGAAACCAGGATCGGGCCAATCGCAAAGGCCCTCTGCAAATGCCTGTGAACTAAAAAGCAAAATCAGCATTAGAATTCTCATGCAGGTCACTCCCCCTTGATCTTTTTCCAAAGCAAAAGGCAACCGACTTTGATCCCATAGCCGACGACCAATGCGACCATTACCCCACCTAAACTAATCAGCATTAAAAATTGAAATTGCTCATCCACCCTGCACCCCTTTTTGTTTCGTCAAATGCCAGTGCCCACATACCGGGCACTCATATTTCCTTTGACCAAATCGATCAGCCCATTTGCTGGCCTCGCCGCTTTTGAATTTGCGCTTACGGCCGCAGGACAGATACTCCCAACGCTTTTCCCGATTACGGTTTAGCTTTTTGCCGTCCCGGGACCTCACGGCTTAGGCCTGAGGCGGTGGTTGGTTTACCGGTGGAATGGGTGGGGGGACGACCTCCTCAGGCTCATCCCCTTTGGCACTCTCGTCCAGTCCAAAAGCCTTATTGATAACCAGCGTCTTATTATCCATGCTCAAAAATTCATTGGACGTGCGGTCCATGATCTCAAGCGCACTCAGAGCGGCCGTCAACCCCTCAGCGTCCTCGGATTTGAATGTAGTTTTGACGCCAAATATCCCCTCGATCAATGGCTTGGCAATGCTGAAATAATACGGTTTCAACCCACGCTCAACGGCCTTGCTGTCGGCCTTGCCGGTATCACTCATCGAGGAGCCTTGGCCCTCACCGCTGAAATAGCTGGCCGGCAATCCAAGATAAAACGAATGCTTTTTGGAGATCAGCTCGAGCGTCGAATTGGTGGCGGTAAGATCAGGACTCAAGGACTCAATGATATCCTTGGCGTCCATTACCACGTCCTTGCCGTCGGCCAGACCATCGGCCAATTTTTTACCCTGCTCTGAGGCCTTGGCTGAGTCGGCAAGCGATACGCTGGCCCTGAGGTCACTGATCTTGAGCAGGATCGCCTTGGACAGGTTGGCCTGTTTCCAGAGCCCACCCACCGCGCAGTATTCAAGCATTGAGTAAAACTTGACCATATCGCTTTTGAGATAACTTTTGAAACTTACGTAAACGCCAACCTTGGACTCACCCCGGGCCTTATAATCGGCCTTTATCTGAGTCTCCTCATCGGCGGTGGCTGCACGCACGATCTTGAGTGCCGGCTTATAAACGAGGAAAAGATCCTTTTTCGCCACCATGGCTTTTGCAACCGTGGTGAGCAATCCGTCCTGCTTTTCCGAGGCCAAGCAATTATCCCAGAGCAATGGCTTTGCCTCCTCGGGGATACCTTGGGTGCGCTCGAGCACGTCCGTCAAAATGCGGGTGTAAATGTTTTGCACGTCGATCGTGACGAAATCCTGCTGCAGGATCGGGATCGGAAATATATCACGCAAAGAGTCAACGCTGTCTGAGCTGCTGCTCAGGAAACTCAACCAGCTCATGGTTTATACCTCCGGTGTCCAGGACTTGAGTGCGACTCTCAGGGCCTTGGCGGTTTCGTCGTGCAGGCGCTTGGCCTGCTCGAGATCGGCCTCAGCTTTGACCTTGGCGTTGGTTGCCTTGGCCAGTGCCTTGATATTGGTATGGTGAGCGGTGGCGAGGTTTTGCAGCTCGACGGGTGCCTTTTTAAAATCGATCGCCAACGCTAATTCTTTATCCATTATTTGATCCCCCTCGGTTTCCCTTTGATATAGCCGATCCATTCTAGGCACCGCGCCAACGAGTCGGGGGAGTCGTCAAATTCGGCTCCCCATTCGTATTTTATTACCTGATCAGTGTAAGCCTTATCTGATTCACGGCTCAAGTGAATCAAATTGGCGTAAGATCCTGCGGCCATGATCGCCGCGTGCTTGTTTGAGTCTGAATACTTACCCACCACCCCGATTTGGTGAGGTGCCAGCAAGGCGTGTAACTGGTCAATGGGCTGGTTGCCGTGCTTATTGGTTTCAAAGCAAAGCCGCTTTACCCCGCGCTGTTTTAAGATCACCAGCATTTCGTCAACGCAATGATACCAAGGCCGTTTCCATGCCTTGCCGAATACCGCCACCCCATCCATGAGCCCGCGCAGGACAGTGAGTGCCGTATAATTGCCACCGTCCGACGGATCCATAAAGGCCACGCTCTCACCATTGGGATATGCGTCCAGCCATTTGATATTGGCGAAAGGCATTGAGCCCTCGACAGGGACGCGCAAATGATAACTCATCTCAACTGAGACCTTATCGACACCAGCAGCAAGCATGGCCGTCAAGTCTGCGTCGAGCTGAGGGATCGTCCCGTGCGGGACCTCCATTTTTTTAAGGATCGTCCTGAGCTCTGCATAAAGATCGTCGGCATGAGCTGGCTGTCCGATCACCAGGATATTTTTGCAAAGCTTATATGCCTCGTCGTATTTGCGTTTGACGGTCTTACGCATGGCCGGGGAAACGTCCTCCTCGGTCACGGGATCGTCCATGATTACGCGTTTAGGGTGGCGTCCCCGCATTGAGGTCTTGATCGTGATCGCCTCAACTGAGTGATCCTTACCAACCAGGCCTTTGACGCGGATAATATATGCAGAGTTTTTATCGAGCTCGACACCGTTGCTCTCAAGGGCTTTGGCGATCTCCTCGATCAATGCAGCATTGCGCGTTTTCGATTTGGAAATGATCAGGTTGGTTGAGGCCGTTTCCTTATTGAGGTGCAGCTTAGCCTCGCAATTCAAATACAGGTCGTAAGCAACCCCAAGGACCGTCACGTAATCGGTTTTGCCATACCCCCTCGAGCCAAGCAGGAGGCGGGCAATATCCTCGTCAAAGCCAAAGGACCGCATTTGCTCCTGCTGGATAAACGGGAGGGGGTAACCTGAGGCCAAGCTGAATTGAGCAAAGGTCTTTTTGCCATTACCGATCGCCACCAGGTCTGCAGCCATTGGGGGAAACTCAGGCATTCGGTCTGGGTTTTCCTCGGGCATGATCTTTTTATCCAGGTAAATGGCCATGGTCGCAGCACCAGGTCCACCACGCTCAACGATACCAAATTGCGCTTTGCGTAATCGAATTTTGCCGTAAAGCCTCCTTTTGGACCATACCTCCGCAAAAGACTCACCGCGCTCGGCCTGCAGGGCCCTATCGATCGTGTCCACGCTGCACTTAAAAAACGCAGCGATCTCCTCCTGAGTGCATTGAAATGCAACCAGTTGGTCGAATTGATCCCAGTTGATCGGAATGCGAGGCCGGCCAGTCTTTGCCATGGATAAAGGTTATCAGGCTTTGCTTTTTTTGGCGGGGAGCAAGCTGAAAACCACCTTACTTGAGTCCAGGACCAGCATATAGCCGATCGTGAATTCAAGGCTGGGGGAGTCGGTGTATCCCCGTGGCGCGTGCTTATCGGCGGCTTTGTTTTGAGGCTCTGGATCCCATTCCCTCAAAGTGACGGTATCTCCTGGTTGGAAACCACGATCGTTATCGCGCACCTCAAAGGTCTTTGAGCCGTCGGCCACCCGGCAATAATACTGAGGCCAAATTTTGAGCTCATGTTTCAACGTAATCCTCCCCGAGATTTTAAGTCCTTAAACTATAGGGGGGTTGCCAGCAGCACGTCACGCGTGAGGAAAAAGATCACCCAAAAGAAAAAGGCCGTGAGCACCATAGCCGTAAGTGACTCAAGCCATTCCTGATAAGGATCTCGGTAGCTCATGGCTTTTTCCTGCGCTTGGCCCGCGCAATACCGAGTTTGATAATGGCCTGGATTGGCTCCTCGGACTGGTAAGACAGGTCGGCAAGGATTGAAATGATCTCTCTGATATCGCCGATACGGGCCTGCGATTTATGGCCCTCAACCTTTGCGATCCTTGACGCTAATAACCTTGGACTCACTTGGCACCCCCATACTTAAAGGCTCAGGGACAGCAGGATTGGAGTCAAGTCGTGCTCTGCGGGCCTTTCGTCCCCGACGTTTTACCGGGGGTATGCCTTTCATTGCGAATTTAAAGCTGCTCATTTCAAATCCAGCATTCAAGTATACAGGGATCGTCCTGCTCATTGCGCTCAAGGCGCGTGAGTCCCATTTGCTGCATTTGATCTTGGACCGCCGAAAGGTCGGTGGATCGGATATAGCGCAGCGTCGGGCCTCCCGGTGCAAGCCATTTGCGTGCGACGAAAGTCCCGGGAGGAAAGTCGGACGGGTTTTTATACACCACCCAAATGGGGAGTGAGCCGGACCAGGAGTCACTCATGGATATGGTGACTGATAACGCCGTTTTTATTGGCCAAGCAGGGATCAGCGTCGAGCGGGAGGCCCTTAGGCCAAAGCCCGTGCTCTCTCATATAGGTTTCGATCGAGCGCCACATTGCCGTATGAGCATCCTCGACTTTCTTTTCCAGAGCCTCGGCCTCCCGTTGGAAAAACGCCTTACGCTCACGGCCGGCATTCAGCAAATGCTCAACGTGGGGGTGATCCTTGATTATAAAAAGCGGCTCATATCGGCCAGCGTGCCCAGAGCCGCCCATACTACTGAGTAATTCAGCCAGCTCGGGAGGCAACCCTTGCCCGTGCGAAATGCTAATCTCGACGCCTTTGATTTTTTTGCCTTTAAAAAGGCCCTTGAGGAAATCCATATTGCTCCTTTTACCTTTGCCACCAAGGCTCTGGGGTTTCGTCTATTTCAGTTTCAACTGCGGGCTCCTGCAATACGTTGCGATCTCGAAACCGCAGGCGATTATAAAGATCATTCCAGCCCATGCGTAAAGCGATTGCCTCAACGGTGGTGAGCCGAATGGCCACGTCCTTATCACCAGTGCGGCTGAGCAATTCATTGGCGTAATTTGAAATCACGGCTTTCGCTGATCGGCGCTCTCGTCTCATGAGTGATCCTCCCATGGCCTTAAAATAGCACCATTTTTGAGGTCGAGATATTTGCCTGAGGGTTGGCCACCGTCGAGAGTTTCCCATTTTTCGCTTACCATTTTTACGGCGTGACGGCCAACCTTGCAGCACTCCTCCTCAGAGTCGAAAGGGCCTAATTGAAATGGTGGGCCCGCTTGCTTTTCGCCGGTCAAATCCCAAATGGAAATCTCATAAAACCATTTGCCGTCCATTCCTTGCCCGGGCTCCGCTTGGCCTGCGCGGCCTCGAATACGAGGGATCATTGAGGGGCCTCGCTCCCGCAGACGAAACAGTTCTTCGAATGGATACCCCGATAACCGCAGTGTTCACATTTCCAGCGTGATCCAAATAGCAATATCCAAATAGCCTTGATCATATCAGACTCGCCAAATTATCGGGCTGAGTGACGGCAAGCACCTTGGATAAATCAAATTGGCGCTGTCCATGGGTTGGCGTCTTGGCCCAGCCATGGGTGACGACGTGCTCGAAAAGCATCTTTTCCCTGCGCACGTCGGCCAAGCAATAAGTCACGACCTCACCACGACGGCCGTCACGCCACATTTTGGGAGCCAATGCACCGTCCTCGGTTTTCATAAAGCTTGATCCAAAGGTTGCTGAAAGGTGATCGTCGAGCCTCATGCCCTTTGGAAAACGCTGAGCAGGAGTCCAACCAATCGCTTTGCGAGAGTATTCCAATAAATCGTAATGATTTAGCTCATCGTCTGGCAATAAATCGCCACCCTGAGCGCGGATTAGAGCATTATCAAAACCAAGGATATTGAAACCCACGATCAAATCAGCATCGTTTAGGCGCTGAGCCATGGATTGGATATCGTCTTTGAAATAAACTCCCCAGTCCCCCGTGAAATAATCAAAAAGGCAACCCACCGAAAAGCCCATGAGGTCCTTTCGATCCCAAGTAACCGGACCAGCAACGTCGTTTTCGATTTCGCAGTCAAACACGACGATATTTTTACCCTCAAGCATATCAATCCCCCTCAACTTGGCCCTTCTCGGCCTCGGTTAAACTTTCAAACATGATCTCAATCTCAGCGGCCTGCATTTCGTCGTAAGGAGCATTTGCCAGCATCGTGCATAAAGAGTCGTATTGCGCTTTGGTCAACTTGCCCGGGGTGCGCTTTACCTTTGCCATGGAGTAAATCCTAATTGCCTCGGGTTTCCAGCCCATGCCGTTACCGATCGCATAAAGCCTTTTGAGCATCGCAGGCGTTGGTCCTGGTGGTGGAGAGGGGGGTGCTTTTGGCTTTGACTGGGGAGGCGGAGCGGCTGAATTTTTGGTCTCTGGCTTGGTGACCGCAGCATTTCCGTCGTCGTCCTCATCGCCGGCAACGAAAAGGAGGGATTGCGCTGCATACCGCTTTGCGTAAGTCGTGGCGCTCCCAAGGCCCTGCATATCCTGCTTGGTGAGGATCAACTCAACCCTGGATTTGAGCCATTGGCCGCTTGAGTGCGTGATCAAACTCTCAACGACGTATTTGGTGCCCTCGTTTTCAACGGCCTGGATCAGCATGAGGCCGTGTTTCATTAGGGAGGGCTTGGACTTTTCAATGGTAATGGCCAAATCGGCGTATTTGGATTTGAAATGTGGATTGGTCCGGTTGAGCGGTATTGACTCAATCTCACCCAGGGCCTTGCTCAAGGCCGTAAATAGCTCAGTGACCTGCTCGGAATGCTGCATTGATCCCCCGTCGTTTCATATTTTTGGCACCCTGCAATTGTAAATTGCTGGACTTGAATACGGATATTTTGGGGAGGTGTCAAGGGTGCCAACCGGGGGAGGTAAATCTCTCCCCGGCCGACGAGTGAGAGATTGAATACACCAGGCGTTATAAAAAGCAAAAAAAAAGCCGAGGGTTGACGCCTCGGCTATTTCCAAATTTCAATCTAAAGTGCGACCTCTGAGATTGAGCATTTGCCCTTACTCTTTTCTATCAAATGCCAACCCCAGAGCAAGCCAAAAATAGCACCGGGACCGTGAAAGTAACCACCCGTGGCGAGAGCCATGGACAGAGGGGACAGGGTATCTGGGGAGGATTGATCACCGGCCACCAATATCGTGAGCTGATCAGTCTGGTAAAATCGGGACCGTCAAAGGACCGAGTATCACTTGGCACCGACCAAATAAGGGCCAAGCGGGAGGCCTGCTGCTGTTTTTGATATAGGGGGGAGGAAACTGGGAGATAAATCCCCCTTTTGGCTCTGGGATAATCGTTTCAGGATGAGACGACAGTAGCTACTGCTTTGCCTTTTTCCGATCGCTCTAGGCCGCTCGGCCTGCTCACCGGACTTCGTGTCCGGTCGAGCCCTCCAAAATACCCCCTGCAACCCTCAAGATTTCGGACCAAAGACCGATAAGACACCATGCGGCTTAAAACATGCAGTTGTTGTAAACGCGATCTCAAGACGACTCAGGTCAAACGTATTGGCCGGGACGACTCATTGGGTGTCGATTTTTTATACGTGAATTGCAAATTTTGCGGCTCAACCTTGGTGGTGGCCAGAAAAGGATCAAAATGAAACAGCTAATTTTGGCGATCTTTGCTCTCTCTGCAATTGGGTGCGCAACGACTCAGCAGCATCGATGGGAATGGGACGTAAATACGGCTGATAAAGCCAAGATTGACCAGGCCAATGTGGACGACGGTGAGTGCAAAAATTTCGCTTACAGGTCAAGCGTGGCGGGCTCCAAATACACTGAGCTGGATATCCATATCAGTTGTATGCAGCGCAAAGGTTATAAACTGAAAAAGGTAATGGTGGGTGGCTGAAATGATAAGCGGGAAACTCTATAAAAACGATATAGGCCGCTGGGAAATCGTGGATGAGGGTGCCCACCGTGAGGGAGTTTTACGGTGCCAATTGACCTCAGGGGACGTATGCGAGGTGCTGGTGGGTGGCAATTGGATACGCACCAGGATTGAATGTGGTTGGGACGACACCAAAAAGCTGTCTCAATATTACGCGACTGTCCCCGGTATAAAATTATACGAGGGACAGCCAGCCAGAGTTGATTAGCGAGTGCCTGAGGATCCGGAGCCACCAACCTTGAGGTGGGGATAAACCTTTAAGACCTCACCCATTGAAACCAATTGACCGTCGGGCCAATCGTTGGACCAACGCGGGCCCGTCACCAATGTATCCCCCGCTCCCGAGAGATCAGTCCTTGCCACGCAAAAGCGATTGCCACGGTTGCCGTCCAAGGTTGCTGCGATCTTTTTCTTTTCGTCGATCCAATAGAGGAAAAAGCAGACGTGACGGCCGCCACCTTTATGCTTGATATCTAGCGTGCAACCAAACCAAAACGGTGACCGTTTACCCCATTTCGAATGCGACGCAGCTCCCGCAGTCAATCCCTTTACCGGAATATTTGAGCGCCGTAAGACAGCCGTGCAGCGGATCGAGCACCATGCGTGACGGTTGCCAACCAAGGTTTTATATCCAGGGAGTCCGACGTTTTTCCATTCGGGCACGTATCGTTTATTGAGCTCGGGATCGGACTCATGCCGGCCAAGCAAATCCATATCGAGTCCCATCCAAGGCGCTCCGAAATATCCACCTGCAGGACTTGGACGCGTGGGCAAATCCATTACTTTTTTAGGGACAGCAACGATCGTGAAATCATACTTATCGGTTTCCTTTTCAGTCTGAGGACCGTAAGTGCCGGTGAGCGAAAACTTTGGCGAGGTGCCGGCCTCATTCATTGCTTTTTGCAAAAGCTTATTAAACTCTTTTTGTTTCATTTATCCCCCCTTAAGGAATAGGTGCCATTTGCAGGGCCTTATCGACCGTCAAAAATAGACCGTCGGCGGCTCCCTGAATTTGTTTGCATTGAGCGTATTGGCAATTTGATTGGATATCACCACGCAAAAGTTTCCAGGACTCACTGGTCAAAAAGATTGCCTTGGAAATGATCTTATCGCACTCGGCTGCGGAGTATCGCTTTTCAACCCCGCTCATTACCTTGATCTCAAAGCATTCCCGTGACGCTGGGAGCCTGATCATAAGCGGGAAATCACTGGTCCGAAATGTGGTGCAAGCCTCAAGACTGAGTGATACGGCCAAAACGGCGAAAAGCTTTGATAACCTCATCGTCAATCCCCTTTTTTTGAGCATCGGTAAGACCGGGGATTTTGACTTTTTCGAGTGCCTGATCAAAGGCCTTATCAAATCTCGATTGATCGATCTCCCCAGCCACGTAAATCGCACCGAGGTTGATTATCAGCAGGCCACGGTTGGCCAGCCATTCACTTAAAAAACCAGCAGCAGCGTCGAAAACGGGTTTAAACGGGGAGGCAAGTATCCATGCTCCCCAAGCGGTGCCGGCAACGACTGCAGTCAATGCAGCCGTGCCCGCTCTGCGGATACCAGGGAAATCGTATTTCCCTTTGAGAGCCATATTAGCCCGGCTGGCCGTCGATCTTATCGACCATGCCCTTGATCATGGGCTCGATCACTGCCACTGCGGGCAGGCCAAGACCTTTGACCAAAGCGTTGGGGTGGATTGCCAAGGAGTCCTTGGTCCAACCAATAACCTCGTCGGCAACGATTTCAGCCAAGCCCTCAACGGCTTGCAGGCCTTTGGCTTTCAGGCGCTCCTCAAGAACTTTAAAATCAAAAGGTTTTTCCATGCATATCCCCCATGCGTTTGAATTTATCTATATCCAGACGGATTGAATGTAAGTCGTCCTCTATAGTCTTAAACCTTTGCTCCCCTTGAGCAAATGAATTCGAGATCGTTTCGTTGAGCAGGCGTAATTGCTTTTTGAGGCCTCGGACCTCGAGCCAAAGGACCAGGAATATGGCCAAGTAAGCACCGAATTTGACGAGATTGCCCTCACCAAGGGCTTTGACCAATTCAATTGCGAGATACGATCCTAAAGCATCCATGCTTTTCCTTAGTTATTGAGCGGGTAAACTTCCCAGTGAACGTCACGGTTGCCCACGCTTGTATTGGCATCGGCTTTGATCAAATTGCTGGACGGGGTTGCGGTGATCGCCTGCTCATACATCAACCGTAAGCAGCGTTGAGATCCACCAGTTGAAAAGGTAAAGGTCCCGCAAACTCGGACGGGCAAATAAACTGTAAATGCGGCACCATTGGCCGCTGCCGCTGAGGGCACTCTAGATTTACCCTCTTGAGTGACGACTTGAGCATTGCAGGCCGTTTCGACAATTTGAAAAGTTGTAATGATCGCGCTCGAGCTAGAATTACCCATTTCGTGACCAAACTCCACGCACGCGCGCGCGTCACCTTTCCAGCCACCAGGGGGAGTAAATGCGACACCGATCGACTCGGTGCCAGCCGAGCAGGTCGTGCCCGAGGGTGCGTTGGTCGAGGAGCAAGGGATTTGCGCGGTGATTACTTTGGTCCCTGAGCCCGAGTTATTGGTGAGAGTCAATCCACCGTCGAAAAGGCCAATGTAAGCCGATTGAGCCGAGGTCCCCAACGACGGGGAGCCTCCTGAAATATTGGCGTCAACCCGCCAACGGACAGGACCGACTTGAGCCTGAGCAAGGATCGGGAAAAGCAGAGCAAAAATAAAAGTAAACTTTTTCATTATATCACCACCCAGTTAGTGCCGTCGGACATGATCCTAACAGACTCGAATTGATTATAAAGCGTCAACGTCGTTTCCCCGTCTATAGTTTCGGTCGAATTGGCGTCAATGGTCACGACGTTGGCCGAGGAGTCGATTTTTTTAATTATAAAAACTCGACCAGTGAGCCCGCTCGAGGCGGGGAGTCCCAACGTAAAACCCCCGCTGGTTGCGTCGGCAAGTATCACGTCGTCACTTGCTGAGAGCAAATCGTATCCCGCAGTTTTGCTGGCCACATTAAATTTTGCAACGGCACCAGCGAGCATATTGGTCCTGGTCAAAATGTAAGTGAGCATTTGCAGAGCGGTAAATCGATAACTCTGGATCGCGTTATCACCGGGAATATTCAAACTCCCCGTGACCGCATCGATCAATTGCAATTCAGTGATTTTTTTATTGGCCATTTTTTTACCCCTCGCCCACGGTCAAGCTGATTACAGTGTAAATGCCAGTTGGGACCATTTCAAAAAGCATTTGCTCGAGCTCATATTGCGACTCAAAACCTTTGACTGTCTGGAAAACGATTTGGTCTCCCTCATCGTCAACCACGTTATCAAATACGTAAGCGTTATCCTCGATATACCGAGCGACAAATGGTGAGAGCTCAACCCCTGCAGCAACGATATCGATCTCAAGCTTGCCCGGTGCCGGGACCGTGAAAGTCACTTCAACGTCCGAACCAAAGATATTTTGGAAAACGGTCAAGTACGACTCGAAACTCCCCGCCACCAAAAAGGAGTCAAAGATCGTTGAAAAGCTGGTGCGAAAAATATCTCTCGAAATCGCATTGGAAAGGGGTGAGAGAGCATTATCGTAAAGTACCTCACCCAAAATAAAGCACTCATATGCATCGGCGAAAAAGTCGTCCTTTTCCGCAGACAGGAGATCCAGCACCGGAGCGGCTGAATTATAATATTTCAATTCAGTGGCATCGCCTTTGAAATACTGAGGCATTTAGTTTTCCACCAACTCAATGTTTTCAAGCACCACGTCGAAAAGATCGTTGTACTCGGCATCGTAAACCGTGCTGTACCAGTTTCCCCCAGCGTCGTCCGACCATTCCAATAAAATGCTTGAGGCCCACGGCGCGTCCACAATTGAAAAATAACGCTGAGGCTCAAAGTTTCGACCGAGCTGATACCGCTCGTTGATATTGGCCAGCAAAGCCAATTTGGTGTCGTCGGGATCGCCAACCACCACCTGGTTATTTTCCGAAAGGCTGACCGTCAATCTCAGGAGCACGGCAATTCGGTTGGGGAGGTTATATTTAAAATCAAAGCTTTGGCCATTTGAGAGCGTAATCGTCCCAATCTCAGTGCCCTGAGTGACCGCACCGGCAACCGTACTGTTTTTTATGATCTCGAAAAGGTCGTCTCGGATATCGTCGTAATCCTCGTCCCCCTCCTCGAGCTCAACCCCACCCAAAAGCGTTGCAGCCGAAACCGCAGCACCCACGTTGGTATCATTATCGGTGTAAACCAAAGCGATATCATTGCCACCCTCACCAACTGCAAGGGCTCGAATATAAACCACCGCGTCAATGGCCCATGCCTCAACCAAGGCTCCGGCCGTGGCGTGAGCGTTGATTTGAGCGGCCAAGGAGGTCGCTGTCGCTGCGTTGGACGTTGCAGCCTGGAAAGTGCCCGCACCAGGGGTTGCGGCTCCTGCTTGAGCCGTAAAGGCCGTTGCACCGATCGTAATCGAGTCGTCGGTCCCTGAGACCAGGTTGGCGTATGAGGAAACGGTGACCGTGCCTCGAGCGTGATTATCGATCACGTCAACGCAGACGTGAATTTTGCCGGCATCCCCATCCACCATGGGCTTTACCGAGGCCACGTATCCCTCAGCTCCAAGCTTTTCGATCAGCCCGGGGTTGGTCACCACGGGACGGGAAATGCGGGCATTGATAAAATCGAAATAGGACTGCAGCTTGATAAAAATCTCTGAGGTCTTGACCTCGTTTTCCTGCAGCCTTTGAGCCAATGCATAAAAATACTTATATGCATTGGTGCCAACGAAAGTTTCGGTCGTGTAAGCCGGATCCAGGTTGAATTGAGTATTGATATAGCCCATGAGGCTGTCCATGATCGTGCTGATATCGGCCGGGACGTATCCGTTTTCCTGCGAAAAGCTCATATTACCTCGCCACCATGCCCGTGGTGTTTTCCTGCGGGCTAAGATTGATTACATAATTTGAAAACAAAGCCTCGAGGTCGGTGGCCAAACTCGCCACATTGATCCCCCAGCCAGCCAAAATTTGAATTAGATAAGCCCTGAAACTCGCGTCCTGAAACTGGATCGACTCGGTGAGGAAATACCTGAGATCAATCCCCCCCTCGGGCCAATATTCAAGGGCACCAAGCTGGACCGATAAAATATTGGCCGCACGCTCGGTCTGAGTGTCGTAGGTCTGCATCCCGCTTGGGGTGAAATCGACGATATCGATCATTTCAATTGCTCCTTAGTCGCCTCGAGCTGCGTTTTCATCGTCTGCAGCATCGTGATCGCAGCGGTCTGTCCACCAGGGGATACAGTTACAGCATCGAGCCCGGTGGCGATCGTGGCAATTTGATTTATGATCGTGACCAGACTTTCGATCAGTGCCTTGATATCGGCCGCATTCGAGGTGAGGTAATTGGCCTTATCCCCCTCCAAAAGGAGGACGCCGTTGCTTGCCTTTTTCCCCTCACTCAAAACCACCGCGGCCGGGACCGTCTGTCCCTCGGCCATTACCACCCCTGCAGCACTGCACGTTGCATTTAAAATCTTAGACATATGATACCCCTGAGTAAAGCCAGCGGAGTGTATCGCGGGAAAACCAGGCCGAATAATCCTTTACTCTGTCCCCATCGTCCGTAAGGGAGCCCGGCAATATCAGTCCATTTGAAATGAAACGATTGCCAGCCAACTGTATCACCACGCGCTGGGTGATCGAGGCGATGGGCACGACTAATCCAGTGTCGAAATTATAAACGACCTCATTGGCCTCAAAGACCTCCCAAGGCTCCCCTGCAAAGGTCTTGGTGGCGGGGTGCTCGAGCATGGTTTTGCCGGCCAAAGAAAAATTGGGAGCATCCACCAAAGCCTCAAAGGTATATGCATCGCGCCATGGCACCAGGGACAGCCCGGTGAGGCTCATAAAGTCGGAAACTTGGCCGACCTTGGTTTCCTGAAATATGAAAAAGCCGTGCAGGCAATTCAGTCTCATTGATACCCCTCAACGCAGGCCTGGATTGACTCAGCCGCGCAACGGGCACCCTCGAAATGGGCCTCAGTGCCGGCCATATCCTCGTATCCTGTCGAGCTCTCTGCGCAAAGGTCACCATAAAGATCCACCTGAGCACTCACGCACTGATCCAGATATAGATCATGGCTCACCCGTGAGCTCTCAATGGCCCACCAGCCAAATGTGATCCCCAAATAGATCACCACCAGCTCGATCACACGGCCACCCCAAGATAAACGTCGTCGTCCTCATCCACGTAAATGGCCCGGTCGTCCATTTCAAAAGGGTTGAGATCGTTGAGCTCAAGCGAAAGGAATACGTCGTCGTAAAGCATCCCCACGGCCACGCCTTTGGTGACCAGGATTTCCTTTTGGCCAAAGCCCTCGAGGTTGAGGGTATAGGTCTTTGAGGCCAGTCCAAGGGCCTCAAATTCGGTGCGGTTGAATATCTTAAACCAACGATACTGCATTATCCCCCCGGAATGGTGCCAACTGCACCAGGCACGACAGGCACCTCATTTGGCTTGGTGGGGTTTTTACTCCCCTTTGAGATGCTTATTTTTATGGCAAGTTTATCAGTGCCCTCAACGGTCTCGGTTGAAAACGAATGCAATACCCCCCGGAAAACCGTGGTGGCTCCATATAGGAAACTGATCGCGTATTCCTTTGAGCTGGCCTTTTCATAAACCACGTCGATCAAAGACGACAGGAGGACCAGCGCAACCGAGTTGGCCTTGCCCTCGATATTGACCTCAACGCTCGATTGAATGCCCTTTTGATTTACGTCGGGGGTTGAGCCGTCTGATTTGGTTTCGGTATCAGTCTCGATATCAACGCTTTTGCCCGTGCCTGCGATCACGATATTGAAAAGCTGCTCACTCAAATAGACCGGTATGGGTGGCTGCTCGATCACGGTGGGGATTTGCGAGATCACCGGGACGCGGGCAAGCGATTGACCAACCGAGGAGGCCAGCTTTGAAAACTGAAAAATGATTACGGGATCCAGTCCACCAAGCATCTAGTCGTCCTTTCCACCAAATAGCCCGCGCACTCCGCGCACCATTGGCGATTTCATAAAGCGGTCAACCGCTGCGGTCATCTTATCAAGGAATGGGAGCAGCTTGCCGATTAGGTTTCCGAGCAGAGCCACGCCCTGATCGACCAGGGCAAAAATCTTTTCGGCCGATTGAGATATTGCCGCCAAGTCGTTATAACTTTTGATCCTTTGGTTTTCACGATCAAGGGCCAGTTGCTCGGACTTATCGCGTTGACGGATCATGCCCTCATTGATCACCCCGGCCTTGCTTACGAGGTCGCGGTTTTCCCGGCCGGCCGTAAGGGCTGAGGCGAGATCGTTTAAGTCGGCCAATTTGGTGATCGAGTTGGTGAGTTTTTCCGAGGTCACCTTATCAATGCCCGTGCGCTGGACGACTTTGGTCAAGGCTGCGGGATCGCCAATCGTCTGCAGGAAATCAGCGACTTTGAGGATTTGCTTTTCCCCAAAGACCTGCTGCTGGACGAGGACCTGCTGATTCTTTTCCATTTTGCTGAGCTGCTGGATAAAGCCGAAAAAGGCCTCAGCGGTATCAGCTTGGCCAACGAAATTTTTGACCGAATTATTGGCCGGATCGTCGGGATTGGCTTGAGCCGCAGCAACCGCGCCCTGAAACTTGGTGATCAGGGTAAATAGGTTTTGCTGATCCATGCCCGTGGCTTTACCGAGGGTGATCAGCTTTTGGAGTTTCCCGGCCGTCGTATTGAATTGGTTGGCGTTGGTGGCCAAGTCGTCCGATGTATTGAGCGTTTTATCAATGGCCTCCTGCACTTCTTTGAGGGGGTTGAGCAGCTTATCGATCAGACCAATGGCAATGCCCGCGATCCCCCCACCTTTGAGCGCAGCCACCAGCCCCTTACCGAATGATTTGGTCAATTTGGTAAAGCGGGATTGCAATGCGTTTTGCATTGCCTGCAGGTCCTTGGGATCAAGCTTTGGAATGATCTTTAAGATTTCACTAAACACGGCGTCGATCCCCCTTTTGCTTTTCGATCAAGTGCATGAGGTCCTGCTCTCTGAGTGCCTCGTAAAATGCCAAATTGATCGCGTCGATCAGATATAGATCGGGGTGCCTGGTAAAGACTCCTCGGATATCAACCGAAAAGTTTTTCAGTTTTTTTTTTCGGATGCACTCAAAAAATTTGGCTCTAAGGCGGCGATTGCCTGAGTGACCGCGTGAATGATTTCCATAAAATCATTGGGATCAAGACTCGAGGTGTTTTCCCTCGTAAAGGGCACCCCATTTTTATCGGCTGCAAATTTGATCAGAGCGTTGATCTCATCGCGCTCGAGAGTCACCATGAGCACGGCCTGTCTTACGATCTTTTGACGATCCTCGACAGGCATTTGCTCAACGTGATCAAAAAACTCCTCTAGGGTTTTGCCCATATACATTGGGAGCATCTTTAAACCAAACAAAAGCTTGATATAAGATTGCAGCGCCCAGTAAGTATCTGGCCCTTTAAGGGGGAGGATCTTAATCACCTTTATGGACCTCACTCAGGTCAAAGCTTTCGAATTCAAGGCTTACCTGCATACTCTCGGACGTGTCGTTGAGAGTGAGCTGCTGGGGACGATTTGAGAGTACGGCGTTTTTGGCCATTTTGCTCGAGCCGTCACTGCGGGAAATCGCATAAACCTCAAGGCGAGTCTGAGCGGTAAAGGCGCTGTCCAAGACACCCTTTAAAGCGGCGCTCATATTCATAAAGGGCATGGTCCATTTTTTAGGATCGCGTATGCCGTCTTTGAACGTAATGCCGACTTTGTTATTGGGGTTGTTTCCCCGGGTGAGCCGGTTGCGCTCAGGGTCCTCGATATTGACCTCAACCACGTTGGGGATCTCGTAAGCAACCCCGCTCACTTTGATACCCACGTCGCAATCGTAAAGTTTAAAAATCATTCTGTCCCCCGTTTAAGATTGAGTGAGTTGACCAGCGATACGCCAAAGGGCACGCGGAGTCGGGACGGCAATTCGGCCGGCCGCAACGAAATTATCCTCCTCGAGAGTTACCCTTACGGTGCCCTCGGTGATCCAACCCTTGCCCACGTATCCGGGGTTGCCGTTTTCCAATCCGTCGCCGTCGATAACCTTTTGCAGCTCATCCTCAAGCAGTGCTGCTTGGGTGAGAGTGTAAGCCGGTTGGTTGGCCGAAACGTATTGCAGGCCTTTGCTCTGCAGGTCGATCTCAAGATTTCGAATGATATAGGGAGCCGTGATCGCCTTGCCACCGCAGGCCAAAAGCGCCAAGCGGTTGCTGAATTCGTCGTCACTGATCACGAAACTAATCTTATCGTCGAAAAGCAATTCAGCCACGCCAAGGGTATCCACGTCGTCGGCAAAGGGCATGGTGATATATTGCTGGTTTTTCCAATCGAGCGTATTCGAGAGCAGCTTACCAAAGGCATACATGAGGTTTTTGCCATTGGTCGTGCCAGCCTCATAAAACGCGCAACGGTTTTCAATCGCGGCCTGAGTCGCGAGGAAATCTTTATCGTTTGAAACGACACCGGTCACGCCGTCAAAGACACCAAGGAAAAGTCCGTCGCCACCAGCCAAAAAGCCAGCACCCGAAACCGATGCACCAACCGTTGCGGTGCCCTCATCGGAATACTCAAGGGCAATATCGTTGCCTGCAGAGCCCGAGTCCAAAGCCGTAATGGTCACGACAGCGCCAACGGCCTCAGCAAGGACCAAATCTTCAAGGTCTGCGTGAGCGTTGATTTGAGCAGCCAACGAGGTTGCGGTTGCATCGTTGTTGGTTGCAGCTCGGAAAGTCGCAGTGCCCAGAGTCGCAGCACCGGCTTGAGCAACGAAAGTCACGTCCCCGACGGTGACGGTATCAAAGCCTGCGTCAATTAGATTGGCGTATGAGCTGATCGTCACCGTGCCCGAGGCTGCGGTGTCGTTTATATCGTCTTTATCGAAGTCGCTCGAAATGAGCAGAGTGAAAAACAAGTTGGCCGAGGCCTCAAGATAATCAGACAGGTAAAGATCGTTTACCGGCATGATATAAACCCGGCTCAAGCCACCTGCAAGGAGCTGCTGAGCCTCGGTGTTATCGGTGATCGCTGCGATTTGCGCGTTGGTCGTGCAAAGCACCGGAGTCCCGATCGTGCCCATGTATCCCCCCTTGGGAGATACCACCACGCAGGCCTGTCTCAGGAATGCAGTGGATGCTGCGGGAGTCGGATTGATCGCCGTGATTTTAAAAAAGTAATCAAGCAAAATTTTTGCCATTTATTAGCTCTCCTCGACAGTGGTGGTCACACTGGTAATCGTACCGGTGGGTGGATCAAATTGGCTATTGAAAAAGTATGTGAACGAAAACCCTCGTTGCACCAGGTCCCGATACCGCTGCGTATTGCCCTCGATATCGAAAAAAAACAGGTCTTTGGTCAATGTGGCCGGAGCCCTCGCAATGGCCTTTGCGAAAAAGCCAAATGGCATCGCCGAATGCTTTTGAAATATCACCGCATTCCCGGTGGCCATGCCCATCGCCTTGCCGTCTTTGATCGAGTTTTTGCAGTCCTCAATCTCAATGAAAAGGACGTTTTGCTCCCGAGACTCACCAGGCGTATCGTAAGTGACCTTATCAACCCCGAATATGGCTTTGAATTTATCGATCAATTCCTGCTCAAACACGGCGCTTTACCCTTGCCCTGATCGCTCGAAACATTTGGCCAGTGTCAAAAAGGTGGCGATCAAATCCCTTGGCATCGGCCGTCCCCGGTTTATTGGGACCGTACTCATGCTTGAGGATGGGGTTTCGCACGATCGCCTGCAATAAGTTTTCGAGCCGCTTTATGCTCGACTTGCCCGACGTGACCATTTTTAAAAACTCGGCCGTAAACTTGAGGATCTCTGAGTTTCGCTCCTGAAAGGGACGCTGCAGGATATTGATATTGAGCCGTTTCATATTCTCAACCAGGACTTGCCCGACAGAGAGAGAGCCTTGCTGTCTTGAGGTCCTGCGCACGGGCCCACCTGCGTAATTTTTGAGCTGCGGGGGATCAAAGCGGCCGGTCACCACGGGATCCATGTGAGGCTTATCGTCGAAAACGCCCACCTCGAAATTATATCGCTCAATGCGGCCTTGCAGTTTTTTACCCCAAGACTTGCCGAGCTCTAATCTCATTCGAGGACGCTCCCCAAATAGATATTTGATTTGGCGGTTGAGGCTGCAGCCACGTCGAGTCCCTTGGCTTTGAAAAAGGCCACCAATCGATCCTGCATGGTGCTCACGGCGTCACGGCTGGTGAGCACTGCGGCCAAGGCATCGTAAGCGGCTTGGTTATATGTATTGAGCGTGAGCAGGCTGGTGTCGATCCCAGCATACTCCCCGTCGGTGAGGGACGAGGTGCCGATAAAGGCATAAATCGCATTGAGCCAATCCCGCATTGAGCCTCCAAATAAAAAGGGCCTAGGCTGTAAAACCTAGGCCCTACGCCTTTGTTCTAAATCAATCTCTCGGGCTTACGCTCCGAAAGTATGAGGCTTGCGGATAACACCTTTATACGCAAGGACCTCAACCATGGCCGAGCCCATGATAAAGTTGTGCCAGACTTCCATTGCGCGGGCATCAACACCTTGATCGGCCAGCTTGGGGAAAGTCGTGTAATGCAGCATGAGCTGATCCAAGTTTAGGATCATGTATCCGTTGGCTCCCGACGGAGTAACTTCGGTCGGCAATTCAGCCAACGAGTAATTTCCACCAATGGCCTGAGCCAAAGATGAGCGGAAATTGACGCCGTTTTCATACATACCGCAAAGTTTCAGCAGCATGGTTTCGCCGTAAAACACGACGACCTTACGGCCGGCGACGGTATCGGCTTTGATCTTTTCAGCCGATACACTCGCGTGCAATGCAGGCAAGTGCCCACCGGTTGCGGCCAACTCGCTCGAGCTCTCGAGTAAATAGTTGGGGTCAGCAGACCAGTAAAGACCGTTATTGATCATGGTCGAGGCGCTGGTGCCCTCACCCAGTAAAACCAGGTCGTCCATGAGTTTATTGTTTTCGTCCAAAACCTGCTTTACCACGTCCTCGTTTTGAGCGCGGTCTTGCAAAGTCGATTGCACGAATTGGCTGGCCAAAAAATATTTTTTGAAAGTCTTGGACTTTTCGACAGCCGAAATTTGGTGGATATGGGTGTCTTTGGCATTGTAATGCTGGTTGCGGATATTTCCGACAGCCTCAAGCCGTTTGAAATTCAGCTTACCTTGCACCTCGGGGTAAGCCTTGGATTTGCCAAGGAGCGTTTGCCAAAACGGCTGATACGTCGGAACGTAATCGGCCATTACCTCGTCTGTGCTGCGCAAAACGATTTTGTTTGTGCTCATTTACTCTGCTCCTTTGGCTTTACCTGTAAATTTATGAAACTTTGGGTGCGATTGAAAGTCAAGATCGGCTTGGCTGGACTTCTTTTCCTGAGCCTTTTCGGCTTTGGATTCCCAACCGGCCATATGCTCTTGATACGGAGTCTTTGGCTTTTCGGCCTCAGGCTCCGGCTTATGATCGCCGGGGTGGATTACGTGATCCACCGCCTCAACGATCTTTTCGACGACGGTTTTCTTTTTACCACGGGCCATGCTTACAGGCCTCCCTGCATATCGACGATCACCGCAGCAACCTCAGAGCCGTCCTCGGCAATCCCTGTCTTGGGAGTCGCCACATAAACCGCATCCGAAACCGTGCTGATACCAGACATGGCAATATCGGCCTTGCCGGTAAAATCATTGATATACATTTTTGCACCGACAGTGACGTAAGCAATATCGTCAATATCGTTTGAGCCACCAGCCAAAGCCGCTTGCTCAACCGTTGCACCGTCACCAGTGCCGAGCTGCTCATATGTGGTGGTGACGTTGTGACCAACGCCTGCGCCCTCAACGACTGCATAAAGAGTCACGATTGCTGCATTGGCAACGGCGTAAACCTTAGTGCTGGCTGTCGCGTGTCCATTGATTTGAGCGGCCAATGAGGCTGCTGCAAGCTCAGTACTGGTGCGCGCGTCAAAGGTGGCTTGGCCAAGGGTTACGGCGCCGTCGGTGGCCGTAAACGCAGTCCCGCCGATCGTAATCGTATCGTCGGTGCCTGCAACCAGGTTGGCGATATTGGTGATCGTTACCGTGCCGGACGATCGCAAAAGGCTTGCTAAAACAGGCACGCGGAGGCCTGCACGCTGGACAGCGGTCTTTTTATGATCGGATAAGGACTTGCCTCGGGAAACCCCGATACGCATCCCCGCTGATTTCAAAAGCGAGAGCAGGCCCGTTGAGGCCAAGCTTACAACTGATCCAGCCGGGAAATTGGCCGGATCGTCGTTGAAATTATCGATATCTTTGACGTTGCTCCCAGCGCCCGCCAAGGCAACCTTGGTTGCGTCTTGGCTCATCTTATAACCCGCCCGGGAAATCGATCAGAGCAGCGCCGTCTGCGATTGCCACGCCGTCCTCGTCGTAAGCCGTCAAGACAGCCGAGCGATAAACCGCGTTGACCGCAGTGCCAGAGCTCACGGCCATTCCGGTCGTGGTGGAGATTTGCACCTGAGCACCAACCACCGGGGTAAAGCCATTGGTCAAAAGGATCGGGATCAAAAGGCCGCGACGTGCAACCGTCACTCGGCCCATATCACTGAGCGATCGGCCCAGTGAAATGCCCAGTTTCGAGCCGTCGGCCGAGGCCAACGAAAGGGGGGTGCCGTCGTCGTCCAAGTGAACGCAAAGACCGGCTTTGAAAGTCGCCTCAACTGCAGGCCAGCTATCCGAGTCCATTACATTTGACTTGTGAGATCCCATGTAAACTGTGGTTGCGCTGTGGCTCATTCTTTATCCCCTAGGTAATGTTTTTTAGCTGCTTTGAGCATCTTATCAGTCAATGCCTTTTCGGCGTCGGTCTGATTTTTGGGATCAACTTGGAGCTGCTTAGCCCTTTCGACTTTTCGCAGGGTTTCAAGCGTCGGCTCGAAAACCATTGAGTACATGCTCTCAATTCGATCTTGCTTACCATTTTTGGTGAGTTTTAAAAAATCTTCAACCTCATTCTTTTGAGTCTGAGTCAAAAGGTCGAGATTTGACTGGATCGAAAAGAATTCTTTGACGATCTCGACCTTGATCGCGTTGGCCTTATCAATTGCCGAGTCGTACTTTTCCTTATCGGCCTGAGCAAAGACACCCTCAATGGTCGGGGGGAGTAAGCCTTGGTTGGCCTTTACAAAATCCTTTGACGCATGGACGAAACCGATTGCTCCCTCAAGCGACTTTTCCCGCTTGGAGGCGGTTTCCTTATCGGCCAACTCTTTACGTGCTTTATCAGCAAGGGTTGGATCGGGAGGCGGTGGATCGTCTTTTTTGGTGGCCTTTTCCAGGTCGGCTTTAAGCTTGGCCAACTCATCGTCCTTGGCCTTGGATCCACCCTCAAGGGCTTTGAATTTATCGAGCTCCTCCTGGCTGATCTCGGGAGGTGGACACATATAGGCCCGGGTAAAAAATGGATCGGCATTGCGGATATCCAAAATCCGGTTTCCAAAAAAACGTGATCTCATATCGTAAAACTCCTTTTGGTTATCAGCTCAATTCGAGCTGGGTTTCGTCTGTTAAAATTTCAACTCCGCATTTGCAACCATACTCGTCGCCGGGCTCAACGCCGTCAATGCCCTCACCAATGATATAGACTTTCCCGTAATTGGCCTGGTGCTCCGGTCTCGGCTCATCGGCATCGCTGGGGAGCCACCTTGCACGCTGGCCCGCATACTTATCCTTGATCCCCTGGTGGACCTGAAACACCACCTCGTTTTGGACGCGCTGGACCAATTGCTTGGGATCACCAATGATCGTTTTCTTTTCCTCGGTGCCGGCCGACTTTTCAAAGCCAGCATCCACCACGGCCTTGGCAACCCGCTCCTTATATCCGAGCAGGGTATTGCGTGCGACTTTGCCGAGGGATTTTTTATCGACGGGAAACTCCTCAGAGCCAATGGTGGCAAGGATCGTGCGCTTGACCGAAAAGTTACCGCTCACCATGCGTTTGATCTTTGCCTTGGGTGCAATCTTTTTCAGCATCTTGGTTGGATCAAAGATAATGCTCAATGCAGCTCCTTTGGCTGAGTCATGAGCTCAAGGCAATGCTCGCAGGTGATCTCCCCGTTGATATCGGAATACACCTCGGTATCGGTCTTTATCACCCAGCCGCATGAGTCGCAGGATATGGGCTCTGGCTCACTCAACGTCGCCGCTCCTGTCGATTGAGTTTCTTTTTCAAAATTTTGCCGATCTTATAACGCTGGCATCGGGAGCAGGATTTCAACTCGCAAAGTGAAACTCCCTGCTTGCCCTTTACTCGAGCGCCGTAAGTCTTGGACCAATCGTGGCCAAAGATCATGCACCGGAAACTGCGCTTTTGGCTGTCGTTGAAACGGGCTAATTTATCAAGGCTCAATTCACTCATGGATCACCGATACCAGCAGCGAGGCCGTGAGCCACGGGCTGATCCTGCATCGTAAGTCTGCAGCCGACATTGAGCCTCAGGGTGAGCGCAATACGTGCGTGAGACTGGGTTGAGCGCAGGGCCCGGTCGATATGGACGACGCTCCCCGCTCATCGAGGCCAACGCACGCGCCAAATTCAGGCCGGCCGCTTGGCACCCAATGCCCAGAGTCCGACAGCCCACCGAGGTTGAGTAATAATCAGCTTGGCCCTCGCAGCTCATGGCCTCACCGCTGTAATATGGAGATCCCCCCAAGCAGTGACCGATCTCATGCAAGGCCACCAGGCGATATCCTGCGGCTGAAATCCCGGGGTATC
>Ga0172380_10003074_pt1 | contig 23900 bp, 22 predicted proteins | sample Leawe162metaG_FD_119747 | JGI IMG/M metagenome (GOLD analysis project Ga0172380, IMG submission 119747) | Leachate microbial communities from a municipal landfill in Southern Ontario, Canada - Leachate well 162 metaG | ecosystem: Engineered > Solid waste > Landfill > Unclassified | place...
AATTTTTTTGGTTTGTCCGCCATCCCGTTTTCCCCAACCCAGACGGGCACCAAAGGGGTTTCTCAGGGATGTGTGATGTAAAAATCCAACTCTTTTACCACTCTATTCTTTTTTTTGCAAGGGTTAGACCAAGACCCGGATAAAAAACTTGACAGCTTCCGGGTAAGTAAGCAATCATGCAAAATTGCATGAAGCTGACTGAAAGAGTGAACAGTCCTGTCCCGTTCTTTTTATTCCCACGGCCGGTTGAGCAGCCGGTTCCGGTAGAAGGTCCATGAAGTCATCCCTGAAAGAGTTTCACCCCAAAAAAATACTGGTACGCTCCACCAACTGGATCGGCGATGCCATCATGACCACCCCGGCGGTGCGGACGATCCGGCAGAATTTCCCGGAAGCAGAGATCTCCATGCTTGCCCAGCCGTGGATGGCCGATGTCTTTGCCGCCAGCCCCCATGTCGATAACATCATCTTTTATCAAAAAAAAGGTGAGCACCACGGGGTGCCCGGCCTGCTGCGTCTGAGCCGGTTGTTGAAAACCATGCGCTTTGATATGGCCATTCTGCTGCAGAACGCCTTTGAGGCGGCCCTGCTGGCCAAACTGGCCGGCATCCCGGTCCGCGCCGGCTATCAAAGGGATGCGCGTTCGCTGCTGTTGACCCATGGGGTGCCGATTCGCGCGGAAATCCGCCGAAAGCACCAGGTCTTCTATTACCAGGCATTGCTTGCGGATTTAGGCCTGACCTGCGGCAGCAACGAACTCTTCCTGCGGCTGGCGGACCAGGATGTGGAGTTTGCCGGCAAATTCAGGAAAGGTTTAGGCGCCGGGCCGGTCATCGGCATCAATCCCGGAGCGGCATATGGTCCGGCCAAGTGCTGGCCGGCGGAGCGGTACGGACAGCTGGCCGCGGGTCTGCACCGGGAGAGCGGGGCGAAATTCATGGTGTTCGGCACCGCGGCGGACAGGGAGACCATTGATGTCATCTGCGGTTACGGCGAAGGCTTTATCCATGGCCTGGCCGGCAAAACGTCCCTGGGCCAGGCAATGGCCCTGATCGCGAGCTGTGACGCCTTTGTCACCAATGATTCGGGGCTGATGCATGTGGGGGCTGCCCTTAAAACCCCGCTGGTGGCGATTTTCGGCTCCACCGATGCGGTGGCGACCGGCCCGTTCTCGGACCGGGCGGTGGTGGTGCAGAAGGATCTTGACTGCCGGCCCTGTCTGAAGAAAAACTGTAAATCCGATTTCCGCTGCATGCTCGCTATCCCGGTGGCCGAGGTGGCGGGGGCGGTGCGGGGATTACTGGAGAAGCGATGAAACCCGCGGTGTTTCTGGACAGGGACGGCACCATCAATGAGCAGATGGGCTACATCAACCATATCGACCGTTTTCATCTGCTGGAGGGGGTGACTGAGGCCATCCGCCGGCTCAACATTGCCGGCATTCCCGTGGTGGTGGTCACCAACCAGTCAGGCCTGGCCAGGGGCTATTTCCCGGAAAGCCTGCTGGCTGCGGTGCACCAGAAGATGGAGCTGCAGCTGGCTGAGGACAATGCCCATGTTGACGGCATTTATGTCTGCCCCCACCATCCCGAGGCCAGGGAGGCCAGGTTCCGGGTGGACTGCGATTGCCGTAAACCGAAAAACGGTCTTTTTGTCCGGGCCGCCCGGGAGATGGAGCTTGATCTGGCCCGCTCCTATGTGGTGGGAGACCGCTGGTCGGATCTCAAGGCCGCGGCCAGCTGCGGGGCCAAGGGCATCCTGGTGCTCACCGGCTATGGCCGGGGCGACTATGAGTATATCGGCCCGCAGCAGCAGATCCAGCCCCATTATGTGGCCGAGAACCTGCAGGAGGCGGCGGACTGGATCCTGGCGGATCTGGCGGTCAGCCGCGGAAAGTGAGAAGTGAATTCTATCTCCTGTCTTCTGAATTCTGTCTTCTGAATCAGTAATTGCTCAAATCCTGGATGGCATCAACCACTATCCCGGTTCCCACGGCGATCAGCAGGATATCGTTTGCCACGCGCACGAAACGGTGATGCTCCGGCGGCGGCCCGAGCTGGACAATAACCTCGGGCGGCAAATCATAAGAAACAACATCCTGGGGCAGTGGCCGGCCTAAAGCCCACTTCCTGGCCTGACCGGGAGGCATGCAGCCGTTTTTCTTCTTGGCCAGCCCCGGCGGGCAGTGGCCGGAACGAAATTGTTCCGTATAGTAACTGCGGACCGCGGTCCGCTGCCGGTCGCCGAAAAACACGTTTGGCGTCATGCCCTGCCGGTAGTCGCCATGGTCATCATGACTCTCCTGCCTGTCACTCTGTTCGTGTTTATCGCCTTTTTTGCCGCCGCCGGCCCAGGACGGTTTCTCCGCCAGGGCAGGGGTGGCAATGGCCAGGATCCCGGCGAGAGCCAGGGCCAGGATGCGGTTTTTCTGCCGGATGATGCGCTGCATGCTGTTTCTCCCCAAATATGTTGCACTCCTGCCCCCGGCCATGGTCCGCCGGGGCGCTTCTTTCCTCATTACCCTTTCAGAAACAATTATAGCGCCCAGTTGCGGATTTAGAAAATATTTTCGCGGCAGGTGCCGGGAGAAGCACCTGGGTCCGGCAGGGGGCTACTTCTTTTTCTTTTTTGGGGCACCGCGCGGCTGTTTATCGTGCGGCACAACGGGTGAGTCATCTGCCGGGTTGGGCCGGGAAGACACCGCGGGCAGAAACTCCTTGAAGGATTCCCCGTAGATCTCCCAGATGGTCACAAACAGGGCGGCGAGAATCGGCCCAACCATGATGCCGATGATGCCGAACATGGAAATGCCGCCAAGGGTGCCGAAAAGGACAAAGAGGTCGTGCATTTTGGTGTCGTTGCCGACGAGTCGCGGCCGGATGATATTGTCGGCATTGCCGGCAATGAGTCCGCAGACAACGCCGAGGATGACGGCGCCGGTTATGTCCCGCAGCAGAAGCAGGATGATGAGGGCGGGGAGCCAGATGATGGCCGTGCCCACGCTGGGGATGATGGAGAGGACGGCCATGAGGGTGCCCCAGAACACGGGACTCTGGATGCCGGCCAGGGAAAAGCCGATGCCGCAGAGGGTTCCCTGGAGGATGCCGATGATCAGGGTGCCCTTGATGGTCGCCTTGGCCACGGAGGTGAACCGCTGCAGCAGCAGTTGTTCTTCCCGGTCTTCAAGGGGGAGGTAGTAGAGGATTTTGTCCAGCAGCTTATGCCCGTCTATGAGAAAATAAAACATGGTGTAGAGCATGATGAAGGACATCAGGACGGCATTGACCGTCATCTTGGTCATTGAAGAAAACGAATCGATCAGGAAGGTCGAGGCGTTGCCGACCAGGATGCCGAGCTTCTGGATGATCACATCCCGGTAGGGGAGGAGCTGCTCGTAATAGGGGATCCGGTGCTGGTAGTCGGAAAAGGCGGTGGGTTGCGCGAGAAAGGATTGTACCCAGGGGGTGACGGACTGGCTGACGTTGATCGCCTGGGCGACCACCACGCCGATCAGGCCGGAGAACGGGATGAGGACCACACAGACTATCACCAGGATGGTGAGGAGGGAGGCCAGGGTTTGTTTACCCCGGCAGCGCCCAAGGAGCCGCTGATACAGGGGGTTGGTCAGGGCGGTAAAGAGACCGGCCATGAAGATGGACATGAGAAATTGGCTGGTCATGGCAAGAAAGATTGCCGAAATGCCGATGACGCAGAGTATAAGAACTGTTTTTTGCGCTGTTTTAGGCGACATAGAGATTCTAAAGAAGGAAGGTGATGAAGTCCGATGATAACAGGAAATAAGGTTTTCGTGTTGAATTATGACCTGTTATGCGTTAGCGTTCAAGCAATAAATCGTTTTAAGCTTCAAATAAGCCGGCGGTCAATGTTTTGAGCCGGTCTGTCCAGAGCATGTCTTAAACAAATGTCGTTCATGGTGGTAAATCCCAGCGGCCCCTTGCCGCCCCGGCCGCTGCGCCCCGGTCCGGAAGAGATTGCAGCGGGGCTTAAATCGTCCTGTTGGCTTGGCAAGCAAATTTAAATCGTCATTTTTTAGGAAAGAGCTTTATGGATAATTTAATAGACAAACACTGGCATCATCTGCCGGCGGATGAGGTGGTTGATCTGCTGGGAAGCAATCCGGACAAGGGTCTTGACCTGTTTGAGATCAAGCACCGTCTGGAATATTTCGGTCCCAATGCCATCACCGCCAGGAAAGGGAAAGGGCCGTTCCGGCGTTTTTTGCTGCAGTTCCACCAGCCGCTGATCTATATCCTCATCGCCTCAGGCGTCACGACGGCGTTGCTGCAGGAGTGGGTGGATTCCGGGGTCATCTTCGGCGTGGTGATTGTCAACGCCATTATCGGTTTCATCCAGGAGTCAAAGGCGGTCAACGCCCTGGCGGCCCTGGCCAGGACCATGACCACCGAGGCCACGGTACTGCGGCAGGGCGGGAAAAAACGTATTGCGGCGGCCGATTTGGTGGTGGGAGATATTGTTTTTCTGCAGGGCGGTGATAAGGTGCCGGCGGATCTGCGGCTCCTGCAGGTGCGGGAGCTGCAGATCGATGAATCCGCCTTGACCGGCGAGTCCCTGCCGGTTGCCAAAGCAGGTGGCCAGCTCGCCCACGATACCGTACTGGCGGACCGGCGGAACATGTCCTACGCCTCAACCCTGGTAACCTATGGCCAGGGAACGGGCATCGTCACCGCCACCGGTGATCATACCGAAGTGGGGCGCATCTCCCAGCTGATCTCCACCACCGTGGAGCTGGAGACGCCGCTGACCCGCAAGATCGCCCAGTTCAGCAACATTCTGCTGTATGCCATCCTTGCCCTGGCGGCAGTGACCGTGCTGGTGGGCATGGTGCGGGGGGAAACTCTTTTCGACATGTTCATGGCCGCCGTGGCCCTGGCGGTGGGGGCCATTCCCGAGGGGCTGCCGGCGGCGGTCACCATCACCCTGGCCATCGGCGTGTCAAGGATGGCCAGGCGTCACGCCATTATCCGCAAGCTGCCTGCGGTTGAGACCCTGGGGAGCACCACGGTGATCTGTACTGATAAAACCGGCACCCTGACCGAAAACCAGATGACGGTGAAGGAAATAATTGCCGGCGGTATCCGCTACGGGATAACCGGCGCAGGTTACAATCCCACGGCCGGCCGGATTGAACAGGACGGCCGGCTGGTGGACGGCAATGATTTTCCCGCCCTGGCGGAATGTCTGCGGGCCGGTGCCCTGTGCAATGACAGCGTGCTGGTGGAAAGCGAGGGAAACTGGCAGGTGCAGGGCGATCCCACCGAGGGGGCGCTGCTGGTTTCCGCCCTGAAAGGCGGTTATGCCCCGGACCGGTTATTAACGGAAACGCCCCGCATCGACTCCATCCCTTTTGAGTCCGAGTACCAGTACATGGCCACCCTGCAGGAAGCCGGCGGCGGCAGGCCGAGCACCATTTATCTCAAGGGGGCGGTGGAGTCGCTGCTGAAAAAATGCGCCACCCGGCTGGATGCCGGCGGCAATCAGGTTGAGCTGCGCATGGATGAAATCTCGCGGCAGATTGCAGAGCTGACCTCCGGGGGCCAGCGGGTGCTTGCCTTTGCCAGAAAGGAATTGCCGGAAAACGGCAGGGGGATAAGCCATGCAGATGTGGCCTCGGGCCTGACCTTTATCGGCCTGCAGGGGATGATCGATCCGCCCAGGGCCGCCGCGGTGTCCGCCGTGAAAATCTGCCAGGCCGCCGGGGTGCAGGTCAAGATGATCACCGGCGACCACCCGTTGACCGCCGCGGCCATTGCCAGGCAGGTCGGCCTTGACGGCGCGGCCGGCACGGGCAAGGTTCCGGTGCTGACCGGCCGGGAACTGGCGGAATTATCCGATCTGGCCTTGATTGATGCGGCGGAAAAAACAGCGGTGTTCGCCAGGGCTACGCCGGAACAGAAACTCCGGCTGGTGGAAGCGCTGCAGGCCAAGGGACATGTGGTGGCCATGACCGGCGACGGGGTGAACGACGCCCCGGCGCTCAAAAGGGCGGACATCGGCGTGGCCATGGGCATCACCGGCACCGAGGTGGCCAAGGAGGCGGCGGACATGGTGCTCACCGACGATAACTTCAGCTCCATCGAGGCGGCGGTTGAAGAGGGCCGCGGGGTTTTTGACAACCTGACAAAATTCATCGTCTGGACCCTGCCCACCAATCTGGGGGAAGGACTGGTGATCCTGGTCGCCATCTTCCTGGGGGTCACGCTGCCCATTCTGCCCGTGCAGATCCTGTGGATCAACATGACCACCGCGGGGTTTCTCGGTCTGATGCTGGCCTTTGAGCCCAAGGAGCCCGGCATCATGCAGCGTCCGCCCCGGGACCCCGCCACCCCTATCCTCACCCGGACCTTGAATTTCCGCATTTTCCTGGTGGGCGCGCTGCTGCTCATCGGCGCCTTCGGCCTTTTTCAGTGGGAACTGGCGGCAGGCGCCAGCGTCACCCGGGCGCGCACGGTGGCGGTCAATGTCTTTGTGGTCATCGAGCTTTTTTATCTGTTCAACTGCCGTTCGTTGAGCAAGTCCATTTTTCAGCTCGGGCTTTTTTCCAACATGTGGGCCTTTGGCGGCGCTGCAGCCATGCTGCTCCTGCAAATGGTCTACACCTACCTGCCGGTCATGAACCGGCTCTTCCAGAGCGAGCCCATCGGCATGCTCTCCTGGGGCAAGATCATGGCGGCCGGCATGTTGACCTATCTGATTGTCGAGCTGGAGAAAAAATTATGGCTAAGAGGGGCCGGGCGTTAGCCATGCCGGGGCGGCAGCCGGATAAATTTGTCTGGCCGGGGTTTCCCGCCGGTAAGCCATGCCCTGTAATTTTGCCCCTGCGGTTTGCCTGGCCATGACGTTGCGGGTCGGCATACTGGGGATTGACGGCAGCGGCAAGAGTACTCTCGTGGCCGGGCTTGAGCGGGAGCTTGCAACCTCCTGCAGCGTCATGAGCATCGGCCAGCGCGTCACGCTGTGCCCCAGGGGCGGTGAGCGGCTGGATCTCCTCGGCGCTTTGCCGGAGGACGCCCACCCCCTGCGGCACAGCCTGCGCAACATGCAGCGGCACTGGATCATGCAGCGGCTGCCGGGCCTGCTCAAACAATACCAGCCGGATATCTGCCTGGAGGACCGCGACAGTGTCATCGATTTGTGCGCCCTGGTCACCGCCCACCTGCCCGCCCTGCGCCATCTCACCCCTTGCCGGCGGGTGACGATATTTTCAGCCCTGACCCGCCGCCGTCTGGCGGACATGTATCTCTACCTTCGCCTGCCGGCAGCGGTTGCCGATGCGCGTATTCAATGCAAACTGCAACAGACCCGCCGTCTGCGGGCCTTTCATGAGAGACCGCATCTGCTTGAGCGGGTTGCCCGGGAATACCCGCGTTTCCTCCGCTATCTGGCGGAAATCGGCGTGCCGGCCGTTGTTTTGCAGGCGGATCAGCCGGCTCAATCTGTCCTCGCAGCCGCCTGCCTGTCTATCCGCCAACATTACGAGCGCAAACAGGTTGCCGCCGGAGACGGATCCGGCACCAGGCGTCGTTAATGAATTCGTAAAAACTGAAAAAAAATTAACCACAGAGAGCACCAAGCCCACAGAGATAACTTGCTGAAAATGAAAATATTTTCTCTGTGATCTCTGTGGGCTCTGTGGTGAAAACAGACTTTTTACGAGATCATCATCGTTAACCGGGCAGACAGGGAGGTTTAGCCGATCTATGAGGGGCTGTTGTCCAGGAGCCATGCGCCGATTTCGCCTAAGGCGGTGGATGCCAGCAGATAGGAAATATTGCCCGCGGCGGCAAGCTCGCGGGTGAGCTGCAGCAGCAGCTGCGGGCTCTGCCCCGCCTCGCCACTTCGGCCGCTGAGGTGGGAGACGTACCCCCACATATGCTCCAGGCCGTTTTGCAGTCTCCCTGCCGGGGGAGCAAGCCGCAGGGTGCGGACAAGAATTTTTGCCAGGGCCCTGAAGCGGATCCCATCATCTTTGCCGGCCAGCCAGGGGCCAATGATTTGGTAAAGCCTTGGGTCGCGGGCCAGCACGGAGTATTTATGCTGGGCCCACAGCTGCCGGGCCGAGGAGGGCAGGGGAATGCGGCCGGGTTGTTTGCCGCGGTACTTCTCCCGCAGAATGGCAAACTGGGCGTGGGGCGGGTTGATAAAGGTTTTCGGCCAGATGGTATCGCCTGGGATCGCCGGCAGCGGGCTGTGATGCTTGTAGCCCCTTAACCGCATCTCCGCCACCAGCAGGTCGTGGCGTTTGGCAAGGGCGGCCAGATGGTCTTTCCAGCGCCTGGTTTCCGGATGGGCCGCATAGCCTTTTCTGTTTCGGGTCAGCACCACGAAGATGGCGTGCAGTTCCCGATGCTCGCCCAGCAGGCTCTGCCGGTTCAGATAGCCCGGATCGATGTCCCAGATACGCATGGCCGCCTCCGGTCAATCGTTGATCGCCGCCTGCATGGCGGCCTGGAGCAAGGGATAGATGAATTTATAGCCTGTCTGGATGGCCTTGTCTGGCCTGATCCGCTGGGAGCCGAGCAGCACGGCGGCAAATTCGCCGAGGCCGGCCCGCAGTACGCAGCCGGGAACCGGCAGGATGGCCGGCCGGTGCAGGGCGGACGCCAGGGCTGCCGTGAATTCCCGGTTGGTCACCGGATTGGGCGCCACGCCGTTTACCGGTCCGTGCACCTCCGGGTTCCGGGCCGCATGGAGCATGATGCCGATCAGATCGTCAATATGGATCCAGGACATATATTGCCTGCCGTTGCCGAGCCGGCCGCCCAGTCCCAGTTTAAAAGGGGTGAGCATCTTGGCCAGCGCCCCGCCGTCCTTGCCCAGCACAACCCCGATCCGTATGGTCACGACGCGCACACCCAGCTCCGCCGCTTTCATGGCCTCTTCCTCCCATCTCCGGCAGACCGTGGCCAGAAAATCGCTGCCGGGCAGGGACGATTCCGTCAGCATCTCCTCGCCCCGGGAGCCGTAATAGCCGATGGCCGAGGAGCAGATCAGGGTGCTGGGCCGCTGCTCCGGCTCAAGCCTGGCCAGGGCGCTTACCAGGCTGCGGGTGCCATCCACCCGGCTGCCCATGATCCGCGCCTTTTTTTCGCTGTCCCACCGGCCGTCGAATACCGGTTCGCCGGCCAGGTGATAAACCGTGTCAACTCCGGCAAAAACAGCAGGATCGATTTCTCCGGCAGGGTCCCACTTCCGCGCTTCCACATGCTTGAGGACCTTTCTGATGCGGTCCGGATCGCGTCCCAGGACCACGGGACTGCCTAGCCTGTTGATAAGGTGTCTGCCGATAAAACCTGTCCCGCCTGTTATGAGGCTTTTCATGGTCGTCTCCCGCATTATTGTTATAATGCCGCCGGATCGGCCAGAGGGGAAAACCGCTCCTCTTCCCCTGGGCCGATCAGTGGTAATTGTTTGTTAATATGAAAATATACAACATATCGTTTCCGGATGGAATCGGCATTGTCGGCTTCCTTGCAGCGTCTGCACAGCTCCCGCACAAGATCGTCGTTTTCCTCCTCCGCAATTTTGGTCAGAGAAAAACGGCTGCCGCGGTAACCGGGGCCTGCTTCCATAAAGAGAAAGGAGGCCTGGGGATTGGTTTGCAGATTGGCGTGGGTTCTGTTGTCGCCCATGATAAAAATCATGGTGCCGTCCGCGGCGATATGGGGCCGGGAGAAGATGGCGGTATTGATCTCACCTTCCCTGCTGGCGGAGGCAAAGACTCCGGTTCCCTTGGTATCGGTAAAATATTTGTCAAGTTTCATAATCTTTTCTCCTGGTTGGCATGTTATCCGGCTTGGCTGATCTTCCGGGCTTATCAGTAAGCTATGCAGTTGTTGCTGTTTTGTCAATGTATTGTATATATTTTGTATTGATTATGGATTGGGATATGGTTATCTTCTGTAAAAAGAGAGATGACCACAGCTCACCCTGTGTGCTGCCGGGGAAGGAAAAGATTACAAGGAGTATCCGTATGGAAAGAGTAGCAGAAAAAAGCCGCGCCACCATCGAGTTCGAGCTCCGCCGGCAAAGCGTAGAGGCCGCCCCTGCCGACTGCCTGTGGGCCGCCCGGGCCGGTATTTTTGGAGAATTGCCCCATGTATAAGATCGGTACCCTGGCTAAAAAGAGCGGATATTCTCCCAACCTGCTGCGCGTCTGGGAAAAACGCTATGGTTTTCTGCAGCCCGGGCGCGGGTCGGGGGGGCAGCGTCTGTATCCGGAGGAGGATCTCCGCCTGTTGCTCGTGATCAGACGCGAACTGGAAAAGGGGAGAAGTATCGGCGAGCTGGCCCTGCTTGGACGGGCGCAACTGCTGCTGACCGCCGGAGCGGCTGCGGGCAGCGATGCAGCCTGGCAGCCGCAGCCTGGCTCCGGCGAGCCGGGGGAGTATGGGGCTTTTGTTGCCCCCCTGGTTGAGGCAGCCGCGGCCCTGGACCTGACGGCTCTTACCCTGGGTCTTGACGCCGCCTTTTCCCGTCTCAGCCCGGATGTGGTGGTGCACCGGGTGATCGCCCCGGCCATGGCAAGAATCGGCGGTGAATGGAGGCAGGGAAGGGTCACGGTGGCCGGTGAGCACCTGGTCAGCAGCCTGATGGAATACCGGCTGCGCAATCTGCTTGAGGCCAGCGGCCCGCGGGTGGGCGCATCTGTGCGACAGGCCCCGGTTATCTGTGCCTGTTTCCCCGGAGAGGAACACCGGCTGGGCCTTTTAAGTGTTGCTTACTGTCTGGCCCGGCAGGGGCTGCCTGTCCTCTATCTCGGCGCTTCGCTTCCCTTTGCGGCGCTTGAGGTGTCGATCAACCAGGCGGGAGCCGGAAGTGTCTGGCTGTCGGTGACCGGTCCGGAGATTCTGCAGAGCAGCCGCCGGCAGTTCATCAATTTAATAAGCGCCTATCCGGCGGTCAGGTTTGTCCTCGGCGGCCAGGCGGTCACCGCTGAGGATGAACAGCTCAGCAACAAGGGGTGCCGGGTGTGCCCGTGCCCCTTCCCGCTGCCGGATGGTATTGTGCCCCTGCTTGGCTGACAGCTGGCTGTTGCGTTGTCCCGCTGGAAGTCGCAGAATTTTCATCATTTATTGATTTTAAATTATTTATGCTTAGTTTATCACTATAAGGTAATAATAATTATCATGATGAAAATTCATGGGGAGGTTATTATGAATGTATATGATTATTGCGAAACAGTTACCAAGGAACTCGGCAACTGGAGAACCAAACTGACGGTGCTTGATCACAAGATCGGCGTTCTCCCTTGCGGCGCCAAAGAGAAGATGGTAGGCAGCATTGAGGAGCTGCACATGGTTATCGCCGAGATGGAAGACAGGCTGTATAACCTGGAACACGCCTGCCCAACCTCCTGGAGCCCGAGCAGTGACGAGCGGGTTGGCCCGGTTGTCATTAATTATGAGGAAGCAGCCGGGGAAAAAGTTGATTATGATTTCGGCGGCTAGAACGCCCGGCAGGCAATAAAAAAGGGAGCAGCGTGGCTGCTCCCTTTTTGTTTGACGGTCATGCATGCCGGGGAGAGGAAGATTTACTGGCAGGCCCCTTCCGGCAGTTGTTTGATGGTCAGCGCGAGATTGGCATTCTCCTCTGGCCGGTAAGTCACCTCGACAGGTTGATTCTTCTCGATGAGTTCAGCGGAAGAATAGCCCTGCAGTGCTGTTTTCTCATTGAACGTAACCGTGATCTTATCTCCCTTTCGCGGTTTGATGGTCAGAGTCTTATCCGCCTGGGAGATTCCGCTGACCTTGCCTTTGACCAGCATACTGCCATCCGCCAGCTGACCACTCTGCCCGGTTGCGGCGCATCCGGCAACAATGAGCGCCACCGCGAACAGCAGCACTGTCAACAGACCCCTCACCTTCCTGATACGTTCATGTAACATGGAACCCTCCTGGAATTTTTGAAAAAAAGCTAAAATCATGATGAAGTAGAAAATTTATTATAGAAATTATCTATGACAAATATAGATATATAACCAGTAATATGTGCTGGTGTCAAGAATTGATGAATTCGACAAAACTGAAAATTAACCACAGAGAGCACAAAGCCCACAGAGCTAACTTGCTGAAAATAAAAATATTTTCTCTGTGATCTCTGTGTGCTCTGTGGTGAAAACAGATTTTTTACGAGATCATCAAGAATTTGAAGGGCATCATTTTTCCTCCAGAACCTTGCGGATCACCTGGGCCAGTTCGTTGGTGAGCAGCGGCTTCATGGCAAACTCCCTGATGCCCGCCTTCCTGGCCTGATCCGGCATCAGGGTATGGCTGAAACCGGTGAGCAGGATGATCGGCAAATCCGGGCGGATGGCAATGAGCTTTCTGGATAATTCGGTGCCGGTCATGTGCGGCATCATCTGGTCCGTGATGACCAGATCAAAACCGTGGGGAGAGGCGGCAAAGAGTTTTAAGGCCTCCCGGCCGCCTGCCGCGGCGGTAACGTCATAGCCGAGAGAAATCAGCTGCTTGCGGCTCAGGGAGATGATTGCTTCCTCATCATCAACAAACAGGATGCGTTCGTTTCCGCCGGGCATCAGCTCGGCATTTGCCTGGGTCTCGGTGGTTTTCGTGGTCTCCAGCACCGGCAGATAGACGGCAAAGGTGCTGCCCCGGCCCAGGGTGCTGTCAACGACGATTGCCCCGTTAAGGCCTTCGACAATGCCATGCACCAGGGCGAGCCCCATGCCCGTCCCTTCCCCTGGCTGCTTGGTGGTGAAATAGGGCTCGAAGATCCGTTCCAGCAGGACCGGGTCCATGCCGCAGCCGGTGTCGTGCACCCCCAGCATGGCATATTCCCCTTCGTGCAGCAGGGGGTTGGTCTTGGCAAGCTCGGCGGTGACCTGAACCTTTTTCAGCTGCACCTTCATGATGCCGCCATGGTCCTGCATGGCATGATAGGCGTTGGTGCAGAGATTCATGACGATCTGGTGCAACTCGGTCGGGTCCGCCATGATGGTTCCGCATTTGGGGTCAATGTCCTCTTTGATCCGGATGAAGGCGGGAATGGAGGCCCGGAGAAGCTTGACCGCCTCCTTGACGATGAGATGGGCATACAACGGATGGCGTTCCTGTTCCGTCTGCCGGCTGAAGGTGAGGATCTGCCGCACCAGATTTTTGGCGCGGTTGCCGGCCAGCAGGATCTGCTCGGCGCATTCCACGGCGTCTTCATTGCCTTGAAGTTGATGTTTGAGCAGATCGCCAAAACCCAGGATCGCCGTCAGGATGTTGTTGAAGTCATGGGCAATGCCGCCGGCCAGGGTGCCGATGGCCTGCATCTTCTGCATCTGGCGGATCTGCTTCTGCAGGATCGCTTTTTCTTTTTCCGCAAGTTTATTGTCAATGCCGATGGCGATCTTGTCGGCCACCGACTCGAAGGTTTTCAGGATGAAATCGGACAGGGGCTTTCTGGAGAACATGGCCATGACCCCGACCAGCCGGTCGCCGACCAGCAGGGGATGGCCGGCAAAGGCCACCATTTTTTCCCTTCTGGCCCATTGCTGATCCTTGATCTGCGGATCGCCGATAACCTGGTTGGTCAGATGGGGGGTGTGGGTGGTGGCAATAAGGGCGATTTTGTAGCCGCTGTTGAGGGCAATGCGGCCATGGGGGCCATCGAGATGCGTATACATCCCGGCGCTTCCTTCAAGTATGAGCATTTTTTCCGCGGCATGGAATATCCAGATGCGGGCAAAGGCGGCGTCAAGCCCCTGCACAAAGGCCTCGCAGCATTTCTGCACCATCTGCCGCAGATCTTTGGCCGTGGTAATGGCCTGGCCGATATCCGATCCCAGGGCCCACATGCTGGCCTGGTTGGCCCGGGTTTTTTCAACCTCCTTGCGCGCGGTGATATCACGGTCAACCCCCCGGTAGCCGCGGAAATTGCCATACCCATCAAAAACCGGCACCCCGCTGCTCTCCAGCACGACCAGATGGCCATCCCGGTGGCGGTTGGTGTTTTCCACCCCGGTAAACGGTTCCCGTGCCGCGGCTATTTCAGCAAACACCTCGGCCACGCGGGCTGACTCCCCTTCCGGCATCAGGGCAAAGGGACTGGTGCCGATGAGTTCCTCCGGCTCATAACCGAGCAGCTCCCTTACCTTGGGGCTTGCATAGGTGAAGTTGCCGGCCTCATCCACTTCCCATATCCAGTCACTGGTATTTTCAATGAGCAGCCGGAACCGTTCCTCGCTTTCCAGCAGTTTTGTTTCCGCCGTCTTGCGGTCGGTAATATCCGTGATGGTGGAGATGGTTCCCTTTTTTTCCCCTGACTGGCTGAGGAGATCGGCTGCAGAAATCAGGGCATGAATGGCTGCCCCTGATTTCTGCCGGATGCGGGCTTCCCGCTGGGAGATGGAAAACAATTTTCCGTTTACCCGTTCTTTCGCTCTGCGATCAGCCTCCCGGTGAATCTGCAGAAAGGAGATATTTTTGCCGACGGCTTCCTGTCTGGCGAAGCCGAGAAGTTTTTCCGCCCCGTTATTCCAGGTGGTGACAATGCCCTCCGGATCGGTGGTGATGACCGCCTCTGCGATCTGGTTGATGATCTGGGCCTGCTTGCGCAGTTCCTCCAGCGGCGAGAGATCACGAATGCCCATGAGCACGCTGAGGGGGGAATCGTTTTCATCGCGGATGATCTTCACCATCACCTGAACAGGGCGTCCGGCAGGGTTGTTCGGGTGGTCGGCCTCCATGATGATCACCGCATCCCGCCTCTCCCTTCTTGCCTGGCAGGCAGGGCAGGGAACAGCTTCCCCCCGGGGATGGATAATGGCACAGATGTCTTTGCCGATTGCCTGCTCCGGGCTTGCACCGATCATGTTATAAAAGGAGCGGTTGGCATGGATGATCCTGTCGTCCAGATCGAGCAGATAAACGGCATCCTCGATGAAATCCATGGCAAATGTCCATTCAGACGCCCTTTTGGCCAGTTCCGATTCCGTTTTTTTGCGTTCCTGGGCTATTCTGCGGGTAATAATGCCGTAGCTGATATCCGAGGCCAGACCCAGCAGCAGTCCCAGTTCCTGGGCGGCAAAGCAGTCCTGTTCAACGGCATAGATGTTTAAGGCGCCGATTGTTTTTCCATTGACGAGCAAGGGCAGGGAAACGGAAGAGGCATAGCCCCGTTTTCGTGCCTCCTCCCGCCAGGGAGCGAAGCGGGCATCAGTCAGAATGTTCTGACAGGCCACGGGGCGGCCCGTGCGGATGGCCGTGCCGGTCGGCCCCTGTCCCAGCTCATCATCCGCCCAGACAATTTTCACCATCTCAAGATAGTTGTCAGCAAAACCCCAGTGCACAAGCGGTTGGACGGTTTTTTCCGCGTCATCCAAAGCGATGCCGACCCAGGCCAGATGATAGCCGCCCTCTTCGACAATGACCCGGCAGATCTGTTGCAGCATTTCCTGCTCAGCCAGGGGGCGGGCCAGAATTTTATTGCATTCGCTGAGGGTTCGCAGGGCGCGGTTTGCCTTCTCCAGTTCTCGGTTGGCCTTGTCGCGGCTGGTGATGTCCCTGGCGGTGCAGGAAGCCTTGATCAGTTGCCCATGGCTGTCAAAAATGGGGATAGCGGTGACCTGGCAGACACGGTCGAGCAGTTTCATTTCCATACTTGTCGTCTGGGGGCTGGGTAACTGTTTGAGGACCTCAAGAGGACAGGTGTCAGGGGGGGTAGCCGTATGGTGAAAGATCCGGCAACACGTTTGGCTGACAATTTCTTTTTCCGGCAGGCCGGTGATTTTCGTTGCAGCGTTGTTGACGGCAAGAATTACGTGGTGCAGATCCACGATCATGACAAGCTCGTCCAGGGAATTGACCGCGGAAAGCCAATCGCCGCCGAAAGGGGAGGTCAGTGATAAGTTGCCGGAATGTTTGCCGTTATGCATGCGATTCCCTGGTGTGCTAAGAAACAGGCGGTGCGCAGCGGATTGAGTGCAGCGTATCTTAACAGAAAATGATAACAGTTTGTAGAGGTTATGTTAGCGGAATTTTTTTTGTCTGCGGGGGAGGCCGGCCGGCCATTCACCGCAGAGGTTTGAGGCGGGGCTATTTTTTGAATTCAAAAACCAGCTCGTTTTTTTTCAGCAGGTCATATTCCCTGCGGGCCAGATCTTCCAAATAGGCCGGATCATTTTTGATCTTGTCGATTTTTTGCTGCAGCAGCCGGTTCTCTTCCTTTAACTGCTCGTTTTCCGCTTTTACCGCCGCAATCTGTTCCTGTAAATGGTAATATGTTACAATCCCGTTGGGCGCAAAAAACAGCCAGGCGATGACTGCGCAGCCGGAGAGGATGCTGAGCAGAATAAGCGTCCGGAGTTCCTTGCTGTTCAACTGTTTAATAATTTTTGCCAGATCCATGGGATTATCTATATATTTTTATGAAAGCCAGATGGTAAACTAAAGCCTGGAAAAGGAAAAGACAATTTTGCATGAAAAGCCGAGGATTTACCTGGTAAGTGCCTGTCTGCTCGGTCTGCGGACCAGATATGACGGCAGATTAAAGCCCTGCGAGGCCTGCCGGTTAATGGTAAAAAACGCTCTCTGGATTCCCGTCTGCCCGGAGCAGCTCGGCGGTCTGCCGACTCCCCGGACCGCGGCGTATATCATTGGCGGCGACGGTTATGATGTCCTGGCGGGCCGGGCCGCCGTGCTCACCCGGGAGGGAGAAGACGTTACCTCCCGTTTTCTGCTGGGCGCCCGCCAGGTTCTGGCAATCGCCATGGCGCAACCGGTCACGGCGGTGCTGCTCAAGTCCCGCAGCCCCTCCTGCGGCCTGACCCCGGGATTCGGCGTCACCGCCGCCCTGCTTGAGCAGAATGGCTTTAGCCTGCAGGAGTATTGATGGCTTCATCGTAGGGGGGGGGCGTGTAGGGGCGTTCGCGAACCGCCCCTACGTCTCCAGGGCACTCACCAGGGATGCCCCTGCAGCCAGAGCCACCCTCACCTATTTCTGATACCAGGTTCCATCCGGCTTCTGCAGCCAGGTGCCGGCAGAGGCCTGCCCGGCAATCTGCAGGGCGCGGCGGGAGCCGACCAGGACCACGTCCACCCCCTGCTGTTGGGCAATGGCGGTATAAACCTGGCGCCGGTCGGCGTTTTCCTCCTTGATCAGGGTCTCCTGGCTTTGGTCGGCTTTTCTGAATTCAAGGTAGCCCTGCCGGTCTTCACCGATAACCCCCTGGGATTTTAAAGCGGCCAGGGCCGGCAGCCTTGCCTTCATGCGGTCTTTGATATCATCGCCCGCCTGGCAGGTGGCGGCAAGCAGAAAGGAAAGAAGCAGCAGCAAGAGGATAACAGACCGGTTGCGGAATTGTTTGTACATGGGAAGATCTCCTTGTTTACGGTTGCGCCTTGTCAATGTCGTCAAAAAAGTTATCAAGCGCCCTGTCAACCTTGATGTTGATATCGATGGTAATGTGAATCGGTTTTATTTCAACCGGGGCAATCTGCACCTCATTGCGGGACTCTATTTCATGTCTTGTGCAGGCGCACAGCAGGAAAAGCGGGGTGATGACAAGCAGTGTTTTTCTGGCAAACATCATAGGACTCCTGTGGGTCGGCTGATGGGAAAATACCCGGCAGGCGGTTCGTTACCGGGCGCGTTGCAAAAGATTTTTGAAGTTTTTATCATAATCGAGAAAGGTGTCCAGGGGAAAGCGAAAATTGACATCCAGCAGAATAGGCTGGGAAATTCCCTGTGCGCCTTCCACATGGGTGCGCTGCAGCCCCCCGGTTGCCGCGTCATAGGTAAAAGGCAGGGGAGAGTCCGGCTTGCCGTCAAGATTTAACTGCAGCACCAGGGTGTCTTGTTCACTGAAGAGATGCACCTTGGCCCAGTTGTAGCGGAAATTGCGCAGTGCTTCCTGGGCAAAATCGAGCTGGCCGAACTGGGGGGAACCCAGGGGGATGGCCTGGGTGAGGAAATCCCCGCCGGCAATGCGGATCACTCCCCCTTCGCCGGGGGTGGAGTAGAGAAAGCTCGGGGCAAAGGTGATTCTGCCAGCAGAGAAACTGACCGGAATGCGGCCGTTGACCGTACCGTCTCCTTCCACATTCTTGATGCCAACCTGTTTCAGGATTTCGGCAAGCTTCAGTTTGTTGCAGTAAAAAATCATCTCCGGCTGCAGATGCTTTTCCGCAAAGCGCAGGGCATAGGTATCGACAGAGCCAGCCGCCCAGTTGAAACTTCCCTTTTCCAGTAAGAACGAATCGGCAGACTCCACCGTGAAATGCAGGGTCCCGCCGTCTATCGTAAGCTCGCCCATGCGGGCCGAGGCAAAATTGAGCTTCTGGTTCGGCGCGCTGCGCAGTTGCGGCAGAAAGGGCAGGGTAAGAGTGGTGTCTATGCCGGAGACGGTGATTTTCCGCTCTGCCAGCCCAAGGCTGCCGTTTTGCAGGGCCAGCCGGCCGTTGCCGGTCAGGCCGTTGTCGGCCAAAAACAGCTGCGCTTCGCCACTGATGAGGCCGGAGATGGTGAGGTCTGTTGCCTGGGGGAAAATCCGGGCCGGGGAGAAGTCGGTCAGTTTGACCGGCGGGATGGAAAGCGCAAGCTCACTTGTCACTGGGTCTCCTGAAATATCAGAGGAGAACGACAGTGCTGCGGCAAGACCAGGCAGCAATGGGGAGTGGAAAGCGGCAGTCAGGTCCAGTTTTTTTTCCTGCAGCCGGATTGTCCCGGCCAGTGCGCCGATTTCCTTTTCCTGCCAGAAGAGTTTGGGCAGGGCAAGTTCACCTTTTTTGTTCTCGCCGGTGAGCGGCCAGCTCAGCGGCACGGTTAGACTGCCGCCTTCCGCCCTGGCGCCTGAAGGGTGGTGGGCAAAGCTTACGTTGGCCACGGTGAGATCACCCTGCACCTGCCATCCTTCCCTGCCCTGGCGGGTGCCTGCCGCCTGCAGGACGATGGTGGGCGCCTCCAGGCTGAAATCCTCATTTTCCGCGGCCAGGGAGCACTGGGCAACCGAGTCAAGGCTGACGGCGTCCGCGGCCACAGAACCCTTGATCGCCAAGGAGGGGGACGGCAGGGACAGGTTGGCTCCCTTGACCGCGGCAACAAGATCAGGCAGAGCGCCGTTAACGGCAAACAGCAGCGGCTGGGCGGCGTCCTGCCTGCTGCCGGAAAAACTAAGGGTGATCGGCGGGGTCTTCTGCTGCGGGAGTTTTTTGGGTGAAAGGCTGAGGCCGGGAAGCCGCAGCGAGAGTTCCTGCAGAGTCAGCTGCCCCTTGACGGCTGAGAGAACAACAGGGGAAAGCCCCACCTCGGCGCTGCCGGAAAAATCCGCCTTGGTGTCCAGCTGCAGATCGGCCGGCAGGTCGATCAGGCCGGCAAATTGCCGGGGGCTCAGGTTGTTGGCGGCAAAGGCAAGGCGGGCCAGCTGCAGGTGCAGATCAAGGCCTGCGGTGATGGTAATTTCCTGCTCGCCGGGGAAAAGCTGCAGACGAACCTGCAGAGGGCCGGCCCCTTTGCCGCCTGCCGCAAGTTCCGCCTCTGCGGCAAAGGGCAGCCGGATCTCCCGGTCCGCCAGGCGGCAGATGAGCGTTGACTGGCGGATGGCCACCCTTTTTACTGCCAGGGGCAGCTGGAAGGGTTCTGCTGCTTCGCCGCTGTCTTTGGCCGGGGAAGAACTGCTGATAAGTTTCTGCAGGCCCGGATCGGCAAAGAAGATTTGGTTATCGTTTAAAGCACAGTGAATCTCCAACCCGCTTACCGACACTTCTTCCAGCTTGCCGGCCAGCAGTGCCGCCGGGTTATAGCGTGCGGTCAGCGCGGCAACGGCAACGGCAGGAGATTCCGCCGGCCCGATGGCAAAGCCTGCGCCGGCCTCGGTCGGTTTGATATACAGATAGCGGGTCTGCAAGCGGTCGATGCCCGCCCTGGCCGCCAGGGCGGGCAGCAGGGAATACTGCAGATAGACGGGCAGCAGGGTGGTGATGAGCGCCCAAAAGATAACCGGCAGCAGGGCAATGCTTATGGTGAGACGGAGTAAAGACCTCGTCCTGGTCGTCATGGCAATAGCAGTTTTCAGGCTGGGATAAATGTTGAAGTGCCTAAAATACTTGAAGTACTTGAAGTGCCTCAAGTTAAAGGAGTCATCCGAGCAGAAGGTACCGCAACTTAACTTTTGGCACTCTCCTCGAACCAAGATCCGCGTATCAATTTAAAATCTGCCTGATCAAGTTGGCAGAATTTCCAGCCATGTTAGTTTATTTTCATGATTTTGAGAACAACAATCCCCATTTCATAGAGCAGGTAGAGCGGCCCGCCCATGAGCAGCATGTTGACCACATCCGGCGTGGGGGTGAGCAGGGCGGCGACGATGCTGATGAAAAGCACGGCGAAGCGGCGGTTCTTTTCAAAGGTTGCCCGGGGGCAGATCCCGGCCCGGGCGAAAAAAATCATGAAAATGGGCAGCTCAAAAATGAAACCGAAGGCCAGGACAAAGATGGTGACAAAGGAGACGAATTTGCCCACGGAGATAACCGACTTCAGCTGCTCTGATTCGAATCCCAGCAGAAATTTCACCCCAAAGGGCAGGGTAACGAAGTAACAGAAAAAGGCGCCGCTGTAAAAGAGCAGGGAGGTGAAAAAAACAAAGGCCGCCACGGCCCTGGCGGACAGGCCGAAGGGTCGGGCCATGGCGCGCCAGAAGCAGAATACGATCCAGGGCATGAGCAGAAAGAGGGTGACGAAAAGGGCCAGTTTGACATGGGCGACAAAGGGTTCGGCCACGCTGAAGAAGGCCAGTTTCTGCTGGAGGTGATTCTGCACCGCGGCAAAGATTGCCGGCGAGAGAAAGTAGAAACCGAAGGTACCCAGGCCGATGCCGCAGCCTAATGACAGAATGGTCTTGCGTATTTCGAGAAGAAAACCTAACAGCCTTTTGCCGGGCGGGGCAGGTTCTTCGGCCGCTGTTGTCATAGTTGCAGAGGCGCTCAAACGTTTAAGCGTTCAAACGTTTGAGCGCTTTCCTCACAGGTTCTGCCTGATAAAATTGATGCCGTTACGGAAAAGCGCCAGGCCCTGCCCCTCTTCCGGCAGTTCTTCCCTGGTCCAGCGCGGATGGTTGGTCCGATGGAGAAAGGCTTCCGGGTGGGGCATCAGGCCGAAGAGCCTGCCGGTGGGATCGCAGATGCCGGCAATGGCGTCCGGTGAACCGTTGGGATTGGCCGGATAGTCCATGGTCGGCAGTTTGCTCTGCGGATCGGTATAACGCAGGACAATCAGTTTTTCATCCTTGAGAAGCTGCAGGGTCGCAGCATCTTTGGCGACAAATTTCCCTTCACCATGACGGACGGGAAAATAGAGGTTGGTCAGCCCGGTGGTGAAAACACAGGGGGAACTACGGTCAACGGCCAGGGTCACCCAGCGGTCTTCAAAGCGGCTGGAATCATTGTGGGTGAGGCTGACCTGCCGGTCGTCGTGCCGGCCCTCAAAGGCCGGCAGCAGACCCATTTTCACCATGAGCTGAAAGCCGTTGCACACCCCCAGGATCAGCTTGCCGCTATCGATGAAACGCAGCAGCTGATCCTGCAGTTTTTCGCCACTGCCCTTGACCACCGCATATTTCATGCGGTGGGCTCCGGCCTGTCCCGCCCCGAGATCGTCGCCGTCAAGGAATCCGCCCGGCAGGTTGAGAAAATGGTAATCGTTTAAGGAGTATTCGCCGTGAATCAGTTCGCTGATATGGACAATGTCGACCTGATCGGCCCCGCCCAGTCTGCAGGCGTGCGCCATTTCCGTCTCGCAGTTTGTTCCAAAGCCGGTCAGCACAATGGCTTTTACCTGTTTTGTCATCAGAGAGTACCCCGTTCATCAAAAAATTGTTCTATCAGCCAGTCTACGGCGCAACGCAATAATGCCAGATCCGTCAGTTCGCGAAAATCCCGGTTATTGTTCCTGAAATTTTCCAGCTGGTACAGTGTGGCCAGATAAAGATCCTGCTGCCCTGCGCTGGGCTTGTATCCCTGCTTCAGTTTCCGGTGGTGCAGGAGCGGCATCAGCATGTCATTGGCCTGATAATAATCAGCCAGTTCCTGCCCGGCAATCCACTGGTCCACCCCCTGCTCATTCGCTTCGGCAAATCCCCGGCAGTGGCTTTCCCGCTGCACAACATAAAAGGCTTGCGGCAAGCCGGACTTGTCCTGCCAGGCGCCGCGGCCCAGCGGATAGGTGCGGCAGGGGGCGGGCCGTCCACCGTAAACCCGGCACCCGCTTGCCGTCACAAAGGGGCAGTTTGCCCGGCCGTCATCCAGCATGCCGAGATACACCCTGGGGAAGACGTCATCATCTTCCCGTTCGATGATGGCGTAATGGTCAAGGAACTCCCGGCTCGAAATGCCCAGTTCCCGGCCCAGGCGCAGCACATCATAGGGTGAAAGGGCCAGTTCCAGATCACGGCAGCATTCGGTGAAGCAGGGCACCCCGGGATGGCAGGCAAAGGTGAAGGTTTCCTTGTCCGCCAGGGGGTGAATGTGCTCCGGCAACTGCAGTTCCGGTTTACTCATGGCTTTTTGCGGGGTGGTCAATTGGTCCCTCTCTCCCAGTGGATGAGCAGCGGGCTGGCCACGAAAATCGAGGAATAGGTGCCCACCAGAATGCCGACCAGCAGGGCAAAGGAGAAATCATGGATTACCGCGCCGCCCAGGAAATAGAGGGGCAGCAGGGCCAGGACCGTGGTCAGCGAGGTGGCAACGGTCCGGCTCATGACCTCGTTGACACTGGCGTTGATGATGGCAGGGAAATCAAGTTGATTCTGCTTGCGCATGTTCTCCCTGACCCGGTCGAAGACGATAACCGTATCATTTAAGGAATAGCCGGCCAGGGTGAGCAGGGCGGTGACGATGAGCAGGGTGATCTCGATGTTGAGCAGCCAGCAGACACCCAGCACGAGGATGACATCATGGAAGGTGGCGATGGCGGCTGCCATGCCGAAGCGGTAATCAAAACGCAGGGCGATATAGAGGATCACGCCGGCCATGGAGATGAGGATGGCCTGCATGGCCTTTTCCTTCAGGGTGTCACTCACCGAGGCGCCGATTTCCGACTGGCTTTCCAGGCTGAAATGGTATTCCGGCAGTTTCTCGTTGAGGAAGGCGGTGATGGTTTCCGTATCCTTGCCCACGATCTGTTCGGATTTCTTGATCTTGACGATCAGCCGGTTTTCGCTGGTCACCGGCTGCAGGTCCACCCCGTGCAGCTCGCTGTCGGCAAAGGTCTTGCGCACCTTTTCCAGATCATAGGGCTGAGAGGCCTGGTACTGCAGCAGCGAGCCGCCGGCAAAGTCGACGCCGATGTTGCCCTGGCCCCGCAGCAGCTGGACCAGGGAGAAGATGCCGAGCAGCACCATGACGGCGGAAAAGGTGTAGGTGATTCTGCGCAGCTTCATGTAGTCAATATTGGGCTTTCTGATGAGGTGCAGAAAGTTGAGGGCCGGCATGATTTTTTTGTAGTACAGGGTGTCATACACCATCTTGGTGCAGAACAGGGTGGTGAAGAGGTTGATGGACACGCCAAGGGAGAGGGTGACGGCAAAACCCTTGATCGGGCCGGTGCCGAAGAGAAAGAGGGCAAAGGCGGTGATCAGGGTGGTGACATGGGAGTCGACAATGGTCCAGAAGGCCTTGTCAAAACCCGCCTCCACCCCGGAGTGCACTGATTTGCCCAGTTCAAATTCTTCCCGCATTCGTTCGAAAATGAGGATGTTCGAGTCCACCGCCATGCCGATGGACAGGATGATACCGGCAATGCCCGGCAGGGTAAGGGTGGCCTGCAGCGCCGCCAGTCCGGCAAAAAGAAAGATGACGTTGAGCACCAGGGCCATGTTGGCGATGAGGCCGGAAAAACGGTAATAAATCAGCATGAACAGG
>Ga0172380_10003075_pt1 | contig 23900 bp, 23 predicted proteins | sample Leawe162metaG_FD_119747 | JGI IMG/M metagenome (GOLD analysis project Ga0172380, IMG submission 119747) | Leachate microbial communities from a municipal landfill in Southern Ontario, Canada - Leachate well 162 metaG | ecosystem: Engineered > Solid waste > Landfill > Unclassified | place...
AAAAATAATATCCAGCTGTTGCGCTGCAGATGATTGATAAGAAAGATACATAGGCAAATGTTTTGATGCTATTTTCAGCCAACTCTGACGGGTTGTTTCCAGATTTTGAAAATAATAAGCCAGCGGTCTGAATCACGAGACCTATCCCCAACCAAATTAATCCTTTTTTCAAATCTTTATTCATATCATTCCTACCAAGAGCGCATAAATGGACATTAGCCCAAAAATAACTAAACAAGTCCCGGATAACCAAAAATAAACTTTATCTTGCTTGAAACCTGCCATCAAAAATAAAATTCCAGAAAGCAATAACAGCCAGTACATTACAAAGGGTCCAAGAAGAACGCTTGATTTCATCCAGCTATCAGGACTCATCACAAGCGGAAGTCTGACAGCAATAATCGGCAGATAGGGGAGTGGCATCAATGCAAGAGAGACAAACCCAAGCAGAAGCCAATTTATGCCATGGGAACTTTCGCGCAGGTTATTGCTGGCCCCTAAATTGTAATCATTTTCAGTCATTAATCGAATTTTACATAAATTGGTTAAAAAATAAAACTGTCGACTTTTCCACGATCGTGGAAAAGTCGACATAAATTGAGGAGGGAAAAATGAATCTAGAGATCACAAAATTATCAGCAAAAGAGCTCCTGACAACACTTTTCGACCTGACCGTTGTACCATTCTTTATCAGCAGCTCGGTTTATCGCACACCGATGCGGAAATATCTAAGAGAGCGTGAAATTGAAAAAGCGGATTTTTATCACAAGATTCATTATCTGAAGAGCCAGGGTTTGATCCAGAAATTTACGGAGGGCAAAGAGGGCTATCTCGAGTTAACAGAGAAGGGGATGAAACGGCTGACAAAGTATAGACTGAACGACATTGCAATAAAAAAGGTTGACAGGTGGGATCGCAAATGGCGAGTTATCATCTTTGATATTCCAGAAAAATACCGCTATCGGCGGGATATCTTACGGAACAAACTACAAAATTTTGAGTGTATTCAGGTCCAGAAAAGCGTGTATGTCTATCCATTCCCTTGTACTGAGGAGATATCAACACTATGTAAGATACTAGATATCAATAAATATACGACGATAATGCTAGCAGAGATTATCCAGGGAGAGAATGAAATCATTGGACATTTTATCGAAAAAGGGATTTTAAATCAGCACGATCTAAAGACAACTTGATCTTAAAAAACTGTCGACTTTTCCACGATCGTGGAAAAGTCGACAGTTTTTTGTATATTCTTGTCTTCGCAATGCTAGATTTGGGTCGATAAAGTTTTTTGTATGCATATCAACTGCTAGATCTGCGTTGAGTGCTAGATCTATTATGGGTTCTTCGCCTCAGGCTAGTCATATCTAGTGACTAACCAAAAGGAAAGCGGAATGAAGGCTGAATTTTGTTGGAAGTTACAAAGACCATGGCGGTTGTTAGGTATAGGATCAAAGCGTTAGGATTAATCCGAATATTGCCAAAAAGGTTTATTGTTTCTTCAAATGAACCAGCAAAAAACTCCAATGCTAAAGCCACATTGGAGTTTTTGTTTTAGTCGAACGTTATTACGCAATCATTTTCTTTCTTTGACAACTGGTCACTTTTCTACGGTCGTAGAAAAGTGACCCATTTTTGTTCTAAATATCACCGATAAAGCGTTTTGTGGAACCTTACCTTTGTTGGCTACTTTTATTGACTAAATTAACTGATTATGGTATATTAATACTAGCCCTGACAGCAAGAGTAATCTTTCTGTTTGCGGCAAGTGCGAAGGAGGTACCACAAGATGGTACATGAAAAGATGAGCGTGGTCTGGTTGCCCGGACGGGAGGAAGGACAGTTGATTGCCCTGACAAAGTGCGGGATTATCTGGCCGCATATCGGAGGCCGTCCACCTGAGATTGGGATCTCAACTTATTCGGCGCCGCCGAAAGTTGGAACCTGCGAACAGGTCGTGGTTCTGCCAAGCGGAAATGGCTTTTTGGCCTATCCGGTCGGCAGTAACATAATCCCTGTTCCGGGTGTCAATGACCCGGTAGCACTTCGGTGGGTGAAGAACCAGCGTGGTTCAGGCGTCGTTGCGATGATTGAGGTGCTGAATCTCGGCACAGTGCCGGTTTTTCCGGCCGATAACGCTCGATTCATATCAACGACACCCTGGCCGGAACGAACCAGAGAGTGGCCCGAAGAACCAAAAGAAGGCCAAATCGGTCCGTGCTATCTCTCCTGGCGGACAACAGAACGAGGTACGTTTGTTGCCTACGGCTGTTCATCCCTGGTGGCAGCTAATGTCAGCGCTGAACAGATGTCAGAGTGGTACGGGGTCGAGTATCGGTATGAAATTTTAACCGATGGCTCACTGGTAGTGTCAACGCGAACAAGCCGCTAATCAACCTTTTTGTCCAGAGAACGCTCAAGAATGTTCCAAATTTGTCTGAGAGCTTTTAAACTTTTGGTCCTCGCACACAAGCTTGAAAAAAACCGGCGGATAAAATCCCCGCCGTTCTCGCACTGCACTCGATGAAAATGAGTGCGTGCACTTTTAAAACATCCCCCGGGCCCGCTTTTTAGAAAAAACTCTTGGCCGGGGGGAAGACCAGAGCGATTAAGAATACTCTTAATAATTCTGGTCTTTTTTGTGGAAAAATTGTTCGACTTTTGTTCGGTAGTAGATTATAATCTTTATTATGTCTTCGATTACTCAACCGCCAAAGGATTATCAGGTTCTATTTCTCGATATGAACTCTTTTTTTGCTTCGGTGGAGCAACAAGTTCAGCCGACATTGCGGGGGATTCCGGTCGGAGTAGCGCCATATACTGGCAGTACCGGCTGCATCATCGCCGCTTCCTATGAGGCTAAGCGGATGGGAATAAAGATCGGGCGGGTAGGGGAGGCTAAGAAAATCTGCCCCGAGATCAAGATATTAGAGGCCCGACCAGCTCTCTACATGCTCTATCACCATGAGATCAAGAAGGTAATAGAGAAGTTTACACCCTACTACCAGGCCCTGAGTATTGATGAGTTTGCTATTCGTTTGACGCCAAGGGACCAAAATTACGAAGTGTCCAAAAAGCTAGCTCTGGATCTGAAGAAGGCCATAAGGGACGAAGTGGGGGATTATCTCAAGTGCTCGATCGGCATCGGCCCCAGCGTCTTTTTGGCGAAAATGGCGGGGGAGAGGCGCAAGCCCGACGGTCTCTTCACCCTGACCCTGGCGAATTTGAAGGAGTTTTACGAGGAGGAGCTGACGGGGCTTACCGATATTACCGGGATTAATTTTCGGATGGAATACCGCTTAAAAAATTTTGGGATCGACTCCCCTACTGATTTTTTTAATTTTCAGTTACCTGACCTGACAAGAATGCTCAAGCACTTCGGCCGAGTCTGGTTTTATCGTCTGCGCGGCTATGAGGTTGATGATTATGTCATCAGGACCAAAACTATCGGCCACTCTCATGTCTTGCCGCCGGAATTTCGCACCAGAGACGGGGCGATTGCAGTCCTGAAGAAGCTGATAGTAAAGACTGGCTCCAGGCTTCGGAAAGAAGGTTATTTTGCCGGCGGAGTGGCTGTCTCAATCCATTTCTTTGACCGGGGAGACTTCGGGCTTTCGCGCAAGGTCCCCTCTTTTTGCGACAACAAAACTCTGATTGAAACAACTCTTGATATGCTCAAAGGATGCCGCTTCCAAAGCCGGCCGATCTATGTCAGTATCTCGACATTCAATCTGTCAAAAACCGGCGGCGAGCAGATTTCCATTTTTCAGGACATTGAGAAATCCAAGCAGCTCTCCAAAACACTAGACGAGATCAATGATGATTTCGGGACCGGCACCATCTTTCCGGCCTCGATGTTTGAAGCGGTGGATACGGCCCCGGACCGGATACCGATGGGCCGGCCGAGGTACGATATTATCAATTAAATAGAGATGACGAATTGATTGCGGTATACTGGATCAGTGGTTATCACTTTTTTATTTTTCAGCGTTAATATATAATGAAATTGTCCTGTTAACAGGCGTTTTTTCACTATCAAAGTGAGGGGAAATGGCTAAATTTACACTTTCTAAGGTTCTTCACCGTCGGCAAAAGTTAAAAGTCGCAACGATCGTTATGACGCTATTGGTTGTTGGTCTGCTTTTTCAATTGCTTATTTTGAATAATCCAAAGCAATTAAAGGCAGCCGTTATTATCAATGGCACGGAAGCTATTATTGATGGCGCCAACACAACGACTTTTGTGGTTGATCAAATCGGCAATGTATACCAGCAGCCAGGCGCAAAGTTGATGGATGACAATAATAACAATCTGGATTTTCGCTATTATTCCTATCTGGCCACACCGACCAATTGCGAAGGGAAGATCTGCAACGTCAAGGGTAAAAACTTGACTGTCAGAAACGGCCAGGTATTGATGGAAGGAACTCAGAGCTACAAAAACCTAATTGTCGATAAGAGCGGCAGCATCTCTCAGCCAATGGCTGATCGAGATGGCATGATCAACAAGCCGCTTTATTCGGGCAACTACTGGGGTATGCGATTCACCGGCTTTCTAAAAGTCCCGGCCAACTCTGTTTATTATCTTTACTCTGATGATGTTGCGGGTGGCGTTAAAATCGAATATTCAACGAATACAAAGATCTCCAATGAGGAGGGCCAAAATAGCTGGACGCCGTTTTATATCAATGCTTCTGATGAGGTGAAGAGCGGCTGGAATTCCGGCAACAAGATCAATCTAAGTCTTGATGATTATATAAATAGTAAACAGTATGCTTTTTTGCAAAATGAGAGCACCACTGATTTCAAGTGGATACCCATCAGGATAAGTTACGCCAGAGGCGCTGATCCCGGAGCCCTCAACCTTAAATATCAGCTTTTCCAATATTTCAAGGATAGTGCCGATTTCTTTCCTAATAATCATCTGCCTTACTCTCAGGGCACGCTTGAGCTAAGCCGACTTTATGGTTATGCCGATGGTATACCGCAAAAGACTGGTGGTGAGGGGCAGACTAAATTCGAATATTTTGTTTCGCTCGACGGTAAAACGGTTCCAAACACTGCTTTCTCTAACTCCTTCTTGACGGTTGGCACTGACAATACTGCTCTTAAAACTTCTTTTGCCAATTCTTATGGCTATACCGGAGGAGAAACGGGTCTCTTTAAATTTGCCTTTGGCGGAGAGAGCCAAGCAGCTAGTCCGATCGGTGACTCAATTGCCAATATTCATCGAACGATGGCATCTCGTCATAGCGCTTATACTATCAATCCAGCTATTTTCCCAGCGGCAGCGGGGGATTGGCCAGCCATGTTCAAAAGCTCGGACAATACTTCCCGACGGATCGAAAGCGGACTGACATTAAACATTGATAATGAGGTCAAGATTGATACGGAAAAGGGCATCAATCTGACCGGTGTCGGCTATCCGGGTTGGGGTAATGAATTTTACAAGGCAGCCGATATGTCAACCCTTCAAGTCGCCAAAAGCCGGGCTGGTGGAGCTGGCGGCGGCGAATTCTCCACCACTTTGGGCGGAGGCGGCTCGCACGCCCGAAATGGCGGCGCTCCTCTCGCAGTCTCGTCAGGAACCGGGAAAACATATTATGATGATGCGACTGAGGTTATCGGGAAAACAGCGATCGGCTCGGGTGGCGGTAGTTCGAATTATAATATCGGCGGGTCTGGCGGCGGCGCGGTCAGAATTGTATCCAAGAAAACAACTCTTAATGTCAAGAGCGCGATCGTTGCAAATGGTAACGGCGGAATGGTTATTGATGCTCCGTATAATGTGGCCGGGGGAGCTGGTGGCAAAATTGTTATCAAGTCAGATGAGATCAATGTCGGATCGACTGCCGATTCCGGGGCAACAAAAAATGAGGTCATCTCGGCTGATGGTTTTGGCGGATACAAGAGCTGCACTGGCGGTAGTGGCGGCTATATTCTGATTGCTTATAATATTTCCAATGACGATGTCATCAATAGTAAAAGTTATAGTTTCAGGTTTCACACCAACGGCGGTGTCGGCATTGATACGGCGGGCGCTAACTCTACAACGTTGAGTGGAGAAAATGGTGTTGTCTCTGTTGTCAAAAAGTCTGCTCTTGAGGCAGTGACGGTGAAAAAATGGCTGGAGGCAATCGATCGTCCGATTCCGAATACGCCGCCAAATCCAAATTTCAATCCATACTCTGTGCAGTTGAAGGATAAAATCAGGGTTAATATCGAGATTTCGCAGGCAGCTCCCGGCTTTGAAACAAACATTGACGACGCTATTTTGAAGGTGCCTGATTCGTCGGAAAAGTGTCGCCCGATCGATGGTACGATCGCAGCTCCAAATAACTCATCACTTTCTTCAAGCGGCTATGACACTGTCAATAATAAAGTATATTGGGTTTTTATCCCGAACACGTCCGACCCAATCTTAGTATCCTATGATTGCGAAGTTTCAAATTAAACAAGCTATTTTCAGTATTCTCTCTCTTTTGCTGTTTTTTTTGGCAGCAGGAAAGGCAGAGGCTGCCGGAATGCTACCCAAAATGATGGTTGGACAAACGGAGGTGAGAGAGAGAATCGGCGCCAATGAATCCAAGACTTATTTTGGTGGATTTACCGGCAATGAGGTGATCTTCAATTCTAGCCCCGATACCGTTGGTGAGTTTGAGTATAGCCTGACTGCAAAGAAGGGATTAGCTAATTGCATTGGCGCTGATCTCAAGAAGGTCACTAGCTGCTTTTTCTTTAAGTTAAGTCCTTATTCTAATGCGGTAAAAATGCTAAGGAGTAGAACCTCAATCAACGGCAGTGATGCCATTGAAGTTGCTGCTCTTTTTTATGGTTCGAGACTGATCAGTGGCGATGCCTACAGTGGCAGTAATGATCTCAACAATTTCAGCTTTTGGGGCAGAAGTCTGGCTGAATCAAAAGGCGACATTTCACGGTCAGATGCGCCCTGGAAGATTAGCGGTTACGAGCTAAATGATAATGCTCAATCTTCGTGGCTCAACTCCGACGGGATAGAAAGCAAGAGCATTCAAGCGTTTTCTAGCTCGCTCGACAGACTTTTCAGCAACTCAACCGCACTTTCTGACGCCGCAACTGCCCAGATTGCCAAGGAAAAAGCGGATATGAATATCTATCTGCAAGCATTTGGCGGAGAGCTCACAAGCGACATTTATCAAAAAGATGCACCCAGTTTCCCTGAGGGCAAAGTCTGGTCGGTTAACAAAGACCTTGTTATAGGAGGCAGGAAAAAAATTATTTACCATGGGGTCGGCACTATTATTGTAAAGGGGAATATTATTGTCGGCGAGGGTACCAGTTTTGTTCCTGGAGATGAAAGGAAAGATCATTTAGGAGTGATTGCCTTAGATGAATAAGATTACCAAAATTTGTTTTATGCTTTGCTTGGTTGCGACATTTGCTTTTATCGCCTTTCGTTTTGGAGAAAGAGTATTTGCTCTTACTGATGAAGAGCTTTTGAATCCTGAGTTTAATGCTGAGTTTGTTGCCAGTCCAGGAGAAACGCTTTTCCCAAATCCAGTCTCCTTTACGACCAAAGTTTTTGGCGTGAAGGCCGGGGAAACGATAAACTTTACCTTTTGGCTTAATTGTTCGTCTGATAGTACGGATTATGGCTATCTCTCAAGATCCGATGTTTGCGGCGATCCATCCAAAGACAAAAGTTTGGGCCAGCGGTCAGTAAACATCAAAGGAGCCAACTCAATTCCGGCTCAGACATATCAAAGAGCAGGTAAATATACAGCAAAAATTTTAATTGAAAAGAAAAGCCAGCGTGTTGAAAGAAGAGCTGCTGTAACTGTCAAGCCCGTTGTTGATATCAAGGCAAATGGAGTTTTTGACAAACATGCGGATGTTCCCTATGGCGGAAGTCTGGAGCTTTCCTGGACTACGGCAGGGCTCTCCGATAAGGCCAAATGCATCTCTTCATGGGAGGGTGAAAAAAAATTAAACGACAAGCAGGTTATTGGAAATATTAATGATGCAAAAAAAACGTTTACATTGACCTGTTCTGAAGCTGATGCTTCCAATTCTGACTCGGTTGAGGCCGGAGCTATCCCCAAAGTAATAATCAGGCTCAGGGACAATCTACAAAGAAATGCGATTGACGTCATCTCACCGTTTGATAGCGGAAATGCGGTGATCTGGGAAGCGTATGGAGCAGAGGCAACGCCGACGCCATGTACTGCTCATGGATCTGATCCGGGCTGGGATGGCAAGCTTCTTGCTGCCAATGGGTCGTTCAATATCACGGGCCTCACATCAACCACGACATACTCAGTGGAGTGCCGAGGATACGGAGGAACAAATCAGGCGAGTGTTACAACGAAGGTTAATAAAGGTAACTGTGCCTTCATGGGTGATAACACTATCAATGCCGCTTTCTTTTGCGAAAACAAACTTGTTGTTCTTTCTAACGCAAATAATATCAATTTTACTGGATCTTTTGTGGCTAAAGACTTTTCCATTGCCACGATCGCCAAGAATATTCGATTCTATTACCAAGCCATTCTTGACGATAAATGGCCGCCTGGTTTTAGATATCTGGAACTACCAAAAACTGATGAAGTAAAAAACAATTAGTTGTTGTTATTTAGAAGTAATTAGTTTAAAATTAAGTAAACGACTATTCGGTTTCTAGGAGGGATAATGGATCAAAATGGTCCCGTTGGGCAACCAGCAAAGTTTTCGAATCTAGACAGCGCCAACTCCTCATTTGGAGGGTCAGGCTTAGGCAGAAATTACGATCTTGCCTTCGTTATTAGTTGGATTTCGATTGCATTAGCAATAATCGGCTGTATTTCGATTTGGCTGCTTGATACTAGCGTCGTCCAGTCCAAGAAACAAAAGCAGACGCAAAAAGATACTCTGATTCAGAAAGTTACCAGCTCTGAGTATGCTGACTTAGATCAGAAGGTTTCTGGTCTGAAATCAGCTTATGATGAGATCCACAAGGATATGAATAAAACTTTTTATATCAGTGAATTTTTGCCTAGTCTCTATCAGTATATCGATAAAGATGTTCAGATTAAAAATATTTCGATCACCAATGAAGGCAAACTCAACATTGACGGTATTACAGACAATTATAGGTCAGTAGCAGACCAGATGCTGGCGCTTCAAACATTTCCCAAGCTCTCAAAGATCGAATTGCTTTCGACATCCATGAATACTACAAGCTCCGGCTCGACAGAAGTGCCATTTGTTTTTTCTGCTCTTATTGATGAAAGTGATGAGGAGGCCGACACGAGCGAAACAAACTCCATTGATGTTACTACTGATGAAGCCGGGCAGGCCTCATTGGATAGCAACGTTGATTCCCTCAATACCAACTCAGCAGAAGCAATAGATGCGACAGGAGGGATAGATGCGACGATCCAGTAATTCATATCATTTAGCTTTAGCGATTATCATTATTGTCGGTTGTTTCTATTACTCCTACAACCGGTTGATTCCGCGATACCAACAGCATCGCTCCGAGCTGGCTCTCATTCAGCACGAAGTCAAAGCAATCGATGAGAAAATGCAATCGCTCCAAAACTCGAAACAAACGATTATAGATCTTGGAGACGTTGTTGATAAAATGCTGGTTGCTGTACCGAGTGATAAAGATGCGCCAAATTTGATAACTGAGCTTGAAGCATTGGCGATCAAGCACAGGGTTTATATTCCAAACATTTCTATCGTTGACCCAAGTGATAATTCCGCCACGGTAGAAATGAGTGCCGATTCTAATATCGTGACAGTTTCATTTGCGGCCAATGGAAGTTTCTCTGACCTTCATCAGTTTATCCAATCAATCGAGAAGGATTTACGGTTCATGTCGATCAAAAACATTACAGTTTCGTCGGTTGGCGACCAAGTCTCGATGAGCATTCAACTTGATACTTACAAGAGGGCTGAGACATCGCTAAGTAACACGATAGTGCCAACGCTTAATGCAGCAGCGGCTGCCGGGGAGGTTATACAATGAGCACAAATAAGGTAAATATTACTCTGAGCATAATTGTTCTTATTTTTACGATCTTTGGCTTTGTCTGGCTGTTCTCTTTGGCGAGTACAAAAAACATTGATACGAATGATATCGACGCTAGATACCAAAAGGTTGCAATTGATGGCATTAAGAAAGATATTATGGATCTCTTATCAGAGCGACAGAATGCTAGCGGCATGCCGATCCCTGAGCCGACCAACAAGATGGGGAAAGAAGATCCTTTTTCTAGTTCAAATTGATTGAACTTTTAAAGAGAATAAAATGCCACCTGTAAAAATCGAGGACACATTAATATATTACGGTCTTAACCGTAATGTACTTTCCGGCCAGTCAATACTGGATGTTTTTGTATTACAAGATATTGTCAGTCCAGAGGATGCTGCTTCTCTTCGCAAGAATTTGCGCACAAATCGTGAAATTGAAAATTTCCTTCTGCAAAATGGCATAGTCAGCAAAGAAACGATCAACAAAGCCTACAGCATCTTATTAAAAATTCCTTTTGTCAGCCTTAGAAATGTCCAGGTGGAAAAAGAGGTCCTAAATCTGATTCCATATAAGATGGCAGTAAAATTTGGAGTGGTTGCATTTTCAAATATCGACAATGTTATCCGGATTGCCCTCTCGAGACCAGCTGATCTTTTGCTTGGCTTTGAAAATGGTTTGGCGAAGGTTCTTGAAGCAAATGGCCACGAAGTTGAACTATTCATCACCGGCGAAGAGGATTATGGCAGTATCTTGTCGCAGTATGATAACAAGAATAAGCAAGCCCTCCGGCTTTCACGAGGCGCCTATCCGGTTGTTTATTTGAGAAATCAAATTATACCCGAGAAATTTCTTAAAAGATTACCGAGGGATATTATTGAGAAAAATCGAGTTGTCGTTTTTGACGAAAATAAAACAGGCCATTTCTTTCTAGCTGCTGAGAAACCGGACTCACCGGTAACATTAAAATTACTTTCTTTTTTAGAGCGGGAAAATCACATCAAATTAGAGCTCTTTGCAACTTCAAGAGATGATATAGATTTCGCTCTCGAACTCTATGATGGTAAAAAGCCGGAGTTTAGTCAGGATACTGAAGCTGCACTTTCCGTCGAAACCCAAACCGCCGAACCGGCCCCTGTAGTCCTCGAACAACAGAAGCCCAAAGTTGTAGCCAACAACCCGAAAAATGGGTTATTTAGCTTTTCGAATTTCTGGGTTTCTGAACCGAAGAGTAATCAGCCAGAGGATGATTTTACCATCGATTCTGTTGTGCCTGATGTTGCAAAAAATAATGCCGCCAATAGCGCTTCTCAACCGAATAATCTGAGTAGTCCTGCAAAAGTTGAAGTTGGAACTGCAGTGAATAATGCTGTCGGTCAAGTCGAGCCTTCCAAAACTACCAATATTAAAATAGATGATCAGGAACAACCTCAATCTCCAAGTCCGCAGGTGCCTGAGAAAGCGGGGATTGACGACTCTCTTGAAGATAAGGATCTTGGACAGTTGATCTCTGGCGATATTATTGAACCGCAGGCACTTGAGGGAATTGTTGCAGAGGGCTATATCCCAAAGATTGTGGCGGCTATCATAAACTATGCTTTGAATAACCGAGCTTCTGATATTCATGTTGAACCGGAGAACAAGATCCTGAGAGTCCGTTGTCGAATTGATGGCATTCTTCGTGATGTTGCCAAGATGCCACTTTCTCTTCATCCGCCCTTCATAAGTAGAATAAAAATATTATCGAAGCTGAAAATTGATGAGTCCCGGATTCCTCAAGATGGACGATTTGATATTACCTTCGAGAGAAGAGAAGTTGACGTTCGTGTTTCCACATTGCCGACAGTCCATGGTGAAAAGATCGTCATGCGTATTCTTGATAAAAGCCAGGGGATATTATCTTTGGAGGACCTTGGGATGCAGGGGAGTGCCTTTGATCTGACCATCCAGGCTATTTCCCGTCCTCACGGTATAATTTTGTCGACTGGTCCGACTGGATCAGGTAAATCTACAACTCTTTATGCCATTATGAACAGAATCAGTGTGCCAGGGATTAATATCGTGACTCTTGAAGATCCGGTTGAATATGAAATACCCGGTGTCAATCAGTGCCAGGTAAAACCTGATATCGGCTTCACCTTTGCTTCCGGCCTTCGGAGTGTCCTTCGACAGGATCCAAATGTCATTATGGTTGGAGAAATCAGAGATTCAGAAACAGCCAATATGGCAACCCACGCTGCTCTCACGGGCCATTTGGTCCTCTCGACTTTGCATACAAACGATGCCGCCGGTTCCTTGCCGCGCCTTACAAATATGGGGGTTGAACCTTTTTTAATTACCTCCTCAGTTAATCTAATTATCGCACAGCGTTTAGTGAGAAGAATTTGCCCTAAATGTCGCGAGGAGATGAAAGTTCCGCAAAAGCTATACGATGAGATTATTGCTGAAGTAAATAAAATCTCTCCAAAGAATACAAGGGATCGGTCGAGATTGCCAAGTGAATTAAAGCTTTATTATGGACGAGGATGCAAAGATTGCAATCAGGGATATAAGGGCAGAGTAGGTTTGTTTGAAGTCCTGGAGATGACACCTGAGATTGAGGATCTGGCAGTGGCTCGAAAAACAGCAAACGATATTAAACAAGCAGCGATCAACAGCGGCATGATCACCATGAAGCAGGATGGGATTATCAAGGCCTTTCTTGGGTTAACGACTGTAGATGAGGTTTTCCAAGCAGTAGTTTCAAGCTGACCCTAGCTTGTTTTATTAGCACTCATGTACTAAAATATAGTAAAGTAATTTGTTTTCTAGGAGGGATCAGTGTTGGACGATGCAAAAGCAACGGAGATAACAAAATTTTTAGATTATGCCATCGAGAAAAAGGCATCTGACATTCATATTTGTGTCGGTATTCCTCTTATGGTCAGGATTGACGGTAAGCTTATTTCTCTTCCTGAGGCTCCAAATATTACTCAAGCGAAAGCTCGAGAGCTGATTACATCTTTCACACCGGCAGAGATGCTGACGGCCCTACGCCAAAAGAAAGAGCTGGATTTCTCTTTTGGCTATAAAAATATGCGGTTCAGGGTAAATGTTTATTATCAAAAGGGGACTGAAGCTGCGTCTCTTCGACTGATCAGCAAAGATATCATGGGGTTCCGAGAGCTGGGTCTTCCGCCAATTTTGGAGAAATTCACTGAACACAGTCAGGGTTTTGTCATTATCGCAGGTCCTACAGGATCAGGTAAATCAACCACTCTTGCCGCACTGATCGATAAGATTAATTCTGAAAAGAAAAAACACATCGTCACGATCGAAGATCCGATCGAGTATATTTTTGAGCACAAACAGAGTGTTATCTCTCAACGTGAAGTTGGTTCTGACACAAACTCCTTTGGCCGGGCACTTCGTTCTGCCCTTCGGGAGGATCCGGATGTTGTCTTGGTCGGTGAGATGCGAGATCTTGAAACAATTGAAGCAGCTTTAACATTAGCTGAGACCGGGCATTTGGTTTTCACAACTTTGCATACCAATTCAGCCGCTCAGACAGCCGATCGTATTATCAGCGTCTTTCCTCCTCATCTTCAACAGCAGATTAGCAGTCAGCTTGCCTCTGTTTTGGTCGGAGTTGTCTCGCAACGGCTTGTTCCGAAAATAAATGGCGGCCGGGTTTTGGCTGCAGAGATTATGATCGCAAATCCAGCGATCAAAAGTTTGATCAGGGATGGAAAAAGTTTTCAAATTCCCAATGTTATCCAAACGTCGGCAGCAGAGGGCATGATCAGTCTGGATAAGGTTTTGGCAGAATACGTTTCAAGGGGGGAGATCACTCTTGAAGATGCTCTTATTTACTGCCTCGACCCCAAGAGTTTTAAGATGATGGTATATTAATAAGTTCCTAATTTTCAATTTATATTACAAAGGGTATGGCGAAGTTTTTATACAAAGCGAAGAATAAACGTGGTGAGGTTGTCACCGGTACTGTCAAGGCAATCACTGAGGAAGAAGCTGAGAAGGTACTTTTAAAGCATAATCTGACTCCATCGAGGATAGTTCCCGAGGAACAGAAGCGCTACTTTCCTTTTTTGATGGCGCGTGTTTCGGGCAAGGAAAAAGCAGTTTTTTCCCGGCAGTTATCAACAATGCTCTCAGCTGGTTTACCATTAACGAAAGCGCTGAGTATTTTGTCGGGTAACATTGAGAACGATTATTTCAAAAACATTATTCAGGAGATATATACTGACCTGGAAGAGGGGTATAGTTTTTCGGTAGCACTCTCCAAACATCCTCAAGTCTTCGATAAGGTCTATGTCAGTGTTATCGGATCTGGCGAAACAACAGGACGTTTGGACTTGGTACTCAGCCAGATGGCCACACAGCTGGAAAACGACAACAATTTCATTTCATACATAAAGGGCGCGCTATATTATCCAATTTTTATTTTGATTGCACTGGTCTTCATTGGTGGATATATGTTGACGACAGTTGTGCCGAAGCTGAAGAGCATGTTCGACCAAATGGGGAGAGAATTACCCTTAACAACGAGAGCAATGCTTTCGATATCATCCTTTATGCAACATTGGTGGTTTCTAATACTTCTGATTGTATTGTTCATTATCATCTTCCTGAAATTATGGTTTCAAACTGATGCCGGGTCTAGATTTATTAATAAACTTGAGCTGAAAACTCCGGGACTCAACAAACTCTTTGTCAGCCTATATATGAGCAGATTCGCCAGAGTGATGGAGTTGCTCGTCGGCGCAGGTGTTCCGATCCTGGACTCTTTGAAAATTGGTTCGACAGTTATCAACAATAGTATTTATGAAGACAGCCTTACAAATGTAGCTAAGCAGATTGAAAAAGGTGTCCCGCTTTCAGCACAGTTGGCCAAAGAAAACGTCTTTCCGCCACTCGTTGCTCAAATGGTTTCTGTTGGTGAAGAAACCGGCGAATTGGACAAAGTGCTCGGAAAGGTTGCGGAGTATTACGAAGAGAGCGCAAATCAAAATATTAAAGTAATTAGTACTCTGATTGAGCCAATCATACTGGTTATTATCGGCCTAGCAGTTGCTTTTATGGTTTTTTCAATAATCTTACCAATTTATAATATCGCCCAATTTGGCGGTTAATAATTGTGCTTTGCGGTCGATCAAGGCAGTTTATTAAAATTAATAGAAGGAGAGGATGCATATGAAGAAAGCTTTTACTCTAATCGAGTTGCTTGTTGTAATCGCTATTATTGGTATCTTGGCGTCAATGGTTTTGGTTGGTCTCAATGGTACAAGAGCAAAAGCCAGAGATGCTGAGAGAAAGAGCGATTTGCGTCAACTTAAGGCTGCCCTTGAGCTTTATTATGCGGACCAAAATCCGAACACCTATAAAGCTCAGGCTACTGCTGTGACAGCAAGCTCTACTACAATGGGATTAGACGAAAATTATATCAAGAACGTCCCGACTGATCCGTCAGGGACAAAACCATATTTATATCAAACCGATGCTGATGGCAAAAATTATGCAATTTTTGCAGGTCTTGAAAATACCAAGGATGCCGATGTTAAGGCTGCTGGTACAAATCCGGCTATTGGCAGTCGACCGACTGATAGTGCTTACAACTATTTTGTTGAGAACGACTAATCAGGTTTCTTGTAAGTCCGGCTGCTCGCCGGACTGGAAGAGGCTTGATTCAAGTAAAACGAAAGAAACATGTCCCCAGTTAATTTAGTAATTTTTTTCCTTTCTGGCTTGATAATCGGCAGTTTTTTGAATGTCGTGATTTTGAGGATTGATAATCTTAAGTCAATTATCAAGGGTCGCTCCCAGTGCCGTAATTGCAAGGAAGTGTTATCATGGCTTGATCTAATACCTCTTGTTTCCTACATATCTTTGAAAGGACGATGTCGATATTGCGGCGATAACATCTCTTGGCAATATCCGCTGGTAGAGGGAGGAACCGGATTACTGTTTGCTGGCTTATACTATTTTTATGGGTTGACCCCGGCATTATTCTTTTATCTTATTATTTTTTGCCTTTTAATCATCATTGCAGTCTACGATATATTGACCCAATATGTCCCGGAGTTTTTCGTCTGGCTTACATTAATACTTCTCTTGATGGCCGGCTGGTTTTACGGCAATTTTTCGTTCGGCCAATCAATATTAGGCGCCCTCATCGTTGGCGGAGTACTTTTCCTGCTTGTTGCAGTTTCGAAGGAGAAATGGATGGGGTCTGGAGACATTAAGATTGGTATGATCTTGGGCTTAATCGTGGGCTATCCCCGAGCACTTTTTGGGCTTTTTGCGTCTTTTATTCTTGGCTCGATCGTCGGACTTATTTACATCTATCTAACCAAAAAAACCTTAAAGGCCTCATTGCCGTTTGCACCATTTTTGATCTTGTCAGCGCTTATTGCTCTTCTGTGGGGCGACAAGGTGATAAATTGGTACTTGGGGAAACTAATATTTTAGGAGGAATATGACCCTTCATTCACATAAAAAAGGATTTACGCTGGTAGAGCTTATTATAGTAGCCGCAGTTATTGCAGTTATCCAGGTTGTAGTTATTTACACTTACCTTGGTGCTCAGAAGCAATCAAGAGATGTCAAAAGGAAGAGTGATATTAATAAGATCAGCACTGCGATCGAGCTCTACCATACAGATAAAAAGGAATATCCGGCTACTTCCTTATGGGTTTCTTCGTCATACAATAGTCCAAGTGACACTTTAGCTAACACTCTTCTGCGTAACAAATATATTGATTCAATTCCGTGTGATCCCAAGGTTACTGATTGGAACTGTTCGCACGGTGGTCATAACCAAGGAACAAACCCTGATTTCGGGTATCTTTATATCTTGAAAAATTATAACTTTTCCGGCAGCTACTCCGGAAATTTTCCCGGCAAGAGTAAATACAGTTTGTATTCTACCTTGGAATCTCCGAGTAGTGATGATCTAAACAACATTGATCGGCTAGAAGGATACGAGAAGGCTTTTCGAGAGTTTATTACTTCGAAATATCACATGAATATCTTATATAAGAGTGGTAACTAATGCGAAAAGCCTATACCCTAATAGAGCTTCTGATAACAATGACCATCACCGCCTTGATGGCGATCTTTGGTATTGCAGCTTTTCAAAATTACGGCAAAACGACAGTCTTTGAGCAAAAGGCATCGGAGATAGAGGGCCTGATCAACCAAGTCGAGATATTAGCCAAAAATCCGAGTCAAAGCGCCAAATCTTATTGTTTGAAAATATCGTCAGACCGATTTTCACTTTACCGAGGCCTTGACCAGGAATGTAAGGAGAGAGCTCTTGAGAGAGAAGTTTTGTTATCAAAGAATGAAGCTGTTGTCGACGAAACGGCAAATGTTGCTTACCGTTTTTTAATCTGCGATTTACTCGGTAATGATTGTTATTTGAAACAAGCTGACGAAAATTTCAACAAAATCTCCATCGATAAAAAAACGTTTTTCTTTAAGCTTGAGGATAGCAATGGTCGAAAAAGTAATTTTTATCTGTCAGTAAATCCCTTTAATTTAGAGGTGAGTGAACAATGAAGAGGGCATTTGGTATCATCGAGGTTTTGATTGCTTCGTCAATAATTGCCAGCGTTCTGGGTGGATTGGTTTATGTCGGCCGGCTTGCACTCACGAGCAGTACAAATACTAAAGTAAGGTCAGAGGCATTGGGACTGGCAACCGAGGGACTGGAAATTGTCAGGCATATCCGCGATAGCAATTGGGCTGACAGCGATAATTCGACAGTCTGGAACTCTCTAGTCATGGAGAATGACGGAACTTTCTCAACAGTTGTTCCGGATTCGGGAAAGAGTTATATAGTCAAATTCAACAAGGCCAAAAATGGCCAGGACAGGTTTGGACTGGATTACGGTAATGCTGAGCAGATTTCATCGCCGGATGGATCAACTTTTTTTAGATCAATTGATATCACTTCGACTGGTGTTCTATTACCTGCCACGGATGACAAAGATTCACTGAAAGAACAGAGTGTCAAAAGAGATAATGCCATGAAAATAACCGTAACTGTTACTTGGGATGATAATAAGGCTGTCTCTGTGAGCGAGCTTTTAACGAACTGGAGGCCAAATTACTAATCTAAGACAAGCGAGAGGGTTTACACTACTCGAGGTTCTAATCGCTACCTCTCTTTTCGTTATTGTCATGGTCTTTACACTTGGGACGGTCGGCCAGAATGTGAGTTTCCAAGCTAAACTCAAATCAGATAAGGAAGCGGGGGCTGAGATTCGCAAGATTTCTGATCTTCTAACACGAGATATCAAGCTTGCAGATACAAGCGCAATCCTGACAGTAGGGGATAAGACGAGCCATTTTGATGACGGGTTAGTTTTATTAAATTGTCCCTCGGGCTGCAATTTAAAATACTATCAGACAGCCTCAAAACCGAATTTTACTGAAAATTCTGATCCCGGAGCAAATGTGCTCATTATTTCAACAAAAAAGACCTATAAAATTTATGGGTCAGACGCTGATTCGAAGGCAGTCTTCTACAAGGAGATAGAAAAGAGCAAGTTAAAGAATGATATTCTGCCTTCAACTGAAATCATCAGGATGTTTATCGATGAAAATAAGATCAGTGCAAATCGGCTGGAATCACAGGTAACTTTCTCTGGTTATTGTCCGGAAAAAAATATGGCAAATAAAGTTGCATCATATATTCAGATGACCGTCGATGCCAGAACTAAGAATTTTGATAAATTAGAGCCGAAGAACAGAGCCGAAGCGATGGTTCGGACGCTCGTTGCTGCCAGAAAATATTAATTGTTCATTGAATATTTCAGAGGGTTTGGTAAATTAAGAAGCAATTAAGCAATAAGATAGAATGATTTCTTCCAGGAGATTCCCGGGACGTTCTAGCAAAACCGTCAGATTTATTAAATAGGTAATTAGAGAGAGTTAAAATGAATAGAATTTTTTCAGGTATACAACCAAGTGGCATTCTCCACCTCGGCAATTATCTCGGAGCAATCAAACAGTGGGTCGAACTTCAAAATACCGCAGACGAAGCGATTTTTTGCGTGGTTGATCTGCATGCTATTACTGTGCCGCAAGATCCAATACAATTAAAAAAGAACATCCTTTCAACTGCTGCAATTTATCTAGCAGCCGGTATCAACCCGGATAAATCGGCTATCTTTGTTCAGTCTTCTCGGCCTGAACATACTGAATTGATGTGGATTCTGAATACGATTACTAAAGTCGGAGAACTCTCACGGATGACTCAATTCAAGGACAAAACTGCCAGAGAGAGTGCTGACTCTGCCAGCGTTGGCCTTTTCGATTATCCAGTGTTGATGGCAGCTGATATTCTTCTTTACCAAACGACCCGGGTGCCGGTCGGTGAAGACCAAAAACAACATGTAGAGCTTACCCGTGATATAGCTCAGAGATTTAACTCTAAATATGGCGAAGCTTTTACCGTCCCTGAGCCTGTGATCAAAAAAGAATCTGCCAGAATAATGGGCCTGGATGATCCAGCTAAGAAAATGAGTAAATCTGCGAGTTCGCCGCTAAATTATATTGGTCTGACTGACGATGCTGATACGATAATGAGCAAATTCAAAAAAGCGGTGACAGATTCGGGTAGTGAGATAAAAGCCGGCGCTGATAAGCCCGCAATTACAAATATGCTAAACATCTTTAGCGAAGTAACGGGAAAAAGTATCGCAAATCTGGAAACTCAGTATAACGGCAAGGGCTATGGTGATTTCAAAATAGCACTGGCAGAAGCAGTTATCGATTATCTACGCCCGGTCCAGGAAAGGTATTTCTCACTAATGAAAGAGGAGGATCAATTGAGAGAGATCCTCGCAGAGGGATCAGGGAGAATTGCCCCAATAGCACAACAGACTTTAGAGAACGTAAAAACAAAAATTGGTCTAGGTTTTTAATATGCAAAAGCTTTATATCAATACAGACGGTGGATCGAGAAACAATCCCGGACCATCAGCAATCGGCGTAGTTTTTTTCGATGATAAAGAAGAGGTAATCCATACACATAAAGAATATCTTGGGATTGCTACAAACAACGAAGCGGAGTATCGGGCGATTATCAAAGCATTGAAGCTTCTTGTCAAGAGCAAGTGGTTTTCCGAGAATAATATATCCGACAAAGAGGTCATTTGCCGACTAGACAGTCAGCTGGTTGTTGAGCAGATCAACGGTAATTATAAAGTCAAACAGGAACATATCCTTCGTCTAATTCAGGAATTAAGAGAGTTGGTCCTGCTGATGAAACTAAAAATCTCTTTTTTCTACATTCCGAGAGAGCAAAACAAATTGGCTGACAAATTGGTCAACGAAGCTCTGGATGAAGTGCTTAAAAAATAACCAAATGCCAAGTGGCAATAAAATCAATTTTTGTTTATATATTTTAGCTAGTACCACTTTTTTTATTCTCGTTTATTTGTTTCTCTCAGGGAGGGCGTCTGCGCCAAATAGGCAAAGTGACCAGCTGGATAAGACCATTACCTCAGAAGAAGTAACCAATTTAAATTCAAATGATCAAATTGGGGTAAAATCCGGGGATGAGCTTACTTTTGCAATCGCTGGCGACATGATGTTTGGCCGAAGTATCAATTACTACTTCCAAGGTAAAAAATTGCCAGAAGTTCTGGGAAATTTGGATAAATCAATCTTTTTGGATAAGGACTTGTCGCTAGTGAACCTTGAGGGTCCAATCAGCAAAACAGCATTTGTTCCTGATAATACACCAAATAATCTTGTTTTCAACTTTCCGCCCAAAACTGCCGAAGTTTTAAATAATCTGGGCGTTAATGCTGTCGGTCTGGCTAACAATCATACTAACAATCAAGGAAATATTGGAGTTGTGTCGACTATCGATCTATTGACTGAGCAACATATTTTGCCGATTGGTAGCGAGCGAGATTTTAATAGCAGCTCCGTCGGTCTTTTCCAAAAGGGCAATATAAAAGTTTCAGTCATCGCGATAAATTGTCTGGAAGTTAATACAGATATCGTGCCAGTAATTAAACAACAAAAAGACCAAGGAAATTTAGTCGTGGTCTTTCCGCACTGGGGTATTGAATACGAGCGATTACATTCTGCTGCTCAAGAAAAACTTGCTCATCGCTGGATAGATAATGGCGCCGGAATGATTATTGGTTCTCATCCGCATGTTATGCAGGACGCTGAAAGTTATCAAGGTAAACCGATTTTTTATTCACTTGGTAATTTACTTTTTGATCAAACTTTTTCTAGCGCAACTCAGAGAGGGTTGGTAATAACAGGAGAGATAACTGTGGATCAAATACGATTAAATTTGAATCCTATTGTAAGTAAGAGTTTGAAACCAGAACTACTCATAGAAACGGAAAAAGAGCAAGTCATAGATAAATATTTCGATGAATTCAGACAGATAAGAGATGCGACAAATTCTCTGAGGTTTGATTTAAAATAAAAGCATCCCTGAATTGTAATTATGTTAATAATAAAATTGAAGATATGGGAAGAGAGAAAAATATGAAAAAAGAGGAAATTGGGGAAGCGAAAAAGTTATTGGATCAGATTGCCGAGGGCGATGATCTGGCCCTGATCAGACTGCAGGCGCTTTTATTAAACCAGCGCGATGATGCTGAAAAGTATATGCCGCCAGAGCTATACAATGCTTTGGCTCGCCTAACCACTACGACTTCTCTTGAGACAATCGCTCTTCGTGAAATTGGCGGACATCTCAAAGTCTATCTGACTAAGCGTCGACCTGACGACGTTTACTCAAATTCGTGGCACGTTCCCGGTACAGTGTTGCGAGTCAGAGAATCCTTCGAAGATGCGCTTCAGCGGCTAAGTGAATCTGAGTATGGAACAAAAATTATTTCATATAATTTCATAGGCATGACGAACAATCGCTATGAAGCCAGAGGTCACTTTGTGTCGCCGGTTTTTTTGGTGGCTTTATCCGCAGAGCCGAAACCAAATGGGGAGTGGGTAGAGTGTCAACCGTTAAGGGCAGATAGTGAAGATTTTAAAATTATTTGGCACCATCGGGAATATTTGATCCCGATGGCTGTGTTGGCCCATAACCATCCTGAGACAAGGCCAGCTGTCATTCAATTCGAAAAGCCTAGCTAAAGTACTATAGATACGTGGCCGAATCCGTTTATGATTATGATAATAATCAAAAAATAGCATAATCAGCTTCTTTTTTTGCTATAATGTTTTCTATGAGAAGAATAAGCGTAAAAGTCATTACAAATACAAGCCGGGAGAAAGTCGAAATGATCAATGAGCGCTCGTACAGGGTTTGGGTTAAATCAAGACCAATCGAGGGTGAAGCGAACAAAGCGGTTGTTAAACTGCTATCTGATTTTTTAAAACTTCCAAAAAATGTTTTTCGCATCGCGGTCGGAAAGCGAAGTAGTGATAAAGTCATTGAAATAGCTGATTAACTGTTGTATAATATTATAAGAAAAGCGTTACCAATCCGGCTATCACCGGATGAGCTGAAAGAAGAAACCTCGTGAAACCGGGGGAATAGAACTTTCCAGCAGATGTCTGTAAACATCAAAATTAAGTACCCTTCTGGCTGGTACCTCAACAAAAGCTAAATGTTCATAAAGTTAAAAGTTCATAAAGCAGTAGCTTTATAATTTCACACACTTTATAACTTGATACTGAGTTGGCCAAGGAACGGGTATTTTTTAATACCTTTATTTATAAAGTTTTCAAAAAAATTTGGGGCATTTCGCTCTTAATTAATATCAAGAAAGTAAGGTCGTATGGCATTTAAAGAAGTTGATTCCAGGATGAACTTGCCGCATGTTGAGGAAGAAGTTCTTAGCTTTTGGGACAAAGAAAAGATCTTTGAAAAAACCTTAGATAAAACTAAAGATAAACCGCTGTATAGTTTTTACGATGGACCGCCCTTTGCTACCGGCTATCCTCATTATGGCCATCTGTTGGCAAGCGTGATGAAAGATGTTGTTCCAAGGTATTGGACGATGCGAGGCCGGTATGTCGAGCGAGTTTGGGGTTGGGATTGTCATGGCCTTCCGATAGAAAATATTGCAGAAAAAGAGCTTGGCTATACCCACAAGAAAGATATTGAGAATTTAGGTGTTGATAAATTTAACTCGATTTGCCGTTCGAAAGTTTTAGGTTATGTCGCAGAATGGAAAAGAGTGATCAAAAGATTTGGACGTTTTGTAGATATGGAGAATGCCTACAAAACGATGGATCTGCCATATATGGAATCTATCTGGTGGACATTCAAGCAGTTGTGGGACAAAGGCCTGATCTATGAAGGCTATCGTTCTATGCATATTTGCCCTCGCTGCGAAACAACTCTGTCTCAATCAGAGGTGGCAGAGGGTTACAAGGTCGTAAAAGATTTATCTGTAACTGCTAAATTTGAAATTCCAAGTGAACCAGGAACCTTTTTCCTGGCTTGGACTACTACCCCATGGACGTTGATTGCTAACGCCGCTTTGGCGGTCGGCTCTAAAATAATCTATGTAAAAATTCAAGCCGAAAACCCTGATTCTGGGGAGTCGGAGAAATATATTATGGCAAAAGACCGGCTGGAGAGTGTCATGAGAGATAGGGAATATGAAGTGCTTGAGGAAATTGCCGGTGAAGCGCTAGTTGGAATGGAATACGAACCAGTTTTTGACTTCTATATTAAGCAGGGTGTGGAAAATCATGAAAATGGCTGGAAGGTTTATACTGCTCCTTTTGTAACGACTGAAGACGGAACAGGGATTGTACATATCGCGCCGGCTTTTGGTGAAGATGATATGAGGCTTGGTCAAAAACAGAACCTGCCCTTTCTACAGCATATTGGAATGGATGGCATGATTAAGTCGGGCTTTGGGCGTTTGTCTGATCTGAATGTCAAGCCAAGAGAT
>Ga0172380_10003076_pt1 | contig 23893 bp, 21 predicted proteins | sample Leawe162metaG_FD_119747 | JGI IMG/M metagenome (GOLD analysis project Ga0172380, IMG submission 119747) | Leachate microbial communities from a municipal landfill in Southern Ontario, Canada - Leachate well 162 metaG | ecosystem: Engineered > Solid waste > Landfill > Unclassified | place...
AAAAGCCCTTTCTGGAAATTTTCAATTCTAAAATGTTCATTCGGAGAATGAATATCATCCGAATCTAAACCAAATCCCATAAGTATTGTTGGTGCATTTAATTGTTTTGCAAATTCAACAACGATAGGAATTGAACCACCTTCGCGTGTGAATACTGCTTTCTTTTTAAATGCTTTAGCAACAGCATCCGCAGCAATTTTCATAACTTCATTTTCAATTGGTATCATTACAGGGTATCCACCATGCAATGAAGTTACTTTTACTTTTATATTTTTGGGAGCAATTGACTTAACAAATTTTTCAAAAAGTTTTGCAATCTTATCAGGTGTTTGATTTGGCACTAAACGCATGCTGATTTTTGCAGATGCAGTTGAAGGAAGCACAGTCTTAGCTCCTTTTTCGGTAAATCCACCAATGATACCATTGCAATCTAAAGTCGGACGAGACCATAATCTTTCTAACGTAGAATAACCTTTTTCGCCAAATAATTCTTTAACACCAAGGTCTTTAGCATATTTTTTATCTGAGAAGTTAAGAGTCTTAATATTTTCCTTCTCATTTTTCGTTGCTTTGATTACATCATCATAGAATCCGGGAATTTTAATTTTTCCATTTTCATCTTGAAGTTTCGAAATAATTCTTGCAAGTTCATTAATCGGATTAGCTACGGAGCCACCAAAGCTTCCTGAATGTAAATCTCGATTCGGTCCGGTAACTTCGAGTTCCATGTAAGTTAATCCTCTCAAACCATAACTTATAGTTGGAACACCTGCAGCATACATACTTGTATCAGAAATTAAAACTGCATCACATTTCAAAAGTTCTTTCTGTTCCTTTAGGAAAGGATATAAACTATCACTACCAATCTCCTCTTCACCTTCGAGAATAAATTTTACGTTTAATGGAAGTTCACCATTCATTTTATTGAAAGCTTCAACAGCTTTTAAATGAATAAAATTTTGACCTTTATTATCATTAGCTCCACGTGCATAAATTTTACCATCTCTTACTTCCGGTTCGAAAGGAGGACTTTTCCATAGCTCAATAGGATCAACAGGCTGAACATCATAATGCCCATAAATTAAAACAGTCGGTTTTCCTTTTTGGCTGAGGTTTTCGCCATAAACTATCGGATGCCCTTTTGTCTTGAAAATTTTTGTTTTTTTCATTCCGGCATCTTTTAATTTCTGCTGTAAATACTCAGCACATTTTTGCATATCATCTTTCTTAGAATCTAACGTGCTGATACTTTCTATTTTTAGATAGTCATACAATTCATTAACGTATGAATCAAAATTACTTTTAATGTAGCTTAAAACTTTCTCCACAAATCACCTCAATCATTTGGTTTTAGAAAAGGTAAGTATTACTTTTATCAATCATTTATTATAATAAAATAATTGCATAAAAAAAATCTTAAAAAAATATTAATTTGCATCATTCAATATACTAATATAACTAAAACGTGATATTATTCAGATATATAATAAAAGAGCATTTAGCACCATTCCTATTTGCTGTGTTTACACTAATGTCGGTGTTCTTACTTCAATTTATGATGAAGTTTGCCGACAAGTTAGTGGGAAAGGGATTAAGTTTCTGGATTATCACAAAATTAGTCGCTTATAACTTGGCGTGGATGGTTGTATTAGTAGTTCCAATGGCAACTTTAATTTCCACTCTAATGGCATTTGGGACAATGTCCCAGAATAATGAAATTGCTATTCTAAAAGCATCTGGAATAAGTTTATATAAGATGATAATCCCCCCAGTACTCTCAAGTATTTTATTAGCTGGGCTCTTAGTTTTATTTAATAACCACATTTATCCTGATGCTAATCACCAAGCGCGATTATTAATGCAAGATATTTCGAGGAAAAAACCGACTCTTTCATTAGTCCCGGGAGTATTCTCCCAGGAAGTTAGCGGATATTCAATTCTTGCTCGTGAAGTCGATCAAAATACAAATGAGCTAAAAGACGTTACTATCTACGATAATACATATCTTCCAAAGATTAATATTGTTACTGCTAAAAAAGGCAAAATATTTTTCTCGGTAAAAACCAAAAAATTAATTTTAGATCTTAATGAAGGCGAGATTCATGAATCAAATAATTTACTAAAAGAAAATTATAGGAAATTAATATTTCAGCGGCATAAAATAACTATGCCCGGAGATCAATTTACATTCGAGCAATCAGCACCCGGTGGACCAAAAGGCGACCGTGAATTAGGCGCTTCTGAAATGTTAGTTATTACTGATAGTTTGGAAATTATTAATAAAGAATTAACAAGCGACTTTAATAAAATTGTCAGCTCATTTAGAATTAGGAAAATTCCTGAAGTTCATAATGGCGAAAAAATAAGTAAGGAATTTTTAATTTATCGAGTTGCTGAGAAGATTAGAAATCAACAAAGTTTAATAATGAGTAACCTCGATAGGATACAATTCAATATCCAAGAATCTAACAGCTATTGGGTGGAAATAAATAAAAAATATTCACTTCCTGTAGCGTGCATTATTTTTATTTTTATAGGAGCACCTTTAGGGATAATGACTCGTAAAGGTGGATTCGGAATTGCAGCAGGAATTAGTCTATTCTTCTTTTTAATCTATTGGGCATTTTTAATTGGTGGCGAAAAATTAGCCGATCGTGGTCTATTCTCTCCTTTCTGGGGAATGTGGAGCGCAAATATTATTATGGGCATTTTAGGCGCAATTCTAATAGTCAAAAGTGCTAAGGAAGCAATATTCTTAAATTTCGATTTCTTTAAAAAATTTGTGCCAAAAACTTGGCGCTCCGAGGAACCGGTTAATGAAAATAATTGACCGGTATTTAGTAAAACAATTCCTTGGTACTTTATTATTTGGGATATTAGCTTTCACTCTTCTATTCGTAGTTATTGATATGATGGAGAATTTAGACGATTTCATTGACCAAAATGTACCGGCGAGATTAATTTTTGAGTATTATTTTGTTTTCATGCCTGAAATAATTCGATTGATGACTCCTGTATCTATTCTACTTTCAGCACTTTTTACTTCGGGTAAAATGTCAAATCTAAATGAGCTTACTGCATTGAAATCAAGTGGAGTAAGCTTATATCGATATATGGTGCCTTTTGCTATAACTGCATTTATTCTATCTCTCGGCTCTGTTTATTTCGGTGGCTATACTGTTCCTGCCGCAAATAAACATAAAATATATATCGAACAGACTTATATGAAAAAAGGGATTGTATATGCAGGAAGTAATATTTATTTCCAAGATTCGAGAAACAAAATAGTAACAATAAATCATTTTGACGTTCAACAAAATCAAGCTTCTCAAGTAAGTATCCAAACTTTCGATACAAAAAATACTACAAAAATGATTCAAAGAATTGATGCAATTAGAATGCGTTATGATTCATCTACAACGACTTGGACCCTATTTGAAGGAATAATTAGAACCTTTACAGACTCTACCGAACACGCTGAGATCTTTCCAACTAAAGTTGTTAAGGATATTAATTTTAGTCCAATGGATATAATTAAAAAGCAGACAAAACCGGAAGAGATGACTTTAACTGAATTATCTGAATATGCCTCGGAGCAAAGCAGAACCGGAAACGATCCAACAAATATTCAAATAGAATACCATTCAAGAATCGCTTATGCTTTTGCAGGTATTATTGTTGTTCTATTCGGGATTCCAATTTCCGCCAACAAAAGAAAAGGCGGTATGGCAATGCAGTTCGGAGTAAATCTATTAATTACTTTTATCTATCTAGTTTTTATGAAAGTAAGCCAGGCATTTGGTAAGAATGGTGTTGTGAGTCCATTCATTACCGCATGGTTAGCTAATTATATTTTTTTGATTGGTGCTTTAATTAATATATACAGAGTTCGCAAATAGTTATTTGTTTTTAAGAATGAAAACTCCATCCCAATTTTCATTCGGTTTATTCTCAATAAAATAAATACATCTATCAATAAAGACTTTCGAGGTTTGATCCGAAAACTTTCCATAACATTCGTTAAAAAATATTATTGCCTCTTCAAATTTTTGATTTCTATATAGTGAAAGTGCATTTGCAAATATGTTTATCATATTAATTTTTTCGGGTACAATTAGATCTTTAGTAGAAACTAATTCATATATGTTGGTTGTTATCTCTTTTCCTTTAACTTTTATAGAATCAATTTCCCTTGTAATAAACTCATCCTTAATTAGCTCATAAGTGTTCTCACCAATTAAAATATTGGTAGAATATATTTTATTAACTGATTCTAATCTTGAAGCAAGATTTACGTTATCTCCCATTACCGTATAATCAAATCTCTTCGATCCTCCAATATTACCTACTATTACATTTCCCGAATTTATTCCAATCCTTACAGAGAGAATATTTTCATTATTAAGAGAAAACCGTTTATTAAGTTCAACTAACTTGTTTTGCATTTGAAGAGCAGTAGAACAAGCATTAATAGCATGGTACTTTGATTCAATCGGAGCACCCCAAAAAGCCATGACGGCATCACCAATATATTTATCCAAAGTTCCCTTATTTGATAATACTATCTCTGTCATTTCAGATAAATATTCATTTATAAATGAAACTAATTCTTCCGGTTTTTTTGATTCAGAGATTGAAGTGAATCCTGCAATGTCGCTGAATAAAATTGAGAGCTCTTTTCTTTCTCCCCCAAGTTTTAGTTTTGCCGGATCTGATATTAGTGCATTTACAAAATTTTCGGAAACATACTGTCCAAACATTCCTTTAATTAAATTTTTCTGTTTCCTTTCAACAATAAAATTATAGGAAGTTGCTGTTACATAAGACAACAACAATGCTAAAGAAGGACTAACTACATTTAATAATAAATTATATTTTGTAAATAGAAATATCGAAAAAAGATATATAGAATAGACAAGTAAAAGCACTATTACAATTGATAATAATTCGATAGCTAAACTTAATCGTAACTTAATTTTTTTCGTAAATGTTATTAAATAAAAAGAGATAAAACTAATAAAGAGTAATATTAGAAATTCAGAATTTCGAGATTCACCGCTAATAAAATTTCTATCAAGAATGTTTTGAACCATTGTTGCATGAATTTCTACACCGTACTGAAAATTATCTCCCTGCATACCTGTAGGAGAAAATGAAGTTGCAAAAACATCTCTATCTTCAGGCATAGTAGAACCAATAAGAACAATTTTATCTTTAAATATTCCTTCATCTTTAATCATATCCCAATTATTTAATTCACTTTCGTAATATATTTCATCGGCTGTCTTAAATGAACTATCATCAATAATGTCAACAAATTTATAATAAGGGAAACTCCTTAAACCGGAATAGTAATTTATAAGGATATCAGATTTCCCAAATGTCGGAATTTTAATAGAATCGAAAGAAAAATAATTTTCGTTTTTTTCAACTACATAATTTGAAGGTTTATTAAAATATTTATTTAATATTGCAAAACTGAATGAAGGTACTAAGAAAGAGCTTTTAAGGTCATAACGATCCTCGAAATATGGTTTATATTTTCTATAAACCTGATCGTTATCACTAAATAAATTTACAATCCCTATCTGAGTTCCGGGTTGATAAAAAATATTTTGAAAATTCTGGCTTATTATTCCGGTAGTGCTATCGTAGGAAATGATTTGCGTTCTATCTTTGCTGCTTCTATTCTTCCAAAATCCCGATTCTAAATCAAGTAACATATTTTGCTTTTCGTAATCCAACTTACCAGAGAGAACTACATTATCATATTTTTTTATTGCTCTTAGAAATGTGGAATCGTTTGCAGAATCGAATCTATCACGATCTGACATAATTATATCGATGCCGATTACCTTTGCACCAGCTTCGGAAAGATTTTTAATTAATTTAGCATATAGAAACCGGGGCCATGGCCATGCGTTATATGGTGCAGGTATTTGTGTATAGGAATCTTTTTCAATCTCTACAATAACTACTTGAGGGATTTCAACACTTCTTTTTCCTCTCTCTTGAAATCGTTTATCAATAAGATTCAATTCAATGTTTTTAATAAATGATAATTGGAAAAGATAGTCTTGAGTGATTATCAATACTAAAAAAAAGGAAAGAAAAGCTATACTTAACTTAACTACTCTTTGTGAAATAAGTTTATGGAAAAATATTTTCATTAAGTTAAATATTATATTGAGCAGTTACTCCAACAATGGAACTATTACTTCTTCCCGGGATTCTATAATAACGTGCTTGGAAAATCAAATCTAAATTTTTTATAACATTGTAACTTGCTATAAAATCAAACGCCTGACGCTCTATATCGCCAAATGTTGGACTAAACACAGCCGATAACTGCAATTTATTTTCTAAGAGTAAATATTTTCCACCGATGGAAAGAGAGAAAAAATCGATATTTTTAAGACCTATTTCACTTGAATAATAAGATGCACTAAAAATTGAAGATAAGTCCGAAGCCCAAGTACTATTAACCTGCAAATTAGTACTATTATAATTTGCATCTGTATTAGAGAAACCATTATCATCTCTGCTAGAAGTAGAAAAACTTAGATTGGCAGAATGAGGTATTTCCAAAGTAAATCTATATCCAAAATTAAGAGTGAATCTATTCGATATATCGTCAATTGCATAATTGCCATAAACTGGATCGAGTATATTCAATCCATTATTATTATCAAATCGATAATATCCAACTGTTATTGAAGGAAAATTAAATCGTGGGAAATATGAAACAGAAGAGCTGAAAGTTGAATAATCAGTCGTAGCAATTTTTGTGTTTTGCAAATTATCGCTTAGTAATTCAAATCCAAGTGAAACAAAAAGTTGATTCTCTAATAGTCTTATTCTATCAGAGAAATTGAAACCTTTTACATCTGTCCTTAAGAAATTCTGACCGAAAGATTGAAATTCATTTCCACGGTAAATGTATGATAATTTCAGATTATTGCTAAAATAATTTAGAGAAAGAGCACCTTCAGCTGCAAGCGAAGAAAATTTTTGAGGATTCAAAGGACCAATGTATTGATTGATTGTAATAAACTTACCAAGGTAATCTTTCACTTTTTTTACATCATTAGGATCAATATCTATAAAACTACCTGCGCCGAAAATAGAATCAATTTGAGTATCTGTAAGTGAACCACCTGAAATATCTTTATTTATTAGACTAAATGCGGCTTCACCGGATAATACAATTCTTTGATTATCGATACCCACAAAAAGATCAGAACCAAAAACAAGATTTTCTTGAGGACGAGCACCGAACTCTATAGAACTATTTTCGTCTTTTGAATGTAGATAAGAAAAACCAAGTTCAAAATTTTCTCTTGATCCAAAGGATGGTCTGATCGCAACTATATTTCTTTTGAAAGTTCCGAGATCAACTCTGCCAAACGGATTTGAATATCTTAGTGAATCAATTCTTATAACATTAGATTCCAATGGAGCATCTTTAGAAGAATAAGTATCTAAAAGCTTGCCTTCAATCTTTCTTAATGTTTCTCCGGCAGCCGCTTGAATATTGAAAACACCAAAATCTAAAGAACCATTAAATCCTCGTACTCTCTTTCCATCAAGGATTAAACTTGGGAAACGAGGATAGGTATCACCGGCTTGTAAACTAAAGCGATCTTCCTTTTCCATACTAAAAGAAAATCGATTCACAGGTTGTAAATAATTTTTTTCTTCTGATGAAAGATAGATCATTGCATTCGCGGACCAATCTTTATAGCTTCCATTAAAATTTGCAGTTAGATTATTATAAAAGATTGAGCTGCTATTATAATTCTCATTTCTTGATTCACCTTTTATATTCCCATTATAATTAAATTGCGAAAGTTCAGCTTCAGCAACTGAAGATGAAATCAATTCAAATTGGGTTTGCACAGAATGGTATAATAAACCTGTAGAATCATAGACTTCTGCTTTGATTAAGTAATTTCCTATTGGAATTAGCCCTGAATTATTTTCACCACTAAAAATTATCAAATCCCCAGCAACAACGATATACTCGCTAACATCAACATCATTTAGAAATAATTTCGTTGCTTTAGGATTTATATTATTCGGAACACCTATTAAAGAAAGAGATACAAAAAATTCTTTTTCATTAACTTTTTCACCTTTCTCCGGTGTAAGGATAATTATTTCTGAATCTTTTGGGGAAGGTGCTTCAATTGAAATTTGTAAAGGGGTTTCAGAATCTAAAAATTCTGATGGGTAATAAGAAATATTCCCATCGGATAGCGTAATAATTATATAATATTCCATAAATGGCGCTTTAACCCTATCGCTTGGTATAGTAACTTTGGCTTGATCTGAAACAATTAACATTTCTGATTTAATATATTCATTCATCCCGAATGATCGATATGCAAGGGTTAATTCGCTGATAGAAGTTGTGTTTCTTAGGTCAGATTTTATATGAATTGGCAACCCTTCCCTTTGCTGTGAAATTGTAATATTCGATATATAATCGTTAACCTGAGCAATATTATTCTCGAAACTTAAGGCAAAAAAGAAGCCCACGAATAAAAATATTTTTAAAAACTTTTTAAGTAACATAGCACAATCCCTATTTTATAATATTAGCTATTACGGATTTATTCAGTGTATTCTATTTCTACTTTTCCATCAGGAGTATTAATAAATAGCTTTTTACTATTGTTCAAGTTCATAGTGTCATTAAAAGTAGTTTGCTCTTCAGAAGTTGCCGCTCTATACACAATTTGACCATCAGGGTGCACTTCTATGGTGTAACCTTCACCTATTTCTTGTTCAGCTTTATCACCTATAAGCAATTTAACAGAAGCCGATCCGTCATTTAGATGAAAAATAAATGTACTATCATCATCAAATTCAACGAATCCACTTGATCCACGAATTGAAGCCACAGCCGTAGGAGTCGAAATTAAAAATGCATCATCTTTTTGCTTTGTTACTTTAAATCCAATTACTCCTTTATCAAGGAATGAATTTTTGTTATTAATTTTTTTATCACCTTTATCGCCATAAATGAAGAGATGAGAATTTTCACGAACTGTTATTGTGCCGGAGCCATCAGTAAACAATATTGCAGCGAGGGATTTAGTACCCGTTTTTACTTCTGATTCTGCGGAGAGTGTTTGGCTTGCCTTTAGATCGATCCAAGATTCCTTTTCCAAGCCATCCTTAAAAGTAACTTCTTTAATTACCTTCTTCGCAATGGCAATTGGGTCCTTCGGGCTTTCAGCTTTTAATACACAAAGCGGAATAATAATGACAGAAAAAATAAAAATGGTAAATAACTTCTTCATAATTACGCCCCTACTTTAAATATTTTACAGAAATAATTTTTCCATCTTTTTTCAATTGCTTAATAAAATTAGCTGCTTCCAATAAGGTCTTGCCATTCCCATCTTCATCTTCTACTTCGAAAATAGGGATTGCGTTTTCTTCCTTAATTGAATTCCTTAAGTCATTAACAATAGGATTCGGAAGAATATCAACCATATTATTAATAAATCCATTTATCTCATTCAATGCATTATTTTGTATTCCGCTACCTGGACTCCCTGTCAATGCTTGGATAGTAACAGGAACAATTTTGCTATAAAGATTACTTCCGCCTCCTGTACCATTAATATGAGCAGTGACTTGAATAACAAGTTGGCTCCCCTCTAATAATTCTCTTTGCAAAACATTAGGTTCAGAAGTATTAATAGCTAATCTTGCTCCTGCATTAAAATTATTAATTACCGGTGTTCCGGAATTTAATGCAGATTCATCAGATTGGCTTTCATTCAATTTATAATTGGCTTTCACAAGATAATATTCAGCACCCTGAACTTCGTTCCATGCTATCTGAAAATCTAATGGATTTAATTCATCCCCTGAAAATGGGGAAGTAATTTCAAGTGTCTGCGCTGGGTTTTCGAAAGTTAGTGTTTTATATGTATCATCTAAAAAAGTATTTTTTTCATCAAATACTCTAATTTTAATTTCCACTTGACCAGTGGGCTTACCTATAGTTCTTATCTTATCAACAACAGAGGAATTTGAATTTTTTTCTGCAAACAAAATTTCAGAACTTCCAATTTCATCATTAAAAAAAGTCCTTGAAATAAAAGTATTTGTTTTAAAAGTAGCTACTTCAACAAAGCTTGAATTAAGGTTCTCCTTCCATGAAACTATTCCTTCCAAAACTACTTTTTTCCCTGTCGGAATAATATCAACTTGCATAATTCTTTGCTGATTTGAGAGGTTATTATCAAATAAAAATGCAGATAAATCTAATTGGCTTGTATCGAAAACATACAATTCTATTGTAGTACTTTGCGATAAAACAGATGAATAACTTAGTAAGAGGAACGAAATAATTAAAGTAACAAAACTTTTCATAAAAGCTCCTGAGGGTTTAATTACCAAACTAACCAATAAATTATATAAGGGCAAGAAAAGAATTTTCTAAAATACTTTTAGTTGATTTTCTCGTTTCCTTTGTCATTATTTATAAAACCGAATTGAGGACCGGACTGCCCTTCAATTTTTATCTCACCAAAACGAGATTCAAACTTATCGATATTTTCCTTTAATGCCTTCATCAACATTTTGGCATGTTGAGGTGTTGTAATAATTCGCGATAAAACTTTTGCTTTTTGAACTCCTGGAACAACACGTGTAAAATCTATTACAAATTCTGCGGGTGAGTGTGTAATAATTGCGAGATTTGAATATATTCCTTCTGCTTCTTTTTCTCCAAGTTCGATATTAATTTGATGCTGCTGCTCTTTATTCTGATTCATTATAACCCCATAATAAAATACCCACAACCCTATTAGAGTTGTGGGTATAATTTCTTATAACTAAATTGTTATCTATATTGATCTGCTTTTTGGAATGCATCTCTTGATTTATCAGCCTTACCAAGATTAGCATAAATTTTACCTAATAACTCCCAAACAGCTGGTTCTTTTGGATTTGCTTCCAAATATTTTTCCATGTGTGGTAAAGCTAATTCAAATTTTTGTTTATACGATTCATCTTCTTTACCTTCAGCTTCGGCAGCTTCTCTTACTTGTGTTCCCCATCTTACATAAGTAACAGCAAGGTTATAAATTGCATTTGTATATTCAGGATCTAATGAAACAGCTTTAGCGAATTGAGTTTCAGCCGCTACATAATCTTTTGCATTTAATAAAAGCACACCATAATTATATCTATAATATTTATTTTCAGGGTCTTTGTCGATACCTGCTTTGAATGCATCCATAGCAACATCTAATTTATTAGCGGCAATGTATGAATTTGATAATCTCAATAATATTTCGGAATCATCAGGATATTCTTTTCTTCCTTCTTCAAGAAGCGAAACAGATTTATTAAACCATGTTGTGGCAGTTGTACTATCAGAAACACTTTTTGATGTTTTAAAATCATCCATCAATTTATTGCCTTTATTCATATAAAGTTCACCGAGCATAGTATAAACATCTGGACTTTTTGATTTCTTGAGACCAATCTCTAAAGGAGTAATTGCTGAATCGGGTTTTTGCATATTTAAGTATGCATAAGCTAAATTGATATAAGTAGCACCTGAATCGGGTTGGCATGCAATTGCACCATTAAATTGTTTTACAGCTTTATCAAAAAATATTTTTTGGCTATCCGGAGTCGATACTTTGGTAGCTGTATTAAAGTAACTTACACCTTTATTAAAACCTGTTGCCCAATAATATTTTTTAGAGTCGGTAATTCCCTGTGCGAATTTTTTGCTAACTGCAAGAGACTTATCGTACATTTCAAGCATTTGCATCATGTTTCCTTCTTCACCATAAAGGAAACCAAGTAAGTAGTAACCTTCATCGCTGCTTGGATTTTTTTCAACTTCTTTTAATAATGATTCTTTTGCTTTGTCATATTGTTTTTGATTTATATACAACTTAGCACCGGTCAACTCGGCAGAAGCACATTGAAAGGCAGAAAAACCAAGACCCATCGACATTATGCTTAAAATAATTAAAACGCGTTTCATTTCTACTCCTTAGTTAAAATAATTTGATATTAATATCGCAATTTAACCATTTACACTACTTTTAATCAAGGTCAATTTCTAATAGATATCTTTAAAATGCTTTTGATTGAATATCAGAATTAAAAAGGATATTTTTGTTTGAAAAAAAAGAATACTATGAAAAAAGAAGAAATTATCCAAAAAGCACCAAAAGTATTACTTCACGATCACTTAGATGGTGGATTGCGTACCTCTACAATAATAGAATTAGCAAAGGAAATTAAATATAATAAACTTCCGACAAATGACCCAGGGAACTTAGCAGAATGGTTTTTTAGAGGGGCTAATAAAGGCAATTTAGTAGAGTATTTACAAGGTTTTGAGCATACAATAGCTGTAATGCAGACTAAGGAAGCTTTAGAGCGCACGGCATTTGAAATGATGGAAGATATGTATTTGGATGGGGTTTGCTATGTTGAAACTCGCTTCGCACCTGTTTTTCACCAATCAAAAGGACTTTATTATGAGGATATTGTAAAAGCCGTACTTTCAGGCTTACAAAAAGGGAAGGAAAAATTTGGCGTAGGATATGGACTTATTATCTGCGGTATGCGAAACATGAAAAACACACTTGAAATGGCAGAAATAGCTGTCAATTTCAGAAAAAATGGTGTTGTGGGCTTTGACTTAGCAGGAGAAGAGGGTGGATATCCCCCGAAAAAACATTTAGATGCCTTTCAATTTATTAAACGTGAGAATTTTAATATTACTATCCATGCAGGTGAAGCATTCGGAAAGGATTCAATTTGGCAGGCAATTCAATTATGCGGGGCTCATAGAATCGGACATGCTACAAGATTAAGAGAAGATATTGTTTATGATAATAATGGTAAAATTTTAGCTCTTGGAGAGCTGGCTCAATACATTCTCGATACTCGAATGCCTTTAGAAATTAATCTTTTAAGCAACGTCCACACTGGTGCAGTAGATAAATTAGAGAATCACCCATTTATTTCATTATATAAAGAAAAATTTAGAGTTTTCTTAAATACAGATGATCGTTTAATGAGCAATACTACTCTTACAAATGAGTATTTAACTGCGAGCAATTATTTTGGAATTAATTTAGACGATATTGAAAAACTGAATATAAATGCTATGAAATCTTCTTTTATTCCATATAAAGAAAGACTTCATTATATATATAACGTAATTAAACCCGGATATCAAAAAATCCGTGAACAACTTTTGTCACTAAAGGAATTTTAAGAACTATGTCAAAAAGCTTATTTAAAAACTACATTTATGAGTTTGATAAAAACGAAAAAAAAATATTAGTAACTTTCTGCAAGCAGGCAATTAAGCAGATGAGTGATGATAATAAATACTACGAATTTGTTAAATCATTTCAATCAATAATAGATAAAATTGATTCGAGCGGAAGTGATGTAATTAAATTTACTAAAGATGAAAAAACAAAATTAACTTTTCAATTAAAAGAAAACATTAAATTTATAAGAGAACAGACAAAGAAAGTTTGGTTTATTAAAAGATGGTTATATAAATCAATGCTTACACAATATACAGCGCTAATGGATAATCATTTTAAAGATTAAGAGAGATATTATAATGGCTAAAGAAATCAGAGCACCACACGGAACAGAATTAAGTTGTAAAGGATGGATTCAAGAAGCTGCTTTAAGAATGTTAATGAATAATTTGGACCCCGATGTAGCAGAGAATCCTGATGAATTAATTGTTTATGGTGGTAAAGGAAAAGCCGCAAGAAACTGGGATGCATATAATGCAATCATAGAATCATTAAAGAATTTAGAATCAAATGAAACTCTTTTAGTTCAATCAGGTAAACCGGTTGCTATTTTTAAGACACATGAGAATGCACCGCGTGTAATTATTTCTAATTCGATGCTTGTCCCTGATTGGGCTAATTGGGATGAATTTAGAAGATTGGAATCTCTTGGATTAACTATGTATGGGCAAATGACTGCCGGAAGTTGGATCTACATTGGAACTCAAGGAATCTTACAAGGCACTTATGAAACATTTGCTGAATGTGCTAACAAACATTTTGGCGGTTCTCTTAGCGGAAAATTTTTGCTTACCGCCGGAATTGGAGGAATGGGAGGTGCTCAACCATTAGCCGCTACAATGAATGGTGCAGCTTTTCTTGGTATAGACGTTGATGAATCTCGACTTCAAAAAAGAATTGATACTGGTTATTTAGATGTTGTAACAAAAGATTTTGATCAAGCTATGCAACTTGTTTTAGAAGCAAAAGAAGCCGGGAAAGCACTTTCAGTTGGTTTGGTAGGAAATGCTGCTGACGTTCTCCCAAGAATGATTAATGAAAATATTATTCCTGATGTTTTAACCGATCAAACTTCTGCACATGATATGTTAAACGGGTACGTACCGATGGGTATGAATTTGCAAGATGCTTTAGTTTTGAGGAAAGAAAATTCAGAAGAATATATTGCAAATGCTCGAACGACTGTCGTAATTCACATGAATGCACTTTTAGAGATGCAAAAAAAGGGAGCGATTACATTTGATTATGGTAATAATATAAGAGGCGAAGCAAAAGAAAATGGTGTAATTAACGCATTTGATATACCTGGATTTGTACCGGAATATATTCGCCCCCTTTTCTGTGATGGTAAAGGACCCTTTCGCTGGGCGGCTCTCTCCGGCGATCCTAATGATATTTATGAAACAGATAAAGCAATTATTGAAGCTTTTCCTGAGAATACTGCACTTATCAGGTGGATCGAAATGGCTCAAAAGAAAGTCCATTTCCAAGGTCTTCCTTCTCGAATTTGCTGGTTAGGCTATGGCGAACGAGCAAAAATGGGAAAGATTTTTAATCAATTAGTAGCTACTGGTAAAGTAAAAGCTCCTATTGTAATTGGAAGAGACCATTTGGATTGTGGTTCAGTTGCTTCGCCAAATAGAGAAACGGAAGCTATGTTAGATGGTAGTGATGCAATTGCAGACTGGCCTATTTTAAATGCACTCCTTAATGCTATTGGAGGGGCGAGCTGGGTTTCGGTTCATCATGGAGGTGGTGTAGGTATAGGTAAATCTATTCATGCCGGTATGGTTGTAGTAGCAGATGGTTCAAAAGATGCAGAAGAGAGATTGGAGAGAGTATTGACTTACGATCCCGGTATGGGAATTGTCCGTCATGCTGATGCAGGTTATCCTCAAGCAATTGAAAATTCAAAGAAATTTCAGATAAAAATACCAATGTTGAAATAAAAAAAATGGAGCTGATATGAAAATGAAAGTATTAATTGCCGATAAGTTTCCCGACCATTATATCAAGAAATTAGAGGAAGCAGGCATTGATGTAATTTATAATCCAAAGCTTGGTGAGAATGACTTGCCTGAAGCTGCCAAAGAAGTTGACTGCTTAGTAGTACGCTCTACAAACGTAAATGAAGCTACAATTGAAAACTCGAAAAACCTTAATTTAATTGTAAGAGCAGGTGCTGGGGTTAATAACATTAAAATAGCTGCGGCTAATAAAAAAGGAATTTATGTAGCTAATTGCCCCGGTAAAAATTCTATTGCAGTTGCAGAGCTTGCTCTCGGATTAATGATCTCCTTAGATAGAAGAATACCACATAACGTAAGTGATTTTAAAAATGGAAAATGGAATAAGGGAGAGTATTCTAAGTCAGAAGGATTATTCGGTAAGACTTTGGCAATAGTTGGATACGGAAACATTGGTAAAGAAGTAGCTAAAAGAGCTCAAGCTTTTGGAATGAATATTTATGCAAAAGATATTTCGAGAATTGAAGGATATGGCGTAAAAGATTTTGATGAATTTGATCAGATACTTCCTATCGCTGATATTGTTTCATTGCATTTACCTTCTACACCACAGACAAAAAATTTATTCAATGATAAAATGTTTGGTATGATGAAAGATGGTGCAATTCTTATTAATACTTCACGCTCAGATATTATAGATGAAGAAGCACTTATTCGAGCTGTAAAAGAAAAAAACTTAAAAGTAGGATTGGATGTTTTTAAAGGTGAACCGGAATCAAAATCAGGTGAAGTTAGTTCTAAACTAATGGAACTTGAAAATGTTTATATCACTCATCATATTGGTGCATCAACTGAACAGGCACAAAATGCTGTTGCAGAAGAAACAATTAATATAATTCTTGGTTTTACTCAGAACGGAGTAATTGCTCATTGGGTAAATCGAGCAAAAATTACTGATGCTCACTATCAATTGGTAGTAAAACATTATGACAAACCGGGAGTGTTAGCTTCAATTTTAGATGTTCTAAGACAAGGCAGCATTAATATTGAAGAAGTAGAAAATATTATTTTTGATGGTGGATTAGCTGCTTGTTGTACTCTTAAATTGCAAACTGCTGCTACGCCTGAAATGCTAACAGCAATCAAAAAAAATCCAAATGTATTAACTTATTCGCATGTAGAAATAAATTAATGTAATTTTAAAATAAGTTGAATAATTAAAGATTATTAATATAGCGGTAAGGGCTTCCTTACCGTTTTTTTTATACTAAAGAAATTTCAAAAATATCTTCAATTAACCCATGATAATAGAGTAGTTTTATAAGCTCTTTCAATCCATCAATTTCATTTCCAGTCATTTCAAAATAAACACTATCAATATTATCTCTTACAAAAGTCTCTATATTGCCGGATAGATCAATTTTCTTTAATATCTTATCTAAATTTTCTTCTACAATTTCATCTAAGTTAAGCATTGCTCTATTTAGTTTTTCAATTTTTTCTTGATTATAAGATGCTACAACAAAATTAACATAAGGATAATCAATAAGTTCTGCTATCTCATCAGAAAGACTCATTCCTTTACCAAATATTCTTGGATCAAGATTTTCATTACCCGAAATAATATAATTATCTACATCTGAAAGTTTCTCTTTTGTATCGATAGTAAATTCAGGGTTGGTAGAATACAATTCACTGAATAATATTTTAGAAAGCAAAACCTCATTTAATGTAACATCTCCGCGAAGAAATATTTTGGATAGTTCTTTTTGGTTCGGCTTGAAATAAAAATAAGAATTTGAAAGAGGACCGTCGAAGGAAACTGCTATCTTGCTCGAAACAAAAATATTTTTATTATTAATTAATTCACAAGATGGAATTAATCCAATTGCTTCTTTATCTTCATTTAATTCTTTTGCAATAAGAGAGGCGTTTTTGGTAATGAAATTATAAGTGCTTAAAGCAGGTGTTGTTAATGCTAAGAATGCAGCGAAGATATTCTGTGGTATAAAAAAATTTGTATTATTCATAAAATAAAAAAGCCGCATTCAAGCGGCTTATAAACCTCTATTATTTAAGATTTTTATCTTTGATACGTGCTGCTTTACCTGATAATTCTCTTAAGTAGAATAGTTTTGCACGTCTAACTCTACCTTCTTTTACAAGATCTACTTTAGCAATTCTTGGCGAGCTGTAATTAAAAATTCTTTCAACACCAACACCACTCGACATTTTTCTAACAGTAAAAGTTTTGTTTAAACCATTACCACGAATGCTAATTACATCGCCTTCATAAGCTTGAATTCTTTCTTTATCACCTTCCACTACACGAACGTGAACACGAACATGATCACCCGGTTTAAATGCAGGAAAATCATTTTTAACCTGATCGCTTAATAATGCTTGAATATTATCCATTTTTACTACTCCATACTATTTATTTTTTTCCAATTTCCAGTTAAAACTTTCGATTGCTCTTCTTTCCAATCTTTTATCTTTTTTTCATGTCCCGATAAAAGAACATCGGGCACTCTCAGACCGCGATACTCCGCAGGTCTGGTATAAAATGGAGGTTCTACAACTTCACCATCCATCAAAGAATCGAGAAGAGCACTTTCACTATCATTTAATACCCCCGGTATTAAACGTACAACAGCATCTACAATAATTAAAGCAGGAAGCTCACCTCCGCTTAAGACAAAATTTCCAATTGAAATTTCATCCGTACAAAACACTTCCCTTACCCGATCATCAATTCCTTTATAATGTCCTGCTATAATCATCAAATTTTCGCATATAGAGATATCATTAGCACATTTTTGATTAAATACTTTTCCTTTTGGAGAAGTAAAAACTATATGGCTATAATTTCTATCAGCTTTCAATTTTTCAATGCATTCAAAGAACGGTTCCGGTTTAAGAAGCATACCAGGTCCGCCGCCAAACGGTTTATCATCAATCTGTTTATGCTTATCATGTGCGTAATCTCTAAGGTTATGCACAAATATTTGCACTTTATTTTTATCCTGAGCACGCTTTAATATACTCGTATTCAAAGGAGAAATGAGCAAATCAGGCACAGCAGATATAATATCAATTCTCATCGTATAAAACAGTACAGCTCTCTTTAAGGAGAACTACTTTCTTTTGGATATTCACTTTTACCACATAGTCCTTCACGGCCGGGAATTTAAACTCTCTACCGGTTTTATCAATGCCTATATAAATATCATTAGCAGGCAATTGAATAACCTCTTTTAATATACCTAATTCATTTGTACCTGACATTATGACAGAACCAATTAAATCATGTATAAAAAACGTATTTTCCGGCAGCTCTACTAACTCATCGGAAGTGATAAAGACTTTTTTTCCTATTAAAAATTGAACATCCTCGTAAGTTTCAAAATTCTTAAACTTAAGAGCAATATCATCATTGATAGAAAAAACATCTTCAACATAGAACCCTTTAATCACACCAAAGACTTCAATATAAACAAGATTAAGATCAAAAAACCGATCTCTGAAATCTGAATATGGAGTGATTAGTAAGTAGCCTTCTTTTTTGGAAGCGGACATTAATTCCGCGACAAGGAAAAGCTCCTGCACTTAATCCAATATTTTTAGTATAGCTCTTTTGCCATCTTTGGCAGCAATTGCGGTCAACAAAGTTCTCATAGCTTGAGCAGTTTTGCCCTGTTTACCTATTACTTTACCAACATCATCAGCACCAACCTTCAAAGTTAGTTCGATTGTTTTTTCGTCCGGTGCACTCTGTTCTAAAGAAACACTATCCGGATTGTCAACAAGATGTTTAGCAATAAATTCAATAAATTCCTTCATGGGTATACCTATATAATAATGGAAACGGGTACATTTTTAAATGCAGATATCCGAAATCAATTATTCGTTTTCTCCGGAAGCAGTACCCTTTACTTCCGCTGCATCATTATTCTTCTTCAAATCTTTTTCAGCGGATTTCTTTTTAGCCTCTTTTTTACCGGCTAAAGCTAATTTTTTTACTTCTTGCTTTTTCTGCCAATCTTCTACTTCAGAAGCAAATTTCTCTTCCGAAACATTTTTTGATTTTAAGTTGTGTTTTAATAAAACACCTTCAGCACTTAACAAGTTTTTTACTGTATCCGTAGGTTGAGCACCAACACCAAGCCAATATAACGCTCTATCTTGATTAATTTCAACAACAGCAGGGTCAGATTTTGGATTATACAAACCAATCGCCTCAATAAACTTACCATCTCTTGGTGATCGTGCATCTGCGGCAACAACTTTATACACTGGTTGCCTTTTCTTTCCCATCCTTTTTAGTCTTAGTCTTACAGCCAAGTTTAATATACCTCCTAATTATAATTTAATTCTTAATTTACTCTAAAATTCTTCAAATTGCCAAGCATAGATTTTCCGCCTTTACCACTTAACATCTTCATCATCTTTTGCATATCGGCAAATTGCTTTATTAATCTATTTACATCCTGAATGGAAGTACCGCTTCCAATAGCAATTCTTTTTCTGCGACTTCCATTTAATATCTTCGGATTCATTCTCTCTTTTTTTGTCATCGATTGAACAATTGCTTCAACCTTAACAAGCTGTTTATCATCAACATCAGCATTTTTTACCTGTGATGATATACCTGGAATCATTCCTAAAATGGATTTTAAAGAACCCATTTTTTTAATCATCTTAATCTGCTTAAGAAAATCATTAAAATCAAATTTGTTAGTAAGAATTTTCTTTTCTAAATCTTCAGCATCTTTTTCGTCAAATTCTTTCTGAGCCTTTTCAACGAGAGAGATCACATCTCCCCTGCCTAAAATTCTCGAAGCAAGTCGCTCCGGATAAAATATTTCTATTGAATCGAGTTTCTCACCTAAACTAATAAACTTAACCGGTTTTTGAACTACTGCTCTAATTGAAAGAGCGCATCCACCCCTTGAATCACCATCGAGCTTTGTAAGTACAATACCATTAAATTCAAGCTTGTCATTAAATGCTTTTGCAGAATTTACTGCATCCTGCCCGGTCATTGAATCAACAACAAATAAAGTCTCAGCCGGATTGACAGCTTTTTTAATTGCATCTACTTCATTCATCATCTCTTCATCTACATGAAGGCGGCCGGCTGTATCAATAATTACTGTATTAAGATTATTTTCTTTAGCATATTCAATAGATTCTTCTGCTATCTTAACGGCGTTTTTCTCGCCGTCAATTGAAAATACAGGGATTTTAATTTGACTTCCCAAAATCTTCAATTGCTCAATAGCAGCAGGTCTATAAATATCAGCAGCAGTTAAAAGAACATTTCTTTTTCGTTCAGTAAGAAACTTAGCTAATTTACCGCTAAAAGTTGTCTTACCAGAACCTTGAAGCCCGACAATTAAAATGACAGTAATACCGCTTGGATTAATGGAAATTTCAGTTCCCTTTCCTCCCATCAGCAAAGTCAATTCATCATAAATAATTTTAGTGATTAATTGACCCGGAGTAATAGAAGTTAATACTTCCTGCCCAAGAGCTTTTACTTTTACATCATCTATAAATTGTTTAGTAACTTTATAATTTACGTCAGCATCAAGTAAAGCAATGCGGATTTCTCTTAAACTATCAGAGATATTATTCTCTGTAAGTTTGCCTTGACCGGTTACTTTTTTAAGAACTCGTTCAAACTTTAAGGTAATGTCATCAAGCATAAATCACGCAAACCTTAAGATAACAAAATTTGAAAATATTTCAAATCCAAATCCTAACTTTCTTTTAATGAATTAGCACCCGAAACAATCTCAATAATTTCCGTTGTAATTGATGCCTGTCTAATTTTATTGTAAGTCAATTGAAGCGACCTTATTAATTCTTTAGCATTTTCGGTAGCCATATCCATTGCGGTCATTCTGGCACCAAGTTCTGCAGTATAAGATTCTAATAATATTTTCCACATTTGAGTATTTAAATATTTCGGCAATAAAGAATTAATAATTGCTGACTTATTCGGTTCGTAAATATATTCAACGTTATCTAACTTATTATCTTCGGATGTAATTTCTGGTTTTATAGGTAAGAGCTGCTCCACCCGTACATTTTGGGCAACTACCGATTTAAATTCATTATAAACAACAACAATTTTATCAATCTCATGATTAATGAATTTGAATTTTAAATCAGCAACTAATTTAGCAGCAAAATCAAATTTGAGATGAGAGAAAATACCCGAATAATTTCCGGGTACATTATTAAAACGTTTAGAGAAATAATCTACACCTTTTTTACCAATACAATAAAGTTGTAAATTTCCTTGTCTAGCGAAGTCGGAATATTCGCCCTTAATTAAATCTTCGACTGTTCTAATAATATTCATATTAAAACCGCCGCAAAGCCCACGATCGGAAGTTACTACTACAACTGCAATATTCTTATTTTCTCTTTCTTGAATTAATTCGTTTTCAATATTTTTTTCTACACTTAATAAATTATTAAGAAGCTCGGTAATCTTTTTAGAATAAGGACGAGCATTCAGAGCATTTTCCTGAGCTCTTCTTAGACGAGCAGCAGCGACCATTTTCATAGCTTTTGTAATCTGCTGCGTACTTTTGATTCCGCTTATTCTACCTTTTATGTCCCGTAATGTTGCCATATTGAATAAAGTTTACCTTTTAAGCTGCATTAAATTTTTCGGAAAATTCCGAAAATGCTTTTTTAATATTTTCTATTGTTGGATCAGTTAATACTTTTTCTGCACGAATCGATTCAAATATTTGTGGATATCGTAATTCTGCATATTCGAGAAATTCTTTTTCAAATTTTTTCAAACTTGCTATTGGAACATTCTCAAAATAATTATTAGTCCCGAGATAAACGCTTACAACTTGTTTCTCAATTGGGAGCGGAGCGTATTGAGATTGTTTTAATAATTCAACAAGACGAGCCCCTTTTGCAAGAGTTCTTGTAGTAGCTTTATCTAAATCTGAACCAAATTTTGAAAATGCTTCCAACTCTCTATATTGCGCTAAATCCAATTTAAGAGTACCTGCAACTTTTCTCATAGCTTTAATCTGAGCGTTACCACCAACTCGAGAAACTGAGATACCTACGTTAATTGCGGGTCTAACACCGGCATTAAATAAGTTTGGTTCAAGATAAATCTGACCATCTGTAATCGAGATTACGTTTGTAGGAATATATGCAGAAACGTCTCCCTGTTGAGTTTCAATAATAGGAAGGGCTGTTAGGCTTCCGCCGCCAAGATCATCACTAAGTTTTGAAGCTCTTTCCAATAATCTTGAATGGAGATAGAAAACGTCTCCCGGATATGCTTCACGTCCCGGAGGTCTTCTTAACAATAAAGAAAGCTCTCTATAGGCAACTGCTTGTTTTGAAAGATCATCATAAACAACTAAAGCATGCCTTCCAGAATCTCGGAAGTATTCGCCCATCGTAGAACCGGAATAAGGGGCAATAAACTGAAGTGGAGCAGGAGTTGATGCAGCTGCGGAGATTACCGTTGTATATTCCATTGCTCCATGCTCTTGTAATTTTCCAACTACTTGAGCGACTGTGGAAGCTTTCTGACCAATTGCTACATAAATACAATATACCGGATTAATTCCTAATTTTTTTGCTTCTTCGGTATGAGTATGTTTTTGATTAATAATTGCATCGATCGCAACCGCTGTTTTACCTGTCTGTCTATCGCCAATAATTAATTCTCTTTGACCACGACCAATAGGAATCATTGCATCCACAGCTACAATACCTGTCTGTAATGCTTCTTTAACGGGCTGACGTTGAATTACTCCAAGTGCTTTCCTTTCAATCGGCGAGAAAAATTCTGACTCAACCGGACCTTTTCCATCGAGTGGTTCTCCTAATGGATCAACAACTCTTCCAATTAATTTTTCGCCAACCGGGAAAGAGGCAACGCGTTTTGTTCTTCTTACTTCATCGCCTTCTTTAATTAAACTGCCTTCACCAAAAAGTACACAACCTACGCTATCTTCTTCTAGATTAAGTACCATTCCCATAATACCGTGAGGGAACTCAACAAGCTCACTTGCCATTACTTTCGATAATCCATAAACTCGAGCAATACCATCACCGACCTGTAAAACAGTGCCTACATCATAAATTTCAGATTCACTTTCAAATCCTGCTAATTGATTCCTTAATATTCGAGACACCTCGTCGGGTCTTACTTCAGCCATTTTCTTCTTCCTAATTTTTCGACTAATTGTTTAAAATAGTTGCTTCCACTAATTTTTTCTTTAGAAGTTTTAATTGATTTTTGATACTTGAATCAATCACTTTATCATTAATCAAAACAATAAAACCTCCAATTAAACTGCTATCTACTTTAAAACTTATAACCACTTTTTTCTTTGTAAAATCTTCAAGTTGCTTTTGTATTTTCGATTTTGTTTCTTCATCTAAATCAATAGCTGATTTTACTAATGCGTTTACAATACCTAATTTTTCATTTTTTAATTCTACAAACCGAGAAATAATTTCAAAAAGAATATCTTCTCGATTATGTTCTATAATTAAATTAAAAAAGGTATCAACTTCAGAACTAACTTTACC
>Ga0172380_10003077_pt1 | contig 23882 bp, 45 predicted proteins | sample Leawe162metaG_FD_119747 | JGI IMG/M metagenome (GOLD analysis project Ga0172380, IMG submission 119747) | Leachate microbial communities from a municipal landfill in Southern Ontario, Canada - Leachate well 162 metaG | ecosystem: Engineered > Solid waste > Landfill > Unclassified | place...
CATGTTGAAGGAGTGTATAAATAGTTTCAAATTCTTCATTATTCATTGACACACATCGTGTCATATCAGAACAATACCCCTCGTAGATGAGCCCCATATCGATGAGTACAACATCTCCATCGCGAAGAATTCTCTCAGTGGGGCTATGATGTGGTACGGCTGAATTCTCTCAGAAAGCGACAATCGGTGGGAAACTCGGACCACTGGCGCCGAGCTCGAGCTGAAATATCTGAATCCGGCGAGCGATTTCTGCCTCAGTCACTCACGGAACGAGAAGCGGAAGAATCTGTTCGTAGACTTTTTTATTCATCTCCTGACTCGTGCGAAGTTTTTGGATTTCTTCTGGGCTTTTAATAATCCTCTTCTCTGTAATGGGACTCTTCTGCATGTGAAGCTGTACGCCATATTTCTCTATTTTTTCTTGAAGAGTACGAGTGAGAAAATCAGGATCCGTATAGACTTCTGAGTATTTCTTGAATGCGTCTTCCCACTTTTTTCTGTCATCAATAATTTCATACTTTTGACTATTAAACAAAGCACTCGTCCGTGCATCACAGAAGATAACTCCTTCATTTTCTTTTTGAAGTATGAACATCTCCCCCGGATCATGCGGACGGACGCCTGTGAGGTAGTAGATATCAGAAGGGTTTATGATGAGGTGCATGAGAGGGAGTATATCAAAACATCAGAATAAAAAAAGTCTCTTGCAATACTCTCTCACGCGAAACAAAAATTTTTATAATACATTCATGAAAAATCAAAAAGGCTTCACGCTCGTCGAGCTCATGGTCGTCATGGCTATCATCGCTATTCTCTCGACTGCTGGTATCTCTCAGTATGGGAGATTCATCAAGGGTGCGCGAGACACCACTCGTATCAGCGATTTGAATGCTCTCAATATTGTCCTGATAGATTCTATCCAGAACACAGGGCTCGTGCCAGAGGACAGAGACGCACTCGAGACATACACGCGAGAGGTCGCAGGAAAGGAAATCTCAGAAGCTCTCTGAAATAATGCAAATGCCTGTATGGATGCCGATGGAAAATCAACGGCATGTGGCTATCACTATGTCGTGTGTGATGGTGGCACGGGATACCTCTTGGCGACTTCATTTGAGAGCAAAAATAATATTGAGAAATACAGCAAAGACGATGTCAGCGGTACGCCTCTCGATGAAAATAAATACGAGCTCGGAAGCTGTGAATCGCCAAATGACGGAACAAATGGATATGATAGTGCGAGCCTCATTCGCTCTACAAAAAATATGTCTGGAGAAATTTAGTAAATATTTCACCAAAAGTCTCGTCTTTTTCTGGAAAATCCAAAAAAATACATATCATGTCACTGTTCTAGTTTCTACTTCTTCATTTTATTATGAAAAATCAAAAAGGTTTCACACTCGTCGAGCTCATGGTGGTCATGGCTATCATCGCTATTCTCTCGACTGCTGGCATCTCTCAGTATGGACGATTTATCAAATCTGCTCGCGATACGACTCGTACCTCTGATCTCAATGCTCTCAATATCGTCATTCTCGACTCTATCCAGTCAAATGGTACAGTTCCTGGAACTGCTGCAGATTTTGTAGCAAAGATAAAGGAAGTCGCTGGTAAAGATATCGTGGATCCTCTCAGTGGGAATAAAGCCTGTCTACTCGCTGATGGCGAAACAACAACAGAGTGTGGCTATCAGTATGCTATTTGTGATGGAGGAACAGGATATAAACTGGCTACAGGATTTGAGAGTAAAAATAATGTTGATAACAAATATCAGAAAGATGATGTCAGCACCTCTGACGATACTCATCTCAGCGATGATCTCTACGAGCTCGGTAGTTGTAATGAAGTAGATACCGATTACGAAGACATAACTGCATAATTTCATTTTTTCAGACTTTTTCAAATCCCCTCTTCTACGAGGGGATTTTTATACTACAATTAAAACTTGCATTTTCTTAAAAGTTTTTATAGTAATGTTTTAGTAGTTTTTAAAAAGTCACATATGGAACCAGAAAATATAGGGATTGGCAAAATAATACAGGAAGTACAAAGTAATCCTGAAAAATATGCAGAAATTATAGCTCGCAGAGTAGCTCGACTCTCCATAGAAAAACTAGCCATAGCAGAACAAGAATGACAAGCTCTTACAGACGATCAACTCCTTGCAGTAGCAGACAGAATTCCGTCTCAAAAACAAATAGAGAAAATGTCCCCTCTCGTCATACAGCTCATTCAGGAGCATACAAGAGGTTCAATATCTTTGACAGAAACTGAAACAGAAACACCTAAAAAGAGGATACATGACTCTATGCGTAATTTAGTGTCTCGAGCATGTATGGAACTCTTGGCAAATCAACTCCATACACATGGAGAGTTGGCTCAATATATTCATGATCATATTGATCTCAGCATTAGAATACTCCACCAACCAGAAAGGCTCGCTATGTTTGAGCATGGTATAATTCCAAGAAATCGTATTTTTCGTGATTTGGGTGATGAAGATACACAGCTTTGGTTAGGACATGAAACGCAGCGCAAGCATGTATCATGATGAATGACAAACGAGAATATCATAACACTACTCAGGAAAGACTCAGAAAATGGAGACTTTAAAATAACTGCCGTCCTACAAGGTCAAAATATCAGAATTTTTGAAGATCAGATACTCGTGTTCAACCATGGTAAAATTAGCATTTATTCGAAACCTCAGACAGATTCTCTAGAGAATTTTGAATTATTATGAGAGTTTCCATGTGATTTTGAATCGATAGATAATCTCGAATCACTCAAAACACGATCAGGATGGTACATGCATCGAATTACTGGAACAAAAAATATACAAGAGAAAGATGAGGAAACCAAATCAATAACACAGAGCATAACTCTTTGTATGAATAATGATCGCCCAGAACTTTCTTTCACAACACAAAGCAAACGCTTTCTCATAAATGGAAACGCCTTTACTCTTGATACAACCAACGGAGCTATAGTCGTACTTACGCAATGAGATACTGTAAGAATACCATATAGTGATATTGATGGTTTAAAAAAAGAAGGTAACGGAGATGAATATTTCATATTCAATCAAGACGGAGCACAAAAGAAACTTAAATTTTCAGGTGGACAACCAGAAATTTTAGACGCATAAAGCTATTCAAGAGCTTTTCTTACCACAAAAATCCGCTTTTTCGAGCGGATTTTTTTGCATTTCCTGGACAGACTGTAGAATAGTGACATTCTTCATACACTAAGCCCCTTGCACTATGGAATTTCCAAAGGTCTATACCCCTTCTGAATTTGAGTCGTCTCTCGCAGAAATGTGGGAAAAACAAGGCCTATACGCTCCCAAAAAATCAAAAACTGGTAAAACATTCTATATCCCCCTTCCTCCTCCAAATGTCACAGGAGTGCTCCACACTGGTCACGCTCTCATGCTCTCAGTCGAGGATGTCATGGTACGATATCACCGCATGAAATGAGATGAGACTCTCTGGGTACCTGGGACAGATCATGCTGGTATTTCGACACAGAATGTTGTCGTGAAAAATCTCTCCAAAGAAGGCATCCGTAAGGACGAACTCGGACGTGAAAAATTTCTCGAAAAAGTCTGGGAATGGAAAGAAAAATGCCACGGCACTATCACGGGTCAGATGCGTATGATGGGAGCCAGTGTCTCATGGGACCATGAGAGATTTACTCTCGATGATGGGAACAATAAACTCGTTACTGATGCATTTGTCCATCTCTACAACGAGGGCATCATCTACCGTGGTGAATATATGGTCAATTACTGTCCAAAGGATAAAACTGTCATCTCAAAATCTGAAATTGAATACCGAGAAGAGCCAGGTTTTCTCTATGAGATAGCCTATTTCGTGGCTGGTGCAGACAAAGAACTCGTCGTCGCAACCACCCGTCCCGAGACACTCCTCGCGGATCAAGCTATCGCTGTTCATCCGAAGGATAAACGCTATAAAAAACTGATTGGAAAAACTGCCATCCTCCCTATCGCGAACCGGAAAATCCCCATTATCGCGGATGAAATGGTCGATATGGACTTTGGTACTGGTGCGGTGAAGATCACGCCCGCTCATGATCCAGCGGATTTCGAGACAGCAAAACGACACAATCTCCCCCTCGACTATCGTGTTCTGGATAATGACGGTGTGATGATGAAGCACACAGGAGTCTTCGCAGGAAAGAAGGAATTGGAAGCGCGCGAGATGATGATAGAGATGCTCCGTGGTCGAGGAAACCTCATGAAGGTAACGCCTCACACAGCACAGGTCGGCTATTCGGAGCGAGGCGGTGTCCGCGTGCAGACTATTGTCTCAACACAGTGGTTCGTCGACAGCAAAAAACTCTCCGAGAAAGTCATGGCAGGCTGGGCAAACAAAGAATTTGAAATAGTTCCGTCTCGTTATGGTGACATATTTGAAGGCATCATGGGCAATCTCCACGAGTGGTGTATCAGTCGCCAGCTCTGGTGGGGACATCAGATACCCGCGTATTATGATAAAACAACTGGCGACCTCCTCGGCGTCACCCAGGATCCAACTGCTCTCTACAAAAAACATGGAAAGGACAATGTCGTCCGCGATGAGGATGTCCTCGATACTTGGTTTTCATCAGCACTCTGGCCTTTCTCAGTTCTCGATTGGAGTTTTGAAAAAGAAAGCAAACTGTTCAAACAATTCTACCCCTCTCAAGTCCTCGAAACTGGACACGACATCCTCCTCTTCTGGGTCGTGAGAATGCTCCTCTTCGGGTATGGAATCACTGGTCAAACACCATTTAAGACGGTCTACCTCCATGGTCTCGTCAGAGACGATCAGGGGCGGAAATTTTCTAAATCACTCTGAAATGGTATCGATCCTATCGAGGTCATCAACCAATACTCAGCTGACGCACTCCGGCTCTCGCTCGTGGTGGGAAATACTCCAGGAAACGATCTCAGGTTCAGCCTCGATATCGTCAAAAATAATCAAACATTTCTCAATAAGCTCTGGAATGTCGCACGATTCGTGTGGATGAATGTCGCTGACGGTCAGGACATGGAGACAGATATCAGCGTCCTCGAGAAAACGCTCACAAAAAACTGGAGCAAATTGATGGACTATGAGCGATGGATTCTCACGAGGCTCAAGAGAACTGTTATGGAAGTCACTCGCGGGATGGAGGAATATGATTTTGGTATGGGTGGTGAGAAACTCTACGCCTTTACTCGTGATGAATTCGCAGATTACGCCATAGAGTGCTTCAAGCTCTCAAAAGACGAATCCAAATACGGAAAAGAAGTCATGTCCTACGCTCTCCTGACGATACTGAAGCTCTGGCACCCCTATATCCCCTTTGTGACGGAAGCTCTCACAGGCATTATCGTCCCAAAAACAACCGTGATTGATGCTGAGTGGCCCGAGTGCCCCTACGAACTCGATGAGGAAAGTGAGGAATTGATAAAGTCTGTCTTTGAAGTCGTGAAAACCATCCGTACTATTCGTGGTGAGAGAAAGATAAAACCAGGGGATGCGGTGGATGTCGTCATCTATGCCAATCCTCGCGATAGAGCCGTTCTCGAGAGAAATATAGCCCTCATAGCTGGTCTCGGCAAATCAGCGGTCACTTTTACCCTCACCAAAGAAGATCTCTCTCGTGAAAAATACACCTACGGCATGGCAGGGGAAGTGGAAGTCTTCGTCGATACAAGTGCGTGCGGTCATGATGATGATATCGAACGCCTCGAAAAGCTCATCACAGAAAAAGAAGACTATGTCCGTATCCTCGAGGTCAAACTCCTGGATCCTACTTTTGTGAACAAGGCTCCTGAAAATGTCATCCGTCTCACCCAAGAGAAAAAAGAAGTGACCCTCCGACAAATTGAAAAGGCGCGGGAGGAATTACAGCAGTATAAGGGGTAAAAATCTACCTCGAGAACTATCATAATATATGATACAATGTAGATAGTTGACTTTCTAAAGAATAAAATACTATTTATAAATATTAACATTTATAATAAAATATGGAGCAGGCAAATCGTTTTGAATTTGATTTACAATCAAGCGTGGGGACAAATGAAACATATGGGGTTTTTTCATGAGGTCGATCCGCGCTTAAATGTCTAGAAGATGGTCCAAATTTGGGAAAGTTTAGAGATGTCAAATCAGGTATTGTTCACTTTGGAGATATGGCATATCTAAGTGACGGCATGCGTACTGAGGCAGAATATATATCCGCATTGGAAAAATGTTATTCTACAGCCATTGCTCTCTTGGAGAGAAAGGAATTATGGGGTATACACATTGATCAAATTCTAGAATTTTATTACCAAGTCTTGGCTCAGAGCGATCAGATAATTAGTATAGGTAAGAGAGTACTACCAACGAGAGAAAGTGAATTCGAAAAATACAGACTCCCAAATATAAATGCCTCTGACCGAGAAACCATGCAAAAAGCTGCTCGTATTGGTTTAGAAAATGCATTAAGTACAATACCTGCTCAGGTATGAGTGTAAAATTATTTGTCTCCGAAATCCACTCTCTCGCAAACCCCGCACGGGCGACTATTTCACAGAGATTTTTCAAGACTGGAAAGTGAGAATACGGAGAATGAGATGTCTTTCTCGGGCTCACAGTACCAGAGACGCGAGGGCTAGTGAAAAAATACTCGCCATCGCTCACCCTCGATGATATCGATACACTCCTCGCAGACAAACACCATGAGATACGCCTCGCTGGTGTATTATCACTCGTCCATCACGCTCGCGATACATCTCTGCTTCCTGAGATCGTAGAGCGGTATCTCACCGCACGCCCTGGTGTGAATAATTGGGACCTCGTCGATACATCCGCCCCAGATATCGTCGGCGCTTATATGGAGGCATATCTGAATGAAGAAGAAAAACTCGTGTTCATAGAAGATTTCCTTCAGAGCAAAAATCTCTGGGTGAATCGTATCATCATCCTCGCTTCTTTTTACCAGATAAAGCAGTGAAATGCGAAGCTTACACTCTACATTGCCGAGAGACTTCTTACACACAAACACGACTTGATGTATAAAGCAGTAGGCTGGATGCTCCGCGAAGTAGGCAAGCGTTGTTCTATGGATGAACTCCGATGATTTCTCAATCAGTATGCGACGAAAATGCCTCGCACTATGCTCCGCTATGCGATAGAAAAGATGGACGAAAAAGAAAGGCAGTCATATCTCGAAAAAAGATAGTAGCTGCCTTTCCTGTGACTGGATATAAATCTACCTTATTTACTCTCTAGAACAGTATCCGTCACCTTTGAGAGACCAATCATATCAAATATATACTGCGTCTTTGGGTGTACTTTTTTGAAGCTAATCGTCTTCCCTTTTCTGTGAGTGCGTGCGATAAATTCTGTGAGGTAGGCAAGCGTCGTCGAATTGGTGTAGGAGAGTTTTGAGAAATCACAATTGATATGCTCATATTCTTTTTTCTTTTCCATCTCATGGCTGAGGCTTTCAAATGCTTCGTCGGCATTTGTCTCGTCCAGCTCCCCTGCTATAATAATCTCTATCGTGTCTCGGTATTGCTTTCGTACTTGAAGTGTATATGGTGTATGCAGCGTAGTGAGTGACATAAGAAAGAGGGATAAAAACTTTACACACATATTATGAATTATATTTTACATTATGTCAAGTAATAATTATAAAAATATAAAAATAGGCAGAAATACAGACAAAATAGAGCATAAAAGCTCTGAAAATAGCGGTTTTTGGCAGTCACCTCTCTGGGCAGAAATACTCACAGAAACCCATCAGGCACGGGATATCATCCTCTGTACTGGCGACTCTCACGAGATTCTCCTGGAGAGAAGAGGTATTGTGGGCAAATACACAGGCCTCTATGTCCTCGGCGTCGATGAGAAAGTAATCAGTAAAGAACTTCTCAACTATATAAGGACCGAGATTCGAGAAAAAAATGATCTCTTTTTGCAAATTGAACCACTGCCCAAAAAGGATGAGGAATGAGGGATAAAGGATGAAAAATACAAGGCTCCATTTCGTCGTTTTATGGAACCCGTGACGGCTATCCTGGACTTAGAAGTAGATGAGGAGAAGCTCATGGCGAGCTTTGCGGAAAAAGGGCGATACAATATCCGACTCGCCCAAAAACGAGGCATCACAACCAAATGGGTACGCTGATATGAGAAATACTTCCCTACAGGAAAGACTTACCTCGAACAATTCTTTGAACTCTTAGAAGAAACCACAGAACGCGACAAATTTTCTCATAATAATCTCATTTATTACCGATATTTCGTCGAGACACTCGAAGCCCATGATGCAGGAGGGCTCCTCGTCGCAGAAAAGGAATGAATCCTGCATGCGGCTGGGATTTTCGTATATTGTTGAGACTCTGCGATCTATTATTACGGAGCATCCTCGAGTGATCGAGATATTCGTCGCGATATGGCGACCTATCTCCTCCAGTGGGAGGCAATACGAGAGGCTATGAAGAGAAATTGCAAAACCTATGATTTCCTGGGGATTTCTGAAGACGGAAAATGAAAACTGGCTGGGGTCACAGAATTCAAGCTCCGATTTAATCCAGAGAAAGTACACCTTCCCCGCGAAGTCGTGGTTATTTATAAGCCAATACTTCTGAAGTTATTACAAGTTGTGAGCAAATTGAGGAAGCTGTTTCGCTAAAAATTAATTCTTCCGAATCTCCAATATCCATCTCTCCTGCTCTGCAAGTGCGTAGGTGAGTACTTTTTTAAGAGTAAATCCGCGATTGTGAGCCAATTGCTGACCTTCAGTCCATTCCTCCTCAGAGGCTTGCTTGTAGAGCCAGGCACGACCGTCAGATTTGAGGAGTGGCTTTATCCAGGTAAAGAGGTCATCGATATACGCCGTGGCCCTCGTGACAATGAGATCATAGCGTTCGCTCGTCGTCGGAGTTCCATCCATAAACACGATACCATTTTTATTGTGTTTCCTCTCTTCTTTCATACTCGGAGACCGCATATCCTCGACTCTCCCCCACTGTGTTGTTACATTGGTGAGCTCAAGTGTATCGGCAAATTCTCTCACGCAATCGACCTTTTTCCGTGTGGCATCGAGGAGAGTAAAATCATGTTGTGGAAGGAGAGTAGCGAGAGGAAGTCCAGGAAACCCACCACCTGTTCCGAGATCGAGGACTTTTAATTTCCTATCTCCAAATTGTTCAAAGAGAGGTAACGTAATGAGACTGTCCTCGATGTGTTTTGTCCAGACTCATTCCTCATCCCGAATAGCGGACAAATTAATATGCGAGTTCTTTTCGAGAAAAAGAGCGACAAATTTCTGGAGTTGTGGATTTTCTCGGTAGTTCATATGGCTATTGTAGGGAAAAACTATTTTTGACCATAGAAATAACGAATCGCCTTGCGCACGATGTCTTGTGTTTTCTTTCTCCACTCTTTTTGCCGAGCAACGGTTGGTATGATTACCCGTGCTTCCCGTCGTATCTCTACTACTTTATCGGAGAGACGGGTAATATCATTTTCATCGAGTTGTGGAAATGATTGTGCTATATCATGGATATTTGTATCGGGAGAAAAAATAGAGCGGAGGAGTGAAGTAATGGTGAAAATATCCTCTTCTCCATACTCTATCTTTAGCTGCTTGAGAAGAACTTCAACCCCCATTTTCCCAGCTAATGGCCCTATATCGATGAGGTCTCTTCCACGCAAGCCAAACATTTCAGGATCTATCCACACATATGATTTTTTCATTTTTGCTACTTTTGACTGATGTACACCAGAGCGATTTACCATAGCATCATAGCCATATCCTGGTTGCACAGGGCGACCTGTATACCCTGTCGCGGATTGTACTATCTCTATCAGGTGTGCGAGCTGTTTAGGGTTCTTGACGAGATGTGAAATCTGAGAACTGTATTCAGGATGTTGCATGAGTGTCATCATCAATGTGATCAAGTCCGTGTTCCCCGCTCTCTCTCCAATGCCAAAAATAGTTCCCTCTATTCTCTCCACGAGACCGCGCCGTACAGCGACAAGAGGATTTGCCTCTGCACATCACATATCATTGTGACAGTGGGCCGATATGACGCCTGTCGTAGTTGAATCACGCACATTTTCTAATACTTGTGCATGGGCATCGGGATCAGTAAAACCGACTGTATCAGGCACATTGAGGATTTGAGCTCACGCATCCTCGGCAGTCCGGTAAATCTTGCCCAAAAAATCAGGCTCGGTACGAGTCGCATCCTCAGCTGAAAATTGACACATGAGACCAGCTCACCTCACTTGCATAATACGAGCAGGAATATCGGCTAATATTTCTTCTGGCGATTTATGGAGTGCCTCTCTGTGCTCTGGAGAAGTACCAACAAATACATGTATTCCTCCGTGTTTTGCGCCTTCGAGAGAGCGAATACATTGTACGATATCGTCTTCTCGAAGTCGAGCCAGGGCAAAAATACCTCCAGTCAAATTCCGAGTCTGCTCAACCACATGACGTACAGCTTGGGTCTCTGGATCTCACTCAATAACAGGAAATCCTATTTCTATATGGGGTATACCCGCTTGCATCATGCGACGAGCCATCTGTGCTCTTTGTTCTTTCGTGGGTACATGGTACCAGGGAATTGCCTGGATACCATCACGCGCCGTCACATCAGCGATGATGTGGCTCGGCGTCTGTGACAACCATGAGGTTATTTCTCGTTGGGTCTGAATACGGTTCATAAGAAAAAGAGTTAAAAAAACTCTCCCGAATTGGGAGAGTGGAAAGTGCGTGGTTTTTCTTCGCAACAAACTTACTCTCCCGAAGGGGAAAGAAGGAGGTTGAGAAGGAGTGAACTATTTTGTCGCATGTATATTATTTTAGACGGATGAAATTTTTGTCAAATTTTTAGACCGAAACACCAATTATCAGTTCACGAATACTAGGATATATCTCTGTATCCGACATATTGCGGATCTGGTCGAGAGAGAACCAACCAAAGCTCGCAATCTCATGAGAATCAATAGTAACTATTCCTGACACATGATGAGCAAGGAAAAATTCTTCATATTTTTTCTGTGGACCTCTCTCGTTCTCGTATTCGATGGTTTGTACTCGGACTGGTGCTGGGAGTGATTGAATGCCTGGTTCCTGATAGATTGTCACCAGTCCTATGAGCTCTACGACGATATCCAGCTCTTCTCGTGCTTCACGGATGAAGGCCTCCTGGAATGTCTCCCCTATCTCTACATGACCGCCTGGTAGCGTGTGGGGTTTATGACTTCCGTGCTTGACGAGAAGTATATTTCCCTCACGATCTGTGATGATTCCCCGTGCAGAATATTGAAGTGGGAGGTGTTTCATACTATTATTTTCATCATTTTCTCTATAATGCAACAATCATGCTCAAGAAAAAAAAGAAAATCGTAGCGCCTCGAGTCGCCAATAAAGCAGGGTATCAAGTACAGGATATATGGTTTCATCGTGCAAAGGCTGCGGGCTACAGAGCTCGGAGTGCCTTTAAGCTCCTCCAGATACAAGAAAAAACTTCATTGATACGTCCTGACACTCTAGCGCTCGATCTCGGTTGTGCTCCCGGAAGCTGGCTCCAAGTACTCTCACAGATAGTGGGTGAACATGGGAGAATACTGGGTGTTGATCTCCAATCGGTCGATAAATTCTCACAGAAACACATCACAACCCTCGTCGGAGATATGATGGCAGCGGATACTCATGAGAAAATCAGAGATTATCTCTCAGAAATCCAAACAGAGAAAATGACGAATGACGAATGAAAAATAGCTGACCACCAGGTCTGGGGGATCAATGATCGGGATAAGCTCGGTTTCCAGCTTATCACCTCAGATGTCGCTCCGAAAACGACAGGACGAACTGACGATGACCAATATCACAGTGCCATGCTCTGCCTCGAGGTTCTCAAAATCGCAGAAAAATTCCTCACACCAGGAGGATCTCTCGTGATGAAAATATTTGTCGGACGAGATCTCGGTCAAGTCCTCCACAAAGCAAAATACATGTTCAAGAAAATACAGACTATCAAGCCTGTTGCCTGTAGAGATCGCAGCTTTGAAGAATATGTCGTCTGTAAGGGATTTAATAGCTAGGGGGAATACTAGAAGCCCTCTCCTAAAAAATTAGTTATTTTTAATTAATAATGATTATTTATTTCGTGATGTCTACCTCCTTTACGCGCTAACATACAGAGTGGAAACGGCTCAAGAATAAGCGATTTATCTGGGATAAAAGGCTCAAGGCACTCCCCCTCCTTCCCGCAAAAATTGTTTACAAGTATTATTGGGGGGATATAATAATAGGACGGCTCGTTTTTATTTTCTAACCATTTTTATTATGAATAATAATCAAAACGGTGATTCAGGTGCAAATACAGTACTCATACTGGTGGTTCTCGTGATTCTCGTTGGTTTCGTACTCTGGTGGTTTGGTGCGATGAGAACAACTCCGGTAACTCCAGCGGCACCACAGAACCCTGGTCTCGATGTCGAAGTAGACGTCCCTACTCCTACTCCAACTCCTACTCCGACACCAACTCCAGAACCTACTGAATAAAAGAACATTATTCAAAAAAGCTCCTCAGATGAGGAGCTTTTTTATGTTATCTGTCAACGAAACTAGAACGGCACGTCTATATCTGCTGCTTTGGTAGAGGGACCTGTTGGAGCAGCACCTCCACCACCTTCTTCACGATTTTTCTGGTAGTCATTCTCGACAACATAGTGAGTATCGCCGTATTGTCCTGGCTCTTTACGCTTCATGACGGTCATATTTACGTAGCCTTTTTCATTGGCGATAGCCTGCATATCCTCGATTTTCAGTGAGAGATTGAGGATTTCACCGTACTGTGTTGAGACTGCTTTTGCAGAACCTCCGATATATTTTTTGTCAGCCATGAATTTAATTGGTTAATTATAAATGTAGTTTATTCAGCCGCTCCCCCTTCTTCCTCTACTCCGATGAGACGGATACGGTATCCTGTGAGTTGTTCAGCGAGGCGTACATTGCCTCCAGATCGACCGATAGCTCGGACTTCGTCAGATTTTGGCACAGTCACCTGGGCGACACCTTCTTCATCGAATTGGACATCGAGGATGCGAGCAGGATTGAGTGCTTGAGCGACGAGCTCGCGCGCATTATCAGTATAGTTGATGACATCGACCTTTTCTCCTGAGAGCTCTTCGACAACCGCCTTGACGCGGATACCTTTTGGACCGATAAGTGCTCCCGCTGGATCGACTTCTTCAAATTCTGAAGCGACGATAATTTTGGTTTTAAACCCGGGTTCACGAACGATTTTGACTATCTCAATAGTACCATCCTCGAGTTCTGGCGTAGAGAGTTCGAAGAGTTTTGCGACGAGACCTGCGTCCTTGCGTGAGAGGATAATCTTTGCTTCACCTTGAGCCTCATCATCCTGAACCTTCTTCACAAAGACATGGAGACGCATACCTGCTGTGTACTTATCACGGCTCACCTGTTCACTCCGAGGAAGGAGAATCTGTGAACCATTGAATTCGAGGAAAACACGGTCATTTTCAACCATATCCACACGGACATTCACGATTTCTCACTGTTTGTCTTTGAAGATTTCGTAGACTTTTGCTTTCTCTGTTTCACCGATTTTCTGGATGATCACCTGACGTGCAGCCTGAGAGGCAATACGTCCAAAGACTTGTTGATTGTCACGGAGAACATCGCTCACGTCTATCTCGATAATGTCACCATTATCAAATGCATCAGCATCCTCACCGAGGTCAGCTTTGCTGATTTCAGTATTTGGATCAGTCACTTCATCGACCACTGTTTTCTCGAGTGTGACGGTGATTTCTCCTGATTCGAAATCAAGTTTTACATTGACGATATCGTCCTTGTTTCCGTAGTCTTTTTTGTAGGCAGTACGGATAGCTGATTCGATTATTTCGATGAGATCTTCACGGTGGAGACCGCGTTCTGCAGCGATGTGGTTGATCGCGGCTTCGATCTTTTTGAGGTCGAGCATAGTTCTAGCAAATGAAAAATTAAATGTGGAGATTACTCCATCAGACAAAAACAGTATAGAGAAACTCTAGGTAAAAAAAAGAATCTGGGGATCCAAATTCTTGCGTTTTCGACTGATTACGGAGACAGTATAGCGGGAAAATGAGAAAAAGCAAACACCCGCTCCATATATCCCTCCCCTCTGGCATCCCTGCTCTCATTGACACAATACACTATTGTATCTCTCTCACCTCCTGACCATCTGTGATATACATTTTCTCTCCGGTAAAAAGTGGAGACCAGTATCCGGGAAGTATTTGTTTGCCATTATCGCGTGTGATGCTGGTTTCATCAGCTTTCCAGGTCATCGTGTAGCCTCTGTAGGTGAGCTCAGGAAGTGTCTGCGTTGGCGTGCGACCATAGCGATCCCAGAGCGTCACTCCCTTTTCATCCCATATGAGATAGCTCCCTTCTGCTTCGCCACGAGCGATATGACGAAGGCGGTCAGAGGATGGAAGAAGTACTGTCTGCTGCGCTAAAAGATCGTAGACGATGTTTTCACGATTATTGCGGATGAGTACTATACCCTGCGTACGAGAAGTATATTCAATAGTTCCTGTGAGGAGCTTCTTTTCTTCCTCCGATATCGTGCGGAAGCTCGCATTCAGCTCCTCGTCATCGACAGGAAGTACCTGAAATGGTGGGCGGAAGTCGAGTTCCCCGACAGTATCAGGAAGTATCAAGACGCGAGCTCGAAGTGGCAATTCGCCGGAAAATACAGTAATCGTCGCATCTCCCGATGGAAGCCGTGAAAAGGTACAACGCTCTGCACATTGCTGCTCATAGCTGCGAGGAAGTGTGATATGCACCGGATAATAAAATCCGAGTAAATCAGCATCAAAATAGATAACCCGTGCCTGGACCTCGACCCGGACCATCTGAGCACTACCCTCTGCAAACTGGAGAGAGAGCTCTGAAACATCCCAGAAGTATGTCTTCCCTATCAGGGCAATAGAGCCTCACAATACGAGCACAATTATGATGATGGGCACGAGGAATGCGAGGGTTTTTTCACGAAGTTCGGAGAGGTTCATGTGGCAAAAAGAAGAATTTCACATAGTATAGAGATATTCCTATGATTTCACAACAAATATTACAGAAAATTGACGCTCTCCGAGCAGGATGACATGGTGCTCCTGTGCTCGTATCAGAGGCACAGGCAGCGGAAATATGCGGGTACCTCTTTGAGGAGGAAATAGACACGCTCGATGAGCTCGAAACACGTTGAATAGCTGACTTCATCTACTACGACTGTGCTGATAGGAGTCACCGATGAGCCGAGCATTATAAAGTAAAAGTGCTCAAGGAACATGTCGAAAAACTCTTTCAAAAGCCTTCAGGAAGTATTCTCGTAGCTCTTTTCCGAAATATCGAAGCCCTCAGTGCCTCTGGAGAACAAAAATCCGAAAATGCCCTTCTACATCTATTTGAAGATGTGCCACCACAGCTCCTGATACTGGTCACAAGTCAATCCCCTGGAAAAATCATCTCTACGCTCCAATCCAGGATGATTATGATGGATCCTGGGAGTGCAAAATGAGGCACAAATCCTCATCAAGAAGCTATAGATGCCTATGTCGCTGGAAACGTGGAACCACTCTTTGCCATGACGCTCGCTCCGAGTAAAGAGTCCAAATTTAGCCGAGATGATGCATTATGGGTCATCAGAGGCTTGCAAGAGGCTATCAAGTATGGTAGACTGTCTCCGAGACATGCGCAACGGATATCAGAAACTCGGGTACTCCTCGAAACAACCAATACCATCGCAAAATATCTCATAGATCAGCTCCTCATCTCTCTCGCATGCGAATAATCGGTATTATTTTTCTCTGGACAGTGACCAACATCTCATGGGTACATGCCCAGAGGTCACTTTTTCAGGATAAATACGGCAACGGTATCGATAATGCACGACTCCGTCAGGGAAATATCGCCTTTAGTGAAATCCCTGGTGTCATCGTCGCTATCACGAATAATCTCCTCTCATTTGTAGGATATATCAGTCTCGGGGTCATCCTCATAGGTGCTCTGATGTATGTATTTGGTGGCGTCAACGAAGAGATGAAGAGTAAATGAAAAGAAGCTATCAAAATCTCCCTCATAGGTGCCGTGGTATCCTGGTCTGGATGGCTGATTATCAATTTCTTTATCGATAACCTCTAAACTGTATGGAAGAATTTTCTTGGGCATTTGAAAACAAACTCGAACGAGGTAAAAAATGGTACGCAGTTGCAACAACCATAGTGATTACGGTGGTCATTGTGAGCTTTCTGTTGAGTGCCTATCTGCTCGGTATCGTCGTCATACTCTTCACTGGTGTCTACCTCCTCTACGAGGTCAATAGTCATCCTATCACTCATGTGAGTGTATCTCGAGAAGGTATATCCATCGAATGAGATATGTTTCCGTATAGCAAAATAGAATCATTTGCCATCATACGAGTCAATAATGAACCCCTCCTCCTGCGCGTACGCACGATGAGTCGTGCTCTCGGGACGATAGATATATTTCTCGATACGAGTATGGACCTCGAGGCTCTCCGGGCTTTTCTCCTCACTATGAGCAAAGAAGATACGGAAGCATCTCTGTCTGTCATAGATCATCTCCTGCTGGGATTACGCTTGTAATTCTCTTTTTATCATTAGAATAATTGTATGCACATGACTTCTGCCATTTCCGTGAAGATTATTCTCCAGATTGGGGGGTAGAAAGGTGCGCACAATTGCTTAGCTTTTAACTACTCTCCCGAAACGGAGAGTTTTTTTATGGAAAGACTTTTATGAGACATTTATCATATCTTGGGTTATGCACCTGAAGATAGTCTATGAGAAGCGCTCCGCCTCGAAGGTACTAATACTATCCGTGATGCTGGGCAATGAGCTGGACTATTGAGATCAAAACAACTCAAAACACTGCACGATCAACTTTCAATTTTAGCGCCAAAAAATGGTTCCAGTACTCTTATGGAGAGAATACAGATGCGATGTATTGGTGCTCTTGGTTTGGTTTATCAAGAATACGGTCCGAGATATCCAAAAGAAATAGATGATATCGTTTATTGGCTCTATTTTGTAGCCACGAGTCCTGTAAATCAAACAGCCCTCCTCGTATCAAGGAGAGCTGGACATATAATCGACGGTGATCGAATTATCAAATCATAACTACCACTCGAGATTCCCCGCTGTCTGATACTCTGTCACTTTGGTTTCAAAGAAGTTTTTCTCTTTGCGGAGATCCATGATCTCACTCATCCATGGGAATGGATTTTCATCACCGAAGAGGATTGGGAGATTGATCATCTCACAACGACGGTCAACGATATGGCGGACATATTGTTTGACTGAGTCTCCGTTGAGACCGAGAACACCATAGGGCAGACAGTCATCCACATAATTGAGTTCACACTCTGTTGCTTGTTTGAAGAGCTCGACTATTCGTGCCTTGAATTCTTCTGTCCAGACTTCTGGATTTTCTGCGACGATACCATTGATGAGGTCTCGACCATAGGCGATATGGATAGATTCATCTCTGAGGATGTATTGGAACTGCTCCCCTATTCCCTTCATCTTGTTATTGCGCATCAGCTGGAGCATCATGGCAAATCCTGCGTAGAAAAATATTCCCTCCATGATCATATTGAAGCCGATAACATCGAGGAGAAATGCCTGTTTATCAGCGGTAGTTTTGATTTCAAATGTTGGATCAAGGATAGTCTTTGTGAGATTGACGACGAATTCATCTTTTGCTTTGATAGATGGGATCTTGTCATACGCATCAAAGACAGCATCTGGATCAAGCGAAAGTGAATCACAACAATAGAGGAATGTATCTGTATGGACTGCCTCTTCGTAGGCCTGACGGAGCATGTATTGGCGACATTCAGGATTGGTGACATGACGATACATCGCGAGGACTATATTGTTTGCTGTGAGACTCTCTGCGGTTGAGAAAAATCCGAGATTCCACATGATGAGGTGGCGTTCATTTTCTGTCAGAACATCGTTTGCTTTCCACTGTTCGACATCTTTTTGCATTGGTATTTCTTCTGGCGTCCAGTTATTGGCTACACCATTTTTGTAGTGTTGTCGCGCCCACTTATACTTGATAGGGAGCATCTTGTTTGGATCTGTTCCGACGGAGCAGATAAGCATCTTTTCAGCGGCCATAGGAGAAAAATTAGAAAATGAGAATTTCGTACACCACCCACACTCTTTGGAGTTGTTCAAAAAATGTATGCACGGCGTGATTGTTTGAAAGAGAGAAACACAAGATATTGTGTGTGGCATTTATATCCAGACACTAGATGTAGTCAAATCGAGTTGAGGTGAATCGAGTTGCAAATACCTCTAAAAGAGTTCTATTTTATCTAAAACTGGACGCAATTGTTTATCTTGAAGGACGTCTCAGATATCAAACCACTGACAGTCCAGGATGCCCTCATCTCCGGTGTTCGGAAGTGGAAGTCTGGAATCAGCCAGAAAGAGAAAAGTCATGGCATGATGCGAGTGTTCTGGTTCTCATTTTTCTTCATTCAGAGGAATGCGATGAGAATTAATGTGGAGAAGAAGCGGTTTCCTATTTTCATCGAGCACAAAATCTGCTCGCACTCCTGTTTCCTCAAATAACTCACGGCGAGCGGCATCGGCAGGGTGAATCTCTCCTGGATCTACATGTCCACCGGGTTTGAGCCATTTGCCCAGCGCCCGATGATGAATGAGGAGTATTTTTTTATTTTTTGAATCAATAACACAGGCATCTGCAACCACATGACCAACGAAGTTTTTACGCGAAGTGATATCCGCTTCCTCCTGGAGTTGCTCTGAGAGCAGAGGAAAGAGCTCATCAGGGTAGAGTTCTCGGTACTGCAGGTATTGTTGAAGAAGAATTTCTTTCATGAGATTTTTATTGAGAAGCAAATTTATGATATTCAGCGATGAACCTTTGTGGTATGGGAATGGAAAAAATTACTGGGTGAATTTCTCAGCTCATACGATATGCTCCTTGCGCTCACTCGTGGCAGGCTTCTGTGAGTCGAGCCTCAAAAATCGGTATTCCTCCAAGCTCAAAAACTCGCCCAGAAATTCTTTCTCACCGTTCATTGAGCTTCCAGTGATGATGATGACTATATCGAAACTTTGGAGCAACAGTATGATTCATAATTCCATCATGGAAAAATTGCAGAAGCTCGAAGACCTGCCTGCCTATTTCTTTGCTTGGGGCTTTTAACTTCTGTGGCATATCTGGATTCCTCCGGCTCATATCAGCCCGATGAAGCATTCCTGTTTGAAGCATTTCTGCTGGATTATTTCCGAGAATTCCCTTGAGTCATATCTCCTGTATTGCTGGGGAAGGCCTGAAATGTTGAACCTGAATAATTCAGGTATTTTTTCGTAGGAATGATCCTACTAATTGTTTTCTAGGAGAAGGGTGAAGGCCTCAGTCATGAAGATCCCTGTTTGGAAAAAAATTCTGTTTCTTTTTGACTGAGCCGCTGTGTGTCGACAGCTGTATACCGAGCTGAAGTATCTTTCCTCTGAATTTCTGAATGAGTATGAGGTCAGTCATAAAGTCAGAATCTCCTAAGCAGTCTGCCATATGTATATCATATTCTATATTGCTTTTCAGACGAGTCAGGGCATGAAGAAGGATATTTTCTAGTATGGCTATTTCCGCATAAAATCCTATGTCTTGTTGTCATTCATGTCTACCAATATAATGATGAATAACTCTCTCCCATTGATTTTCTGCAATGTCCGGATTAATCATATTCCTGTGGGTTGAAATATGAGCGAATGCCCACCTCATAGCACGATTGAGGATATCTTCATTCGGTTTTTCTGGGATAATACCATACACTTGTGCGAGTACTTTTTGAATAGTAGCTGGCATGAGTGATACTTCTGGTACTATCCGAAGAGCACTTTGTATGACTCTTTCTGGGCTCTGCTGAAATCCAGCTTCATACTTCTTCAGAACTACAAACCTCTCACGAGGCGAGAGAAGAAAACGATTATTGTCCATTGTCTGCAACTAGAACTGCACAGGTACTATGAGACTCGCATCATTCTGAGGCTCTCCTGAAGGATTATCTTTTTTGAGAACAAGTGTACCAGTCGAGCCAGCTGGTTGCGCTGGGAATGAGAGAGGAGCCGTAAACGGTACCCAATTTTCGGTCATCCAGTCAGTCTGTGCCTGCGCGATAGCAGTAGCGAGGAGTGTATTATTACTATCTCGGAGCTCTATCGGAAATGACGCTTCGAAATACCATGGACCACGTGCTCGACCAGTGAGCGTCATGGGACTCGTGATCTGCGTATTTGCAGCGAGACTGAGCTCAACCATCTGTGTGGCGTCTGCTGCCATATCAGCGGGGAGTTTTTCCATTGGAGCATCTGGTGTGACGGGAACCTCAGGCGCGAGAGTCTCCTCGGCCCAGAAGAACCAGATAACTCAGATAATGACCGCAATAATCAGGAACCAGGAGAGAATATTTTTCATAATTGAGACATGAGAAAGTAGAACAGAAATAGTATAGTCTCGATTGAATGTTTGCAACCTCAACTCGCGAGGGCAAAAAAATTCCCTCAGGAATGAGGGAGAAAGAGGGCTGCGACGTGAAGAGGGCAAAAAAATTCCCAGAAATTGGGTAATCTCTGGGAAAAGGTCCTCTTGTGCGTTTTCACCCCACAGCTCGGAGGATATAAAAATATCTATTTTTGAGCTGGACATGAAATACATGCGTCATTCACGAAATGACATACCTCGACAAACCTTAGGAACAAGGTCTTGACTTCGCTTTGGTAATGGAAAGCATCTTCACCCGGCTTCTCTCGTATCACCCGATTACAGATGAGCATATCGTATCTCAGAACCTGAGGTACCATACGCTCACCCGAACAAGTGACATCAAAAGAAAATATGATAGTGATGAGGAGAGGCAAGCCTTCTCCAAATCTGTGTATCTTTATTTGAAATGCGGTGAGAGCTCGTTGGGGCTCTCTCCATCACGGAGTCAATGTTACAAAAATCACAAGAACAATTTGTAAACGTAGTATAGCATGCCTCTTACAGAAATGAAGCTCCCCTATCCTTGCGAAATAGTGAGAATATTTCGTTATAAAAAAATAATGCCGTATTTATGCGAAAAACACAGAAATAGAGCCCAAACAAAGAAAAAACGAAAAAGAGTGAGAAAAACGGCTTGGACAAGGGGCTTTTGAACACATTGTACACAATATGTATACGAGAAGTGCTCTATTTGAAGCTGTTTCTGAGTTTTTCATAAACAGTTCTCTCTATGAGGAACCTCATTGGCTCCCAAAATATCACTATTTACCTCTGAAAAGGGGTATGTGTACGATTAATTTTGTAAGTTCTATTATGACACATGCACTGAATCTGAAAACCAAATTTATCATAATTATCATCTCATACCACTGTGTCTGACTTTTTCCCAGAACCAAGGTGATACTTCCTAAAGTCTGTATGAAATTATTTTTAGGGAGGTGCCTGTCTATTCCATAGTCAACCGCTCCTCTTCTTGTTTTTCTGGTCCAAGAGGATATAAATATTAATCCCTTTATTTTTTAACTTTCTTATTATGAAAGCACAAGCTCTACAGATACGAGAGATAATCAAGTGGGATAATTGGTCTGAGGGAAACGGTTGAAACCAGGGAGGTCAGCAATGATGAGGTGGTACTTATGACGATGAAGGAGAGATGGAGAACACTCCGTCACATCCAGGAGATAATGAACAGCGAGAAGGCGCTGGCTCCTCTCGGCAAGGAGATGGAGATCGGGATCGTCAAAATCCTGAACAGCAATACCAGGGGCAGACGCGGTCTGGTCATGAACCACACCGAGATGCCGAGGGTGATACAAATGAACCTCGGAACAATACTTAAATTTTTGTTTTTCTCCCAAAAGAGTCCCTACAAGGGGCTCTTTTTGAAAGAGTTTTTCAGTACTAGTTGCTAGACGTAATACGATAAATCTTATCATCGCCCGCCTGTACTGCTCCACGGCCATCACGATTGGAAGTAGAGAAATAGAGAGAACCATCGGGAGCTTCGACGACTTCACGGATGCGACCATACTCTGTCGCTATTTTCCCCACGAGTTGAAGCCTCTCGCCATCTGGTGCCAGTATCACTATCCCCTCTCACTTCAGAGCTCAGAAGAAGAGATGATTCTGGTATTGTGGAAACATCTCTCCAGAGTATGCCATGAGTGACCCTGGCGCCTCAGCTGGGGTGAAGACACGGAGCGGAGCTATGGTGCCCTCACGGGTTTTGGTATGAGAAACAAGAGGCCAGCCATAATTCCCTCCCTTCACAATCTGATTTACTTCATCACCACCCGCTGGACCATCAAAGACAGACGGACCGTGTTCACTCGAATAGAGGTCATCGCCTATCCATGCAAGTCATTGAGGATTTCTATGACCATAACTCCAGACCGGACTTCATTTCTGGGGATTATCGCTCGGAATCGAACCATCAGCGTTGATACGAAGAATTTTTCCTGCGAGAGAATCCATGTCCTGTGCGAGATTCCTATCTACCGCATCACCAGTCGTGATGTAGAGCTTGCCATCAGGACCAAAGGCGAGGCGTGAGCCGGCGTGATATTTGGCAGCAGGAATGAGGTCGATGATGATACGAGGATTCGTCAGTGCATTTCCTTCGTCCGTGAGTCGTACAACCTTTACCATCATATCGCTCGCTGCACGATAGGCATAGGATATGTAGATGTATTTATTTGAGGAATAGTCTGGATCGAGCGTGAGCGACATGAGTCATTCTTCATCGACGCTTGAAACATCTGGGAGTGTGAGAAGTGGCTCTGGCTGGAGGACTCCATCGACAATAGCACGAATCGCTCCACTCCGTTCGGTGACGAGTATCCTCTCGGGACTCGTGAAAGCAATCGCCCATGGTACATCGAGTCCACGCACGACTTCTACAATCTCGTACTCTACTGTCTGTGGTGTCTCATCTACCGCACTCGGTGGTATACGTTTACTATCCAGTGCGAGGTACTGGACGAGCGCATAGGTGAGTCCGAGGAAGACAAGGGTGCCGATGATAAGGAGAGTTTTTTTCATACAGGAATTATATGATTTTTGAAAGAGGTGAAAAGATGAAGAGGATTGACTCTATTTTTTGACATGAAAAATAATTCAGTAAAATTAGTGTTAATACTTACTCATACAAAATATATGGCTCACTCTCTGGATAACGACAAACATGGTATCATTGAAGCAATGCGGAAGGATGGGGCCTTTGTTGATGGAGATCATATCGTGTATAAGCAGTTTGAGAATCACGGTGAAGGATACCTCGATAAAATTGCTCATCTCAAGCAAGAATGAGTCGCTCATCATATCGGTCATCTCCTCGCACACTGAATACCCGAGGGTTCTATAATTATCGCACCAGAAACCAGCTCGACAAATCTTGGCGAGATGGTGGGCGTTTTTGCAAACGGAGTAGTTGTTCCAACAAAAAAAGTGAAAGATATACATACATTTGATGAAAGTGTGCTCCCGCTCCTCATGAGCGGTAAAAGAATAATTGGTATCGATGATATCAGTAATAACGGGCGAACGCTCCGAGAAATACAAGCCGCTCTCGCAGAGCATGGGCTCACACTCGATGAATTCCGTGTGATGGTCGACAGAAATCCCGAGCAGTCTGCTGGTATCACAGATCTCCAATTTATCGCTCTCGCAAGCGTGCAAATGGAACAGTGGCACGAATCAAAAGTACCTCAATGACTCAAAGACAGGCCCATCTCCACAAAACTCGGTAATGGAAGGAGATGGACAGA
>Ga0172380_10003078_pt1 | contig 23875 bp, 18 predicted proteins | sample Leawe162metaG_FD_119747 | JGI IMG/M metagenome (GOLD analysis project Ga0172380, IMG submission 119747) | Leachate microbial communities from a municipal landfill in Southern Ontario, Canada - Leachate well 162 metaG | ecosystem: Engineered > Solid waste > Landfill > Unclassified | place...
CCCCATATATTTGTCATTATATGGGTCGTTATGTTTTCGCTTGCCGATATAGTATTTTCCATTGTGCAAATTTGTTATTTTGTAAACATAGTAACTCATAAAATCCCCATAGGATCATATTGTTACTATATTTATACAACAAAAGATGTTTCATCTACTACAGTTGTCCCTCGAAGGAACAGATGCCTTATTTATATGAAAATCACATTATTTTCTTGATGAATTTCATATTATTTTCGTGACAATATCGGCGGAATGCGCTCTCATGGAGTTCATATGAATTTTCCATATCAATTCCATGGCCCAGTGTACCGCCTTTCCAGGATCCTTTGCGTCTACCAGTCTCTTTGGAGAAATTAATATCGAGCGACCGGACGATCTTTGGCTCGACGAAATACTTCAACCATTTGAACCAACCAGCCCCTTTATGCCATCTTCTTTGTTCAATCGTCGTGGTAGCAACAATCTCTTCTCCGTCGAAGTCATTGAACAGAAATTTTACAGTATGATCGCCTTCATACGAAAATACTCGCCGGAATGATGAGTTGTTGTCTAACTTAGTTTCTAGCCATTCTCCATTTTCATCATATTTCGAGCAACTAATGAAAGTATACTCGTTCCAGGGCAAAAAGCAAGACCAATAGTTCTTACGTGGATATAGATTGTTATCGTCTTGATATCCCCAACATAATACGAAGTGATTCTCATACAAATATGCACCAAACCGACGTTCGTGTTCATTGAAGTAATAATTTCTACCCAACCGCTTGATTGTCTCTGCATCCCAAGTGGTGGCAATTACCTTAACCCGCTTCGGCTGAATAAACCGAGGAAGCCTAATAGTAAGCATCTTACCAAACAATGCTAATTCTAGGCGGCAGATGGGGTAGTCGTCTCTGCCCGAACTGAACATGAAGTTAAATTTGTAATCGGTATCACTAATTTCTATCGCCACGGGTTAAATTCCTTAATCCAATTTTCTAAACATTCAAGCCCACAGAAATGTTTCTTACCTTCGAATGGAGGTCTCGTTGATACCGCGTACCCCGACCCGGTATTGTTGATGTTCGTATCAATAACATCAAGTTCCAGCATATATTTTGCCGGATACGAAGTATGAGTAACTAACTCGTCACCGCACTCATCACATATAATTCTAGAAGAAATTGTCATTTGATTTTATCCGCCGAGAGAATAATAAATTTATAAATATTTGTAGGTCGCGGAGCGTCAACTCCCACCTACTCTGAACATTCTACTATCGAACTTAAAGGAAGTCAATATGCCCAGCGAATCTATTTATAGAAAAACTATACCATTCACGTATTACATAAAATGGACCAAACTTGGCATATCATACTATGGATGTAGATACGCCACTGGGAAGGGACCAGATTGCCTGTGGAAGACATACTTTACTAGTTCAGAATACGTTAGAAGGTTTAGGGAAATGCACGGAGAACCAGATATAGTTAAAGTAACAAGAACATTCGATACGGTAGAAATGTGTAGAGAATGGGAATCTAAGTTTTTACTTAAAACTGACGCTAAAAACAACCCAAAATTATTAAATAGATCAAATCCTGGGTCGTATGGCATAGCAAAATTTAAACCAGGCATAATACCAAGCAACGCCGGGGCGTATTACTACATAGAAAAACTCGTTAAAGATACATGCGATTTATTTTCGCTAGAATATCCAAAGACATCAGAGCCGTTAAAGGATAGAGTATGGGTAAATTATAAATTCACCATATTTTTGTATTTCTATGATAAACCAGAAGCCGATGAATTTTTACGTCACAATCCAGAATGGAATAGAGGTAGAATTCCAACTGAACAAAAAGATAGACAATCAATTATACTTACAGGCAAAAAGAAGCCGCCTAGAACAAAGGAACACTTAGAGAAAATAGGCGATGGAAATAGAGGTAAGAAAAAGCCCAATTCTGGGCATAGTCATCAATATTGGTATACTAATGGGATAGACAATATGTATGTTGACAAAAACAAACAGCCTCCAACTGGATTCACCAGGGGAAGAACAGTAAATAAACGTCAAATATAATCCTTATCCATCCTAATCTCCACAAATACGGGCAAAAATAAAGACTTAACGTCACTTTGTTTGCTGTGAATTATTTCATTATATTTAACTGTCACTATCTTACCAATTACTTCTCTGCCTATGGTTTCTCTGTCTTCATCAGAGAAACCAGTACCAACATTAAATTCTATATCCCCATTCTTACAAGCCAACGATCCAAGTTTTCCTTTGTATTTACCAGATCCTTCTAACCAATCTACAACCACTGCCTCCATGTCTAATTCGTTCTTGAACTTAATCAGGTTCTTGGAACGTTTATCTTCCCATGGAGCATCAAGCGCCTTCAGGATAATACCCTCTTCCCCGCGAGCAAGAGCAGCCTGGAATTCCCCGTTCACGCCATTTAGGCTGCTAACGATACACCCATCAACGGTCTTAACATAGTCAGAATCTACAGCGCCTTCGAGTCGATCCAAGCGGCTACTATATGGGTTATCCCAGAATCCTTTTTCAAAATACTCCAGTGGAATGAAATCCCAGAGAACAACTCGTACTCGGCTGGCTTCTTCCTCGGTTGCAGTTCCCTTGGCGCATTTATTGAGAATACCATTACCTTCCTTGCGTGTCAGATATTTGCCGTCTTTCCCTACAACTAACAGCTCGCCGTCAAGAACGACATTTTCGTCTTCTCCGACGTTATTAGCGATCAATTTCAGTTCATGATGTAGAGTACCATTTTCTACAATAATTTCCTTACCGTTGCGCGAACGAAACTCGACCGCGCCGCTACGTACAATAATAGCAACGCGCATACCGTCCATTTTGGTCTGAACAAATGCTGGATATTTAATTTTCTTAACCAACCTCTCATCATACGCAGATGCGAGCATCACAGGGAACTCTGGAATCAGCCCAGGAAATACCTTGTTAACAGTAGAGCTATTGACACCGCACTTCAGGTCTTTTTGGACTACGCGAGCAACAACTTCATTGTCGCTATCGTCGCAATAGCCAAGAACATCTGCCAACCAAGACTTGGCCTGATTGCCGGTAATAGTACGATTGATGAGCGGATCGAGTTGATCTAGCGCATAATCTAAGGTTGTGCAAACGTCCTGCTCAGTTGGGTCTGGCAGTTTGCGTTGGTAGAATTGGATATGTGGGTTTAGTGCGAGATTGAGGACTCGCTTCAATAGTTTGTTATTTAGATTGGATTCCAGAATAGCAATCTTCTCGTTGCGCGAGTTAGTTGCTTCCAGTTGTTTGATAATTTGGTATATCATGATATAACCCCTAATCAATATACAGTCATTATATACTAATTGAATCGGAAAGTAAACTATCTAAACGATCCGTAATGATTGACCTTCTTCATGAAGTCCACTAACAATTTCATACATTCGCCGATCGGTTTGACAAATACGAGGCCGTTGGGCGCCCCGTCCTCTACGCCCATGAATATCACCACTTGCTCTGGCATCTCATCGTATAGCTCATGATACATTATAGCATAACAGGCCCCTTGAATGAAGTAGCCGTCGATGTGTTCTTCCTTTTTGATTCGGTTAGATCCTTTATAGTCACATACTGACAGCTTTTTCTTGTAGTCTGCAACCAAGTCGGCAGTTCCGGCGAGACATAGCTTGTCGGAATACATCATCCCTTCGACGACGCGAATATTGTCGACATCATCCAACATCTTCTTGATCTGGAGGAATAGCTGCTTGTTCAATAGATCCTTGGATATTTCTGCCCAAGTAATCTGCTCATTCAGCGTATATCGTTCCAGCGTATTATGTAGATTAGTGCCGCGGGTCGATGCTCGCTTGGATATAGCGTTCGCCTTATCTTCGCCGATGCTTTCCCTCCACGCCAACAAAGATTTTTCTTTATCTTCATCGAGACCAGTGAATGTAGTAACCGATGTATACCGATTCCCGGCTGGGGTCAGATAATACCGCTTGCCGGTCACTTCATCGGTACATCGCTCCATCTTAGGGAGCTCGACTAGATTATGATGAAATTTCTTAAACAATGTGTTTTCCTACTAGCGGTTGATACAAGTTAACTAACGGAACGTTGGTTTTGGTGTCACACATCGCCCGCCATTCTATAATCAAAGTACAGTGTTTCGTCGAAAGAATGATCTGATGGAATTTACAGAATCCTCCGCGATATACCACGGTGTTGGTTACAATAGATTTGACATCAACAATCGCATCACCGCAATACATCGCTCCGTTGACATTAGAATTGGACCTAATGCTGGTTATGGAGGCTGCACCGAGACTATTGATTTCATACACATAGTCTTTGGTTTTAAGGGTTACAACGTCGTCCTCAATGCCAACTGATGTGAATGCAACACCAACAAGCTCGTCAAATGGTATGGGTTCCATAATAGCTCTCCGGTTAAGTTCCGCTATTATAGTGGTTCTGCCCTAGAAGTAAAGAATCATTAACCTTGTGTAATGTATTAAAATAATGCTTGACAGCTCTTGACATGTCGTTCGATAGTGGTTATAATTAGGTGTTGGCGTAAAGGGGAGGTCAAACCCATTCCTAATTGGACTATAGGATAAATACTTGGCATCTATGGATAATACAGGGCAGCGACTACAAGAATCAACTGCCCAATGATTATTACAATCCCTTCGCTGTCTTAGCTATAATAAAGTTCTTAACAAAACCCGATCTAACAATGTCATCTATTCCAAAATCAACAAATCCAATTTCGTTCATAGATTCTAGGATATCCAGGAATTGATTGACTCCATTCCGTTCTCTTCCTTGTAAGTCAGATTGTAACACATCACCAGAAAAGATAATTCTACAGTTATCACCTACCCGAGTCGCAATAGTACACAACTCCTGCAAGTTTGCGTTTTCCATCTCATCGACAATGACGATAGCATTATTGAATGTTTCTCCGCGCAAGAATGACGTTGATGTAAATTCTACCATTCCTTTCTGCTTCAGAATACTATAGGCATCTCCCCTACCAAACAGTTCGGTTGCAATTCCTTTGTATGGCTCTTCATACACCTCTATCTTTTCGCCGATTGTACCCGGCAAGAATCCAATGTCTCTGACTGGGACGACTGATCTGATGATGATAACTCTATCATACCCATTCTTTTCCACCAATAGTTCTTTGATGGCCAGATACATTGCGAGGAACGTCTTGCCCGTTCCAGGGTGTCCGTGCAGGACTAGGTGATCATACTTATCGAATAGATCGAATGTCAGTTGTTGATTTTGTGTCAGAGGCTTGATGTGCTTTGGTTGGAAGTGGGTGACAGATTGGACGCGGGAACTTCTTTTCGGTTTTGCCATTGATGGATCATTCCTTTACAGCTGAGTGGGATAGGAAACAATGACTAAGGTATAACTCATCTAGTTTGGAGGTCGATGTGTTTTCTGATAATCTCCTTCGTTTTGATTTGTTTGGCTGTTTTTTGGACATACTTATCAGCAAGAGGGGTAGATGGATTCTGTTCACCGATCTTCTGAAGTACCTCTTTCCAGGTATTGTCGGACTTCTTGTCGAAATCACCAATGCTCGAATATGAAAAGGATGTCGAGCCAGTAATAACAGTCTCCATGAGTGGGTTGTTCTTCTTGTACTCATCTAGCTCAGACATCTTCATTGATACTTCGGTGTATTCTTGGGTTTCTTTGTTTTTGAACGTATAAAGCGGCAAGGTAATTCTCCATGACAATGTATTTTAAATATTTAGTCACGTTGGCTTGTATAAATATAATGATAGAACTATAGAGAAGTCGGGATGTCACTAAACACCAGAAAATATTCAGACCTAGATGTCAGCTTCCTGGCTCATCCAGTAACGGGTGATATCGTCAAGAAGAAGGAAGAACAGGCAATAGTCCAGTCATTCAAGAATCTAATATTCCTGAATCACTACGAGAAGCCGTTTCATCCTGAGATCGGGTCCAATGTAAAGCGAATGCTGTTCGAGCTAATTGATCCAATCATCGCTGGTTCTCTGGAGAAAGAAATTAGACAGATGATTGAGAACTTCGAACCCAGGGTCATTTTGCACCAGCTAGTAGCGACCCCGGATTATGACAATAACGGCTATGCCATCAAGTTCATCTTCTCGATAGATAATAAACCAGAACCCATCAAAATCAATGTATTCCTGGAAAGGTTGCGATAAATGACATCACAGACAAAAATTGTACTCGGGGACTTAGACTTCGATGCCATTAAAACTAACCTAAAGAATTATCTGAGAGGTCAGGCGGAATTCCAGGACTACGACTTCGAAGGTTCTGGTATGAATATTCTGTTAGATACCTTGGCATATAATACACACTATAAGGCATTCTATCTGAATATGGTGGCGAATGAGATGTTCATGGACAGTGCGGTACTCCGCCCGTCCGTCGTTTCGCACGCAAAGCACCTAGGATACACGCCAAGATCGGTAACAGCATCTCTGGCAGTTGCTACGTTGGCTCTGACTAAAACCGGCGGTGATCCGACCACTGTTCTTACTATTCCAAAATATACACCGTTCATTTCAGAGACCTTAGAAGGAACTTCATATAGGTTTTATAATACATCACAGAAAACTGTTCAGGCTGCGGGCGATGTATTTACTTTTACTGATCTCGAGTTAAAAGAGGGTCAGTATGCCAGCTATTCTTATGTGTTTTCCTCACAAACCAACTCTACCCAGACGTTTAATTTACCAGATGCGAACATTGACACATCTACTCTAGAGGTGGTCGTCCAGAAATCAATATCAAATTCGGACAAATCAACCTATACTCTGGCAACCGATGCGACCGAAGTATTGAGCACAACTAAGGTATATTACCTAGACGAAACTACTAATGGTAAGTACCAAATCTATTTCGGTGATGATATCATCGGAGCCGGGTTAGAAGATGGCAATGTAGTTTCCATCAGCTATTTAATTACCAATCATGATAAGGCAAATGGGCTTTCGAAATTTACACTCCAGACTCCATTGCTGTCCGGGGCGACCTCGGTTGTTACGACTACTGTGAAATCGGCAGGTGGCTCACCGCAGGAATTGGTAGAGGATATCAAGTTCTCTGCACCTAAAGCATATGCTGCTCAGAATAGAGCGGTGACCAAGAATGATTATATTGCCCTGATTAACCGAAAGTATCCATACTTCGAGGCGATTAACGTATGGGGCGGCGAAGAATTAACACCGCCGATCTATGGCAAAATCTTTATATCTGCCAAACCAAAATATGGATTTGAAATTACGCAGTCGGAAAAAGACTATGTGGTAGATAGCATCATTAAACCAGTGTCGGTAGTTACAGTCACACCCGAGTTCGTCGATCCAGATTACAACTATCTGAATTTTGAGTTGAACGTTTTCTTCGATCCATCGAAAACAAACAAGACACCCGCCCAACTAGAAACTGTTATTAGGAATGCCGTTTCTGTATATAACGAAACTGCGGTGAATACTTTCAATTCTAAATTCAAAGTATCTAGAATGTTAAGATCGATAGACGACTCCGACATTAGCATAGAATCATCTACTGTCGATATATTCCTACAGAAGAAATTTAGCCCGACTCTAGGTACGTCGAAATCATATGTACTAGAATATGGCACCGAATTGCACAGAGGTGTCGGTGCCGATAGATTATTCACAACACCTTACTATTCGTTGACCGATACATCTGGAATAGAACGTGAGTGTTATATCGAAGAAACTCCTCTATCGTTCTCCGGGATCGAAGAAATACAAGTTCTATACGCCGGGCAGAATTATACCTCTACCCCGACTATCACAATTACCGGCGATGGAGCCGGTGCGTCTGCTCACCCGATCATCGTCAATGGCAAAATCCAGTCAGTGATAGTGGATGATAAGGGTACCGGATATACGACTGCAACCGCTGTTGTCACCGGCGGCGGGGGCACCGGTGCCGAATTAGTACCTCTGGCCCAAGCAAGAACCGGAACATTGCGCTCATATTATTATGATTCGAACAAAAATAAAATAATCAATAATACCGATATAGGCAGCATCGATTATGTTACTGGTACGATCAAACTAAACAATCTATTACCGACAAACATAGGTAATGACAACAAAGTTTTATCTGTACTGACTAAGCCACTGACATATAACTTCTCATCGAAGGGTAATATTATTCTGGCATATGATTCGAATGACATATCTTCACTGACAATTAATCTAACTCCGATTGGATAATAAATGACAACATCTAATACATCTATCGTATCGCTGATTGATTCTCAGTTACCGGATTTCATCAGAGAAGATAATCCTAAGTTCGGGGCCTTCCTCAAAGCGTATTATGCGTGGATGGAAGATTCTCTAGAAGGCGCTCAGCTTTACCATATGTCCAATCTGTTAGACTATCGAGACATCGATAGAACTCTGGATCAATTCATAGATTATTATAAGCGCGATTTCCTGCCGAATTTTCCAAAAGAAACCGCACTTAGCGAAGCCAAGCTATTAAAGACTGCCCGCGAATTCTATTCTAAGAAGGGTAGCAAGGAATCAATTGAATATTTGTTTAGAGTAATCTACAACAAAGAAGTCAATATATTCTACCCCAAAGAACAAGTAATCCGTTCGTCTGCCGGTAGGTGGAATATACCAATCTCTATAAAGGTATCGGCACAGAACATTACATTCGACCCAACACTCCTGGTTAAACGAAAGATCACGGGGCTTACATCACACACGACTTGTGTGGTAGAATCGGTTGATGTGTACGTAGATATTGATTTGGGATCAGAAATCGCTGAACTATTCATCTCGAATATAGTAGGAACATTTAGCGCGGCAGAAACAATACATATAGAATATGGAGATAATTTAGTATTCCAGGACACCATATTTGGATTTATCTATAATATTTCGATAGATGCGAATAATGCTGGTCTCGGCTATAAATCCGGCGACCCGGTTTCTATTGTCGGTGGCACGACAGCCAACAGCCTAACGGCAACAGCGGTTGTCGGTAATGTATCTTCAGGATCAATAAAATCCGCGACCGTAACCAAAGGCGGATATGGGTTCTCGGTGCACCCAAATACGACTGTTATTATTACTCCATCAGCTACAATTTCGAATGCTAGTATCATCGTAGAATCCATTGATACTGCGAACGCAATCTATTTGTTACTGAATACAGATACTATACAGAGCAAATCAAATATAGCAGTTAACGCCGCCAACCTAACATTTGCCAACATTGCAACATCCAATCAAAACACTGCACTGAGTAATGCGTTTTCATTCTCTAATATAAGTTTTAGTCCGCTAGAATCTCTATTGGTTGTCGACGCCGGTGCCGGATATGGCTCGGTGCCTACATTAGACTATAATGTAATTTACACGACGGATTATTCTCCCTATCCGCAATTGGTAAATGATTTAGGTAAAATCGCCGGGATTGCTGTTCTGAATCCGGGCGGTGGGTATAGCAACGTAACTGATAAAATTGTATTTTCTACTGAAACGGGATATTCAGCAGCAGCGACATTTTCTACAGATGCCAACGGTAGCATTACGTCAGTCACCCTTACGAACAGAGGGGAGGGGTATTTTAGCCTTCCAGGAGTAGCCCTAGCCAATACCGCCAATACACTCGCGCCGGCATCTGGCTCGGGTGCTGTGATCCAAGCATATGGATTCGGCGAAGGGTCGGCGACATCACTATCAGTAGATGAAATTGGTCGAGTATCAGATATCGTACTGACATCCAAGGGATATGGATATGAGAGTTCGCCGATTCTTTCGATGAAGAATATGGATATAAAATTAAACCCAGTTCCGCCGGAAAATATGTTCACCGAGTCTAATGTAGTCTATCAAGGAACAGACGTAGGGAATACCACATTCATATCATATGTCGACAAATTTGATACGGGTAATTCTGTATTAAGATTATATAATTTCATCGGTAACCTAAATGTATATGCTAATCTAGTGTTTTCCGGTAATACGACCTTCAATTGCTCTATAAACACGTCGGCGACAAATAGTGTCACGAAATTTGGCAATGGCAAGGCAGTGGCCAGGTTAAGTTCGGCTGATGGGTCGTTGGGCGGAGAAGTGTCCGGAACAATTAAACACGATGGTTTCTGGTCAGGAACAGACGGATTCTTGAGCTGGGATCAATTCCTCCAGGATGACAAAAAGTATCACAACTTCTCATATGAATTATACGTAGAGCAGTCGTTATTAGAATATAAAGATGCTCTGATGAACCTAGTCCATCCGAGTGGAATGAGTATGCTCGGAGTAAACGTCCTGCCCGATAATAAAACATATAGCCAGACTGATATATTAGGCGCAGAGATTGCACTGAGAGCGACTACATCGAATGGAACCGCGTCTGTCGCGATTGGTTCTACTGCGGTGACTGGAATAGGAACTACTTTCCTGGAATACGGTACATCGCACGCCGACTACATCGTATTTTCTCCGGGCACCGATAGAGAAATGACATGTATTATAAATCTGGCGACCAGCAATACTTCTATAGATCTGATAGCGAATACTGACTATTTCCCTGATACTAGGTTAACGTTGGTATCGAACTCTAATGTAGTGTATCTGTCAGCAAACACAGTCAGCATTGCCGCCAATGACATCCTGCATTACGTAGACGGATCAAATACATCGACATCTAAAGTGATTAGCATTAGTGGTATGAATGTTACGACAAACGTAGTGTCGACTACTAACGCAAACAACGTTCTTTATTCAGTATCACCAGTAATAAATAATGTATCATATAAGATTATTAGGATTGTTTGATGATTAAATCAATTTTATCGAATAGACAGAAATTACTGACGATTGATTCTATCATCAACCGTTTCGCTGATATAGAGACAGCCAATATCTACGTAGGCATTTGCCGAGCCGCCGAGTGGCCATCGGCAGATGCTGATGTAGAAATGCCAGTGGAATCTACTGAGTATTTAAATACACTATTCAACAACATGGTAGCATTGAAGCGAGTAAACGCGTCCAATTTATCGCCGGTTACTTATAGAAAACGTTGGGTATCTGTTGTCTACGATCAATACGATCATAGAGTAGATATGTTGACTACAATTAAATTGACTTCCGCTTCCGGGACGGTTTCGTGTAATGCGTATGAGACTATCGTAGTCACCGGGGCCAACACTACATTCACGAGCGATTTCTTCGAAGGCGATGTAATCAGAGTTATGAACTCTGATGGTATCAACTATGAAGACAAAACGGTAATGAATGTTGCGAACGATACTGTTTTATCCGTCAATAGTCTGTTCAACAACACCTATACCAACGCAGCTGCTGATCTCGTTTACGATTATTTTCCGCAATATGCTGCTAATTTTTATGTAGAAAATATCAAAGGGCAGGTATTCAAGTGTCTCTATAATAACGGCGGTGCGACATCTACAGTCGAGCCACAAGTTTCCATCTCTGGTAACTTACCAGAAAGCGCCTATGTTGAAACATCCGATGGGTACAAATGGAAATATCTATATACATTAACGTCACCACAGAAACAAAGATTCGTATCACCCACTTGGCTACCGGTATCTACTGATACTAGAGTGTCAGCAGCAGCCGTAGCGGGTGCTCTAGATATTATTGATATTATTACTCCGGGGTCGGGATATAATTCTAATGTCGCCTCGAACAATGTGAATATTATTACCATTACTGGCGATGGTACAGGAGCGAACGTAGTCGCCAAAGTAAACGCAACGGGCGCAATTATAGGAACCGATGTTATAGATGCCGGATCTGACTATACATGGGCAACCGTTTCTGTCGGTGGATCTGGTACCAACGCAAACTTAATAGCGACTATCCCCCCGCAAGGCGGCCACGGGTTCAATCCTTTGTATGAGATCGGCGCAACCAATCTAATGTTATCCGCCGAATTGGCTGGAACTGAGTCCGATACTATACCAACAACTGGATTCGATTATCACCAAGTGGTCGTATTGGCCAATCCAAAATTAGCCAATGGGGCATATGCTACAGGTACTTCATACTCGACTACTTCTAAGATAACGACCCAGGTATTACCTGCCGGCTATTCGTTCACGCCAGATGAGATTGTATATCAGGGAGCCTCGTTAGCCACCGCGTCTTATTCGGCTACTGTCGTATCTTGGGATGATGTAATTAATACTTTATATGTCAATAACGAAGTGGGCGCCTTTTCTGCATTCTCCCCGATTAAAGGAACAATTCAGACATCACCGGTCACCGCATTCGGTATAACAGCACCGGATATTAAGAGGTATACTGGTGACATTCTATACATAAATAACACTAGCGGCATCGTAAGAGCAAACAATCAAACAGAGCAAATTCGCGTTACTCTGTCATTTAAGTGAGGAAATAGAGTGGACTTTACTGGAACTCCAATTTACGACGATTTTGAGTCAGAAGGTGGCGCAAAAGATAATAACTATATGCGTATCCTGTTTCGCCCTGGCTATGCAGTACAGGCTCGCGAACTAACTCAAATCCAATCTATTATCCAGAATCAAATTAAGTCATTCGGTGATCATGTATTCCAGGATGGTTCTCCCGTTCACGGTGGAAACATGACTCTTGATACCAAAATCAAGTCGGTATTCCTCACTCAATCCGATACGGTGAGCCTCACTTCATTCAAAGACACTATCGTTACAAACACGGTCGGCGGCACATCGAAGCAAGCGAAAGTATTGGCTGTAGATGAATCGGTTTCTTCTGATGCGGTTGGGGGTGCTCTGTTAGTAAAATATCTGACCGGCGACGAGTTCATCAATAGCGAAGTAATCCAACAATCCGGAAATACGCTGACACAGGTTACTCTATTGTCAGCTAACTCTACCCAGACTGGTTCAGTAGTTTCTATTAACGAAGGTATATTCTACGTATCCGGTTTCTTTATCAAGGTACCCGAACAAACGATCGTCCTTGACTCGTTGTCTACCACACCGACATATAGAATTGGTCTAGAAATTTCTGAAGCAATTATAGACGAAAGTCAGGATACAAACCTACTCGATCCGGCCCAAGGTTCATTTAATTACCAAGCACCCGGCGCGACAAGATACCAATACAATCTGTTGCTATCGAAACGTACACTAGATTCCGTCGACGACTCGAAATTCTTCGAGTTGCTTCGCGTAGAAGATGGTGCAATTACGAAACAAATCACTTATCCGATCTATTCAGATTTGGGTAAGACTATGGCGCGCAGAACATATGACGAATCGGGTAACTATACTGTTCGCCCATTCAGAGCATCGGCAGCTAATTCATCTAACTCTAGCAATTTTACTCTGTTAGTCGAGCCAGGCAAGGCATATGTAAAGGGATTTGAGTTCGAGACTCTCGGGTCTACTAAAGTAGAAGTACCGAGGGCAAGGGATTATTCTACAGCAAATACATTCGACCTCTCGGTCGGGTTCGGCAATTATCTTACTGTAGCTAACGTATTCTCCGGTAATACTGGTTTCTTTGATCAGTCCAGCTACTCTACTGTCGATCTCCATGCCGTGCCCACTGCCAATATAAACACGGCGACTTCGAATGCATATAGTTGGTCTAAGATCGGTACTGCTCGAGTCAGAGACTTAGAATACCTAGCAAACAACCTATACAGTCTCTATACATTGGATATGAATATCACTCCGATATCATTTAATCCGTCTACCAACGGAACAACCAGCAATGTATACTTGACAGCAAACTCGACCACATTCCCGAATGCGTATGTCGGGATGACTATTCGATCAGTGACTGGCAATGCTGCCGGAGAAATTAGAACGATCGCTTCATATAATACGACTAGCAAATACGTCGTTGTCGATAGACCGTTCAGTAAAGTGATTGATACTACATGTTCTGTTCTGTTGGAACCAACATCCAAATTCATCGAGGCTGTGACTGGTCAAGTAACGTCATACGCAGCCAACGTGTTCTATGCAAAAAACGCAGCCTCGGCGATTTACCCGTCTGTAGATGTGTCGAATGATGGTAAGAGTGTCAGTGGAGATACCATTGTATATTCTACCGATTTTAACAAAATGGTATTCACTTTCCCAGAAGCCAATATCAAGCAGTCTAGTATTGTTGGTGTTTCGTACGATAACAGAAAAACCTACTACAATGCCACATTTACTGGCGGTAACTATACGATCTCGCTGGGCCCGAACGAACAATTTGGATATGGCTTCTCTGGTTCATATCTAGATGCTACGATCGCGAATCAAAATGTATTTGTTGTCATTAAAGATAAAAAGACATCATCGTTCGCGAATGGACAAGTGATTGTATTCGGTGGTTCCAATACAGTACACCAGGATTCGACGAGCGCGATTACAATTGCGACCGCAGCCGGTGTTGATTTCATTGCCGATGTTATTGTAACGTCTAAAGTAACCGACGGCGGGACGGCTACTCATAGAACCAAGACACTGATCGGCGATACGTCGAAAACGACTATGTCTGCAAGTGATCTGTTGGCATATGCGACATCGGTTGCAAACACAACAAACGTCAAAGTAGATACTGCTAACGGATATGTTTGGTTCCAGACAGTGCCGACTACTCTGACATCCGGTAATACCCAATCATTATATCTACCAGATGTAATTAAAATCATCAAGGTATTTGATTCTGGTAACGTTTCATTCGCACCTAATACCACGAACGCAAGGGACGTAACCAGTAACTATCTACTGGAATCTGGTCAGCGTGATAACTATTATGATCACGCGACGATTAAACTGAGAGATGGTAGAAATCCACCAACCGGACAGACTGCGTTCATGTTGCAGTATTATCAGCATGTCGGAACTACTGGTTTCTTTGATGCTGATTCTTATTCTGCCAATAACTATGCGGGCAACTATATTCCGGTCTACCAGTCGCCATCTTATGGCAGCATAAACCTAAGAGATTCGATTGATTTTAGACCTACCCGGAAACCAGTAGAGGCGACATTCCAGCTACAGGGAACTAGAACTCCGGTGCCCGACCAAGCAATGGAAATGGGATCATATTCTTATTACTTGTCGCGTGCTGATAGACTTGTTCTAACCGATACGGGTGAGTTCAAGAATATTAAAGGTGTTCCGTCCAAGACTCCGCTTGTACCTAACGACCCAAGTAATTCTATGACGCTGTATACCACATATGTTCCCGCGTATACATATGTACCGGAAGATGTTCGTGTGACATACGTAGAGAACAAACGCTACACAATGCGTGATATCGGTAATCTAGAAAACCGCGTGAAGAATGTAGAGTATTATACTTCGCTGAGTCTGCTAGAAAATCAGGCGTCCTTGCAGTCTGTTCTATATACAGACGGCGTGTCCGAGAAAGAAAAATATGGTATGGTTGTCGATAAGTTTGATGACTTTACTGTGGCGGATACAACTGCTGATGACTTCCAAACAAACTGCGTAGTCAACAAGCTGATGCCGCTGACCGATCCTACTCAATTTGGTTTGGAGTTTGATTCGGCAGACGGGGATTATACCGAAGAGGCCAACGTATATTCTTTAGGTAAAACAGAAACTCCGTGTATTGTACAGAATACGGCGACCAAGACCGTGAAGGTCAACCCATATAATTTCGCTAAATATATTGCTAAGATATACAGCCATAGTCATCACAATTCATTCGGATGGAGTATGGAACAACCGGCTGTTGTGATAGAAACCCAGCCACAAAAACAAGAACATAAAACTCCAAGTGTGGACACCCCGTATTCAATGGCATCGCAAGAATATAAACAATATATTAACGGCGTGATCGGTCATGTAGCAAAAGTTAATGGCGTGCTTTACCACTACGAAGCGAACCTAACATCCCCCGATCTATATAATGACGTTGCGTATAAACACCCAGAAGATTCGATCTCCAAAGCATATATCACTGACGCCGACAAAACATAAGGTACCGAGGAAAATTAATGGCAATTGACATTAGAAAAATCGCAGATTATCAATTAGCTATTCCTGCTATGAGAAAGCGCAGGCTTCCTTATGTCTGCGAGGCGCTTAGACCCAATAAAGACGCGTATCATTATATCGATGATGTTGGTGTCGATAACTATATTCAGAAAACTAGCTGCATTACAACAACGACTGCACTACCAACAAAACCTAAAAACAGTACGAAATATGAAACGTTCGGGGTTAAATACACCGGGCTAAGTTCACCCAATGCCAGAGAAGAGTTCATTTCCGACTCAACACACGCATATGCAACTGTCATCGGGACGAGTCCGTCTGGGAAATTGTACCTAAACGAGAACTATCTCTCATTTCATATTTCGAATTATAGTGCAGATCCATATTATGATTTAGTTTTGTATAATAGATTTCGGCGTGGAACTTGGGTGCATCAATGGGAAGCCGATTATACTGATGTAGACTTAATTAACAACCAACGTCTGACATTTTCCGGTAGAGTCGTTAGATGGGATTCTACCAACTACGTATTGACCGTAGAACCAGTATATGGCACACCAGACACAGTAAATAAGACTCTATATATCAATTGGTGGTACTCGACAAATATTGATGGACCGAAGGCCAATCTCGATAGCATTATTGTCGGGGACAAATTCCCAGTCGGATCTAACTTGGTTTGTGTGTCAAATTCTAGCCTGAAGTTTTTGGTTAGTTCATACGAACACAATTCCGGTGTACTGGGCGTGGCCCCGGCTAATGGTAGTGTGATTACAATCAACGGCGTTACACCAAACACAACTGGTGCCAAATTGTATATTACTCACGGTACCGGCGAGGGTCAATTTGCTAATATTGTGTCCAGCACATCCAATACAGTTACACTAGATTCTCCTTTATATCCGATCCCGGAAGGGAATAGTAACTATAGCATCGGTCGCAGCAAAGTCGATGGTAACGGATTCCTGGCTGGTATCTTTAATATACCAGAAGATACCCTCAGATTCCAAGATGGCCCGAGAGTTCTTACTATTACCGACTCTAGTACATATGGCGATGCTAATGCTACTATGCTAGGCTCTAGTAATTTTAGTCGCGGGCGTCGTTATCAATCTGCCGAGCTAAATCTTAATGAGAAACTTGGGTGGAGCAATATAAAAACCAGAAAGCAAGTAAAAGATAAAGCAATACAGGCATTAATGTCTGTCACAAATAGAAACGACAGCACTGGTTACGAGGACATAAACGATCCCATCGCACAAACATTCTTTACCCCGCCGTCGAAGGTAAAGAATGAGAATTATGGTATTTTTGTTTCATCTGTAGATTTGTGGTTCAGCAATAAACCGGCAACCAATTCGCCGCAGTTGCCAGTGACTGTTTCGATTGTAGAAACGGAGAATGGGTTCCCGACAGATAGGGTTCTAGGTGAATCATCGTGTGCAGCGCTCGACGTTGTCGTCGTAGATACAGCATCATTGGATGGTGATTCATCTAACTCGAATGAAACTAAAACCAAATTTGCATTCGAGCGCCCGGTGTATTTACAACCATCTACCGAATATGCAATCATTATTAATTCAGAATCTCCTGAGTATGATGTATGGGTATCGGAAATTGGTGGCGATAACCTGGTAGATAAAATAAACAAACGTAGAATATCAGAGCAACCTAATGCCGGTTCGTTCTTCCGAGCACAGAACGCGTCTAAATGGGCGCCCATTGCCAACCAAGATTTAATGTTCGTGGTCAATAAATCACAATATCAATCAGGACCGACGACTCTTAGGTTTGTTGCGAAAGGCAAGGATGCACCCACATTCATCGACTCGTTGATTCTTTCGTCGTCTGATCTGGCCCTGCCTAATACCTCAATTAAATACAATGTAACATCCATGATTGCCGAGTCCGGGTTCTTCGATAATGGTATTGATACTGTACCTAATATTATGTTGAACTACGGTAAAGATTTGCGTTCGTCTTCTAAGGATTCTTCGAGACGCCGTATGATAGATTCTGGTAACGTAGAGTCATTCTTCGTTGATGTGACAATGGCTAGCAATGATCCAGATTCTAGTCCGTTGTTGAACGGCGATTTGTTTGGTGTGACTACATTCACTAACCTAGTAAATCCGGGTTGGATTACTCCATATGATATTTCTATCACAAACGGCGGTAATCATCTAAATGCAGCGAACATTGTAGTCACATTTAGTGCTCCTGATATTTCGACCGGTACAACCGCAACAGCGAATGTATTGACGTTGACATCTAATACCGTGACCGGATTGAATATAATTAATCCGGGATCCGGATACACCACCACACCTACTGTTGTCATATCTGAACCAAGCGCGACATCCAATGCGACTGCAATAATTGCGGGCGAGACACAGGCGTCGGGTGGATTTGCATATGCCAGATACATGACTAGGAAGATAACACTGGCGGATGGTTTCGATGCCGGTGACCTGAGAGTATTCCTGAATGCAGTGAAACCACAGGGCACGAACATCGCTGTATATTACAAAGTTCTATCTGCTTCCGACTCTAGTACATTCGAAAGCAAGACCTGGGTTCAGATGGTACCGAAACAAGATTACGTTTCGCCCGATCAAGAGTCTGTCGTGGAATTAGAATATGTGCCTAACGTAGATTCAAATGGTATTGCGTCCGGTGCCCTGTCCTATGTGCTGAATGGAGTATCATATCCACTGGGTGGTTCGTTCCGTCAGTTTGCAATCAAGATTGTATTGCTGGCAGATGATCCCACGGTTCCGCCTGTTGTGCGGGCAATGAGAACAATTGCGCTTCCTAAAGGGTAACTATCATGTTAGTCAAAGTCAAAGAACACGATAATTTGGTTAGAGACGTATCCAACCAGGCCATTCTCAATACCGACTATTCGGCAGTCCGGCGGCACGCAAAACGCATGTCTGATCTAGAAAACATGGAGCAGCAGGCAAGGGAAATAAATACACTACGAGATGAACTAATTGAAATCAGAGCAGCATTCAGACAATTAGAATCGTTAACTGCTCTTCTAGTATCGGAAAGAGGACATAAAGACTAATGGCTAATACAGCAAATAACATTCCGCAGGTAGCGTTAGCCAATACGTTCGATCAGTGGAGAATTATTACGAATTCGTTGGTGGCCTTCGCCAACCAGATGCGTAATTACGATTACTATAAAGATGATGGTAATCTTACCCTGGCCAATGGCACGTTAATCATTTCTAAAACCTCCGGAACTGCGCTGTCAATTACTGCCAATGCTACCATTTCCGGCGTTCTTTCTACTGGCAACGTGTCCACATCTAATATGGTTGCTACCGTTGCTACTGTCGGTGGAAATAATGTACTGACTGTAGGTAATGTAAGTAATTCGATTAATACCACAAGCTCGGTGAATGTGGCATCACTGACAGCCGTAAAAACTGCATATGATCAAGGGAATAATGCATATACCCAAGCTAACTCTGCATATGCACAAGCCAACTCGGCTCGGGGTCAAGCCAATAGCGCCTATGCACAGGCAAACCTGGCCTATACGCAGGCTAACTCGGCACTGAATACTGCCAGAGTGTCTGTAAATAGCGGAGGAACTATTGCTGCTGCTAATGGATTGAATTTCGTTAATTCGTCATCTGTCACTATAACGGTCACTGCTGGGATAAATGGAAACGCAAATATCGCATTTTCGTCTAGCCTAACGAATATAATTGACTCAATTAGTTCCACCGACACAGCAAATGCTGCATCGGCGAATAGTGTTAAATGGGCATATAATTTTGCGAACTCAGTATACACTAGAGTTTTAGGTGCCGGTTCTACTACCGGTTCTGTTGTATTGACTAACACAAGCGACCCTCTACAAAATATAGCGCCGACTGACTATAACCAATCTGTTACTCTACCAGATGCGACTACTATGCCACCCGGTGCAGATACATTCATTATATACAACAACAGCAAATACCATATCATGGCCAAAGGAAACACTGGCGTAGAATTCGGCTTTATATATCCGTATGATACGTGTAATTTTTCTTTGGCGAGTAATAGTGCGGCTGCTGGTGTGTGGAGTTTTGATAGAAATAGATGTAAACCATCCGGCATTGTGGGCGATGGACAATATATATACGCGGCCAATCCGTTTTTTACATCAGATTTAATTCTAGACGCCAATACCGTGTTGGCATTATCATCTAATGCCGCCGGATTATATGGTAGGGTATATAACTCAAATACCAACACCCTAGGCACACTCACTGCTATACGTCTAGTGAGCGGCGGTGTTACCTATATTGCAAATACAGCAAACGTATCATCCAAGGTATTGATTGTTTCTAATGATATATCTCCGGTAGCCACTCATGTAGAAGGGGTTATTATTAATGTCACCGGTACGACTCTATCGGTAAATACCGCCGATACATCTACATCCACGTCGAACAGAGAAGTTTCTAATGCTAGAACACAACTAGGTGTATGCAGTATCGGGAACGGGGCATATGATGGTGTGGCTAGCATGGCCGAAATTACACCAAACGTATTCATACACAGCTCTACGTCATTCGGATCCGGAGCCGGCGGAAAGAACGCATATTTAAGGGCTGTTGTTGTTACTGGTAATTCGACATCATTAAAGACAGCAACCACCCTAGCAGACAACCAAGCATTTTTGCCCATTGTACACACAGTGACAAATAATGTCGTTGTCGCGTTTTCATGTAACACGCAATCGACTGCGTATAGCACGAATGATATAAGCATTTTTACATACGGTGTTGGCTCAAGTAACTCGTTAGTTCAGATAGCAACCAAATCCATCAAAGATGGTGGTGGCGGTCACTTACCATTTGTAGTCAGGCCGCTGAGTGGCACTACTGGTGGTAAGGCGTTCGGTATGGTTGTGTCGGGTAATACATCGACCATTGGTTCTATTATTACGGTATCGAACAGCGGTTCTATCGCGATATCTAATGCAACATTCGGTGCGGTGAATAGCAATAGTATTATCGGGGTGGTTGCGAACGGAAATCAGATGTTGGTTAGGACTGTATCCCCGACGACTAATGGTATCATAAATATCCTGACCAACAACTCAAACACTGCTGTGGTCGGTACTCCGATATATACAGGGGCGGATGTCGGAGCACTTGCGAGAATAACAGCAAATACTATTTCGTTCTTTAGTAATGCCGACTCCCAGTCAGACATAAAAACATATGGATTCAACGGAAATTCACCGACATTGCTGTATACGACGACAACAGACGCTGCCGGGAATTCTTCGTTCTCGGCTAACCTCGGGGTGCAACAATATGGTTCATTCAACCGAAATGATGTCGGCGCATTGAATGGTAATTCGTATACGACACTTGTCAATCCGAATTATGGTATGGTTTCGTTCAATGAACAAAAAGGAAAAAGTATTGTGCCGTATGATGGGATGATGATTAGTTCGAATGTGTCGTCTGCGTCGCTACAATACGGATGGGGTGCAACTTACTCCGGAGCAAATACCTATAGGACATATACCGTATGAAGAAAATAACTACCGATAGGGGAACGTTTGGCCCATTCGAAGTTGTACAGGAATTGGGCGATCACTTTATTGCCGATGGAATTCAATATCCATTCACAGTAATTGGCAGCGGCACTGTCGATGAATGGACCGATCCTATTCCCGTCAACACTCCTGTAGAAGTGGTGCCATATGATATATCGCCGAGGCAATTGCGCCAAGCACTGACCTATTTTGGGTTCAGGGCGAATGTCGAAGCCGCGATTTCCGCCTCTAATCAGGACATCAAGGATTGGTGGGAATTTTCTACAGCATTCGAACGAAACCACCCAGTTGTCAATATGATGCTGGATTCACTGGGATTTTCCCAAGACCAAGCCAATTCTGTGTGGATTTATGGGGCGACGCTCTAACTAAATAATATGATAAGACAATTGGCAAGAGAGCGTAGATGGCATCGTATACAGAACTATATATTGATCAGGGCACAGACTTCGAGAATATAATCAATCTCGATGCTGATGACGGATCTCCGATTAACGTGACTGGATATCACTTTTCTTCTCAGATCCGAAAGTCTTTCTACTCTTCTGCAAACGCAGTGGCTAATATCACTATGACCATCGTCAACAATAACGATGGTATTATTTCTATGACTATGAATGCAGCGACAACGGCTAATATAGTTGCCGGTAGATATGTATATGATGTGAAAATGAAAGACTCTTCTAACGCCACTTCTAGACTTGTGGAAGGAATCATTACAATTAATCCGCAGGTGACTGTATGAAAGTCACCGTAAGCGGAAATACTCCTGTTAGTAAGATCGTATACAGCAAAGTATCTACTATAGAAAATCTACAACTGTCTCAAATGACAGATGTCAACGTTGCCTCCAGAAACGATGGGTCTATTCTTTCTTGGCAGAATGCATCGAACACATATGTGTTTCTTCCGCCGCCCGCTGGTTCTATTCTTTCTGATAATGTTGCGTGTACCAGTACTCTGTTGGCGACAACCGCTAATAGCGTCAATGTTTCGTGGAATTTGGCCTATAATGCGTATCAGCTGGCTAATGTTTCGTATAATTCTGCCAATGCAAACTTTTCTACGGTTAATGCTAATATAGCAATCGCGAACACACAAGCTAACACAGCGAGAGACCAAGCCAACAGCGCATATAGCCAAGCAAACTTGGCGTATGAACAAGCCAATTCGGCTAGGTCAGATGCCAATACGACATTCTCTACTCTAAACAATTCCATTTCTGTCGCGAACACTCAAGCAAATGTAGCCAGAGATACCGCTAATTCTGCATACCTACAAGCCAATCTTGCATATAGCCGGGCCAACGATGCCCATAATGCGGCTGGGTCTAACACACACATTCAGTTCAACAATAACGGTGGGTTCGGTGCGTCTGCCAACCTTACCTATAATACCGCAACCAGAACACTATTGGCTAATGGCAATGTTCAGGCTATAAATGTAGTATCTACCTATGTCGTTCCGAATGCAATAACATTCAACACCAACACGGCGTTAACTGCTACTCCTGGTATGATGACCTGGAATGATACTGACGGGTCTCTTGATTTTGGTCTGAGGGGTGGTAATGTAACTCTCCAAATAGGCCAGGCGCTTTATCAGAGAGCATTCAATAAAACCGGCTCTCCTATTACATTCGGTTCGGTTGTTTATATTAATGGTTCGCAAGGACATAGATTAGCGATAAGCAAGGCGCAAGCCAATAATGAGATTACATCTAATACGACTATTGGTGTTACGGCAGAATATATTGACAATGGTGGTGAAGGGTATATTATCACCCACGGCCATATTCATAATATAGACACTACCGCATTCGTCGATGGTGATACTCTATACGTATCACCAAATACTGCTGGTACATTGATAAACACGGCACCTATACAACCCAACCACACAATTCGAGTCGGTTACGTTGTCAAGTCCCATGCCCAGCAAGGTATTCTATATGTAGATGTATTAAATCATACAGCACTGGAATATTTGTGTGATGTGCTTGCTAGATCACCGGCTAATGGTGATCTGCTCGTATACAATTCCGCAAATACGCTATGGGAAAATAAACCGCAATCTACAATCGTTTCTGGTGCGTATGGTCAGGCGAATGCTGCATACGGACAAGCCAATCTGGCGTATACCGCCGCCAACACAGCACAGACGTATGCTAACACTCTATCGAGTTCAATTAATACTACATTCGCGACAGTAAATACGAATGTGTCCGGGGCCGCATCCAACGCACTGGCAGCCTATGC
>Ga0172380_10003079_pt1 | contig 23870 bp, 18 predicted proteins | sample Leawe162metaG_FD_119747 | JGI IMG/M metagenome (GOLD analysis project Ga0172380, IMG submission 119747) | Leachate microbial communities from a municipal landfill in Southern Ontario, Canada - Leachate well 162 metaG | ecosystem: Engineered > Solid waste > Landfill > Unclassified | place...
GCTTAACAGCTATTTTATTGCGCAACTACCCGAATGGGCCATGGCCGAAAGTCACCGTGTAAATCTGCCGGCACTTTTAGGGGCTTCGGCAGGGGAAATATTCACTTTGCCCGATTTTAGCATACTCACCAATTACCAGGGCTGGGTAGTCGCCGTAACCATTGCTATCGTTGCGAGTCTGGAGACTTTACTGAGTGTGGAAGCCTGTGATAAAATAGACCCCTGGAAACGTAATACCCCAACAAACCGGGAATTAAAAGCCCAGGGAGTAGGAAATATTGTGAGCGGCTTAATCGGCGGTTTACCTATGACTGCCGTAATTGTCCGGAGTTCTGCAAACGTAAATGCAGGTGGACGCACTAAAATGTCGGCCATACTCCATGGTGTGTATCTCCTGGCTTTTGTTGTACTAATTCCCAGCATGCTGAATCAAATTCCACTGGCTGCGCTGGCCGTCGTACTGATTGTGGTTGGCTACAAACTTGCTAAAGTTCAGCTGTTCAAAAGTATGTTCAAACTCGGCTGGGACCAGTTTTTACCATTTATTGCCACCATCATTGCCGTGGTTTTAACCGATCTACTCAAAGGCATCGCAATTGGTTTGTTTTTCTCTGCCTTTTATATTCTCCGTAATAATTTCCGGAACGCCTATTTCGCTAAAAAATCCGAAGGCATGGACGGACATCATTTTACCATTACATTGGCTGAAGAAGTTTCCTTCCTCAACAAAGGCAGTATAATGCAGATGCTTGAAGAAATCCCCGATAACAGCAGCGTATTGATTGATGGCTCACAATCGGCCTTTATCGATTATGATGTACTGGAATTGGTATCCGATTTTGTTCAAACATCCACCCGCAGAAATATCACCGTAGAAGTCCGGGGCATTAAAAGTGTTGCCCCTTCATCTGCTCATTAATCACTCTTTCAATTCATGGAACAAACCTATAAACAGTTACTGAAAAATAATGCCGATTGGGCAGCTCAGAAACTTGAAATGAACCCCGATTATTTTAATAATCTTTCACTCAAACAAAGTCCCGAATTTTTATGGGTAGGCTGTTCCGACAGTCGTGTACCCGCCAATGAAATTACAGGCACCGACCCGGGTGAAATATTTGTTCACCGCAACATTGCGAATATGGTCGTAAGTACCGACCTCAACTTTTTATCGGTGCTTCAATACGCTGTTGAGGTATTACACGTCAAACATATCATCGTTTGCGGCCATTATGGCTGCGGTGGAGTGCTGGCTGCTATGGGCAATAACAACAACGGACTGGTAGATAAGTGGCTCCGTAACATTAAAGAAGTCTACGAAAAAAACCGGGTTGAGCTGGAAGCCATCGCTGATCTGAAAGTCAGAGGTAACCGTCTGGTAGAACTGAATGTTATGGAACAGGTTCACAATCTGGCTAAAACGGTAATCGTACAAAAAGCCTGGAAAAACCGTGCGCTGAAAATTCACGGTTGGGTATATGGTTTAGATACCGGCCTGGTCCGTGATCTGGATGTAATGATGCACGAAATCGACGATCTGGAACCTATTTTCAGATATAATCTCTAATAAAAAACCCGGCTAGATGCCGGGTTTTTTATTGCTTTTCCACTACTCAGCAAATTCGCCGATTGTATCACAATGCCAGAAACTTTCGACTTTAAATTTCGGCTTGGCGGTTTTGGCGCCGTTTTTACGTGCCAATATCATTTTTTCGATGAGGCGCTGGCGTTCGGCGGCGATGGTTTTGAGTCGGTCGGCTTCGCGGCTGGCATCAAAATAGGCTATACCATCGACCAATGTCATGTCGGGCTTGCTGTAAATGGAGAGGGGATGGCCGTTCCAGAGGACGATATCGGCATCTTTGCCGGTTTTAATGCTGCCCACACGTTGGTCGACACGCAACATTTTAGCCGGATTTAAAGTCACCATCTTTAAGGCATCTTCTTCCGACATAGCGGTATATAAAACCGATTTGGCTGCCTCCTGATTCAGACGACGGGCCATCTCGGCATCATCGGAATTGATGGCAACATTCACCCCCACCTGGGCCATGAGACCAGCATTGTGGGGTATAGCGTCGGCTACTTCCATTTTGTAGGCCCACCAGTCGGCGAAAGTAGAAGCGTTCGCACCATGGGCTTTCAACTTATCGGCCACTTTATAGCCTTCGAGTATGTGGGTGAAGGTGTTTACTTTAAAACCTACCGAATCGGCCACTTTCATGAGCATATTAATCTCGCTCTGCACATAACTGTGGCAGGTGATAAAACGCTGGTTGTTGCGGATTTCGTTCAGGGTTTCGAGCGTAAGATCTCGACGTATTCCGGCAGCGTTCGACTTCCTGTCAACTTCGTAAGCTTTGGCGCGTAAAAAGCCGTCCATCATCACTTGCTCCACGCCCATGCGGGTTTGCGGGAAACGTATGGTTTGGCGGTCGCCCCAATTCGATTGTTTTACATTTTCGCCCAGGGCAAACTTGATAAAACCGGGTGCCCCTTCGAATTTTAACAACTCCGGATTACCCACACCCCAGCGTAATTTGATGAGTTGTGCTTGCCCACCTATGCTATTGGCCGAACCATGCAGGAGGTTGGAGCTGGTCACCCCTCCGGCCAGTTGGCGGTATATGTTCACATCATCGGGATTAAGGGCATCGCCTATACGTACTTCAGCAGTGATGCTCCGACTACCCTCGTTCACGCCGCGGGTAATGGCGATGTGCGAATGTTCATCAATGATGCCGGCTGTGAGGTGTTTGCCGGTGGCATCTACTTCACGCACATTGGCACCATAGGCGGCAGCACTTAGCTTTTTGCCGATGGCTGTAATTTTGCCTTTGCTCACCACCACATCTGTTTCGGTGAGTATACCTTCTTTTTCGTTGGTCCAAACTGTCGCATTGCGGAAAAGCATGGTTTCGGCCTTGGGTAGGCTGTCGAAGCCCAGATCGGCAAAAGGCTGGGGGAGATAGCCTATTACTGCTGGTTTAAGCTCCTTTTCTTTTTTCTCTTTTTCCTTAAAATCACTCACGAAGATCCAGTTTACGTCACTGCTTAAACCACCGGCATCGGTGTATTTGCCGATGAGTTTGTTGCTGTCGCCCCATAAACTCAGGCGGTGAACACCCGGTAACTGTTCTTTTTTGCCTTCAAACCAGACCGACCAAAACCCATTGGCATAACTCAGATTAAGTTTGAGTTTAATGCTGTCGTTAACAATTAACTCCCCTTCGGGGCGGCTAGCCTTGCCTTTTATCTGAACATTATAGGTGCTGTCGGCGAGTCGGAAACTGTAATTCGCACGTATATCGCGGCCTTCGGGCATGGGATTTACTTCGTAGCGCTGGCCTTTCACCCAGTTGTCGTAGAGTTCTGTTTCTTTGTCGAACAGCGGCCCGCTGGTAACGATAAAATTGGCCAGTTTGCCTTTATCCAAGGTGCCCAGCAGGTCCATTTGTCGGCTGATTTGCGCCGGCACCGAGGTAAGTGCTGCTAAGGCGACGGCTGGATCCAATCCATATTCAACGGCCAGCTTGAGGTTACCCCAGAAATCAGCGGCGGCATCTACCCCACTTTGGGTAATGGCAAATTTAACGCCGGCCTGATGTAAAGCCAACAAATTGCCCGGTGCCATTTCCCAGTGTTTCATTTGACTAAGACTGGCCTGCATGGCATCAAAAGGGTCTTCAACATCCAATGCATTCGGAAAATTAACCGGCACAATGAGGGTAGCCTTGCTGGCCTTCACCGCATCGAGATATTGGTATTCTTCGCCTGTGCCTTTGATGATGTATTGTATGCCAAATTCGTCACCGACCTTATCGGCACGGAGCAGGTCGTATTTGCTGGAAGCATCAAATAGTTGGGGCAAAGCAGCGGCGGCTAACCAACCATCGAGGGCGAGGTCGTTGAGCTGGAGTTTGCTTTTATTGGCGGCATACCACTGGGCGTCGAGATAGGTCTGCCGAAGGAGGGCGATACTCCCCATCAGTGAAGAAGGATAATCCTGGGTGGAGCTGCCTTTGCTGAACGAATAATGGGCTGTTACCGGCGCGCGCAGGAGTTGTTCCTGATCCGGACCATCTCCCAAAACGACCAAAGCGGCTGTTCCGCGGGCTATACCATCGGCTTGGTGGGTAATTACGGCACCAAAACCTGCCTTTCGCAAGGCTGCAGCGGCTTTGGCATCGGCATGAAACAATTGCTCCGCACGGGTATCTGCTTTGATGGCATCGTTGGCACCAAATGCGCCTTCCCGGGCAGGGGTGAGCTGGGGACCGGCAGCCCGATTGCGGCCACCACCACTTGTTTTAGGAAGGCCATAGCTGCTGTGGAGGTCGATAAAAGCGGGATAAATGTATTTTCCCTGCATATCCAGTACCCGATAACCTTTCGGCAGACTTAATCCTTTGCCGATGGCTTCGATGCGGCCATCGCGCAGGAGCATATCGGCATTTTCGAGTATTTGGCCGGGAGAACTGACGATAGTGGCGTTCTTCAACAGCCAGCCATCAGGACGTTGATCTTGCACACCATTGTATGGAAAATGGGGTTGCGCCTGAGTAATTGCTGTTGCAAACACCAGGAGAAGGAACAAAACAAAGGGCTTCTTCATGCTTATGTGTATACTTGTTGACCAAACGGTAATCAACAAAAATGAACAAAAAAACCAGCTTTCAAAATGTCGACCTCAGCTGGTACCGCAGCGGCCAGGGCCCTGCACTGGTTTTACTCCATGGCTTTACCGAAGACCACCGCGTTTGGTTACACATCAGCGCGGCTTTAAGTCATCAATATACCGTCATTTTACCCGATTTACACGGTTCCGGAGGTTCCGGCTGGCCGGAAGGCGGGAGCAGCATGGAACAAATGGCAGTAGCGGTTATGGCTGTGTTGGATATTGAAAATATTGAAACTGCTGTTGTGATCGGGCACAGTATGGGGGGTTATGTGACATTGGCATTGGGTGAACGTTACCCGGATCGGTTTTCTGCCCTTGGTTTGTTCTGTTCCCATCCTTTTGCCGACGACGAAATCAAACGAGCTAATCGTGACCGTACCATGGCCTTGATCCACGAAAAAGGAAATGGACAGTTTATCAATGCATTTATTCCCGGACTTTTTGCGCCTGAAAATATGTCGGCGATGGCAAACGTCATCGAAACGCTCAAATCCATCAATCTCGGTTTTTCGCCCGATGCTCATATTATGCAGTTGCAAGCCATGCGAAATCGGATTGATCGCAGTCCGTTGATGTTAAAGTGGATCAAACCCATGCTGGTTGTTGGTGGGGTGGCCGACCCTATTTTACCCTATTCCAATGTGCTGAAAGCGGCTTCCTTAGCCCCCATTACCATTTTTCATGGCATTCCGGCTGCCGGACATATGGTCCATTACGAAAAACCAGAAAAAACCATCGCGCTACTCGATGAATTCATGAAATTTACACTTACTTAAACTACCCGAACTATGTATACCGGCATGCTGCATACCCACACCCTTGTGGTGAGTTTGTTTCTCCTTATGTATCTTATTAAAACTGCCCTCTTACTGGCAGGCAAAAACGATACACTTGATAAATTCTCCAAAAAAACCCGCATTGCTGAGATGGTGGTTTCTACCCTCTTTTTGTTGACCGGTATTTATCTTGCCACCCAAGCCCCCAGCATTTCGGCAGGTAACTGGTTTTGGGTGAAATTGATAGCTGTATTTGCTTCTATTCCCCTCGCTATTATTGGTTTCAAAAAGAAAAACAAGGTGTTGGCATTGCTGAGTTTTGTTTTGTTGGTTTATGCTTACGGTATCTCAGAAACCAAAAGTATGACCATGAACAAGGCTGATTATTTCAGTCAGCTTGCGCCTGCAGATGCTCCGGCTTATGTGGCCACCGATTTCGACGCCAACGCCGACAATTACGATATACTTGTGCACGGAAAGGCCGTTTATATCAACTATTGCGCGCGTTGTCATGGTAACGATGGCACCTTAGGCAGTGCCGGGGCGAAAAATCTGCAATTGTCGATGCTCGATAAAGGTGGTATGATTGAACGAATTACATTAGGCAAAGGCGGCATGCCTGCTTTTGGTAAAGTGTTGAGCGCTGAAGAAATTATGGCAAGCGTAGCCTACATCAAGGCAGCGCTTTCCAATGCTGCTGACGCGCATTCTCCTCACTAAATAAGATGCGGTTGATTAGATGGATTTGGATGTTGGCTCTTCTGCTGACAACTCAGCTTGCTGCACAAGAAACCGGCAAAGTGGAGTTGGAGCGACAATTGGCCATCGTCGACGGTCCAGTAAATGATCCATACCAGTGGGTAGCCGCAGCTTATAATGTTGCTAAATTTTATCAGTCCAATCCCAGCCAGTCGGAACGGTATTATCATAAAGCGCTGAAAGTCGCTGAGAAACATGACTTACTGGAGTTTCAGGCCAGTATATATACTCAACTGCATATACTCTATCGGACAGATCCGAAGGGCCTGCCTTATTTACTGAAGGCCATGGCCGTTGTCGAAAAATTAGCCGACCAACCTAGGCTGATGAATCTGAAATTGATGCTGGCCGGGCATTATTTCCATACACAACAACACAAAAAGGCAATATCGCTGTACGAGGAACTCCTTCCCGAATTCCGGAAGTCGGCGAGCCGTATGGAATTGGTCGTCGCTTTGTATAATTATGGCAATGCCGTACTTGCCATGAGCGATTTCGAAAAGGCGGTTGAGTTAGGAGAAGTTGTCAGCAGTATTGCTTCGAAAATTCCGAATCCTAATATGGAGCAACGCGGAATGTTGTTGCAGGGAAAAGCATTGAAACGCATGGGTCAAAATGAGGCGTCGTTGCGGATTTTAAATGATGCTTTAAAAAAGGCTGAAGCCAGCTTAAATGTAGGATTACAGGCAACTGCTTTGATAGATATGGCCTCATTACTCATTGAGATTGGCGATCTAAGTCGCGCCCGACCATATCTTGTTAAAGCTGCCGATTTAACCAAACAAAATGCGCAGCCGGAACAACAGTTTTTTGTGCGTTACCTGCTGGCACGTTTATACATCAATTTGGGTGAACTCGAAAATGCTGCTACGATGATAAATCAGTTGCAGGAATTACAAACGGGACGAAAAATTGGTAACAATTTTAGCCTTCAACTGCTTAAGGGTAGACTGTTTTTTGAACAAGGTGAAGCAGGTCGTGGTATTGATCTTTTACAAAGAGGATTGTTGTATAAAGGCCCTACAAATGTTGATGCCTTTCAAGACAGATTAATTGTTGCAACCTACTTTAGCGAAAAAGCATTCTACAAAAAAGCTGAAGAGCACTTTACACAGCTTAAAGCGGATCTTAAACGATTACCAGCCGGCATGCGTGAAAGTTATGATCTGGCCTGGAAAGCGCATGAACTCCGTAAAAAAGGAAAAAAGAAAGAGGAAATAACAGAAACTGAAAAAGACGAATCACCAAAAAAAACAAAAAAGAAAACTGTAACAGCGAATCAACGAGAGCATGAAAGGGTGTTGCAACTGGAAGATTCGTTGCGCCAAACCGCCTTATCCGAACAAATCGCATTACTTGATGCTGAAAACAAAAGAAAAGCGGCTGAAATCCGGAAAAATGAATTCCGTTTTTATGTCTTCCTGCTGAGTTTATTGCTTTTACTGGTCGTGAGTGGTTTTGGGTTATTCTGGTATAGGAATCGCAAACGACAAGCTGAACTGTTGGCTGAAAAAGAGCGGAAAATCCGAGAACTGGAGCTGGAAGAGGCCGAAAAACAGAAAAAACTGGAGGTAATCGATGCTTTGCTCTCCGGCCAGGAAATTGAACGAAAACGTATCGCAGAAAGTCTGCACGACGACGTTGGCTCCATGCTATCGGCATTACGGCTGCAGCTCGAACGTTTTGAAACCGAAGAACAGCCTGCATCTAAAAAAGCACATATGAGTCTGCGTAACGCCAAAAGTATGCTCGACCATGTGGCTACAGATGTACGTAACCTCAGTCATTTACTCATGCCTACCAGCCTTGAAAAATTTGGCTTAAAAAAAGCAGTTGAATTATATGTAGAACAGCTCAATCATGCCGGTAAGGTGCATTTTGAGTTGCTGATAACCGGTTTTGACCAACCCCTTTCTGAAAAACTGGAACTCAGCACCTACCGCATCCTGCTCGAATTGTGCAATAACATACTCAAACATGCCGAAGCCCGGAATGTGATTATACAGCTCGTTGAGCACGACGACCAATTGGTAGTAATGGTGGAAGACAACGGCAAAGGTTTCGAACCTGTCGATAACAGCTCCGACGGCATAGGCCTAAGGACCATCGAGTCGCGCATTCATTTAATGAATGGGCGCATGTCGGTTGAAACTTCTCCCGGTCAAGGGACACTTATTTCTATCGAATTGCCCATTGCCGCTACAATAAATCCGTAAGCCTGCGGATTTATTTGCATCGTGCTGCGTATTTTTAAACAACTATGCGACTAATTCTAGCCGACGACCATGCACTTTTTTTAGAGGGGCTTTCCCTCATGCTCAGCCGACAGCCTGATATTCAGGTCGTAGGCACTGCCGCCGATGGAAAACAATTGTTGGAATTATTAACTGTCATTCCTTGCGACCTCGTTACCCTCGATTTAAATATGCCACATTTGAATGGCATTGACACCTTGGTACACCTCAAATCGGCATTCCCGGCATTAAAAGTTCTCGTGCTCTCCAATTACGAGCAAGCTGAATTTAAGCGAGAAGTAGAACGTTTAGGTGCTGATGGTTATCTGCTGAAAAACAGTTCAATTACAGTGGTAGTAGATGCTATACAACGTATCGAACAAGGCGAACAGGTGTTTTTTGAAGACAAGGAGCAACAGGAGAAGGAAAAGGATTATTTCACAGATGACTTTTTACGTAAACTGGCACTCACCCGTAGAGAAGTCGATATTATTCGTTGTATTGCCCGGGAAATGACCACCAAAGAAATCGCAGATTCACTTTTTATATCTGAACATACGGTAATGACCCACCGTAAAAACCTATTGCGGAAAGTAGATGCGAAAAATGTGGCCGGTCTTGTAAAATTTGCCAGCGAACAGGGTTTAATCTGACCCTAATCTTCGGTTCGTTTAACGATATCCCTGATCATATTATCGAGCTCTGTCGAAGATTTTTTCAATTCCTTGAGCAGTTCTTTGTCCTTTTCCGGGTCGAAATGTTCAGGTATCAACAAATCAGAAATCGCCATAATACGTGCCAGAGGAGCCCTCACCTGGTGGGATTGTATCCAGGCTATGGCTTTTAGATCGGCGGTTTTTTGTTCTATTTTATAGGTTAACCGGCTCGGTTCATTGAGCAGGTGTACCATCAGATAGGCTACCAATGCTGCACAAAGTCCGCCAAAAAGCAATAATGCCCAATTATCAAAAAAACCAACCGGTCGAAGTGGCATAATGTGAATGGTCCAGGCACCATCCGGTATTTCAACTTGTACACGACTACCCTGTTTAGGGTCGGTTTGTTCGGCTAAAAAATTAACTTCTTCACCACTATATGGGTCCTTTTTGGTGAACTGATACCTGAAGTTATTCCCTGCCCCTTCGGCCATTCCCGCCGCCTTGATGAGGTCGGGGAAACGTACGATGACGGCCGACATGCCCCACAAAACATCCTCCCGGAAAATGGGATATCTGCCAACCACCCCAATGCCCCCTTGCTTCAACGCGAGCGGACCGCCGATAAAAAAGGCTTTTTCGCGTATGGCGCGAAACGCTTCTTTGTTCCGTGTGGTATCGGCCAATACATTATAGCCTATTACCACCTCATGACCCTGCAATGGGTAAACTTTGGTTATAACACCCTCTTTTAAGAGTTCAATGGCACTAATTGCCGGACTTCCCTCTATTAGTGCAGCGGCAATTGCATCAAAATTGTCGGGTTCACCATATTTCTCGACCAGAAAAGCCAGTGTTTTGGTAGCACTCTGGCATTGTTTAAGCACCGTTTCGAGCTGACTCTGAACTACTACGGCCCGATTAGCTAACATCCGCTCTTGCTCACTTTTTTCGAGCAAAAACTGTTGATTGGCCAATAAAAAAACGAGGATTGCGACTACTGAAAATGCTAAAATGCCGTACAGCAAATGCCGGCGGCGACTTTTAGCATTCAATTGAATTGGCATAGTTCGAATTACAAAAAGGCGTTTAACTTATGGCCTTTGCACTATCGAATATACCAATTCCGTGCTTACAAAATGCACGAAGTCAAATTGTTATATTATGGCTTTTGTTTTTCAAATCCTAGGCTCACCGAGTTAATACAATAACGTAATCCGGTAGGATTGGGCCCGTCGTCGAATACATGCCCGAGGTGGCCGTCACATTTGGCACAGCGTACTTCGGTACGTACCATACCAAAGGAGCGATCAACTACTTCTTTGATTTTGGATTTATCGATGCCTTCATAAAAACTTGGCCAGCCACAGCCAGCGTCAAACTTAGTGCTGGAGGTGAAAAGCGCTGTACCACAACCTTTACAAACGTAAGTGCCGGCATCCCAGTGCTGATCGTATTCACCGGTATAGGCTCTTTCGGTGCCATGTTCACGTAATACACGGTATTCTTCCGGGCTGAGCCGCTTTTTCCAGTCGGCATCACTGAGTTTACTGAGGTCGGTGCTGTCGTTTTGCATGACACTTGCTTTGGTGGGTGGAGATGGAGCTGCTGATTTGGTAGATTGGCCCTGACAGGCTACGCTGACTAACAGGCCGAGAAGCAGAAAATACGTCTTCATGATGATTAAACACTTTAAGGGTTAAAAAGTTGCGCCAGTATCCGGCTTTTAAAATAACAGGCCGCCACGATGGGCGGCCTGTCGACACTGAACCACAACCAATTTATTGCTTAAGGAAGCAATACTTTATCGATTACCTGAATAACACCATTCGACTGATATACATCGTAGGTAGAAATATTGGCTACATTTCCTTTGGCGTCCATCACCTGGATGTTACGTTTGCCGTTCATCATAAAGGTGAGTTCGGCGCCTTGTACAGTTTTCATTTTGGCTTTGCCTTTACCAGCCATGATGGCTTTGGCGAGGGCATCGTAATCGTATTTACCTGACAGGACGTGATAGGTAAGCACCGCGGTTAACTGCCCTTTGTTCTCGGTTTTGAGCAGGCTTTCGACTGTACCAGCAGGCAGGTTTTCGAAAGCATCGTTCACCGGAGCGAAGACAGTGAAGGGGCCAGCGGTTTGTAAGGTCTCCACCAACCCCGCTGCCTTTACGGCTGCTACCAGGGTGGTGTGGTCTTTAGAATTCACTGCATTTTCAACGATATTCTTTTTCGGATACATGGCTTCTCCACCAACCATGGTGGTTTGAGCAGCGGCTGCACCGGCGAAAAGGACAATTGCCAAAGCGGCATTACGGAGGGTGATGATTACTTTGTTCATGGGTAATTTTGTTTTTGTTTAAGTGATTTGACACACTTACGGCGCCAGCCTGCTTTTTGGATTGCGGAAGGGTAAAATTTTGTTGAGCCGCAGTGTAATGTGCTGATGTGGCGCGTCGCAGGGCTCGCTTGGGGATGTGCTGATGTGCTAATGCTGGCTATTCGCAAGTCATACGAAATCCCTGGTTCGATAAACTCACCTTGACATTAATCATTTTTCTCCGTCAGGAGCCTCGTCGAACCACCGTTTAACCGTTTACCGAACAAATGCCCGTTTAACCAAAAACCCCGTTTTAAACCGTCATCAGAATTCAATAGCTTCGTACAACAATCCGAAAAAATGTATCTACCCCCTTTTTTGCAGCCGGGCGATAGTGTCGCTATAGTGGCTACGGCCCGTAAAATCAGCATAGAGGAATTGCTTCCGGCCGTTGATTTACTTGAAAAAGCAGGGTTTAAAGTTATAATTGGGGGCAGTATTGGACTGGTAAATCACCAATTGGCAGGAAGTGATGCCGAAAGAGCCGCCGATTTTCAGGCACAATTGAATGATGCCACAGTGAAAGCTATTTTTTGTGCCCGCGGCGGTTACGGCACTGTACGTATAGTTGATTTAATCAATTGGCGCGTATTCCACGATCAGCCCAAGTGGATTATTGGCTTCAGCGATATTACGGTGCTGCATAGCCACCTCAACAAATATTACCGCATACCTACCATTCATGGTGAAATGCCTTTCAATTTTGGCAAAAGCGGCAAGGATCCGCTTTCGGTTACTGCATTATTAGATGTACTGCAGGGACGGAATATCCATTATCCGGTCAAACCGCATCCCCTCAACCGACCCGGTAAAATGGAGGGCCGTTTAGTGGGTGGCAATCTGAGCGTTTTATACAGTCTGATGGGTTCGGTTTCGGCCCTCGACACACGCGGTAAAATATTGTTTCTCGAAGACCTTGACGAATACCTCTACCACATCGACCGTATGCTGATGTGCCTCAAAAGAGCGGGTATGCTCAGCGGATTAAAAGGTTTGGTGGTAGGCGGTATGACCCAAATGAACGACAATGCCATCGCTTTTGGCCGATCTGCCGAACAAATCATACGTGATGCCGTAGAAGAATATAATTATCCTGTACAATTCGGCTTCCCGGCCGGTCATACCGACCTCAATCTGCCCTTGCTAATGGGAGTACCCTTCAGCTGGGAGGTAAAATAGGCTGTTCTAGGAGATGATATTCACCTCCGGCTCTAGCTGAATACCGAATTTATCGAAGACGGAGCCGATGATCGACTTCGCCAATGCCCAGATTTCCGGTCCGGTGGCACCGCCATGGTTTACAATCACCAAAGCATGTTTATTATAAGTGCCGGTATGGCCTACCACCTTGCCTTTCCAGCCACATTGTTCAATGAGCCAGGCCGCTGATATTTTGGTCATACCAGTACCTGCAGGGTAACCCGGCATATCGGGAAAGCTGATTTTTAGTCGGGCAAAAACATCATCTTCGAGTTCCGGATTTTTGAAAAAGCTGCCGGCATTACCAATGGTAGAAGGGTCGGGTAATTTGCTTTGGCGTATGCGGCAAACCACTTCCGAAATATCAGCAATGGTATAGTCCTGCTTCGCGAGTTTATCCAGTTCTTCCTGAATAGCGCCGTAGGTGGTTTTAAGCGTCGGGTTTTTCTGCAGTCGGAAAAACACCGAACTCACCATAAACTTACCCTTCAGCTCCCCTTTAAAAATGCTCTGGCGATATCCAAAACCACAGGCTTTGGTGTCAAATTCGAGAAAACCTTTATCGAAATGGTAACCCCTCAGTTTGTGAAACACATCTTTCAGCTCTACGCCATAAGCACCGATATTCTGAATGGGCGCAGCCCCCACTGTGCCGGGAATAAGGGAGAGGTTTTCAAGTCCCCCGTAACCTTGGCCAACTGCCCACAACACCAAATCGTGCCAAACCACACCTGCACCGGCTTCAATGATAACTTCTTCCCCCGTTTCGCTGATAATGTCGATGCCGGGTATGGCCATTTGTAATAATGTGCCGTCAAAATCTTTCGTAAACAACATATTGCTTCCCCCGCCAAGTACCAAAATAGGTTTGCCCAGATGTGTAGCCATGTCAACCGCCTGCGGAATTTCTGTGGCATCGTCGATACGCACAAAATAAGCGGCCTGGGCAGCTAAGCCAAAACTGTTGTGCTGGTGGAGATCGAAATTTTTGAATACTTGCATAGGCGCGGATGGGGAAAGAGTCAAAGATAAAGTTTGCGGCTTCACCCGCATTAGCATTTTTCTACGGTGCAGTATTTAGTATCTAGTATTTAGTATAGAAAAAACTGCGGCCTCTGCGCGATACATTTTGCCCGCAACCTGCCCTCGTTCGCTCCTTTGTTTTCTTAGGTTTTATCGACTACTCATTTCGACTCGGGCTGACGGTTGTTTTGGTTAAATCTCATTTATCCACCGTTTGACAGACTCACCACAAGAAACTTCCAAAACCCCGTTTTACCATCGGCCAAACAAAAGCTCCGTTTAACCCAAAACCCCGTTTAGCCGACTGCCGCGCAAAAGCGCGCTCGCAAGAAACCCCGCAATTCCAAATGTCTTTATAACTTGCAAACTTTATAACCTTTGTACATCCCTTGTCGAGTCTACGCGCTTTAGCCGGACAAACCGCCGCTTATGGTTTGAGTACCATTGTTGGGCGGACTTTGAATTATTTGCTGGTCCCGCTCTACACCACACTTTTTTTACCTGAAGCGTATGGTGTGGTGACCGATTTGTACGCCTTAGTTGCTTTCCTGAACGTGATTTACAGCTATGGTATGGAAACCGCTTATTTCCGGCGGGCCACCGAAAAAGGAGATACCGCTTATGGTACAGCGTTTTGGTCGTTGATGGTAAGCAGTATCGTATTTACCTCACTGATTATTGCCGGTGCCAACCCTATTGCAGCTGCCTTACGTTATCCCGAACACCAGGAATATGTGGTGTGGTTTGCCCTCATATTGGGTCTGGATGCTTTAGCTGTAATTCCCTTCGCCCGATTGCGTCAATTACAGCAAGCAGCCCGTTTTGTCTCTCTTAAACTCATTAATATTGGGCTGAACATCGGTCTCAACCTCTTTTTCCTGCTTTTACTGCCGTTTTGGGCCGAAACGGGTATTGCAACAGAAGTTGTCGATGCCATATATGACCCTAATCTGGGGGTTGGCTACATCTTTTTATCCAACCTGATCGCGAATGGCGTGACTTTGTTGCTTCTTTTGCCCACTTTCCCACGTTTTCGGGCACAATTCGACCCCCAATTGTGGCGCGAGATGTTTGTTTACAGCCTGCCATTACTCCCGGCAGGTTTGGCCGGTATGGTCAACGAAACCTTCGATCGCATTTTGCTCAAATATTTGCTTCCCGGCAGTGTTTCCGAAAATCTCTACCAGGTGGGTATATATGGTGCGGTGTACAAACTCGCCATGCTTATGAGCCTATTTACACAGGCTTTCCGGACGGGTGCTGAACCTTTCTTTTTCCAGCAGGCCAAACAACTGGGTGCCCAAAAAATGTATGCCCGCATCATGAATTATTTTGTGTTGGCAGGCGGCTTTATCATGCTTGGCGTGATGTTATTTCTGGACATTGTCAAATATTTCATCGGTGAAGCCTATCACGAAGGCCTAGGGGTAGTACCTATTTTATTGCTGGCCAACCTTATGCTGGGTATTTATTATAACCAGTCGGTTTGGTACAAACTCGCCGACAAAACCCGCTACGGCATGTGGTTTTCACTCTTTGGAGCTGCTTTAACCATACTGCTCAACCTCTTACTTATCCCGTATTTTGGTTATTATGGCTCAGCCTGGGCCACTTTGGTGGTGTATACTGCCATGGTTATCCTGAGCTATTTGTACGGCCAGCGGCATTATCCGGTTCCTTACCAAATCGGCCGGCTAGTCAGCTATATTGGACTGGCTTTGATTTTTGTGATGATTGAAATTTATCTCCTTTCCGATATTACGGGTTATTGGGTATGGCTGGTGCGTATAGTATTATGTTTAGGCTATATGATGTTTGGATGGTGGCGGGAGAAGCCCTTCAAATCCGTAACTTAGGCCCTCCTAACATCAATTCCCTGCTATGAAGATCATTGTCCCTATGGCCGGTCTGGGCAAACGTATGCGCCCTCATACGCTCACCGTTCCTAAACCCCTTGTGCCTATCGCCGGCAAACCCATCGTTCGTCGTTTGGTGGAAGATATCGTTAAAGTATGTGGTGAGCCGGTAGATGAAGTGGCCTATATCATCGCACCCTCCTTTGGCAAAGCTGTAGAAGACAATCTCAAAGCCATCGCTGCCGCACAAGGTGCCGTAGGTACCATACATTATCAGGAAGAAGCACTGGGAACTGCCCATGCCATACTTTGTGCCCAATCTGCACTCGACGGCAAAGTGGTTGTAGCCTTTGCAGATACATTATTCAAAGCCGACTTCACCCTCGACACCAGCCACGAAGGCATCATCTGGGTAAATCAGGTGGAAGACCCCCGTCCTTTTGGCGTAGTGAAAATTGCCGCCGACGGACATATCAGCGACTTCTACGAAAAACCACCGGAATTCATCAGCGACCTGGCCATCATCGGCATCTACTATTTCCGCGATGGCGCTTATCTGAAAAAGGAGTTGCAATACCTCCTCGATAACGACATTCGTGACAAAGGCGAATACCAGCTCACCAATGCACTCGAGAATATGAAAAGTAAAGGCACCCGTTTTTACCCGGGCACCGTTACCGAATGGCTCGACTGTGGCAATAAAGACGCCACGGTTTATACCAACCAGCGTTATTTAGAGTTTATTCGTGGCAGTGAACTGCGTGCTAAATCTGCCCGTATAGTGAACTCAACCATCATCGAACCTTGTTATCTCGGCGAAAATGTGGTGATCGAAAACAGTGTAGTGGGTCCCCACGTTTCTGTAGGCGATAATAGCAGCATTACGAACAGTGTTGTGAGTAACAGCATTGTTCAAACCAATGCCCGCGTTGAGCAGGTAGTTATGACCAACAGCATGCTCGGTAATTTTGCCGGCATTGCAGGTCAGGCCGCCGACCTCAGTGTAGGCGATTACAATCAAATCAAAGCATGAAACTAAAAATCAACCTTTACCTCGTTATTCTGGCCCTTTTCCTGGCCTCTTGTGCCGGCAAAAAAGAAGTCAGTCGTGCCGATACCGCCAACAAACCGGTTTACCGCACCCTCACCGAAAACGAGCGTATGGAGGTTGATTTTTTATTCTTTAATGCGCAAAAAGAAAAACTCATTGGGAATTTTGGTGTAGCCGAAAACCTCTTTCTCGAAATCATCAAACGTGATCCGGGCAATGCTCTCGCCCACTATGAAGTAGGCCGGACCGCTGTTGCCCGTCAACAGTTTGAACGGGCTTTGGAGTACAGCCGCAAAGCTGCGCAGATGGACCCGCAAAACGAGTGGTATCTGCGACTGGAAATCGATTTGTTGCGTCAAACAGCGCGATTGGAAGAGGCCATCCCGGTTTTGCAGCAATTGGCTTTGTTGGTGGAGGACCAGGAAAGTGTTTTGTTCGACCTGGCCAGTGTGCAAGCGGAAGCCAAACGCTACAACGACGCCATCAAAACCTTCAATCAGCTCGAGGCCAAAGCCGGTCCGAGTCCGGAATTAGCCGATCAGAAACGTCAGCTATGGATGAAGTTGGGCAAACCCGACAAAGCCATGGACGAAATCCGTAAGCTGGTCGATTTATACCCCAATAACACCGAATTCCGCCTTTATCTCGGTCAGTTGTATTTCGAAAAAGGAGATTTTGAAAATGCACGTAAACATTTCGAAGAAGCATTACGTGTTGAACCCGACAATGGCAAAATCCTGCTCGCCCTCGCCGATGTTTACCGGGCCCAGAAGAATACCGACAAAGCATTCGAATTTCTGCGTGCCGCTTTCACCAAACCGGAGCTGGATGTGGACCTGAAAATTCAGGTATTGCTCACGCTATTTGCAGAGATGGAAAAAAACCCAACCGCCAAGGCGCAAGCCCTCGCATTGGGACAGGAAGCCACACGTTTGCACCCCGAAGAGCCCAAAACCTGGGCCATGTATGCCGATTTGCTGTACCACAGTGGCAATTCGGCGGAGGCAAAAAACGCTTATAAACAAGCCATCACCACCGACAAAGGCAACCAAAAATTCACCGTTTGGCAACAATATTTATTGACATTGCTCGATGTGCAGGAATTTGAAACCCTAAGCCCCGAAGCAGATAAGGCCATTGAATTATTTCCTAACCAGGCTTTGCCTTACTTTTTATCCGGTTTAGCCAAAAACCAGCTGAAAAATTATGCAGAAGCCGTTAAAGTGCTGCGCAGCGGTGTTTTTTACGTTACCGGCAACAAAGAGCTCGAAGCCAGCTTTTATTCAAGTATGGGGGATGCTTACAACGAATTAGGGCAGTTTGAAGCCTCCGATGAGAGCTACACCAAAACACTTAGCATACAGCCTGAAAATGCGCTGGTATTGAACAATTGGAGTTATTATCTCGCTTTACGCAAAACCAATTTGCCGCAAGCCGAAGAGATGATCAAAAAGGCTGTGAAAATTGAGCCTAAAAATCCATCTTATCTCGACACTTATGCCTGGGTTATGTACCAACAAGGCAAGTTCAAAGAAGCACTTGAATGGATGGAACTCGCGTTGGCCTCGGCCGGTGACGATAAAGCCACCCTTTATGAACATTATGGCGACATCCTTTTTCGTTTGGGCGATGAGGCGAAAGCCATGGAATACTGGCGTAAAGCCAAAGCCGCAGGCATGCAAAGTGATTTTATCGATCGCAAAATCGCCGAAGGCAAACTTTTCGAATAAATAGTACGCTTCCTCTTTTTAAATACCCCAACCATTGATGGTTTTTCGCCGTTCTGTATTTTTCATCCTTTTGAGTGTGTTATCGCTGACGGTAAGCAGTTGCAAAAGCAAAAAAAAGTTGGGCGAAACACCAAAACCGGCCGAAAGTCTGGCATTGGTAGCCTGGGAAAAGGCTTTGGCCAACGACCTGGAAGTGGCCGAACTCAGTCTGGCAGGGGATTTAACGGCCAATATCAATGGCGATAACCAAAGTTCTGCCTTTAATATCCGCATCGAAAGAGGCAAACAGATTTGGATTATACTCCGCCCCATGCTCGGTATTGAAGCTTTCCGGGTACTCATTACGCCTGATAGTCTGCGGATGGTCGACCGTATCAACAAACAGTATTACGAAAAACCCTTCAGCTACCTCAATCAGCTGGCCGGCACACAAATTGATTATGAATCCCTCGAAAATATACTGCTGAATAATCTGGGTCATCTGCGCAGCGGAAAAACACAGGTTGCCGGGATTCCCGGTTATGATTTTATTGTTAACCAGGGAAATATGCGATACAGCATCGCATTGCAGTCTGATTTGCCCAAAAGTAAAGTCGTTCTAGCCGAAAGTGGCGAGAAAAAAGTGCGTATCGAATATCAGCTTCCAGGCCTTGTAGATGGGCTTTGGGCACCAGCTTCATTAAAAGCCATACTAAATGGCAACGAAAACAATGGTATAAGCCTGAATTTTAGCAAATTTGCGGTAGAAAATGGGCAAACCTATCCTTACAGCATTCCAAAAAACTACAGCCGTGTTGATTAGAACACTGGTAGTATTGTTGCTTTTAGTTACTACAGCACACGCCCAGACCAAAAAACAACTCGAAGAGCAACGCAACAAACTGATGGAACAGATCAGCTTTACCAAAAAGCAGATCGAAGCGGTGCAGAAGAAAAAATCGACCAGCCTCAACCAACTGGTTACCCTCAAAAAACAAATTCAGGTCCGTGAACGCCTCATCGAAAACTACGGCAATGAGGTAAGCTTAACCGAGCAACAAATCGACAATCTGAATATGGTCGTCGAGTCGCTCGAACGCGATTTGGCCAAACTCAAAGAAGAATACGCCCGTATGTTGCAGGTCGCTTACCGCAACCGGAGCAATTACAATAGCCTCTTGCTCATATTGTCAGCCAGCGATTTTAACCAGGCCTATCTGCGACTGCGTTATCTCCAGCAGTACAATGATTTCCGCCAAACTCAGGTCAGGCTCATCAACCAAACCCAGGCGTCGCTGAACAAACGTAAAGTGCAGCTGGAACAGAAAAAAGCCGAAAAAGAAGGGTTGTTACGCGAAGAAGAGAACCAGAAAACCTTGTTGAGCTACGAAAGCGACAAAACCAATCAGCTGGTAAGTTCACTCGCACAAAACGAAAAACAGCTTCGCAAAGAATTGCAGGATAAAGAATCGGCCCGACAGCGTTTGAATAAAGCTATCGAAGACATCATCAAACGTGAAATCGAAGCCGCACGTAAGAAGGAGGAAGAACGTTTACGTGCCCTCGGCCAAAAGCCTACATCTACTACCCGTCCGAAAGGCGAAGAATTCCAGCTTACACCGGAAGCCAAAGCGCTCGGCGCAGACTTTGCAGCCAACCAGGGTAAATTGCCGTGGCCGGTCGAAAAAGGCTTCATCAGCGCCACTTTTGGCGAACACCCGCATCCGGTACTCAGAAATGTAAAAGAACGCAACGACGGCGTGAACATACGTACCGCGCAGGGAAGTGCTGTTAAGGCAGTTTTCCGTGGCGAAGTAACAGCCGTAGTGAATATACCGGGTATGCAGCGTGCGGTAATCATCCGCCATGGTCAGTATCTTACGGTATACGCCCACCTGGCCTCAGTGAATGTTGCCAAAGGCGATAAAGTCACCACCGGCCAGCAAATCGGCACGGTTTACTTTGACGAAGAAGAGAACAAAGCCGAGGTACATCTGCAAGTCTGGAAAGGCACTACTAAGGTTGACCCGCAAGGGTGGATAGCCCGGAAATAATGTGCTGATGTGGCGGGTCGCAGGGCTCCCCTTTAATGTGCTGATGTGCTAATGAATTCCAAATTGGAAGTTCAAAATTTCAAATTTCTCAGTTATTCCCGGTTGCATCTTCTGCTAATGAAACTGGCGTCTAGACAGTGTCAATACTATATAGTAGCCTGCAATTAGCACATCAGCACATACTAAGTAAGCGAAGCGCCGCGCCACATCAGCACATTAAAGGATGTTAATCTAAAAGAAAAAAGCCCCAAACCGGGGCCTTTTTTTTCTCTATACTTAATACTCTATACTCTATACTACTCATAAGAGTTCAGCATTACAGGCATGATGAGCATCAGGGTATCCTCATTCTCTTCCTGCTCGGTGGGGTGCATTACACCCGGGCGGCTTGGCTGACTGAGTTCGAAACGAACCGTCGCGCTGCTCAGATTACTCAGCATTTCGATCAGGAAACGGGCGTTGAAGCCAATTTCTATATCGGTACCACTGTATTCGGCTGCCAGGGTTTCGTCGGCCTGGTTGGAGAAGTCGAGGTCTTCGGCTGAGATTTGCAGTTCACTGCCTTTCAGCTTCAGGCGCACCTGATAGGTGGTTTTGTTGGAATAGATAGAAATACGTTTCAGTGAGTTCAACAGCTCCGTACGAGAGATGATGAGCTGATTGGTATTGTCTTTCGGGATAACGGCGGTATAATCCGGGAATTTCTGGTCGATTAGGCGACATACCAAATGGATGTCTTTGAACGAAAAGAATACGTTGGTGCTATTGTACTCCACTTTAACCAGGGTATCATCGCCGGGAAGGGATGATTTAAGCAGGTTGAGTGCCTTACGCGGAACAATGAAAGAACCGGTTTCGGGTATGGCAATTTTTTTCACCGAATGGAGGACCAATTTGTGGGCATCGGTGGCTACAAAGTTCATTTGGTTGGCTTCGAGCTCAAACTTTACACCGGTCATGGCCTGACGGAGTTCGTCGGTACCTACGGCGAAAAGGGTGGTGCTTACTGCATTCAACAATGCACTTGAAGGCAAACTAAAATCATTCGCTTTACTCACCTCAGGGATGGCCGGAAAATCTTCACCGTTTTCACCGCTGAGTTTGTATTTCCCCTTGTCGGTATTGATTTCGATGGCGAAAGTGGCCTCATCAAACGAAAACGTGATGGGCATATCGGGCAACGACTTCAGGGTTTCGAGCAGGATTTTGCTGGGAACCGCAATACGTGCCTTCCCCTTGCCTTCGATGGCGAGGGTGGTTTTCATGGTAGTATTGAGGTCGGTGGTACACACCAACAGCTCTTTGTCGTTAATATCGAAGAGGAAATTTTCGAGTATAGGCAGTACCGAGCTGCTGTTAATCACGCCCTGAACGGCCTGGAGGTGCTTGAGCAGGGTGCTGGTGGATACGATAAATTTCATAAAGATGCTTTTGTGTAAAGATAGTTTTTTGGGTCAAATGGGAAGCGGCTTTTATCGATTGCCCCGTTCGGTAATTTCTGCCTTATTCATAAAAAACCAGGGCGTCACCAAATGCTGCAAAACACCGAATTCCTGACCTTCGCGATAGTAAAAATAATTGCGGTCCAAATCCGGGAAACCTTGCATCAATACCACATCGATGGTGGTCAGCTGACTTTTAAAATAAGTGGTGATATAATGCACCTTGCCGCTGCGTTCTGTAATGGTGGCATGGAAAATTGGAGGGACCATATTGATGACAGAATCCCGGATGGGTACTTCATTTTCAAAGCCCTCTACCCTAAATACTGCAAAATCTTTCCAGATGGCATTGCCGGCAGCTGTACTGAAACTTTGCCGACTTTTAGTAACCGGATCAATCAGCGCATAAGAACTGTCGGGTTGGCGTTCGATGGCAAAATCATAAGCAGGCGTGTCGGGATAGGCTACTTCAAATCGCACCACTTCATTGGGGTCGAGGCGGAATAATATACGTTCGCGCCATTGCTCCTCGCTGGTGAAAAAACGAGGGGTGAGATAACCTTCCCAACCGGGTATCGACAATATATAAGGCAGGTCGGCATCTTCTTTAATCATATAGGTGCCGCGGGTATCGACCGTAGAACTACCGACATAATACACCAGCTCCTGCTTCGATTTAGGCCCACTGTAAATCTCCACCTTAATTCCTGCGGTAGCGATATTCGTCTTCACCGTATTAATAGCACCTTTTGGAACCGGCATTTTCACTTCCATGCGGGTTAAAGTCTCCAGCAACACCTTCATCATATCGGGGCGGGCGATGTATTTTTTGTTTACCAGCCAGCTGCCATCTTCCTGGCGGGTAAGTAATACCTTTCCTCCTTTGCGGTCGGCCATAAAAATTCGATTCACTGCAGCCGTATCGGCAACGCGGAAACTTACGTCTTTGGGATCGAGGCTAATGCTGCGGTCGCGCGTGACCAACCAGGCGGCCGTGGCGAGCAACAACACAAAAAGGATGAGGTAAATCAGGTTTTTTTTCATGCACTACGTTTTGCGAATTTGCGCCGTCGCCAGTATGCCTGAACGAGGCCAAAACAAATGATCAATACTATGGGAAGCGCAGTGTTCAACAACTGCCAGCGGAGTTTTTCCGCCTTTATTTTTTTCTGGTCCAGCATCCGTAGCGTAATCTGCTTCGAACGGACATTAATAAGGCCGGTTTCATCGAGCAGATAATCAACTGCATTCAACAAAAACGTCTTATTGCCATACATCTGGTTGGTAAAGCGGTCGAAACCGAGGGGATATACTTCACCCGTACTCTGACGCACATTGTTGCGGATAATGTCGCCATCGGCTACTACTATCATCCGGCTGCTTTTCGGCTGGTCGGCGAGATTCATATTTAAAGAATCCACCGCTTTTTGGGCAAATTCATTAAAATAACGGCTTTTGTAGAGATTCGGGAAGGGCCCTTCGAGCAAAACAGCCAGTGGCTGCCCGCCTTTGTTGAACATCTCCTCTTTGCTCGGTTCGGTAGCCAGGGTCAAATTCACCCGGAAAGGTGCATACACTACCCGCGACAAGGCCGAGCTGCGCAATAAAACCTCTGAGCGTATGCCCGGTGCACTGACCAAATCGATGCTGTTCGCAAAGCGGAACTGAATCGGGTCGAGTTTGCGGACAATAGGATGCTCGGTATCGGCCTGCACCAATGGATAGTAAAACCAGGGGTACAAACGTTGTTGCGGCTGGCCGCCCGAGCTGCCATATACGATAGGAATTTGGGTAGCGCGGGTATCCTGCACCAGAAAAGGATTCACACGGACGCCGTATTTAAACAACAACTCCTCAATCGCCAACTCCCGGCTTTCGGCCATGAAGAAGTTGTCGGGACCCATGCTGTCCATTTCGGCTTTGACTACATCTAACAACCATAACACCCGTCCGCCGCGATTCACGAAATGATCAAGTTTATATTTGTCCCAGTCGCTAAAAGTCTCGGTGGGCTTAGCGATGATGAGTAGATTAATATCGGCCGGTA